>Ga0182024_10000442_pt1 | contig 106529 bp, 82 predicted proteins | sample P32metaG_FD_120480 | JGI IMG/M metagenome (GOLD analysis project Ga0182024, IMG submission 120480) | Permafrost microbial communities from Stordalen Mire, Sweden - P3-2 metaG (Illumina Assembly) | ecosystem: Environmental > Terrestrial > Soil > Wetlands > Permafrost | place: Sweden: Stordalen... | reverse complement strand
CGAAACGTGAACTCATCGAGGTAGTACGGCAGATGCTCGTGTGACACTCCGCCTTGGTGCGTACCGGCGAGCCACCGCTTCAGGAGCGAAACGACCAGGTGTACCCGAGGCAGGAGCGTGGAAACTTCTTTGGGTCGTCGTTTCTGGACCGACGTCATCTCGTGGTCGTATCCCCTCTTCTTCAATCCTGCATAGCCTTGCCAGGCATCGGTATGCACTGTGCTGCCGGGTTCGATGCAATCTTCGGTAGTGGTCCAAACTCACTCAAAGCAGCCTCGGCGTGCCTCCGGAGGCGCCGACCGCCCACAACGCGATATCGCCTGAACTACGGGAACTGTAGTAAACGGTTGCGCCATCCGGGGACCAGAAGGGAGCGCCGCAGTCCTCGGACGCATGGGTGAGTTGTGCCGCATCCGGCGCACCCAGGGCCTTCGTGAACACCTGCGGGATCCCATGGATGCTTGCCGTGTAAGCGATACTCTTTCCATCCGGCGACCATGCGGGAGATCTTTCCGTGGCTTCCTCGCGCGAAATGGGCGTGAATTTGTAGGCGGACAAATCGGCCGGCAGCGGACGGATCAGGAGTGCCGCGATCCCCGCGCCGGCCAGCACTGCGGCCGCCACCGCCGCAACCCACGCCGTCTTACCGAACCGCGACTGTGAAGGAGCGGCTCTCACGCGTTCGGTATCCAACAGCAGCCACACATCGCCGATATCCCGCAGCCGTTTCTTCGGGTCTTTCTCCAGACATCGCGCCACCAGGCGCCGTGTCTTCTCCGGCGCCAACGTCAGATTGGGTTCTTCTTTGAGAATCGCCGCAATCGAATCCGATACAGTTGCCCCGTCGAATAATCGCTTGCCCGTGACCATCTCGTACAGCACCACGCCGAAGGCCCAGATGTCGGCGCGCTTGTCGACCTCTTTTCCGCGTGCCTGCTCGGGGCTCATGTAGCCCGCAGTTCCGAGGATCATCCCTATCTGCGTCCCCGGCATCATCGTCGGCGAGTCGGCCGTCACTTCCTGCGCTCCGCCCCCTTTCGCCAGACCGAAGTCGAGCACCTTGACGGAACCGTCAGGGCGGATTTTGACGTTGGCCGGTTTCAGATCGCGATGCACGATGCCTTTCTCGTGCGCGGCTTCCAGTGCGTCGGCGATCTGCTTCGCGATGGCCAGAGCTTCTTCGAGAGGAATCGGACCTTCTTTGATGCGCTCGGCCAGAGTCGGACCCTCGATGTATTCCATTACCAGGTAATTCGGGCCAATGTGGTACAGGGTGCAGACGTTGGCGTGATTCAGGGCCGCAATCGCACGGGCTTCACGTTCGAATCGATCCGTGAACTGTTGCGCTGAGATCTTGATGGCTACGTCGCGTCCGAGCTGCGGGTCGCGGGCTCTCCACACTTCCCCCGTGCCGCCTTTGCCGATGGCAGAGACGATCGCGTAGGGGCCGAGTTTGTCGCCGGACGTCAGTTGCATAAACTGTGCTGGATCGCTCAATCCACTATAAGGAATCCGCCACAGGGATGGCTGGTTCATCCATCTGAATGTGGCTGGACCTGGCCTCGCGTGAAACCGAATTTCAGCCGTTCTGGACTGATCGGGAATGAAGGCAGCGGCATTGCGGAATTAACCGGCGACAGCGCCGAAATCAAAAACAAAACCTCAACCGACGGAAGCCCGATTCGTTCGGGATCCATCCCATGACCTTTTACAAGCGAGCGTCTTAAGTTTGAGCTTAGATTACTTTCTACCTGGCGCCAGGTTCTGCCAGTTGGTGATGAGGTTGATGGTGGGCGGGGCGGTGTTGGTGCTGGCGTTGACGACGAATCGGCCGTTGGGCGCCGGGCTGTAGATGAACACGTTGCGCTGCGGGAAGGTGAGCGAGGCGTTGATTTCGAAGAGACTCTGCGGGACGCCGATATCTGGTGTGCCATCGCGGCCCTGCCGCACGCTCGCCGCAAAGAGCTTGTGAGTTGTGGCGTCCATATCGCTCAAATAGTAAATTTCCCTTCCGTCCTGACTCCACCGCGGTTCCCGCCCTGCGTTGGAGGAAACCTTCATCCTTCCCGGGCCTGAAGGAAACGGACGAACGTATACTTCGTCACTGCCCGACTCGTCAGAGGTATACGCGACCCACCGGCCGTCCGGAGAAAACTGCGCCTGGCTTTCGAGCCCTTTCGTTCCGAGCCATTTGACCGGCTTACCGGCGCCGGGCTTCAGAGGATCGGGCAAATACCAGATATCGGCGCCATCCTTCGGATCGATCTCGGTGTAAAGGAGAAACCGGCCGTCACGCGACAGATCGGAGGCAGACTTGGCCTTGGCGTTTTTGAACACGGCAACCGCCGAGCCGCCGCCGGACGCGTCCGTTAAATAGAGGTCGTTGCCCTGGGAAAAGACGATGTTTTTCCCGTCGGAAGACCAGACCGGCGTGGTACCCGACTCGGAAAGCCGGGATTCCGACTCGCGGCCCAGGTTGTGCAGCCACAAGCTCGTGGGCCCGCTCGGGTTGCTGCGGTCGATGGCAATGGTGGTTCCATCCGGAGACAGGGCGAGGCCGCGCTGTTCGTGCGGTGACCCTGCTTTCGCGAGTTCCTTCCCCGCGCGATCCAGCAAGGCCAACTGTGCTCCCCGTGAGAAGTTGGTTACGTAGAGCAGAGTTCCGTTCCCGTCGACGGCAGCGTCCACCATGGGTGCGTTGAGACTCCGCGATGCCTGTTCTCCAACGGGAAAGGGATCGCCCGTCAGTTGCAACTTTCGATCGTCGAAGGCCTGCGCCAGAAGCGTTGTATCGCGGAGAAACAGAAGATGACTATATCGGCTCCCGGATAAAGCCGGTGTGTAAATGACCCCGGAATTATCGGCGAGGAGGCGGCCCGCCGCCGCATCATTCGCTCCATCGAGCGACCCGAGCCAGATTCCGCGTTTCGATTCATCGGGGCTGGCCAGTACGTACAGGAAATGCCTGTTATCCCGGAGAACTGCCGGAAAGCCATAGTGCGCCCCGGGTTCGGGCTTCGCAACGACCGTGCAGGGGCCGCCCGAGGCTTTCACCTGCATGATCTCCCCGGCATCGCTGTTGAAAAAAATGGTCCCGTCGCCGCTCCAGGACCCTCCGTTCCCGCCCCCGTTCGCGTCGCAAAGGGAGTGTGCGGGGCCTCCGCTGGCAGCGATGATCTTCAGTCTTCGTTCGGCGCTGTCAAAAAAACCGATGGACTTGCTATCCGGCGACCAGAAAGGTGCTCTTGGGCGTCCTGCATTAGAGAGAGGCCGCCACTGCGGTGAATCGAGAGCGCGGAGGTAGAGGCTCCTGGAGTCGCTTGCAGCCAGCACTCGTCCATCCGGAGAAAGCGCCAGGAATCCCGGGAGGGCACTCCCGGGACCGGGGATTGTCGCGAGAACGGTTGGCTGGCGGGGCGAAAGCGGCGATTCACGGAAGTGAACGAACGCGAGCCCGGCTGCGATCAGCGTGGCCAGTGCCGTTGCGGCGATCCACAACGCCGGCCGGGGGTTCCCTTGCAGAGCAACTTCGGATGTCGGCTCTGACTCTCCCAGATACGCTTCCCAGTCGCCGATATCGCGGAGGCGTTCTTTCGGGTCCTTTTGCAGACACTTCGCGATGAGGCGGCGGAACTTCGCGGGGACAACGGTGAGGTCGGGATCTGCTCTTAGTACTCCGGCCAGAACGTCACTTACGGTTTCTCCATCGAACAGCTGTTTGCCCGTAATAACCTCGTAGAGCACTACTCCGAAGGCCCAGATGTCGGCGCGCTTATCGACTGTCCTGCCGCGGGCCTGTTCGGGAGCCATGTAGGGTGCGGTGCCGAGTATGGTTCCGATGCGCGTTGGCGAAGCGATCGTTGTCGGTGAATTGGTGGGATCACCCTCATCGGGCAATACCAGTCGCGCGAGGCCAAAGTCCAGAACTTTTACGACGCCTTCCTGTGTAATTTTGATATTCGCGGGTTTAAGATCGCGATGGACGATGCCTTTTTCGTGCGCGGCTTCGAGCGCGTCCGCGATCTGTGCTGCGATTTTCAGGACTTCATGTACAGGCAAAGGCCCGTGCAGAGTCTCGCCTTCGACCAGTTCCATGACGAGATAGTCCGGGCCAACGTCGTAGAGATGACAAATGTTGGGATGGTTGAGCGCTGCTACTGCGCGAGCTTCGCGCTCGAACCGTTCATTGAATTCCTGTTGCGAGGTCTTGATGGCAACATCGCGACCGAGGCGCGGATCCCGCGCACGCCAGACCTCGCCCATCCCTCCCGCGCCCAGCCGCGAAAGAATTTCGTAAGGGCCAAGACGATCTCCGGCAGAGAGTGGCATTTAATGGATCAGCCAAGTTTAACTCAGGAAGAATGAAGATAGGGAATGAAAAGCGGCTGTTCGGAAGTTATTGAATCCCAGGTTCTCATCGAATCGAAATTGCGAGACAGCCGAGCGGCATGGGTTTTAGCAGAGTCACGGCCGAGAAAAGCACGAGCTCCGTGCCAAAATTCGGCCCGGTAAGGACGGGAAAGACTCGTAAGCCTTTGAAACAAATGGTGGGCGCGCAGGGACTCGAACCCCGGACCTCCTGCGTGTGAAGAACGTGAGGGGCTTCCACGGGTTGCACGTGGTTTATTGTTTTCTATCGGTTAGTTAGGCTCGGGGCATCTGCTTCCGCTCAGAACAGATGGCCGAAATGCCAATTTCTGACACAGTTTTTAGCACATGTCGCCTCAGAAGAGGCTCCGCGATTCTTCGAATACAGTCTCGTTTGACTAGGCATCGTCTGCGCGCGCTGCGATTCAACAAGCTGCGCGTTAATGCGTTAAGCTCATCGAGGCGAAGGTAAAGCTACCCGACTATCTGCGGTAACGCCGGAAACGATTGAACGCTCTGTGTGTGACCTTTTCTGACGGTACGCTGCAGTCCCAGGCAGCTGAAAATTCAGCTGTTGACTTTCTACTATAAAATAGTAGAATCGGGTTTAGTGTAGTAGTGACCTTATGGCACAGCCGAAACTCAGCAAGCTCGAACTCCAGATTCTTGAAGCTCTTTGGTCGCATGGGAAGGCATCTATCCGGGAAATACAGGAGGCGTTCCCGAAACCTCAGCCGGCTTACACAACCATTCAAACCACGGTTTACCGGCTGGAAGGAAAAAAGGCCGTGCGCCGCGTCCGCAAGATTGGCAACGCCGATATTTTCGAGTCGATCTTACCCCGCGACGTGACGCGAAACCGGCTGCTCGACGAGATTCTGGCTTTCTTCGGGGGGCGTCCTCAGCCGATGATGGCGCAGCTTGCCGAGGCGGGGAAACTGACGCTCGAAGACGTGCACGAGCTGGAAAAGACGATCCGCAGGTTGGATCTACAACAGAAGAAAACAACGGAGAAAGGCGGTGAACGCAAATGACCAACCACCTCTGGCAGTCAACATTATTCGCTGCGGCGGCGGGGCTGCTGACCACCGCCCTGCGGAGAAACCGCGCGCAAGTTCGTTTTTGGCTCTGGTTCAGCGCGTCGTTAAAATTCTTTGTTCCGTTTTCGCTATTGATGAATCTCGGAAGCCACCTGCACTGGGCGCACGTCGCTGAAACCATAGCGGCGCGCCCTATCCCGTTCACCGCGAGACAAATCGCTGAGCCTTTTCCTGACAGCGCACAATTCGTGGCGCCCGCGCCAGGCAACACCGGCTGGCTCCTCATCACCATCGTCGCGGTGTGGGCCTGCGGCTTCACGGCCATTGCCCTGACACGCCTGCGGAACTGGCAGCGCATCCGTGCTGCGGTGCGTTCCGCTGTTCCAATCAGGATTCCCGCCCTCCAGGTTCCGGCAAACGTCGCAATTCGCTCGTCCTCGGGTCTGCTGGAACCCGGCGTAGTCGGCGTGTTGCGCCCGATTCTGCTTCTGCCCGAGGGCGTTATTAAGCGCCTGACGCCGCACCAGATGGAAGCGATTCTGGCACATGAGCTTTGCCACATCCACCGACGGGACAACTTGTTGGCTGCGATCCATATGGCTGTCGAAGCGATCTTCTGGTTCCATCCTCTGGTGTGGTGGATCGGCGCCCGGCTTGTCGAAGAACGTGAGCGTGCCTGCGACGAAGCGGTGCTCAGTCAAATGAACGAGCCGCGCGTCTATGCAGAAGGCATACTCAGCGTCTGCAAGTTCTATCGAGAATCGCCGTTGATTTGTGTGTCGGGAGTAACCGGGGCTGATCTCCGGCAGCGAATCGAGGCGATCATGACCAATCGCATCGGCCGGCGGCTGAATCGCGTCAATAAATTCCTGCTTGCCGGCGCGGGCGTGGCAGCTGTTGCTGTTCCACTGATGGTCGGCATCAGCGATACTCCCTCGGTTTTGGCACAGTCGGCAGAAGTCGCCCACCGTCAGTTTGATGTAGCGGCTATCAAGCCCAACAACTCGGGAGCGAATGTCTTGGGTATACGCGTTGTTCCCGGGGGCGGGCTCAGGGCGGTCAACGCTACGCTCAGATCGCTGATCAGCGAGGCGTACCAGGTGCGAGACTTTGAACTTTCAGGTGGCCCTTCATGGCTGGGCTCCGCACGATACGATATCGAAGCAAAAGGGCAACTCGATCCTGGCAGCCAGGAACAAACCGGCCTTCAGGTCATGAAGATGCTTCAGGCACTGCTCGCGGACCGATTCCAACTCAGAGTTCACAGGCAAACGAAGGAAATGCCGATCTATGCACTGCTGGTCGCGAAGAATGGACCGAACCTCCAAGCTTCGCGTGAAGCCTGCTTCGATCCGACCGCCGGGATTCCGCCGCCTCCCACGCTGCCGGGTCAATCACCGTCCCGGCCCTGCGGGGGGTTCAACAACTCTTCCAACCAAATGTTAGGCGCAAGCGTGGGGATGGCGCGTTTCGCCGCAAATCTTTCCAGATTCACAGGCAGAACTGTCGTGGACAGGACCGGACTCAAGGGAACCTACGATGTCGCACTTCGGTGGACACCAGACGAGGGTCAGGCGTGGCTGCCAACTGGCCCGCTACCGACGGACGACTCCCAGCCGTCGATCTTTTCTGCAGTACAGGAGCAACTCGGCCTCAAACTTGAGTCGCAACGGGGGCCGGTCGAAGTTTTGGTAATCGACAGGGCAGAGAAACCCTCAGAAAACTGATCGTTTGCTTGGTTGAAGCGTTTTCATCGATCCACCTGTTCCCGACAGTTCGTTTTAACGGTGCACTCACTGGCGACCATCAGAGAGTCGTCGCGATAGGAACCGGACCCGCGAAACCGCTGAGCAACTCGATGCGTACTGGATCGTGTTTCGACAAATCTGCATAAAGGCTTGTGCCTTGCGCTCTACGAGCCCGAAAACGTCGACGGAGCGATATCCGTCCAATGTTGCGCCGGCACAAATTGCGACAAATGTCTCGGGTTAGTGGTTGCCACCAAAGGCGAACTGCCGAAACGGAGAGCTTGGGCGGATAGCAGCACATCGATATCGAGAGCGGTCGCGTCCGCCGTAGGTCGTCCGGCACGGCGAGATTGCGCCCACAATTCCGCGGCAAAGCGAAGGGCCTCGTCTGTCAATGGCACATAGCGGTCTTGAGCGGCGTTTACGAATGCATCCAGCCGCGCAATTCCATTGACCTTATTCGCCCGCAGCAGTTCGCGCTTGATCTCGTAATAAACGATTGCTGGCACCAGAACGCGGGCGCCCGCGAGAAGGCAGTCTTTGAGCCAGTCTGTTATTGCGATGACTTCGTGGCTACGTTGTGGCTGCGTTATCAAGCCGAGCGGGCCAGAATCGAGGAAAAGAACGTCGCTCACGAGTAGACGAGCGGTTCACCTGACGTTGAGCGCGCCTCATTGACGGCTTTCATGAATACGGCGAGTTCCTCTTCCGCCGCTTTCAATTGCGCTGGGTCCGATGTCGCGTCCTCGCGCTGCCAAACTGAGAGCAGGTCGAGCGTTGCCGTGTCTACCGATCGAGGAACAGACGCAGCGCTGCTGCCGGGCAAGCGGGATGCAGGTCCGATTTGCGGGGGTTCTGACTGGAGAGGCTGCCTCATTAGTTTTTCCTGCCCTGTCTGGATTTTACCAGCCGCCGCGCTGATGCGGGAAAACCTGAATGTTCGGCGTTCTCCCAATTTCCCGCCATGGGCGGGCGGTTCAGCCTGATCGGAACGCATTAGGAAACGTCAGCCCTTCTCGGCATGATTCAATAGCTCGATCATTGCCGCCTTGGAGTCGCCGGCCATGGCGGCACCCACGCTCTTGAGAAACCGATCATAGCGGAACTTTCCTTGTGCAACAGCCTGATCGCGAGCGTCGTTCGGTGGCTCGGCAATGCAGGTTAGAAGAGTCTTAACCAGAGAGTCCACGAAGGCGAAGAGGGCCTGCTGCGCCAGTTTGACGCTCCGGATCTCGCGAGCGAGGCGATCCAGACTTCCGGCAATTCGCTCCTCCGCCGCTTCCACTTCGTTCTCGCGTCCGGCGAGTTCTCGTTGGATCGCCGCACGAATGAACGCGCTCGGATTCGAGAAGCCTCCCGCCTTCGCCGCGCGCTCAACGCGGCCGATCAGCGGTTCGTCCAGTCGGATTCCGCGGCATCTTGTCTTGGCTTTTATGGGTTTCACACTTTGTATGGCGTCATCATCCGGGCTCGTGACAGAGGCGTGCACGAATGTGCACGAACTGCCCCGAATCGTGCACGAGCCAAACTCAACGAGAGCAAATGGTTGACCGGAAAACAAGCCACAGCCGCACAACAACCCTTTATGTTCCACTACCGGTCTTTGCTGCTGGTATCGCGTCGTTTGCGGCAGTGCGGGAATTAAAACGGGTAAACAACTGAAACTTACTGAAAGTTCGCCAGTCCGCTTGATCTGCTGAAACATTCCGAAATCTTTTGGCAACTTTCTGGAATCGCGAATAGCGTTCGTTATACGGGATGCCGCGAGGGAACCTCCGTTCGTCACGCCGTGCCCATCTCATGCCGTACAGGTTGAGGCGCTGATCAGAAGCGCCTTCACAGGAAGGCAGGCACATGGCGAGCCCGGCAGTTGTACTTAAGCAGGACAACCCACGATCCTTTGAGCGACCGATCGACGTCAAAGCGGCGGCCCAGTTCCTTGGCGTCAGTCCGTCCCTTGTCTATGCTTATGTTGAGCGGAAGCAGATTCCCCATTTCCGAATGATGGGGCGCTCGATCCGGTTCCGGCTTTCGGAACTCGATCGGTGGCGCCAGCAGTTTCACGTGAATGGAGGGATCGATGGCTAAACGAGGGCGGCCGCCGAAGCACGGCGGCACGGTTTACAAACGGAACGACTCAGATACCTGGCAGGTCCGCTACAAGGACCAGAAAGGAGAAATGATACGCGAATCGGCGGCCACAACAGATCGCGAGCAGGCGGAACGATTCCTTCGGGATCGACTCGATGCACGGGACGAGGGACGCCTGTCGGTTCTGCTGGGCAGCAAACGACTCACGTTCAACGAGTGGGCCGACTGGTTTCTGGAGAAACGATCAAAGCCGCCATTTCGGAGCGAGGGCAATCATCAGGTGAACGTCAATGCCCTCAAATCTCTCAGGCCAGTTTTCGGGGAGACGGCCTTATCGGATATCACGTCCGAAGGGGTCGAAAACTATCTGACGGATCGGCTTCAGTCGCGGCGCAGAATACGAACCAAGCTCGGAATCAAATTGGGCGACGTTATCAAACCGGCAACGGCGCACCAGGAGCTTCGGGTTTTGACGCATATTCTGAATGTCGCGGTGAGGCAGAAGAGGCTGGCGACGAATCCGTGTGTCGCGGTCGAGTTTCCGGTCTCCGTAAAGAGGTCAACGAGAAAACCGCACTACATGACGGCGAGCGAACAGCAGACAATCGAGTTCGCGGCTCCGAGTTACCTGCGGAATATCGTGGTCATCGTTTCCGAACTCGGGTTGCGCTACAAGAAGGAGCTTCTTCCGATGAAGAAGGAGCAAGTCGATCTGGAAAACCGGCTTGTTCATATCGCCGACTCGAAGACAACAACCGGGATCGGCGATATGCCCTTGACCAATGCCGCACGGGAGGCGTTCCGGCGTCAGATGGAGGAAACGCCCGGAACCGAGTACTTGTTTCCCAGCCCAATAACCACCGGAAAAAAGCCCTACATGACCAACCTTCGCAAGGTCTGGGCGGAGACGCTGAAGAAAGCGGGCGTGCCGTATTTCGCACCCTACGAGCTTCGGCACACCTTCGCCACCCGGCTCAGCGCGGGAGGCGTCGCCGATCATAATGGTGACGCAGATGTTGCGGCAGAGCGACGCGGAGGTTTTCAAGCTCTACAGCCAGGCGAAGCTCGGCATGATGCGGGAAGCACTCGCGAAGCTCGACCGTCAGGCCAACGAGCGGGGAATTTCCGGCACAGCGAACGTCAATTGAACCATTTTCTGCACACTTTCACGCACAGTTGTGGTCAGTTTACGTTTTCAGGAAGGAGGCCAGATTGATTCTAAAGGAGTAAATGGTGGGCGCGCAGGGACTCGAACCCCGGACCTCCTGCGTGTGAAGCAGGCGCTCTAACCAGCTGAGCTACGCGCCCATTTTTGCAATAACTTACGAGAAAGAAAGCACAAATAGAGGTACTGTCCCAGAGTTTATCACTGAGCGTCAGTTCCTCAAGAACGTCACCCCAAAGACTCTAGCATGGTACGGCGATGCCTTCAAAACATTCGACGGTGCGCTGGTCTGCAAGTGCATCAAACGCCGGATTGTGGAGCTGAGGACGAGAGGCATAAGATCACGTCCGTAATGCCGATCCATTGATGGAGCAAGATTCAGAGTCGCCATGTTGCCATCTGGGGGGCCTCCGCCGATGGAAGCGGGCATCAGTCAGCATGTTTGGTTGATTCAGGGGGATCGCCACGTCACGCTTGCGTACTGAGATCGAGTTGCGGCGCAACGTCGTTCTCCCAGGAGAACTCCGTTAGATCGATGGGCTCGCGGGACCTGACGCGGAATGATTTGACTCCGGATGTCGTCCGAACATTCGCTCCCTTTATCGTGATGCGTAATTTATACAGACCAGGTTGAAGAGGGACGGTGAAACTGTTAGGCAAATAGAAGTGCTGGTTCCTTTCAATCAAATAGATCAATCTAAACGATTGTCCGTACCAGATGTCAACAACCTCAGGCTCAAGCGGCCCAAGAAAACCAAATGATCCTCCGTCGTTATCGGAAACCCACACCCCTTGTCCCGAAATGTTGCTGTCCCCGGCATGGCTGAAGGCAAGACCCGCAGATATTTGACATGCAACGTTCGGCGTGTCTTCATTGGCGTTTTTATATACAAATGACAAACCGAGCGCATCACCCCCTATGTGGACAGAGTTTCCAAGTCCCACAAACTCTACGCGAGACTCCAATTTATACAATTGTGACTTCAGGCTGAGTATCTGCCCCTGCAATGTCACGATCCGGGAGGCTTGTTCGGCAATCGTCTGCGTGTCGATTACGGATGGCTTGTCGAGCGTATCGCTGTGCGCTTCGCGGGCGGGCTTCTTCTCCAGCAGTACTTTGTTTTCATTTCGAAGACGTTCCAGTTTGCTTCGATCGCTTGATTGAGCGCGCAAGCTATTCCCCTGACCGCGAGATCTGTCATTGAGTGTCATCTCGATATCAGGATGAACGGAAGCCGCAAGTCGCTGTTCCAACGGCAACGCCATCCGCCCAGTTAGTCGCGCATACCAACAAGTCACGGCAGTCAGTACGGCAATCAGGACAACGATGACAATCGCCATGATTGCCAGCACCGCCCCTGTGTTCTGATTCAACCACGCCATGATTTGGCCCTCTCACGGACCATCCCCGCTATCTTACCCCTCCCCACCGGCCCCGTCTCCTCCCCGTCCAAAGCAACTTCCACGCAGTCACGAGGTCCTGCACTGAGCTCGCCCCTGGCAGGCGAACGATGCGCTCTCGCGGTTCTCTCTCCACAAGACTTCGCGGGGCCTTCGCTAAGCTGGCGTTGATGGATAAAGGCGCTTCCCCCCGCGAGATCTATGCCGAGCGTCTCACTGAGCGGACGCACCGCCTTGAAGTATCAAGCCGGCGGCGCAACCGGATCGGGAATCTGCGGTTACTCGTCTTCCTGAGCGCCGCGGCCATCGTCTGGTACGCCTTCCACGGTGTTTCGATCTGGTGGATCGCTGCGCCCCTGGCGATATTCGTCGTGCTTGTGTGGTGGCAGGCGCGAGTCGAGCGGGATGCGGCGCTGGTCCGACGCGGGATTCGTTTCTACGAACGGGGAATCGCGCGCATCGAAAACCGCTGGCAGGGCGGCGGTGAAGACGGCGCGCGGTTTGCCGATCCGCATCATCCCTACGCTTCGGATCTCGACCTGTTCGGGCGGGCCAGCCTTTTCGAATTACTGTCGGCGGCGCGGACGCGCGGGGGCGAAGATCGGCTGGCCGCCTGGCTGAAGTCGGCGTCCGCCGCGTCAACCTCTACAGAAGAACTCATAGCGCGCCATGAAGCAATCGACGAGCTTCGTCCCATTCTCGAACTGCGGGAACAGCTCGCCGTGCTCGGTGATGACTACCGCACCGGCGTGGATCCCGATCAACTGGTAAGGTGGTCCGCCACACCGGCGCAGCCGTTCCCCTTATGGAACCGGATACTGGCGTTGACATACTCCCTGACCACCGTCGCAATGCTGGTCTGGTGGATATCCACGGATCTCACCGATCCCAATGCGCGCCTCGGAGTAGTCGTGATTTGCGCGATTGAAGGAATATTCGCTCTTTCCATCAGAACGAAAATCCTGGGGATCGTACACTCCGTCGAAGAGCCGGCGCGCGATCTCGAACTGTTGTCGGGGATTCTCGCCACTCTGGAAAGACAGCAGTTTCGTTCCCCACACCTCGCGTCGCTCCGCCAGGCGATCGATGTGAATGGGCGGCCCGCCTCTCACCGAATTGCGCGTCTTCGCCGTTTGATCGAGATGCTGGATTCGCGTGACAATCCGTTCGTACGAGCCTTCGGACCGCTGCTGCTTTGGACCACGCAAGTGGGGATGGCCATCGAATCATGGCGAGCGGAGAATGGTGCGCACGTAGCCGGGTGGCTGGATGCGGTGAGTGAGATGGAAGCCCTTTCATCGCTCGGGAATTACGCATGGGAACATCCTGACGACCCGTTCCCGCAGTTCGCTCAAGGCGGCGGTGCCCCCTTTTTCGAAGGTAAAGACATGGGGCATCCGCTGTTATCTGACGCTCAGTGCGTGAGGAACAGCGTCACACTTGCCGCGCCGTTGCGCTTGATGGTTGTGAGCGGGTCCAATATGTCCGGCAAGAGTACGCTGCTGCGGGCAATCGGAGTCAACACGGTCCTGGCGCTGGCGGGCGCGCCCATACGGGCGAAGCGGCTCACGCTCTCGCGTCTGTCGCTGGGCGCGTCGATAAGAACCACGGATTCGCTCGAGGAGGGCCATTCGCGATTCATGGCGGAAATCCTGCGGCTGAAACAGGTGCTCGAATTGCGGCCTCCCGCGCTGTTCCTTCTCGATGAGTTGCTGCACGGAACAAATTCACACGACCGCGCGCTCGGGTCCGAGGGATTGATTCGGGCGTTGCTCGGCCGCGGCGCCATTGGATTGGTGACGACTCACGACCTGGCGCTCTCGCGTATTGCGGACGAACTCGCCCCTGCGGCCGCCAACGTTCACTTCGAAGACCGCCTTGAAGAGGGCCGCCTGGTCTTCGATTATCGGCTGCGTCCAGGCGTTGTGGAGCGCAGCAACGCGCTGGATTTGATGCGTGCCGTGGGTTTGGACGTCTGAGCGCACGGGCCGCAGGTTGTATTCTTGGAGTTGAATGTCGTCTCTCCCGGCCACGCTCGCCACGCGCATCGCGGCGGGAAAACTCCGCCAGGTGGAAGGCGCCATCGAGCTCAGCATTCGCGGCAAAGCGGAAGCCGTGCGAATGGCGCTGGTATGCCTGCTCGCGCGCGGTCATTTGCTGATTGAAGACGTGCCGGGAGTGGGGAAGACCACGCTGGCGCAATCTCTGGCCCGGACTGTCGACGGCGCATTCCACCGCCTGCAGTTCACCAGCGATATGCTGCCATCCGATGTGCTCGGCGTGACGGTCTACAACGCGCATACGGAAGCGTTCGAATTCAAACCCGGCCCTGTGTTCACGAACTTTCTTCTGGCCGACGAAATCAATCGCACCACGCCGAAGACCCAGTCGGCGTTGCTCGAAGCCATGAATGAACAGCAAGTGTCCGTGGAAGGCCGCACGCTGACATTGCCGGACCCGTTCATGGTCATCGCGACGCAGAATCCGGCAGACCACCACGGCACGTACCCGCTGCCGGAATCCCAGCTCGACCGTTTTCTGATGCGTTTGCGCATCGGCTATCCCGACGCCCGGAGCGAGCGCGAAATCATTCGGCAGCCGGAAGCGCATCACGGCGAGACCACTCCATGCGTGCTTACCCGCGAGGAATTGCGCGAATTGCAATTCGCCGTGAAACAGGTTCAGGTGGATGGATCGATCGTCGGCTATATGCTGGCCCTGATCGAACACACACGCACGCATGAAGGCCTGGCGCTCGGTGTAAGTCCCCGCGGTTCGCAGGCGCTCTATCGCGCGGTGCAGGCGAACGCGCTGGTCGAAGGCCGCGCTTATGCCTTACCCGACGACGTGAAGATTCTCGCCCCGAAGGTGCTGGGCCATCGTGTAATACCGGCCGCCAGATCTTCCCTGGCTGTGCGGCGGGATGCGATCGGCGCCGCGGCGGGCGAGCGTATCGTGGAAGAGATTCTGGCGCAGCTCGAAGTCCCCCTATAAGGAAAAAGCGCACAGGCCGCAGGGTCCGTTGGGCGCGATGGGAAAATGAAGCGCACAGGCCACAGGTCCGTTGTGCGCGTTAAGGAAAATGAAAACAGCCATTATTGGCCTGCCGATGGTAGGCAAGACGTCCCTGTTCACGATTCTGACCGGGGTTACTCAGGAAACCCGCATGGGCTCAACGGCCGTGCGGACGGGTGTGGCGAAAGTGCCGGACCCGCGCGTGGACGCGCTGGCGGACTTGTATCAGCCTCCGAAGATCACCTACGCGACCGTCGAATATATCGATGCGCCGGCGATCTCTAAAGAGACCCTGCGCGATCCCGCGTATTTGGCAAGCCTGCGCGTGGTGGACGCGTTTGCGCATGTCCTGCGCATCTTTCAGGACGAAACGGTGCCGCACGAACATGGCTCGGTGGATCCCGCGCGGGATTTCGAGGATGTCGAGACGGAACTCATTCTGAGCGATCTGGTGGTAGTGGAGAAACGCCTCGACCGCGTGGATCGCGACCGCAAGAAAACCAGAAATCCGGAGCTCGATAAAGAATACGAGTTGCTGATCCGCTGCAAGGAGGCGCTGGAGGCGAACACGCCGCTGCGCAATCTGGAATTCGCGGGCCAGGACGAGAAAGGCATCCGGGGCTTCCAGTTCCTTTCGCAGAAGCCGATGCTGCTGGTGTTGAACCTCGGCGAAGAAGACGCATCGCGCCTGCATGAAGTGGAGGAACAGTATCGGACCGGATCTCTGTCGGGGAAGGCCAACACCGCGGTAGCAGCCGTGTGCGGCAAGATCGAGGCCGAGCTTGCGGAACTGCCTGCCGCCGAAGCGCGCGAGTATCTCGCCAGTTACGGACTGGGTGAAAGCGGCCTGCAGCGCATTATAGCGGCCACTTACCGGCTGTTGGGGACAATGAGCTTCCTGACGGCGGGCGATACTGAGGTGCGCGCCTGGACGATTCCAATCAACAGCACGGCGGTCAAGGCGGCAGGCGCGATTCATTCGGACTTCGAGAAAAAGTTCATTCGCGCCGAGGTAGTGAACTGGAAGAATCTGGTCGACTTGGGCGGCTATCCCGGGGTGCGTGAGAAAGGTCTTCTGCGCCTTGAGGGGAAGGAATATATCGTGAAGGACGGCGACGTGCTTGTGATACGGCACTCGTGATCGCAATCAGCGCGCAGAGTGCGACGAACCAATCGCCATATTGCGTGTAAACTGTCTGGCCCTGGCGGTATCGATACTGAAAGCGGGCGGCGAGTTCCGCATACTCCTCGGTGGCGCGAACAATTCGTCCTGCCGGATCGATCACCGTGGTGACTCCGTTATCGGTGGCCCGCAGGATCCAGCGGGCATTCTCCGCCGCGCGCATGCGGACGATCAGCAAGTGCTGATAGCGCGCCGCGCTCCGGCCAAACCAACTGTCGTTCGAAATGTTGAACAGAGCTTCCGCGCCTGTCGCGGCGAACTTCCGGATGTAACTCGGGAAAACGGACTCGTAGCAGATGAACGTGCCTATCCTGTGGCTGCCAACCGGCGACACAACCACCTTCCTGCCCGCCTCGAAATCACCCGCTTCCGTCGATACCTTTCTTGTAAGCAGCCCGAACGGCCATGGCACGAACTCACCGAAGGGAACGAGATTCACTTTGTCGTAGCGGCTGATGGCGATGCCGTTTGAACCCATAAGAAGCGCCGAGTTCAGTGGAGCTCCGTCCGGGGCCCGTGCGATCACTCCGGTCAACACGGCTGCGTGAGACATCTTGGCGACAGACGCCACTCGCCCCACGAAATTGACGTCCGTGTCTTCAAACGGCGCGGGCATTTCCGGCCAGACGATCAGGTCTGCGTCGCGATCGCGCGTCAGGGCCGGGCTCATGGACAGGACCATTAACTGCTGTTCCGTCTGATTCACAAGATCCGGCGTCCACTCCGTATCGTCGTCGATGTTCGGCTGCAGGAGGATCGCGGAGACGTTACCCCGTTCCGCATTCGGAACTTCCGGCAGAAAGACCAGCGCCGGCAGCAGGAGAAGCCACAAAATCTGAGCTCTCGGCTTGCGCAGAATAATCGAGGCGACGGCCGCCGACATGAGCGCAAACGCAAAGGAGATACCCCAGACGCCGGTCAGTGGCGCAAGGCGCAGCGGGAGCGACATGTCGCTCCCGGCGTTGCCCAGATTGAGCCATTCAAAACCCGTGTAAGAGTGGGTCCATTCAATCGCCACCCACAGGGCAGCGACGCTTGGGAGAGCCAGCGCGGAACGCATCAGCACCCCCGAAAGCGCCGCGAACAAACCCATCTGAACGGCTTTGGCCAGGCAGAACAGAAGAAAGAGAAGCCACGCCACCGCCGGACTCACTCCGGCGTGATGCGCCAGCGTCCACTGAATCCAGTTGCAGATGCCGAACCAGTATGCGAACCCGGTAGCATAACCGAGGGCGAATCGCCACCGCCAGCGTGTTTCCCGGACACAAGCGATCAACAACGGCGTAAGCGCGGCGGGCGCGAGCCAGACGAAGCCGAAGCGCGGGAATAACAGAACCAGCAGTGCCGAAGATCCGAGCGCCAGTATCCAGTTCAGGATCACGCGCCGGTTTCCCGCCTACATCTCGAGCTTGCCGTTGAACACCATGTCCTTCAACTTGAATTTGAATTTCACAGTCAGTTCGCCGAATTTCGTTAAAAACTCCACTTCTTTGTCGTCGACCGTGAAGGGGGTGGTACGCGGGAACAGGAAAACCATGTCGTTCGAAGCCTGATTCAACGCGATCCTGACGTCGGAGGGTTTCACGTCCTTTCCTTTAGCGGATAGCGAACTGGCGTCCATAATCGTCTTCTTCAGCGTTTCAGAGTCGCCGCGCAGCAGAGAGCGCAGCGGGCCGGAGACAACGATCTCGTAGTCGGGTTCCTCGCGCTCAAGAAGCTTTTTGGCGTCGGGAGAAGTAGCTGCCTGGTCGCCGAACTTCAGCCGCACGAAAGCCTGCTTGACCGGCAGCGCCGATTGCCAGCGCGCGTAGATGGTTGGCACCGGGCCACCGACGCCCGGAGGTCCGCCTCCACCAGGCGCTGCTCCTCCACCGCCGCCGCCACCTCGTCCGCCGCGGCCCTCGCTCAGTGGAGGAGGCGCACCGGAGTCGCCAAGGCCGCCGCCCGGGTTGGGGGGGTTGAATGACCGCGCCCAAGGTGAGTTGGTGAGCATTTTTTGGAGGTCTTTATCGCTCCACTCCGCGGAGGGCTTTGCCCAGAAGTCGGCCGCCGACAGGCAGACCGCCATCGCAAAGAATGCGGCGAATAAATTTCTCATCCTCGGCAAAGTATATAACAGCGTGACCTTCAGATAGGATAGTGTGGTCCACTACCATGCAGCATGAATATGCGTTCGAGATGGCGGCGTCCGCAATCCGGTTCGGCTTCGGCGCTACCCGCGAAGTGGGCGCCGATATGGTCGATCTCGGCGTCCGTCATGTCCTGGTTTTCACCGATCCCAATCTGCGCCGTCTTCCTCCCGTCGTAACGGCGCTTGAATCGCTGGAGAATAACAAGGTTCGTTTTACGCTCTTCGACCGGGTACGCGTCGAGCCGAGTGACGAATCGCTTCAGGATGCGATTCGTTTTGCGTCCGCCGGCGACTACGATGCATTCATCGCGATCGGAGGCGGTTCCACCATCGACACAGCGAAGGCCGCCAACCTTTACAGTTGCTGGCCGGCTGAGTTCCTCGACTACGTAAATCCGCCCATCGGGAAGGGAAAACCGGTGCCGGGCCCCGTGAAGCCGCTGATTGCAATTCCAACCACCGCGGGCACGGGAAGTGAAACCACGGGTGTTTCCATCTTCGACTACAAACCTCTGCGCGCCAAAACCGGCATCGCACACCGGCGCCTGAAGCCCACGCTTGGTATTGTCGATCCGGAGAACACGCGAACCCTTCCGTCAGCCGTCGCTGCGGCATCCGGCTTGGACGTTCTGTGCCACGCCGTCGAGTCCTGGACCGCGTTGCCGTTTCGCGATCGCCCGCGCCCCGATCGCCCTATCCTGCGCCCGGCGTATCAGGGCTCGAATCCCATCAGCGACCTGTGGAGCATGGAGGCCTTGCGTCTTACCGCGCAATTTCTGCGAAGAGCGGTCGCCGATCCGTCCGACGACGAGGCGCGGGCCGCGATGATGCTGGCGGCGTCTTATGCGGGTATCGGGTTCGGGAATGCGGGCGTTCATCTGCCGCATGGAATGTCATATCCGGTGGCGGGTCTGGTGCGGAGCTTCCGGGCCGAAGGGTACGACGCAGTAGACCATCCATTGATTCCGCACGGCGTGTCGGTAATCGTAAACGCCCCCGCCGTATTCCGGTTCACAGCACAGGCTTCTCCGGAGCGCCATCTTAAAGCGGCGGAAGTGCTGGGAGCGAAAACAGATCGGGCGAAGAATGAAGACGCCGGCAAAATTCTCGCCGACTGCATCGTGGGGATCATGCACGATCTGGGAATCCCGAACGGCTTGCGTGAGTTGGGATATCAGCCTTCCGACATCCCGGCGCTGGTGGAAGGGACGCTGCCGCAGCACCGCGTAACGAAGTTGTCGCCCCGGTCCGCGGGTCCGGAAGAGTTGGCTACGCTCTTTGAAGACGCCATGGTCGCGTATTGAGTGTGTTAATACCAGTCCGTCAGCATTTCCCGCGTAGACGCCTGGCCGACATCCCCGACGCCGTTCACAGCGAGCTTCTGTCAAGCAATATCGTTTCGCACCTGAGCCCGGGTGTTCGCATCGCGATCGGCGTGGGCAGCCGGGGAATTTCCAACCTTGCACAGATAGTTCGCGCTGTAGTCGACTTCTTTACCTCCAGCGGATTTCGCCCGTTTCTTTTCCCCGCCATGGGCAGCCACGGCGCCGCGAATGCGGCAGGACAGGCGAAAGTCCTTGCGCGCTACGGAGTCGACGAATCGACGATGGGATGCCCGGTTGTCAGTAGTTTCGACGTGATTTCTCTCGGCAGGACGGAAGCTGGTATCGAAGTATTCGCGGGCAAAGACGCTTGGGAGAGCGACGCAATCTTTGTAATCAATCGCGTCAAGTGGCACACCAGTTTCGAAGGCGCCCTTGAAAGCGGAGTCGGTAAAATGTTGGCGCTCGGCGTAGGGAAGATCGAGGGCGCACGGTCCTGCCACGGCCATGCACGCCGGCTTGGGATGGAAGCGGTGATCCGGTCCGTTGCCGGGCATCTTCTGGGATCGGGAAAAATCCTCGGTGGGCTGGCCATCATCGAAGACGCTTATCATGACACTGCGCAAATCACCGCGCTCCCTGCCGATCGGCTGATCGAGCGTGAAGCGGAGCTGCTGCGGCTCGTCAAGTCGTGGATGGGAAAGCTGCCGGTGCCCGCTCTCGACATCCTGATCGTGGACGAGATCGGCAAAAACATCAGTGGCACCGGCATGGATCTCAAGGTTGTAAACCGCGGTGTTCATGGCCAATACAATCCCTGGCCGGACACTCCGCGAGTCGAACGAATCTTCATTAGAAGCATCTCGGAATTGAGCTATGGCAACGGCGTCGGCATCGGACTCGCGGATGTGATTCACGATCGCGTGCTGGAGAGAATCGACGTCAACGCAGGCCGAATCAACGCGAAGACATCCGGCTCGCTGGCGGCGGTGCGCACTCCGCTTCATTTTCCATCGGACCTTGAGTGCCTCGAACTTCTCTCCGCAACGGTGGGCAAGTTTGAATCCGGAGATGTGACGATGGGCTGGATTCGGAACACGCTCGATCTGGGGATGGTCGCTCTCAGCGAAAACCTGGCCGTCGAGATCGAGAAAAATCCCATGCTGGAATTCGCCGGGCCGCCGTTTACGCTTGCGTTCGACCCGAACGGTAACCTTGGCTCGTTTCCGTGTTAGCAGGCACTGCCTGAGCCGTTGATATATTGGTTCGGACAGCCGGTCTATTCCATGCGATACTTCAACTCCGCCGTTTTCGCTTCATTAGCCTTTGTGTCTGTAGTTCACGCGCTCGCGCAGGCTCCCGCCAATGGGCCGCGCAACCCGGCGGCAGCGGCCGACCGATCCAAGCCAAAGCCCCTCACCGGCGAGATGCACCTTCAGTACTATTTCGCCGAGGCGGGCGAGGCCAGCCCTTACCGGCTCTATGTCCCGACCACCTACGACGGCAAAACCGCCTTGTCCCTGATCGTCATCTTTCACGGAGGCGGCCAGAGTGAAGACACGCCTTTCACGCGCACCAGCGGGCAGCTTCAGAAGCTGGCGGAAGAGCGTGGTTATATCGTAATCAGCCCGTTTGGCTATCGTTCAACTGCCTTCTTCGGAAATACCTGGCCGATTCCGAAAGGTTCCAATACGGCGGCTCCCGCGACCGATCAGCAGCAGACATATGCGCTGTCGGAGAAAGACGTTTTGAACCTGATTGATCTTACGGAAAAGGAATATAAGATCGACCCCGCCCACGTGTTTCTCATGGGTAACTCAATGGGCGGACAGGGATTGTTCCATCTGGCGGCGAAATATCCGGAGCGCTGGACTGCCATCGCGCCGAGCGACTGCCCGCTCGATCCCGCCTTCTATCCCTTCGACAAGATCAAGAACATTCCGGCCATGTACATCCACGGCGACAAGGATGCGACTTATCCGGTGGAGATGGGCCGCGCCATGGCGGAAGCCATGAAGGCGCATGGCGAAAACGTAACTTACGTTGAAGTGAAGGGCGGCGAGCACCCGACTTCATGGCCGCAAGTGCTGCCCCAGATCATCGACTTCTTCGATCAACACAAAAAGTAACTCCTACCAGGACTTCGGCAACTGGACATAGGACGGGTCCAATCGGCTGATGGAGGCGCAACCGAGCAACACCAGCGTGCGCTCGATGTCCGCTTTCAGGATCGCGATAGCGCGCGCCACACCCGCTTGTCCGCCGGCCGCCAGACCGTAGCCGTAGGCGCGGCCGATCAATACTGCCTTTGCGCCCATGCAGATCGCCTTCACGACATCGGCGCCCCGGCGGATACCTCCGTCGACCAATACCTCGACTTGGTTGCCCACCGCGTCCAGTACCTCTGGCAACGCGCGGGCAGTGGGAAGGCAGGTATCGAGCTGCCGGCCGCCATGGTTTGAAACGATCAGGCCCGCAACTCCGGCGTCGACTGCGCGCAGGGCATCGTCGCCCGTAGTCACGCCCTTGACGAGAATGGGTCCCGGCCATGCCCGGCGAATCCATTTCAGGTCGGTCCATGTGACTACGGAATCGCGGAGGGAGTTCTGGACATCGGCGGCGGGAAGCGGCCCCTTTTCCGGGATGATGACGTTCGCGTAGTACATCGCTTCCCTGCGATCCATCAGAAAGCCGGCGGCCCATTTGGGTCGCACAATAACTTGAGACGTGAACGGCAGCATGGCGAAAAGACTCTTCCCCATGAGCTGGGGCGCACCATTGCGAAAATCGCGTTCGCGCATGCCGGGGCCATTCGTATCGATAGTGACCGCAAGCGCTTTGAAATTACTTTTCCACGCGCTGGCCAGTGTTGCCTCCACCACATCGCGCCCGCCCGCGAGATAGAGCTGATACCACAGTGGCGCGGTGGATGCCGCGGCCAGATCGCTGAAAGAGTATCCGGAGAAAGTCGAAAGTGTGTAGGCAATGCCGGCTTCGCCCGCGGCTTTGGCGGCGGCAAGCTCTCCCGTGGGATGAAACATGCGGCTGGAGCCGAGCGGCGCCAGAATCATCGGCAGGGCGAGGTCGCGTCCGAGGATGCTGACGTGCGTGTCGCATTGGGGCGTGGCGACCGCATTCCGGGGTCGAAAGAGAATTTCTTCCCACGCGCGCCGGTTCTCACGCAGTGTGACTTCGCCGTCGGCTCCGCCATCAATGTAGTCGAACACGGCGCGCGGCACGCGGCGCTGCGCGAGTTTCCGGAGATCGTCGATATTCACCGCGCGCTGAACAGTCATAAACGCAAAAAAAGGGCGGAACGCTTCGCGCGAACCGCCCGTTTGCTTACAACCGGCTCCCTGCGGCCGCGGCTCTGTAAATCCTCTTTCGGAGCCGCGACCAGAGGAAGCGGTATTGCGGTTTAGTGCACCGACTTGTGCGGATCGATCACGAACTTTGTCGAAGCGCCTTTATCGAAGTCCTTGTACCCCTTTGGACCTTCGTCAAGGCTGATGATCTTCACGTTGACGGCCTTCGCCACCTTGATCTTGTCGTGGAGGATCGCCATCATGAGCTGCCGGTTGTACTTCATCACCGGGCACTGTCCTGTAAAGAAGTAATGCGACTTCGCCCAGCCCAGCCCGATACGGATGCTGAGATTGCCGGTCTTCGCCGCATCGTCAATGCCGCCCGGATCGTCCGTCACATAAAGGCCCGGAATGCCGATCGCCCCGCCCGCGCGGGTAACGGTCATCAGCGAATTGAGCACCGTCGCGGGTGCTTCCTTCGCTGCGCCGGTGTGCCCATGTCCGCGCGCTTCGAACCCGACGCAATCCACGCCGCAGTCCACCAGCGGTTCGCCGACAATCTGCGCGATCTGATCGCCCACCGACGCATCCTTCGATACGTCCACAACCTCGCAGCCGAAGCTCTTCGCCTGCGCGAGGCGCTCCGGAATCAGATCGCCGACGATCACGACTGCCGCGCCCAGCAACTGACAAGCCGCTGCGCTGGCCAGACCCACCGGCCCCCCGCCGGCGACATACACGGTCGAACCCGGCCCGACTCCGGCCGTCACTGCCCCGTGGTATCCCGTGGGGAGAATGTCCGACAAGCAGGTCAGATCGCGAATTTTCTCCATCGCGCGCGCCTTATCCGGGAACTTCAGGAGGTTGAAGTCCGCGTAGGGCACCATTACATATTCCGCCTGACCGCCAACCCAACCGCCCATGTCCACGTAGCCATATGCCGCGCCCGGCCGCGCCGGATTCACGTTCAGGCAGATACCGGTTTTGCCTTCCTTGCACATCCGGCAGCGCCCACAGGCAATATTGAAAGGAACCGAGCAGAGATCGCCGACTTTGATAAACTCGACATCCCGCCCCGCTTCGATCACTTCGCCGGTGATTTCATGGCCGAGAATCAGGCCGTGCGGCGCTGTCGTCCGCCCTCTCACCATGTGCTGATCGCTTCCGCAGATATTCGTCGTAACGATCTTCAGAATCACGCCATGTTCGCATTTGCGACTTCCGAGGGCCAGCTTGGGATAGTCGATGCTCTGTATCTCGACGTTGCCCGGACCCATGTATGCCAAACCACGATTGCTCGCCATTGTGTGTCTTCCTTTATCTCTCCTGAAAATGGGCTAAAACGCCGCGGCACCGGCTTCGGCAACCGCATGATCCTGATCGCCCGACCCGCCGCTCACGCCGATCGCGCCGACCACCTTGCCGCCCTTTTTCAGCGGAATGCCGCCCGCGAAAATCATGATCTTTCCGTCATTCGAAGCGTGGATACCAAAAAACTGGCTTCCCGACTGGGAATGAGGCGCGAGGTCCTTGGTCGCAATGTCGAATGCCCGCGATGTATAGGCTTTCTTCTGGGAAATGTCGATGCTGCCAATCCATGCGCCGTCCATCCGGACGTGGGAAACGATGTTTCCGCCTTCGTCCGCGACGGCGATGTTCATTGGCTGGCCGATTTCGGCGGCCTTCTTTTCGGCGGCGGCGGTGATTCGTCGTGCGTCGCTTAATGTCACTTGGCTCATTGATGCTCTCCTTGGATGCGGTTATGTCAACAGCTACAGGAGATATCCTAACAACTTCTTTCCGGCCGGGGGGATGAATTTGGATGGCGATGGAATTGTACGGAATTGTACTTGAGACGCGCCCAGCCTTGACCTATAGCGCCGGATTTTGATATGACAGTCCCCCACCCGAATCCAACCGATTTCCACATGGGTTTTTCGGACGTTTGAATCCATTAAAGCAAAAACAGGTCAAAAATGAATTTGACACTGCCATAACAGTGTTATAAAGTTCACGGAAGGCAGGGGTTTCGTTGTGTAGGGATGCGTGCGCAAAAAGCGGCGCGCAATTTCAGGTAACAAACACGGCCCGCTGACCCAAATTAAAAGGGGGACGCACGCATGCGCATCCTGAGTGCTGCACTTTTATCGCTCTTGATTCCGGTTGCCGCCTTTTCACAGGCAGGTAACGGGACGATTACAGGAACCATAACCGATTCCTCCGGCGCCAGTGTCGCCGGCGCGTCGGTGGAAGTTAAGAATACCGACACGGGAGTGGTGTTCGCAACCGTATCCACGGGTACCGGCGCCTATACCGCCACCAGTCTGCAACCGGGCCCGTACTCCGTGTCCGTGTCGGCCGCTGGTTTCAAGAAGTACACGCGTGCCGGTCTCGATCTCGCCGCCGCCCAGACGCTGGGAATCAATGTACCGCTCGAAGTCGGCGCCAATACCGAGTCCATCACCGTCAGCGCCGAGGCTTCGCTGCTAAAAACCGAGAGCGGCGATGTGGCCACCAACGTCACTGTGGAGCAGCTTCAGGATTTACCGGTATTGGGTATCGGTGGCGCCCAAGCCGGCAGTTCCGGCGTGCGCAATCCATTCAACGCGATGGTGATGCTGCCGGGCGTCGACTATAACGCGAATTTCACCATGATCATTAACGGCGCCGTCGGCAATACCGCGGCGTATCGTATCGAAGGCCTGGACAACACGAATCACACCGTCAGCTATGCGTTGCAGGAGAATCAGCCCAGCGCGGATGCGATTCAGGAAATAGCCGTGCAGACCAGTAACTATGCCCCCGAATTCGGGCAGGCGGGTGGCGGCCTCTTCAACATCACGATGAAATCCGGCACCAATCAGTATCACGGCACTGGCTATGAATACTTCGTCAACGAAGATCTGAACGCCGGGTTCCCGTTCTCCAGCAACGGATCGGGCGGGAAGTATCGCCCCAGAAACCGGCGTAACGATTTCGGTGGAACCTTCGGTGGCCCCGTTCGGATTCCCAAAGTCTATAACGGAACCAACAAGACGTTCTTCTTTTTCAGCTATGAACGGTTCGTCGAAACCTCCGGCCTCACTTTCAGCGACACCGTTCCCACCGCCGCTTATCGCAACGGCGACTTCTCGGCGATTTCGCCAAACGGCGGCGCCAACTTCAATCCGGCATTGGGTGTTCCCAGCGGGTCCCTCGGTAACGATGCGCTCGGACGTCCGATCTTTGCCAATGAAATCTACGATCCCACCACGCGGGGGATTACGGCCAGCGGTCTCGGTTTCGCGAATCCGTTCCAGAACAACATGATCCCGCCATCGATGATCAGCCCCATGGCCATAGCCGTCATGAAGCTGATTCCCGCGCCGACCAATGGCAATTTGATCAATAACTTTAACGGCTATAACCTCGGCCAGCGTATCACGGGGATTCCTTCCCTCAAGATCGACCAGAGCGTGGGTTCCAAAGGGAAAATCTCTTTCTACTGGGGTCTGACGGGGACTGTCTCGCAATTCTCTACTCCGAACGGTAATGCCGATGGCTTACCAGATGAAATCAGCCAGGCGCGCGGTACGTTCATTCATTCCCTCACGGAGCGGCTGAACTACGATTATTCCGCTACTCCCACGCTGTTGCTGCACTTTGGCGCCGGATATTCGCGTACTCTCTTTGTGGACACGGCGCCCTACACATATCAGGGCAATAAGGTCGACTGCACGACCCTCGGAATATCCGGTTGCGACGTCGCCTATAACTTCCCCACCTTCACGTCAACGGTCCCGACCGGGCTCGCCGCGGCGAGCCTCGGCGGCATGCAGCAGATGGGTAACGCCCTTGTTCATACGACCACCACCACGCTGCGGCCGTCCTTCAATGCGAATGCCACTTGGGTACATGAAAACCACACCTTCAAGTACGGCGCGGAAGTCTGGTTCCAGGGCAACATTACGGCGCCACCCTCCGGTGTCGGTACGACCTACGGCTCGACAACGAATCTCGGTGCCACTGCGCAACCTTACACCGTGCCTTCGGGACTCAGTGGCCAGCAAATGGGCAATTGGTTCGCGAATTTCCTGCTCGGCGACGCTATTACAACCACGCAGTACGCGCCTATCGATGCCCGCATGGGCAAGTCGCAATGGGCGGTGTTTGCGCAGGATTCCTGGAAGGTAACCCGTAAGCTCACCCTTAACTACGGACTGCGCTGGGATCTGGCAACGCCCAGCAGAGAACAGTATGGCCGTTCCGCCGATCTTGGCGGCACGGTTCCGGATCCTGCGGCTGGCGGCCGCCTCGGCGCACCGATTTTCCAAGCCACTTGCAATTGTGACTTCATGAAGACCTATCCTTATGCCATTGGCCCGCGGCTTGGTGTTGCCTATCAGTTGGATGCCAAAACGGTTTTCCGCGGCGGATGGGGCATCGCTTATGGATTCGCGCCGGATATTATGAACAGTGGGGCTTATCAGCTGGCCAGCAACGCAGTCGGAACCAATGCCTTTACCAACGTAAACAGCCCGAATTTCCTGCCCCAGCCGACGTGGCCCAATTTCAATCCCGGCCAGTCTCCGCTGCCGGGTCAGATTACCGGATTCACCGGACTTACATCAATTGACCCGAATGCTGCCCGCCCTCCGCGGCAGAACCAGTGGAGCGTTGGCTTCCAGCGCGAAATCAGCCGGGACTTTGTGATTGACGCTTCTTATGTCGGCAACCGCGGCGTGTGGTGGCCCGGACCGCTGGGGCTCCTGAATCAGGTTTCTCCGCAAGCATTCGCCGCCTTCGGTTTGAACCCGTATACCAACGCCGCGGACAACCTGCTGCTCAGTTCTCCGCTCAGCAGTCCTGCCGTCATCGCGCGAGTTGGAAACTATCTGCCGTACCCGGGGTATTCAACCGCCAACAGTCTGTTAAACGCGCTGCGGCCATATCCGCAATTCAGCACCGCCGTTGTCACCGACTCGCCCACAGGGAAGACCTGGTACGATTCTCTGCAAGTCAAGGCCTCGAAGCGCATGTCAAAGGGTTTGCAGGTCAACAGCGCCTTTACATGGTCCAAAGCGATGGTAAACACCCGGGAGGATATATTCAATCCCAACAGTTCCACGAAGTCGATTCAATCGACGGATCAACCCTTGCTCTGGACTAGCAACATTCTGTATCAAACGCAGAAATGGTTCGGCAACCGGTGGGCGGCCCTGGCGACGAAGGACTGGCAGTTCGGCGCATTGCTCCAGTATGGCAGCGGTCTGCCTTTGACGCCGCCCGCCGCTACTACAACCAATAACCTCAACTTCGGCGGAACCGCCGAGCAGATCCCCACGGGTCAGTCATTCTTTTTGAAGAACCTCAATTGCGGCTGCATCAATCCCTTCACGGATCAGGTGCTGAATCCCGCTGCGTGGGCCAACCCAACCGCGGGCACATTCGGACCGGGTCCCGAGCCGGCCGCCTTCCCCGTCCTGGTCAATGGCCTCTATTACACCAACTTCCGCCAGGCTCGCCGTCCCCAGGAGAATTTCAACTTCGGACGCAACTTCCGCATAAAGGAGAAAATGGTTTTCTCGATTCGAGCCGAGTTCACCAATATCTTCAATCGGACTCAGATCGGCAACCCGCTGACGACCAACCCGGCCGGCGCTCTCACCCGCAATAACCTCGGCCAGCTGACGGGCGGTTTCGGCGTCATCAACCTGACAGAAGCAGCCAATGTGGCTCCAAGCATACTTTCCAACGGTGTCGTCGGTGCGTTGTACTCGGCGCCGCGGCAAGGCACAATAGTCGCCCGCTTCACTTTCTAACCTTTCAAAAACGCAGTTCGTTCGAAAAACGCCCCGGTCAGCAAGGCCGGGGCGTTTTTGCGTGTCAAGGCCCAAAAACCGAACACAAAAGGCCAAAAGGCCAAAAACACTTGACGCTAATGTTGGCGCCCTATAGAATTCATGGAGCGCTCATAGTGCGATTTCAGGGATCTGGGTAGTCACTAAGCAGGGAAAAGAGGGGGTTTAAATGCGCTCATTGAAGCTTGCGCTGTGTACCGCGCTGTTTTCAGCGTTTTTGTTTGGCCAGGCAGGTAACGGCACAATAACGGGGACGGTCAGGGATCCAGCGGGAGCGGTTATCGCCAACGCCCCCGTTGAGGTCAAGAACACCGATACCAACATCCCTTATCCCACGGTAACCACGGACACAGGGTCTTACACCGTCACTCAGTTGCCACCCGGACCCTACAGCGTGACAACTTCGGCCGCCGGCTTCAAGAAGCTGATACGATCCGGACTCACGGTGGATGCCGGTCAGGTCCTGCCTCTGGATCTGGTCCTCGAGGTTGGATCGAACTCCGAATCGGTGACCGTAACCGCCGAGGCCACTCTGTTGAAAACCGAGAGCGGCGACGTCGCCCACGACGTTACGCTTGCCCAGTTGGACGACCTTCCGATCCTCGGGATCGGCGGCGCCAACGCCGGAAGCAACGGCATCCGCAATCCGTATAACTCGGCTGTCTTCCTTCCGGGAATCAGTTACTTCCCGAACTTCGCCATGATCGTCAACGGGGCGCCGACCAACACCGCTGCATACCGCATCGAAGGCATGGACAATACCAACCACACCGTGTCCTTCGCGATCATGCAGAATATGCCCGCCGCGGACGCGATTCAGGAAATGGCGATCCAGACTAGTAACTACGCGGCGGAATTCGGCCAGGCGGGTGGAGGCCTTTTCAACATCACCATGAAGTCGGGCACCAATCAGTTCCACGGAACCGCCTTCGAGTACTTCGTGAACGAAGATCTGAACGCCGGCCTGCCCTTCTCTTCTAATGGAATGGGGGGCAAGTACCGCCCGGAAAACCGCCGGAACGACTGGGGCGGAACGTTCAGCGGCCCCGTGTGGATTCCCAAACTCTACAACGGGAAGAACAAGACATTCTTCTTCTTCTCCTACGAGTACTACAAAGAAGCCCTGGGCCTGACATTCCCCGACACGCTGCCCAACGCACAATACCAAGCCGGTAACTTCTCCGCCATATCGCCCAACGGAGGCGCCGCGTTCAACACGTCTCTGGGCATTCCTTCCACTCCGATTGCGACGCAGGCTAACGGTACTTCCGTATTCGCCAATGAAATCTTCGATCCAACAACCAGGACAACCGTCAACGGCGCGGGGGTCGCGTTGCCCTTCCAGGGCAACATCATTCCCCCGTCGATGATAAGCCCCGTCGCGTTGGCCATCCAGCATGTTCTTCCTGCGCTGTCAAACGCCAACTTGTACAACAACTACAACGGCTTTAACCTCGAACAGCGCATCACCGACATCCCCTCCATTAAGGTCGATCAGGCCATCGGAGACAAGCAGAAGGTGGCTTTCTATTTCCACCACACCAATACCGCTGCCCAGTTCACCACTCCCAACGGCAATGCCGACGGGTTGCCCGATCTGATCACGGGCGCGCGCGGTTCCATCCCCATCGGCGGTCCCACCTACCGGGTCAATTACGACTACAGCATCACCCCCACCCTGCTGGCGCATGTCGGAGCCGGATATTCGATGATCTACTTCTATGACCATGGCCCCTGGACTCAGGCCGGTAAGTCGGTCGACTGCCTGGGCATGCTCCAACTTCAGGGTTGCGAGGGAAGCTATAACTTCCCCACGATTATCGCGGGGAATGTCACCGCGCCCGAAAATCTTGGCGGGATGCAGCAGTTAGGTAACGCCCTGGCTCATACCGCTACCCACACCGAGCGGCCGTCGGCCAACGCCAATATGACATGGGTCCGAGGTAACCACACCTACAAAGCGGGCATGGAAGTCTGGTTCCAGGCCAACATCACCGCGCCGCCGACCGGCGTCGGCCTGACGTTTGCAACTCTTAGCGCTCCTGGGGGGATCGTATCCTCGGGCACTGTGTCGAGCACGGGCGAAGGCGCCACCGGTGTTCCCGCTTCGCTTGTTCAGGGCGCTTACGCCGCCGGTTTCCCTTACGCCAACTTCCTCTTGGGCGATGTCACTGCTGCCACGCAATATGCGCCCGTGGATGCCCGCATGTTCAAATCGCAGTTGGCACTGTTCGTTCAGGACTCGTGGAAAGTCACCCGGAAGTTGACCGTCGAGTATGGCCTGCGCTGGGATTACGCGACACCTGCTTCCGAAGAGCATGGGCGTTCCGCGGATCTGAGTCTTACCACCCCGAACCCGGCGGCCGGCGGGCATCTTGGCGCGCCGATCTTCGAGGCCACCTGCAATTGCAAGTTCGTCTCGGCTTATCCCTATGCGATCGGACCCCGCTTCGGCATCGCCTATGCGCTCGATTCCAAAACTGTCTTCCGAGGCGGATGGGGCTTTGCTTATGGATTCGCCCCGGATATCAACATCCAAAACACGGCGGATATTACGAATACGGCGACCGGCATCAACGCCTTCTTCCCTCTGAATGTCGCCGGCACCATCCCGCAACCGACGTGGCCCAATTTCAGCGTGAGCCAGACTCCTCTGCCGGGCGGGACCACCAGCGGCTTCCTCTCGTATCTCGATCCCGGCGCTGCCCGGCCTCCCCGCCAGAACCAGTGGAGCATTGGCCTGCAGCGCGAGCTTACCCCCAATACAGTGATCGAAGCCGCTTACGTGGGGAACCGCGGCGTCTGGTGGGGTGGTGGTTCGGGAGCGACAGCTCTCGGCCCGGATGGATACTTGAACCAAGTCTCACCCGCGGCCTTCGCGGCTTTCGGGCTGTCGCCTTATACCAACCCGGCCGACAACCTCCTGCTCGGCGATACGCTCAGCAACTCAGCCGTCGTCGCCCGCATCGGAAACTACCTCCCCTATACCGGCTATTCCACCAGCAACACCCTGCTTAACGCATTGCGCCCGTTCCCGCAGTTCAGCACCATTAACGACACCAATTCGCCCACTGGCCGTACATTTTATGACTCTCTGCAAGCCAAGGGAACTAAGCGCGTGTCGCATGGGCTGTCAGTCAACGGTTCATTCACCTGGTCCAAGGCCATGGTGGCCATTCGCCCCGTTCTGTTCCAGGCGTCGGATAAATCGCTTGAGCCGACTGACCAGCCGTTCCTATTTAACGCCAACATCCTGTACACGACCCAGCGATGGTTTACCAATCGTATCGCATCTCTCGCGACTCGTGACTGGGCAGTAGGCGTATTTCTGCAATATGGCAGCGGCCTGCCTTTGACTCCGCCGGCGGCGACCAACACCAACTTCCTCGGCGGCAGCGAACAATACCGCGTCCCGGGCCAGCCTCTTTACCTCAAGGGCCTGAACTGTGGCTGCATTAACCCATACGTGGATGTGGTCCTGAATCCCGCGGCATGGGCAAATCCGGCCAACGGCACCTTCGGTCCGGCAACGGGAACTCTCTATGGAGACTTTCGCTCGGCGCGCCGTCCCGTGGAGAATCTGAACTTCGGTCGAACCTTCCGCTTCAAGGAAAGATACTCGTTCTCGATCCGGGCGGAGTTCGTGAACATTTTCAACCGCACCCAGATCGGCAACCCGAGCACAACGGCCCCGTCGGCCGCACCCAGCAAGAACCAGCTGGGCCAATACTCCGCCGGCTTCGGCGTCATCAACGAGACTCTGTCGGGCCCCAACCAGGCGCCCAGTATCACGGCGAACGCCGTAGTCGGACAGTTGTTTCAGCTTGCGCGAACAGGCACGCTGATCGCCCGATTCACATTCTAGGCGGCACCGGCTTCAGCCTGTATCATGCGGGAGGTCTTCATGCCTCCCGCATTTCTTTTTTTCACGGGGAGCCCGGCGTATCATGGAAAATGAATTCAAGGAGAATAGATGAAATCCGGATTCCTGTTTCTTATCGTCGTTGCGAGCTCTTCCGCGATCTACGCGCAAAGTAACCCGCTCAGCAGCGCTGTCAAACAAAACTACACCGGCATCAAGAACAACCTTCTCAAAGGCGCCGAAAAGATGTCAGAAGCGGATTACGCTTTCAAGCCCGCCGCCGAGAGCCGCACCTACGGAGCCGTTGTAACGCACATCGCCGCCGTCCAGGGCCTGATCTGCGCTTCCGCCAAAGGCGAAGACAAGAAATTCGACGACTCGAAGACCGGCAAAGCCGACGCCATTGCGCTCCTCAAGGCCGCCTTCGACTACTGCGATCCCATCTATGACTCGCTCACGGACGCGAACGGGCTCGAAATGGGCAAGATGTTCGGCCGCGACACGCCGAAGTTCAATATTCTGAACTTCGGCGTAATTCACGACAACGAGATGTACGGCACGATGGCCGTCTATCTTCGCGCCAAAGGCCTTGTGCCGCCATCGAGCGAGCCTCGCGGTCCAGCCAGGAAGTAACAATGCGCCGCTGGCGATCTTGTCGCCGGACGTTTCGGCCCCGCAAGCATCTGACATAGAATATTGAGTTAGATCCATGCACAAGAATCGTTTCAAAGCCGCCCTCACTTTCGCCTTGCTCGGTCTGACGGCCTGCTCTTCCGAGCCGGCAAAGACACCCGAGGTCAAGACCGATACCGATGCCGCGAAGAAAGCTCCCGCCGGACCGCCCGAGCCCGTCCTTGCCAAAACCGCGTTTTACGAAATGTACACGCCGGCGCACACCTGGGCAGCCGACTTGGTGCCGATCAGTCTGAAAAGCGGTGAAGTCGCCGGGGTGAAAAACAGCCAGGGCAAAGCGGGCGTGTGGACGGCCGTCTTCGGCTCACCTTCTCAACGTCTGGCCCGCACATACACGTATGCGGTTACCGAAGAGCTGCCCACAATCACAAAAGGGATAAAGGCGGAAACTCCGGAAGCCTGGGCTGGTCCCACGACCGCCGTCATGACGTTTCAAACCAGCGACTTTATGATCGATTCCGATGCCGCCTATCAAGCTGCCGCTGCAAAAGGGGCGGATTGGCTGAAAGACCCGGAGAACGCCGCCAAGCCGGTTTCCCTCTCTCTGGGAGCCGCCTCCCGTTATCCCGCGCCCGTCTGGTATGTCCTCTTTGGCACCACTAAATCCGGCTTCGCCGAGCTTGTAAGCGCCACCACCGGCAACATCATCGCGAAGTAGTGAAGCCACCCGCCGTTTCGGTCGAAAGCATTCTCGCGCTTCAGCCACCAAGTCTGCGCATCGTCGTACCCGACTCCTGGGCCGACTCCAACGGCCACATGAACATGCGCTGGTATGTGGCCCTGTTCGACGATGCCGGAGATGAGCTTCACGAGCGCGTCGGCCTGACCCCCAAGTTTCACCGCCGCAACCTGACTGGCACGGTCGATCTGGAGCACCACACGCATTTCCTGAATGAAGTGATGCCTGGCGATCGCGTGGCAGTCTATTCCCGGCTCGTCGCCCGATCCCCGAAGCGCCTTCACTATCTGATGTTTCTCATCGACGAAACGAAGGGCAGACTGGCCGCGATCTTCGAATGCATGAATGCATTCCTCGATCTGAAGGTCCGCAAGACGGCGCCCTTTCCGCCTGAGATTCTGGAAAGAATCGATGCCTGGCTGGATCGGGATTCGAGACTCGACTGGCCCCCGCCCGTTTCAGGCGCGATGCAAGCCTGAATCGCCCGTTCTTTACAGCCTGGTCTAATGCCAGGCTTGAGACAGAGGATGCAGCGTGGTGACTACCTGCACTCCGAACATTCGGTAGAAGTCACCCTCGTCCCGCTCGCGTTCCAGAGAATAACCAACCTTGATCAGCTGATGCGCGTTGGGGCGGAAGCCGACGGAAGCCTCATAAGTCTCTCCACCGGACCGGTAAGTGCCGTGAAGATATCCGACGCGGCCCGCCATATACCACCGGGGATGGAGAACCCGTTTGGCTTCGAAGTAGCCCGCGTCTTCCCTGAACGTGGGAATCGCGTGGTAGTTCATTTCGAAGTATTGCCATTCGCCGTACATATTCCAGTGGCCGCGGGCCCATTCGACGTCCGTTCCCAGCGCCGTCGCAGGCAGATCCCGCGGACTCGACTCACCCGGGAAAAAATACGGGTATTCCCTATAGAGATAGGGTCCCCGGTACGAGGAAATCCCGACGCGCAATCCCTGGCGAATCGTATAACCCACGCCGCCAGCCCAGTTTGGATACTGGCCGTTCTCAAAAATGCTCCGCGGATCGGCCGGAGAGGAGCTCACCAGCTGTACACGGCCGTCCCATTTCCCCTGCGTCACATCCACCTGAGCGCCCGCCAGACCGGCTGTGGTAACGCCCGCATAGTAGTAGCCGTACTCCATCGGCATATTCAGAAGCGGATTTTCCGCGTCGTCATAACGGAGCAGGAACGCGCCAAAAGCGGAGGATAACTGTCCCGTGCGGACAAGGACGGAACCGTTCTTCCAAACGTTCGAGTAGCCAATATTCGCCTGGATGACGTAGACCTTCAACCCGTATCCCTGAGTCGTAAAATCCGCCTGGAAGTACGGCCTGGAATTGACATCTATGGCGCCCGAGATAACCCAATGCTTTGAGATCTTCCAGGTGGGATAGAGCATGGAGCGGAATCCGGCAACGAACGGCGAACCGTCTCTGGGACTCTGCGTCAGCTCATGATCATAGGCGGCTTGCCCCGTGATCGTCGCCTGCAGGTCTATACCGGAACTTGCCTCCTGGGCCCGCAAACCCGAAAATGCCGAAAGCATCAAGGCCGAAACAGCACAGAGCTTCATGTCTTAACCATTTCGGCTGGTTCCAGGTTTTTGGTTGCCTCCCCCAGGGCTGCCAGACCGGCTGGCCAACCATCGGCGGACTGGTGATTTGCCACACCAGTGAATACTTCCACTACCTTGGGGTCAAACTGCCTTCCGGCGAATTCGCGCAGAATCGAGATTGCCCGTTCATGGCTCATTCCCGGCCTATAGGGCCGGTCGGTTGTCATCGCGTCATAAGCGTCGGAGACGTGAATGATGCGAGCCGCGAGCGGCGTCTCTTCCCGGGATTGGCCCCAGGGATAGCCTGTGCCATCCCAGTTTTCATGATGGAGTTCCACCGCCGCGAGGTAGGGGGCGAAGCCGTGTACGCCTTCCAAAATTCGCCGGCCGATTTCCGGATGCCGCTTAATCAGCGCAAATTCCTCAACTGTCAGTTTTCCCGGCTTCTGTAAAACGGAGTCGGCGATTCCGATTTTGCCGATGTCATGCAGTAACGCTCCGATTCGAATCTCATCCACTTCGCGGGCTGTTGCGCCCAGAGCCGCCGCCGTCGCGCAGGATAGTTCGCTCACTCTGTGGCTGTGCCCGGCCGTATAGCGGTCGCGGGCGTCGAGAGCGCTCGCCAGCGATCCGACAAATTCCACGTAAGCGCCCTGCAGGTTGTCTCGCGCTTCCCGAATGGCGCCCGCCGCGCGGTTAAAGCCTGCGGTCAAATCGCGGATCTCCCTAACTGGCGACAATTCCTTCTCAAACTCCGGTAACAAACCGGTGCTCTCGCTCTTCCGAAGGTGAGAAATCACGGCCGTAATCGGCTTTACCATGCTTCGCGAGGAAACTACGCCGCACAACAGCGCTACCACTACCACGCCGATCGAAGCCGTCAGAAAAACCCGATTGAGAACCGCTTGCACGGGTGCGCTGGCCGAATCCACATTCTGCAGGCTCCGCAGCACATACCCATTGTTCTGGTCATCCACGCCGTCTGGCTTCAAATTGCCCAAAGCCATGCTCTCGATCGGAAGAGAGATGTAATCGGCGCCTCCCAACCGCACATCACATTCCGCCCGAACGCCGCACGACTTGAGGGCGGCTTCGACCTCCGGCAGCGCGGCTCCCGGTGTGCCTGGGGGGATGCTCGATTCGAGAACTCTGCCATTCCGAATCAGCGCCGCGGGCGTATTGAAGCCCGAGAAGTCGAATCGTTCGCCCACCGATAACTCCCCGATGTTGTCTTCACCCTGATCGATGGGGACCGACGCGATCTGATATACCCTGTGTCCCAGCATGAACAGACCCTCTCGTGGCGCGGGGGTCAGCGGCGCTTCGAGAGTGGTCAACCGCGTTTCGGCGCGCACCACTCCCGCGAGGGGTGTCCCGTGAGTGTCCGAAACTACCAGAAAATCGAACCCCATCTGCCCGCACAAATCCTGCAGCTGCTCTTCTACTGTCTGCCGTGCCTCCGCGTTGGCGGGATACAACGCCAGGAGTTGCAGACCGGCCTTAAGCGACGCATTCTCTCCCGCTACTTTCAGGAAGCGGCTGTTCCGGATATCGCTCCGCGCCTGCATCCTCGCAATCGAACGATGATTCTCGCGCAGAGACGTCCGCAACCCATTCCGAACGGTCGATCTCACCAGCTTCTGAATGGTCCAGAAACTTCCCGTCAGGAGAAGGGCGAAAGGCACGAAACAGAGCAGGAATGCACGTGTTCTGAAGCGCATAGCCCGGCCTTTACTCCCGACTCTTGCTTTCGAGTTTCCGGCTCGCGAGTTTCTGAGTCTCCAGCGTGCGCCCGTTCTCATCGATGGGAATCAGAAATTCGACGCGCTGATCCCTGCCTGCCACTACCTCGATAGTGTGGCGAAAGAATCCGGCTGCCTTATGCCACGCCACAATCGTGTACGTGCCCGGCGGAACATCCTGCAACTCGAACTGGCCATCGCGGTCGACCGCGGAATTCCACTGGTTCGGTGCGACCACGATCGTTGCGGTCATGTTCGGATGCAGATGGCAGTTGACATACACGATACCCGGTTCCGGGAACATCACGGTCCGCGTATCCCCCTTCGGATAGTTCCCCAGATCGAACGTCTTCGGACCCGACAACGAGAAGACATTGTGAAAGATCGGATCGTTGTTGGGAAACGACACTTTGGAGCCAGCCTGAATTATCAGTGTCTCGGGCGAGAATCGGCGATTGGTCTGTTCCATTTTGAACACGGGCTTGAGCTTTTCTTCCGCGGAAGCGGCCCCGGCTTCCGCCCTAAGCCGGCCCTCCAGATAGACCGCGACCCGCGAGCGCTCCAGCGCCAGCGGATCTCCCTCCGGATCAGCGCCGAGCTCGACCGCCGTGCCCCGCTCATATATGGGCACCTGCGCAGTCACCCTCCGCTTGGTCAGCTTCTTCTTGATGACGACCGTCCCCTCAATGCTGGCGGCCTGAACGGAGACACCGATCGCGACGGCCAGGACGAACAACCGGAAGCCGCACGTTCTCGGTATTGTGTTCACTGGCGCATCCCTGCTCTCTCTGGCTATATCGGCAACTATCCGCGAAAATGCGAGGGCGATTCCGTAAATATGACGTGAGTCCTGGCCCAGGAACCCTTACTCAAATGATGGCTCCCCCGATGAATACCGTCCAGTTCACTTTGGTCAACAATTCCGTGAATTGGTACGTTTCCGAAAGGGAGCACACGCAAAGAAATCAAACGGCTTTGGCGATATCCCTGTGGGTAACCTTGGCGTGGTAGCCGACCGCCGACAGGTTCTTCCGGATTTGGTCCGCAATCATCACCGACCGGTGATGTCCGCCCGTGCATCCGAACCCTATCGTCAGATAACTTTTTCCTTCGCGGATGTAGTGCGGGAGCAGATAAATCAGCAACTCCGTAATCCGCTCCATAAACTCCCCGGTTTGGGGGAACGAACGAATATACCGGGCCACGGCGGGGTTTCTGCCCGTCAGCTTCTTGAATTTCGGAATATAGTTCGGATTCGGCAGAAACCTCACATCGAACACCAGATCGCAATCGGGAGGCAACCCGTGGCGGAAACCGAAGCTGGTAATATACACGAGGATCTTCGCCTCCTCGCCCGCGCCCTCGAACTTGTCGCGAATGAAATCGCGCAGATCGTGAACGTTGAACTTCGAAGTGCTGATGGTCAGGTCGGCCAGCCCCCGGATCGGCGCCAGCATCGCGCGTTCTCTCACGATGCTGTCCGCGATCGGCTGGTCCGCGCTCAGCGGATGCGGACGCCGGGTCTCGCTGAAACGGCGCATCAACGATTCGTCGTCGGCCTCGAGAAACAGGAGGCGCGTATTCACGCTGTTCCTGATTCGCCGGTAAATGGCCGGGAATTTCCGCAATCCCGATCCCTCGCGCACATCCACCACCAGCGCCGCGCGCCGGATCGAAGCGGAATCCCGCACCAATTCGGCGAATGTCGGAATTAACTCGACCGGAAGGTTGTCGACGGAATAATAGCCCAGGTCTTCCAGCGCGCGCAGTACCGAACCCTTGCCGGAACCGCTCATGCCGGTGATAATCACCAGCTCCGAAGCCACCCGGGTCCGCGGCTGCCTATTTTGTGGGGTTTCTTCCTTTCCCGTCACCCGGCTCGCTCGAGGCATCCGTCTCTTTCCGCGAGGTCCGCTGGCCGTCCCGCCACTTCTCGCGCACCCGCACCGCCTGCTTTTCGAGCTTACCAACAGCCGCGTGGATGGCGCTAAAAAGATCGGCGTCGGAGCCCTCGCCGACCAGTTCGTGATTGTGATAAGAGACCGTGATTTCGACCAGATTCAAATGCCTCTCGTGCGACAGCACAATATGCGCTTCCGCTTCGCCCCTGCGATTGTCCAGCAGCTTCCCGACCTTGTCGAACTCCGCCGTCAATTTCCTCGACTGCGCCGGAGCCAATTCCACCTGCCGTCCCGTATAAGTGACTTTCATTTGCAATTCCTGTGCCTGTGGCGCTGGCGGTCTTTGCCGCCGGCGTTCGGCATTCACCGGCGACAAGATCGCCGGTGCCACTCTAATCCCGCACTCTGCGCTGATGCGTGGACGGAATTTTCATGTCCTCGCGATACTTCGCCACGGTTCGGCGGGTCACATCGATGCCTTCGGCCTGAAGCCGCGCCGTAATATGATCGTCCGTCAGCGGGCGCTTCGAGTCCTCGTCCTCGATCATCTTCCGGACCTTCCGCTTCAGCAGCAGCAGCGGCGTCTCGCCACCCGACGGTCCCTGCACCGCTTCCGAGAAAAAGTAACGCAACTCATACACCCCGTGGGGCGTATGAGCATACTTATTGGCCACCGCCCGGCTCACGGTGGATGGATGCACTCCAACTTCCTCGGCCACGTCTTTGATCATCATTGGCTTCAGTGCATCGAGCCCCTGCGTCAGAAACTCGAACTGCCGCCGCCGGATCGCCTCACAGACCCGCAGAATCGTGTGCTTCCGCTGCTCGATGTTCTTCATCAGCTGGATCGCAGACGTATATCGCTCGCGCACATAGTCGCGAACTTCCTTCGTCGCCCCCTGATCGCGGTCGAGCATCTTGCGGTACTGCGCGTTCAGCCGCAGCTGCGGCAGCTCGTCGTCGTTCATCTGAATGATGAAATCTTCGCCTTCCCGGATAAAATAAACGTCCGGTTCCACCGAGCGCGGCCCCGGTCCCGAAAAACGAACTCCCGGCCGCGGATTGAGATGCCGGATCATCGCCACCGCGATGTCGATGTGCTCCTGCGGCCGCCCGAGCACCTTGGCCAATTCCCTGAATTGCCGCGTCTCGAGCAGCCGCATATGGTTCGAAACGATCTGCCACGCGACGCCGCCTTTGCCATTCGCGCTTTCGATCTGCAGCAGCATGCACTCTTTCAGATCGCGTGCCCCAACCCCCGCCGGGTCCAGCCCCTGTACGGCCTTCAGCGCCGCTTCCATCACGGCCTCCGTCGTGCCGCTTTGGTGCGCCATTTCTTCCAGCGTTGCCGTCAGATATCCGTCTTCATCCAGATTGCCGATGATCGATTCCGCCGCATCCCGCGTGTCGTCCTCCAGCACCGCCACGCTCAATTGCGAACGAAGATAATCCGGCAGCGTCTGCGGCTGCGAGAGAAAGGTCTCGAACGACGGCTTCTCGACCGATTCGGACGCCGGGCTCCTGTAGCCAGGGTCCAGATAGTCGTCGAAAAACGACCCGAAATCGATCTCATCGAACGGGTCCGTCGTCGATGTCTCAACAGCGTCCGACGCATCCCGCTCGACACCGTCCACCGGCGCTTCCGCGTCTGCAAATGCATCCGTATTGCGCACCACTTCGGGCGAATCCCCGTCGAGTTTGATGTCAGCCGCATCGAGCAGAGATTGATCGGCGGGGTCCGACGAGCGCTCCGCTTCCAATAGTGGCTGCAACTCCTCGGGTGTGATCTCTTCGCCCTCTTCAAGCGACTCCTCAAGGACCGGATTCTCCACGATCTCCTGATTAATCATCTCCTTCAGTTCCATGCGGTTAAGCTGAAGGACGGTGACCATCTGCACCAGTCCCGGAGTCAGAATCTGCTTCTGCGAGACCTTTAGTTGTAGTCTGGGAGAGAGCATACTCACAACGCCATTATAAGCGGTTCCCAAAACTTTTTCCCTTAGAAATGTGTTTCCGGGCACGAAATGGAAATAAAATTGCTCATGTTTTTTGTAGGGTGGCCAATTCTGGCTGCAGCCGCCTTTCAGGCAGCCCTCGCGGACCCGAATAAACTACCGGGTAAGGTAGACGGTTTTGCCTGCCGGGTTTCACCCCCGGCGAGCTGACACCCCGGCTTGATAAACTCCCCAACGGGACTCATCTTTTCTCAAGCCAATGCCGAAGCCAATCCGCCGTGTCGCTATTCTCGGAGCCGGAACCATGGGTTCCCGCATCGCCGCGCATTTAGCCAACGCGCAAATCCCGTCGCTGCTTCTCGATGTGACCTTAGAGGCCGCCCGCAATGGCCTCGATACCGCTCTCAAAGGCCGCCCCGCCGCGTTCTTCGTTTCCGAATCCGCCAGCCTCATTAAAACCGGCGCCTTCGACGACCATCTCACGAAGATCGTAGACTGCGACTGGATCGTCGAAGCGGTCACCGAGGATCTCGCCATCAAACGCGCGCTCTACGATAGGGTGATCCCGCATCGCGCCCCCGGCGCCATCGTCTCCACCAACACCAGCGGCATTCCCCTCGCGCAAATCGCCCAGGGCTACCCCGCCGAATTCCGCGAACACTTCCTCGGCACGCACTTCTTCAATCCGCCGCGCTATCTCCATCTGGCCGAAATCATCCCCGGCCCGGAAACCCGTCCCGATATCCTCACGTTCATCGCCGATTTCTGCGACCGCCATCTCGGCAAAGGCGTCGTCCCCTGCAAGGACACGCCAAACTTCATCGGCAACCGAATCGGGGCGTTCTTCGGCGCCACCGTCCAGCGCCTCACCGTCGAACACGATCTCACCATCGAAGAAGTAGACGCTCTCACAGGCCCACTGATCGGCCTGCCCAAGAGCGCCAGCTACCGCCTCCTCGACATCGTGGGACTCGACGTCTGGGAGCACGTTACGAAGAATCTCTACGAAGCCGTTCCCAATGATCCGTTCCGCGAGCAGTTCCGGCTGGCCCCGTTCGTAGTCGAAATGCTTCAGCGCGGATGGCTCGGCGACAAGCGCGGTCAGGGCTTCTACAAGCGCGTCGGCAAGGTTCGTGAAATCCATGCGCTCGATCGCAAGACCTTCGAATACCACCCCGCCGATAAGCCCCGCTTTGCTTCCCTCGAAACCGTGCGCAAGATCGAGCCGCTCGCCGACCGCCTGAAAGCTCTTGTGGCGCTCGATGATAAGGTCGGCCGGTTCCTGTGGCAACTGCTCAGCGAGCATATCCGCTACGCTGCCCAGATGGTGCCGGAAATTTCGGACCGCATTGTCGAGATCGATCGGGCCATGCGCTGGGGCTACGCCAACGCGCTCGGACCCTTCGAGCTGTGGGACGCCCTCGGCTTTGAGCCAACGGCCCGCCGCATTGCGCTCGAAGGCCGCGAACTGCCGGAACGTGTGCTTCGGATGTTGGGGCGGCCGGAATCGGGCATGAAGTTCTATCGCCCCGCCGATGCCGATCATCAGCCGCGGACCGAATACTTCGATCTCAACGCAAGTGCCTATACGCTACTGGAGCCTCGTCCCGGCATCGCCGTGCTGCCGGATTTGAAACGCGCCCGTGGCGTGGTGAAAACGAATCCCGGCGCTTCATTGATCGACCTTGGCGACGGCGTGCTCTGCTGCGAATTTCACAGCAAAGCGAATGCGATCGGCGACGACATCATGAACATGGTGCGCGCCGGATTGGCCGAACTCGAGACCAACTTCGACGCCATGGTCATTGGCAATCAGGGCGAACACTTTTCCGCCGGCGCGAATCTGATGATGGTTCTTCTCGCCGCGCAGGAGCAGGAGTGGGACGAATTGAGCGGCTACGTCCACTCCTTCCAGCAGATGAACATGTCTCTGAAGTACGCGCCCAAGCCCGTCGTTGCCGCGCCGTTCGGACTCGCGCTCGGCGGCGGCTGCGAGATCCCCCTGCACTGCAGGCGGATTCAGGCGTCGGCGGAATTGTACATGGGGCTGGTTGAAGTGGGGGTGGGCGTGATCCCGGCGGGCGGCGGTTGCAAAGAGATGCTGCTCCGCTCTCACGATCTCAAAAGGATTTTCGAGCAGATCGGTTTTGCAAAGGTATCGACGAGCGCGGTGGAAGCGCGCCAGTTCCGCTTCCTGCGCGATGGCGACGGCATCTCGATGAACCCCGAGCGTCTGATCGACGATGCAAAACAAACAGCGCTCTCGCTGGTTCACGACTACGCGCCGGGCGCTCCGCGCATCGATATCACGGTATCCGGCGACGAAGGTTTTGCACTGATGAAGATGGGTGTGTGGATGGCGCAGCAAGGCGCATACATCTCCGCATACGACGCGTTGATCGGCGAAAAACTGGCCTACGTATTAAGCGGCGGCCGGCTAACCGGAACGCCGAAGGTGTCGGAACAATATCTCCTCGATCTCGAACGCGAAGCCTTCCTCAGCCTCTGCGGCCGCGCCGAAACGCAACAACGAATCCAGCACATGCTGAAAACCGGCAAACCCCTCCGCAACTAACCCGTGGCGCGCGCACTCTTGCGAGCCGCGTCGACATTCGTGTCGACGCTTGTCTGCCTGTCACTCCAGCGCCCTCGCCTCTTCCTTCAACCCCACCCCCGACAACTTCCTCCGCCGCGACTCATTCATCAGGAACCCCAGCTTGCTCGCCGCGGCCGCGTAACTCAACCCTTGCGTCCGAATATTCGAAATACAGTTCCGATCCGCATCCGTCAGTCCCGAATGCGGATTCCAACTAAGATAAACGCCCAGACTGTCCGCCGAACTAAGCCCCGGACGCTCGCCAATAAACACCACCGACATCGCTGCTCCTAACGCCTCCCCAATCTCGTCGCCAAGTGCAACACGACCCTGCTCGACGATCACAAACGGCGCCAGATCCCAGTCCGAGCGTTCCAGCAAACTCAGCGTTGCCTCGATCAAGCGTGCCGCATGGTTCTGCACGGCAAGAGCCGAGAGGCCATCGGTAACGACAAACACCGCATCATACTTGCCTTTTCTCTCGTGGACCATCTGACGAGAATCATCACTAAGCTTGCGCCCCAGATCGGGGCGGCGAAGGTAAGTTGCACGGTCCGGCGCCGCACTCCGCAAAAAGAGCAAGTCTCCAACGACAGCCTTAAGCTCCAATCCGAGAAGGCGTGAATCCAGCCTCGAAAACACGGCCTCCCGCGCGCGAGCATGAGCAAGCTGCAATGCGAGCAGTTCGCTGGTTGGCAAGCTATTACCCGCGCGACTGAGTCCTACCCGCGCGGACGTGAAGTCACGCAAACGCGGAATACCATTCATCGCTCGAGCAGCGCCACCGCTCCCCGCAATTCCGCCTTCCGCGATTGCATCCAGCTTTCAAACTCCGGCGCTGGTCTCAAGTTCAGAATCCGCCGAAGATAAAGCGCGTCGTGGAAAGACGTGCTCTGGTAATTCAGCATGATGTCGTCTCCGCCCGGCACGCCCATGATGTAATTCACGCCGGCCGCACCCAGTAAAGTCAGCGTTGCATCCATGTCGTCCGGATCCGCCTCCGCGTGATTGGTATAGCAGATATCGCACCCCATCGGCAGCCCCAACAGCTTGCCGCAGAAGTGATCCTCCAAAGCGGCTCGCAGAATCTGCTTGCCATCGTACAGATACTCGGGGCCGATGAACCCAACCACCGTGTTCACCAACAGCGGTTTCAGATGGCGGGCGACCGCGTACGCACGCGCTTCGCACGTTTGCTGATCGATACCATCGTGAGCGCCGGCCGATAACGCGCTGCCCTGGCCGGTTTCAAAGTACATCACGTTATCTCCAACCGTGCCGCGGTTTAGTTCCAATGCCTGTGCGCGAGCCTCTCTCAGCATGGTCAGATTAATCCCGAAGGAACGATTCGCCGCCTCCGTCCCTGCGATGGATTGGAAGACCAGATCCACGGGCGCGCCCCGCCGCATCGCCTCCATCTGTGTGGTCACATGCGCCAGCACGCACGTTTGCGTCGGGATCTCGAACGTGGACCGTATGTGATCCAGCATGCGCGTCAGGTTCACTACGCTGGCGACGCTGTCGGAGACCGGATTGATTCCGATCACGGCATCGCCGCTGCCATAAGTGAGTCCGTCGATGATACTCGCGGCAATCCCCACCGGGTCGTCGGTCGGATGATTCGGTTGCAGTCTTGTGGACAGGCGACCCGCGAGACCCAGCGTATTCCTGAATCGCGTAATCACCCGGATCTTAGCGGCGACCGTCACCAGGTCCTGCAGCCGCATAATTTTGGATACCCCGGCTGCCATCTCGGGAGTGATGCCGGGCGCAAGAACCTTGAGTAGGTCCGGATGCGCGGCGTCGCTCAGCAGCCAATCCCGGAACTCTCCCACGCACATTCCCGCGACCGGCGCGAATGCCTCCGCGTCGTGATCGTCCATGATCAGGCGAGTAACATCGTCCTCTTCATACGGAACGACAAAGTCGGAAAGGAACCTTGTTAGAGGCACTTCGGCCAAAGCCATTTGCGCGGCAACGCGCTCCCTGTGGCTGTGAGCCGAGATGCCGGCCAGTTCGTCGCCCGAACGCGCCGGCGTAGCCTTCGCCAGCAGAGTCTTCAAATTTGCCATTCACAACTCCAGAAAATAAATTGCCTGTGGCTATCCGCTTAAATTATCAGCCACTTATTAGCCGGCGCCTTTGTATCGAGCCCGTATCTGCCCAACTCGTATGCTACTTTCCAGTCGTAAGAACCTGATCGCACCCATGGCGTATCGGGGTCACTAAGCCGCGCAGTCCTCGAGGCCATGCGCGCGTGAATGTAGAAATATGGGCGGGACGTCGCTTCCCGAAAACGCGGCCGCTGGTCTGGGCGACATCAGGCGTGGAGCGCTCCATCTTTCTTGTTTTGTTCTTGTACCGCCGGCGATCTTGTCGCCGGCGCATCTACTAACCAAATATGCTGCTCTCAAATCCCGGCCGTCTTTCCGCCTCCGCGACCCAAGCCCCACTGTGCGACATTGAATCTGGAGTATTCGCACATGCCTGACGCAGTCATCGTCGATTGCCTTCGCACGCCCGTCGGAAAGGCCACCCGCGGCGCACTCCGCAACACGCGGCCCGACGATCTCGCCGCCACCGTGGTTCGCGCCCTTCTTACGAAGTATCCGCAAGTTCCCAAAGAGGACATCGAAGACGTAATACTCGGTTGCGCCATGCCCGAAGCCGAGTCCGGCAGTAATATGGCCCGGATGGTCGCATTGCGCGCGGGCCTGCCCGTCACCACTACTGGCGTCACTATCAATCGATTTTGCAGCTCCGGCCTCCAGTCAATTGCCATGGCTTCCGACCGTATTCGCGGCGGCGGCGCGCACATCCTTATCGCCGGCGGCAGCGAATCCATGAGCATGATCCCGATGGCAGGCAACAAGCCCGCCCCCAACCCGTGGTTCGTCGATCACTACCCGCAGGTCTACATCAACATGGGCCTCACCGCCGAAGAGGTCCAGCGCAAATACAAAGTCTCCCGCGAGGACGCCGACGCGTTCTCGTACCGCAGTCATCAAAACGCCCTGCGCGCACAAGTTGAGGGCCGCTTCGCCGATGAGATCGTACCGGTCAAGGTCGAGTCGTCTTCTCTGAATGGCTCCGGCTCCAAGCCCGTCCATACCGAAACCGTCTTCGACAAGGACGAAGGCCCGCGCGCCGATACCTCTCTCGAAGCCCTCGCGAAATTGAAACCGGTCTTTCCCGCCCAGGGCACCGTGACCGCCGGCAACTCCTCGCAAACCAGCGATGGCGCGGCGGCGGCCATCGTGATGTCCGCGACGAAGGCGCACGAACTGGGTCTGAAACCGAAAGGCCGCCTCGTGAGCTTCGCCACCGCCGGAGTTCCGCCCGAAATCATGGGTATCGGTCCCGTCGTCGCAATCCCGAAAGCACTGGCCCTCGCCGGTCTCAAGCTTCACGACATCGGCGTCATCGAACTGAACGAAGCGTTCGCCGCCCAGGCGCTCGCGGTGATCAGGGCAGCCAGCCTCGACCCCGCGATCGTCAACGTCAACGGCGGCGCAATCGCGCTCGGCCACCCCCTCGGATGCACCGGCGCGAAACTCACCGCGACCATCCTCCGCGAAATGGATCGCCGCAACGCGCGCTACGGCCTGGTGACCATGTGCGTCGGCGGAGGCCAGGGCGCAGCCGGTATATTCGAGAGAATCTGAAAGGCAACAAATGGCAACCGCAGTCAATACCAAAACCGCCGGCGGCCTCTTCGTTATAGAGGACCAATCTCCGCACGCCGTTTTCACTCCGGAAGATCTCACCGAGGAACATCACGACATTGCCCGCACCGCGCGGGAGTTCTTCGATAAAGAAGTCGCGCCGCACACCGAGGAAATGCAGCACGGCGATTTCGACGTCGCCGTCTCTCTTCTGCGCAAAGCCGCGGCCCTCGGGCTCGAGTCCGTGCTCACTCCGGAACGCTACGGCGGCATGGAAATGGATCTGACTTCCGTGATGGTGGTCGCCGAGCAGTTCGCGCGCGATGGCTCGTTCGGCGGCTGGCACGGCGCGCACGCGGGCATCGGGACGCTTCCGCTTTTGCTCTTCGGAACGGAGGCGCAGAAACAGAAGTACCTGCCCCGGCTTTCGAGCTGCGAATTGGTCGCCGCTTATTGCCTCAGCGAGCCGCAAGCCGGATCGGACGCGCTCGCCGCCAAGACCCGCGCGGACCTTTCGCCTGACGGCACTCACTACGTCCTCAACGGTCAGAAGATGTGGATCACCAACGGCGGCAAGGCCGACATCTTCACCGTATTCGCGAAAATAGGTGGTGAGCAATTCTCGGCGTTTCTCGTCGAGCGCGCATTTCCCGGCGTTTCGAACGGTGCCGAAGAAAAGAAGATGGGTATCAAGGGCAGTTCGACCACGCCTGTGTTTTTTGACAACGTTTCGGTGCCTGTCGAAAACCTTCTCGGCGAGGCCGGACGCGGTCACATCATCGCTTTCAACATCCTCAATATCGGCCGCCTGAAACTCGGCGCGTTCGCCGTCGGCGGAGCCAGGAACGTCCTTCAGATTTCGATCGCTTACGCCAAAGACAGGAAGGCTTTCGGCACCACCATCTCGCACTTCGGCATGATTCAGCACAAACTCTCCGAGATGGCGATTCGTATCTTCGCCGCCGAATCGATGACGTATCGCGTCGAAGGGCTCATCGAGAGCCATCTCGAAGACTTCAACTGGAACGAAGCCGACGCCGCGCGCCGCATGATGAAGGCGGTTGAGGAGTTTGCCGCCGAGTGCTCCATCATCAAGGTCTACGCGTCCGAAATGCTCGACTATGTCGTCGATGAAGGCGTGCAGATTCACGGCGGCTACGGCTACCACCAGGACTACGCAGTCGAGCGCGCCTACCGTGATTCCCGTATCAATCGAATCTTCGAAGGCACCAACGAGATCAATCGCCTTCTGATAACGGGCATGCTCCTCAAACGCGCCCAGCAAGGCCGGCTGGGTCTGGTCAAGGCCGCGAAAGGCCTGATGGATGAAGTTCTCTCTGGCCCTTCCGTCAGTAGCGGGCTGGTCGCAAACGCGAAGAAAATAGCGCTGTTGCTCATGGCACTGGCGTTCGAAAAATTCGGATTGGAGCTGGAGAAGCAGCAGGAAGTGATCGCTGGAATCGCCGACGTCATCATGGAGACTTTCGCCATGGAGTCCGCGCAATTGCGTTCGCAGAAAAATTCAATTGCCGCGGATATATGCGCTGTACTGCTTCCGGATTCGATGGCTCGTATCGAGATGTTCGCGCGCCCGATCCTCGCCGCGTGCTCGGAAGGCGACGCCTTGCGTACGAACATGGCCATACTGCGGCGTTTCGCGAAGTTCGAACCGGCGGATTCGATTGCGCTGCGGCGGCGCATCGCTGAACGCCTGCTCGCCGCCGGCCGCTATGTCTTGTAGCGCCGGCGATCTTGGGGTTTGTACCATTATCCTCGCCGTGGGACTTCCCGGATCGGGTAAGTCGACTTACCTGACAGAACTCGGCGCGCATCCCATTTCAAGCGACGCCATCCGCCTTCAACTGGCCGACGATGAAACCGACCAAACCATCCACGCCCGCGTCTTCGCCACCATGCGTTATCTCCTGAAACAGCGCATCGAGCTGCAGCGGCCAGTAACTTACGTAGACGCGACGAATCTCACGCGCCGCGATCGCCGGCCATTCATCGCACTCGCGCGCAAACACGGATGCGCAATAGAGGCTCTGTTCTTCGATATTCCGCTCGACGTGTGCAAGGCCCGCAATTCGTCTCGCGCCCGGCTGGTTCCGAGTCGCGCGCTGGACCAGATGGCGGCGAAGCTGGTGCCGCCTTCCCTTGAAGAAGGCTTCAGTCGGATCGAAGTCGTCCGATACCTTCCTTGAAAACATCCGTCGGCGTCAGCAGACTGATCACGATATAACCGGAATTTTCAAGGTCGTAGAAATATCCCGGTTGCACCAGAACGTTGGAATCGCGAAGCAGCCGGATCTCGGAGCCCTCTTCCTGCGGCACAATCGCGTACCAACCCGCTTCGACGTCGAGCGAACGCAATCCCGATCCGCGCAGAATCTCCAGATTGACCCGAAGCCGGTCGACGATCTGCCGCTGCACCGTTCCCCGCAGTTCAAGCAATGACGCGAGCGCGCACTGCACCGGAGTCCCCGCTGACAAGTAAGTATCCGCGATGAGTTCGAGCCGCCCCAAAGCCTCGCGGACTTCATCCGGCGGACCATTCACGATCATCCACGCAAGTTTCATTTGCGGCAATCCAACGGCTTTCGACAGACCGTTCAACGTGAAAGTCAAAACATCGTCGACATCCTGAAGGCTCAACACACTATCCGCCGCGGGTTGAAGCTGATAGTCCCGAAACACCTCATCCGAGATGATCGGCAGCCCAAAAGCCGTCAGTTGCGCCAGCTCGTGGCGGCGAAGAAAGTGCCCCGTCGGATTATTCGGATTGACCAAAACAATTGCCCGTGTCCGGTCGCTGATCGCGCGCTCGATGGTATGGAAATCGATGAACCACCCTGGCTTGTCGTAGAACAGCCCGTAATGCCGGACCGTCGCCGATTCGAGCGCCGCGAGATAGTCGAACAGCGGATACGACGGGCGCGGCACAAGCACCTCATCTCCCGGATCGCAGAGCAGTTTGAACAGCCACGAGTACGCCTCGCTCGTGCTGGCCGTCATCACTACACGTTCCACAGCCGCGCAATATTCCCGTGCGATGACTTCGCGCGCCGCAAGCAGCCCGAACGGCTCCGGTTCATAGCGCACCGCCGCTTCCGCCGCCAGGCTGGAGAGAAACCCAACTGGATACTCGATCCCCACACGCGTGGGATTCGATTCGGTCAGATCGAGAATGCGCGCCCCGCTCTGCCGCTTCTCCCGTAATAGCTCCGTGAGCGCGTTCGGGCGCAGCTCATACGGTAACCGGGCGGAGAACCTCACCGACGCGCCTCATCTTCTGTTTCTGTGGCACCGGCGATCTTGTCGCCGGTGAGGGTTTCGCCGTCGGCAAAGACCGCCAGCGCCACACTGGATCTCACGATGCGCAAAAATCCCCGTTCGCGATTCGCGAATTCTCCGGCGGCTGCATCCCGTATTGATAGATCCAACTACCGTTTACGACTACCCGCTCGAACTCCGATCCCTCATACTCATCCAGAATTTTCAGCGTGGCCTCCGGATCGCGCAGACGATACAACTCGCCATGCACTTCGCCCGCCGGTTCGGGCCGGAACGCCGGAAAATGCTGTACGCGATAGATCGATCCGGTCACAATCGCCCGCCCAACCAGATCCGCTTGCGACCGCAGTAAACGAGCGTACTCGTTATCGAATGCGCTCCTCAGCGTCCCGTAGACGAAAAGCAGATTGAGCATCTTCGCTTATATTAGTCCTCGTGACTATCGCAGAAGCGGCGGCAAGACTTCGCGCCCGCGGGATCTCGGCCGTCGATCTCGCCCGTGAGTCTCTACGCCGCATTCGGGACGCTCAAGCTCGCCTCAACGCCTTCATTACCATCACCGAAGAACTCGCGCTCGAGCAGGCCCGTCGGGCCGATAAAGAATTGGCGCGAGGAGTCGATCGCGGACCCCTCCACGGTATCCCTTATGCACTGAAAGACCTCTTCGCCACGCGCGGGATACTTACTACGTGCGGCTCGAAGATCTTCGCCAATCGCATTCCCGATCGCGATTCCGAAGTTTACAAAAAGCTCACCGATGCAGGTGCCGTTCTCATGGGCAAGACCAGCATGCACGAGTTTGCCTACGGAATCACGAACGACAATCCGCATTACGGCCCGGTCCGGAATCCCCACGACACCGCTCGAATACCCGGCGGATCGAGCGGAGGTTCGGGCGCCGGGGTCGCGGCGGGCCTGGTTTTCTTCGCCATGGGCACCGACACCGGCGGGTCGATTCGCGTGCCCGCCTCCTATTGCGGATGCGTCGGGCTGAAACCCACTTACGGACTTGTCAGCCGCTTCGGTGTCTTCCCGCTCGGCCTCTCGCTGGATCATGTCGGTCCGCTGACTCGCACGGTTCGCGATGCCGCGCTTGTCTTGAATGCCATCGTCGGACCGCGGCCGGCCGCTCCCTTGATTGCCGGCCGCAGAATTGGTGTTCCGCAAAATTTCTTCAACGAGCGAGTCGCCCCGGAAGTCGCAGCGGCGTTCCATCAGACGCTGATCGCAGCCGAAACCATTGGCTGCCGTTTGGTTCCAATCAGCGTACCCGATCCAGAGGAGATCAACACCATCGGCAGGGTCATTCTTCTGTGTGAGGCTGCCTCGGTTTTGAAACCCTGGCTCAATCGCCGCGATGATTTCGGCGCGGACGTTCTGTCTCTTCTCGACCAGGGCCGTCTCATCTCCGCCACGGACTACATCGATGCGCGGCGGCTGCGTCTGTTCTATCGAAAGCGATGGGCGGAACTATGGGATCGGGTCGACGTTATTCTCACTCCAGCGACTCCGATCCAAGCTCCCCGCATAGGCCAGACGGTAGTGATGGGCGAGGACGTGCGGTTAGCGTCCACCCGATTCGCCCGGCCGTTCAATGTGCTGGGTCTTCCCGCGCTCTCGATCCCATTTCGCACGAACAGTCTGCCCGTCGGGATCCAGATTGTAGGGCAGCGCTTCAGAGAACAGGCGGTTCTGGATGTCGCGGAGCGTTTGGCACAGGAGATAAACCCCTGAGGACTCTAGTCTTTGTAGTTGCAGAACGCACAAAGTCCTACTGGTTTGCGTATCGAATTGCGTTGTCGTTAGGCAACTAAATTCCAAAAATCATATTGCTGCGCCAGAACATTTTGTAAGTGTATGATTATAAATTACTTAATTGCTATGTCAATGGCGTATGACTTGCAAGAGCGGAGTACCATGACTGAACCCCTGACTAGTGGTACATCTGGGCGTTGCCGTGCCCTTTCCAGACTCGCGTTGCTTTTCGCGATGCTTATTGTCATCGCGTTCAACGCGTTCCCCCAAGCGGAGACCGGTCAAATTGTCGGAACCGTCGCGGACCCTTCCGGAGCTTTCGTTCCGAACGCCAAAGTGACTGTGAAGTCGGTCACGACCTCTACCGTGCGTACGCAGGCAACCAACGCCGAGGGCAGCTTCACGTTTCCGAATCTGCAGCCGGACAGCTACGACGTCACCATCGAAGCCCAGGGTTTCAGCACGCTGAAGCAACGCACTACGGTGACGGTCGGCATGAAGATGGGGTTGGACCTGAAACTGGAGGTCGGCAGATCCGAGACAGTCGTGGAAGTGAAGGAAACCGCCGGAACCATCTCGGTCAATACTGAAACCCAGACCATCAGTCAGACGCTGACCACGGAACAACTGAACGAGCTTCCGACCGTTACCAGGAACCCTTATTTGCTGGTAGTCACGTCGGGAAATGTCAGTGAGGACGATCCCTCCGGACGCGGCGCGGGCGTGGCGATGAATGGCCTGCGCTCGCAAAGCACCAATATTCTGCTCGACGGCGTGGCGAACAACGATGAATTCCTCGCGGGCGTGGGCCAGACAGTTCCTCTCGACTCCGTGCAGGAAATCGGCATCATCACGAACAACTTCACTGCTGAATATGGCCGTGCCAGCGCCGGTGTCATCAATGTCACCACGAAATCCGGGTCGAACGACTTTCACGGTACCGCGTATGAATTCCTGCGGGCTTCGGATTTGGCTTCCAATACCTTCGAGAACAATGCTCTTGCCGTCGGCAAGCCCCACTACACGCGCAACCAGTTCGGCTATTCGGTCGGCGGCCCGATCAAGAAGAACAAATTGTTTTTCTTCAACAGCACGGAGTGGACTCGCGTGCGAAGCGCCTCCAGCATTACCGCGATACTTCCCGACCCGGCTCTCATAGCCGCCGCCTCGCCTGCGACGCAAGCGATATTTTCAGCCTATGGGAAGATCCCTTCCAATACGAACATTCTGACAAAGTTGAGCCGGAATCAGTTGATTGCGGATGGCGGCGATCCGTGTTCCGGCGGCGCCGCGGGAGGCGGATGCAAGTCATACAACGCCAATGCGCCCATGTTCGATCTGGTCAACTACAGCGTGCCCGCGAATGCGGGCGCTGGAAGCCCGCAGAACACCTATTCAACCGTGGGACGGATCGATTACAATCTCAGCGACAAGACGCTGATTTATGCCCGCTACGCGCTGAACAGCGAGGTCGATACACCGGGCGGTGTCACCGACGGCAACAGCCCTTACTCCGGTTATAACGTCGGCCAGACGATTTTCAATAACAGCCTGATCGTGTCGATGACGCATACGTTCTCTCCTCGCCTGATTTCACAGTCCAAACTCGATTTCAACCGCTTTAACACAATTCAGCCCGTTCCGTCCGGAGGAGTTGTGCCCAGTTACTATTTGGGGAACCTGAACTCAGCCACCACAGTGGGGCCCTATAGCGTGGCTTTGCCGGGGCAGGATCCGTACAATCCCGGTAATGGCGGAACTCCCTATGGCGGCCCGCAAAACTTCGGCGAAGCCTACCAGGACTTTACCTGGTCCAAAGGCAGGCACGATTTCCGCTTTGGCGGCTCCATCGTCTATTTGCGCGACAATCGCAGTTACGGCGCTTACAATGAGGCGATCCAGACCTTCGGCCACTCCGTCGGCGGGGGCATCGATAACTTCCTTGCCGGCGACCTTTACCAATACCAAGCGGCTATCAACCCGCAGGGCAAGTTGCCCTGCATAGCCGGCGTCCAGACCCCCGCCTGCACCATCAATCTCCCCGTCGGTCCGCCGCTCTTTGAGCGCAGCAATCGCTATCACGAAGATGCCGTCTACTTTCAGGATTCATGGAAGATCAGCCGCCGCGTGACAGTAAACCTCGGCCTCCGCTGGGAATACTTCGGGGTGCAGCGCAATGTGGATCAGAGCCTGGATTCCAACTTCTATCCGTCGAACAATTCGAACCAATTCCTGGCGATCGCCCAGGGCCAAGTCTACACCACTCCCAACAGTCCGATCAAAGAGCTTTGGTCGCCGAGCCTGCATAATTTCGCGCCCCGCCTCGGTATCGCCTGGGATGTCTTCGGCGACGGGAAGACGGCCCTCCGCGGCGGATACGGTATCGGTTACGAGCGCAACTTCGGCAACGTGACTTACAATGTGCTCTTCAATCCGCCTAACTACGAGATCGTAAGTATCGTCACCGGGAGCAATGGAGTCGGTATCATACCTGCCACAGCTTCCAACGCCGGACCGCTGACGGGGACGAGTGGATCGATTCCCCTTCCCACAGCCTCCCTCCGCTACATCCAGCCCAATATTCCACAGGCGTATGCGCACCTGATGAGCGCCTCCCTCGAACATCAGTTCGGCAATTCAATGCATCTCGAGGTCGACTACTCCGGTTCGATTGGCGAGAACCAATACGACATCGCTTACGTAAACTTCCCCGGCTCGGCGAACTACTATCTGGGAACTCCCTGCACCCCCGGCAACTGCAACGACGTGCTCAACCCCCAGTACGGCGGTATCAATCGCCGTGGGGCGGGCGGATACTCAACCTACAACGCCATGAACATCCGCTACGACATCAACAACATCAGGAACAGCGGGCTGACTTTGCGAATGAACTATACCTGGAGCCACTCGCTGGATGATTTGAGCGATACTTTCAGCGCTTCCGCTAATCAATTCAACCTGGGTTACACCGATTTCGTCCACCCCAACGTCGACTATGGCAACTCCAATTTCGATAATCGGCATCGCATTGCGCTCGCCGCGATCTATGCGGTTCCGTTTGCGCACGGCATGAAGGGTGTCGCCAAACAGATTCTGGACGGTTGGGAGTTTGCCCCGGTTTTCACCGCGCGCACGGGTGCTCCCTACACCATCTACGACATCACGAACGACAACTACATATACACTCGCGTCGCGGCGAACCAGGTGATACCCGTCAATGGCAACGAGTTTGTGCCCAACGGCCCCAACTCCTTCGGCGTTCTCGATTTCAGCAAGATCGCCGTCGACGAGAGCTATGTAAACAAGATTACGGGAGACGCGGACTTTGGCCCGTGGCCGTCAAACTTCACGGGCCGCAATTATTTCCACGCCCCGGGCGTTTACAACGTCGACTTGGGCGTCTATAAAACCTTCAGGGTCAAAGAGCGCCTGCAGGGTCAGATCCGCCTGGAAATGTTCAATGCCTTTAACCACTCGAACCTGTACATCAACACCGGTAACGCTTATATCGCCGGGGGCAGCGGTGTGATAACCGCCAGCTACGGAACTCCCAACGTCGCACCGCTGGCAGGTCCCGGTGACGAGAATCGAAACATTCAGCTGGCCGCCAAAATCATATTCTGATTTTCGGCTTGACGCAGACTGAAAAAGGCGGGCCTTCGGGCCCGCCTTTTCTCTTCCCGGCTATACTGAAACCAGTCCAGCCAATGCCCAAGCGCCTTCTTTACGCTCTCGGTGCGGTCCTGTTCATCGTGGTGTTGACGCTGATCGTCTGGCAGGGCTCTTTCTCAGGGAGCTTTGGCTCCTTCGCTCCCGATCCGGATCAGACGTTCGTCGTCTACGGCGTCTCAACCATCATTTTCCTGGTCTTTGTATATCTCGGCTTCATGTTCGTCCGATTGATCTGGAAGATCTGGATCGAGCGTGCGAGCGATCATCCGGGATCGCGCATCAAAACCAAACTGGTGGCCGGCGCGCTGATGCTCAGCGTGATGCCGGTGTTTTTCATGGTGTTCTTCAGCGTCTCCGTGCTGAACAACAGCATGGGAAAATGGTTCAATCTTCCGGCCGAACATGAACGCGTGGACTTCGATCGAATCGCCGAAGCGCTCAAGCGGCAGACACGCGATAAGGCACATGCCGAAGCGGAACTTCTCGCCGCCACGCCGGAAACAAGGGTCCTGCTGGCGGGGGGCACTGCCGATCCGGCGTGGCTGGCCCAATTCTGCCGCACACGCGGAATAGTAGCGGCCGGCATATTCACAATGGCGAGCGAAAAACCGATCGCCGGTTTCGGCGAATTTCCCGGGCCGGACGAATCCGCAACCACCGTCCGGGCGCCGGTGGCCAATCAGGGCTGGGTACGGCTGGCGGTAGCCGTTCCGGTCGACGTGGCGAAACAGCAAAAGGCCATTGAAGATTATCATCGGGCGTTTGCTCAACTGAGCTCGCAGCAGCGCGCCGTCAAGTGGAACTACCTTTGGCTGCTGACCGTGATCGCCCTCTTCATCCTTTTTGTCGCAAGCTGGCTGGCGCATTATCTCGCCCGGCAGATCAGCGGACCGGTTTCGGCGGTGCTGGGCGCGGTCGAAGAGGTCGGCAAAGGCAATCTCGGGTATCGGGTCAAGGCGACGGCGGTGGATGAGCTGGCGCAGCTGGTGACCGGCTTCAATCGAATGACCGCCGATCTCGAAGCCAACCGCACCGAGATCGAAGCGCGGCGCCGGTTCACCGAGGCCATCCTCGAAAGCATTCCGACAGGAGTCATATCGGTCGATTCCAACGGCGCCATTCAGCTGGTGAACAAAGCTCTTGCGGAAATCTTTCCGGATGCGAAGCCGCGAAACGCCGTTCGGCTGGAAGACTTATTCGCGCGCGAGGATGCCGCTGAGATCCGCTACCTGATGAATCGGGCCCGCCGCACAGGCCACGCCAGCCAGCAGCTGGAAGTAAAAACTCAACGCAAGACTCTGCATCTGGCGGTAACGGTATCGGCTATCGAAGGACGCCGCGGGTCCGGATTTGTAATCGTCATCGAAGACACGAGCGATCTGCTGCGCGCCCAAAAGACGGCGGCATGGAGTGAAGTGGCGCGGCGCGTGGCACACGAAATCAAGAATCCCCTCACGCCGATCGCGCTGTCGGCGGAGCGCATTCTTCGACAGATGAACCGGCAGCGCGGCAGCCTGCCGCCTGCGATGGAAAAAGTGGTACGCGAGTGCGCGGAGACGATTCTCGAGGAGACAGCTTCGGTCAAACGTCTGGTGGACGAGTTCTCGCAGTTTTCCCGTTTGCCCGCGGCCCAGCCTGTTATATGCGATTTGAACGACGTCGTAACGAGCGGCCTCGGTGTTTTCGCCGACCGGCTGGACGGCATTGAGGTCCGCGTCGATCTGGCGCCGGACCTGCCACAGGTATCGGTCGATCCCGAACAGTTCAAGCGCGTGGTCGTTAACCTTATCGACAATGCTGCCGAAGCCATGCAGGAGTCGGCGGTGAAGATTCTGACCATCGAGAGTCGCGCGGGCACGGGAGACATGGTTGAAATCGTTTTCGCGGACAGCGGCTGCGGTATTACGCCGGAGCAAAAAGAGAAACTGTTTCTTCCGTACTTCTCAACCAAGGGGCGGGGGACCGGCCTTGGGCTCGCCATCGTAAGCCATATCCTCACGGAACACAATGCGAACATTCGCGTCGAGGACAACCGGCCCTGCGGTGCCTGGTTCACCGTCGAGGTGCCGGCCGCCGCGGCGGAAAAACAAGTCGCGGTGGTGACGACCGGGGCTATCGCCTGAATCGACCGATGAGAAGCCGCTCCGCAGACAGGCGTCGACACGAGTGTCGACGCGGCTCGCAAGAGTGCGCGCGCCACGCAGGCTCATGAAGACTCGCGTTCTGATCGTCGACGACGAGCCGGGCATTCGGCAGTCGTTGGGCGGCATACTCGAAGACGAAGGCTTTCAGGTCGAAGCCGTTGAGAACGGCGAAGCGTGCCTCGATCTGCTGGCCCGTTCCGTCTTCGACCTGGCGATTCTCGATATCTGGCTGCCGGGGATGGACGGTCTTGAGACGCTCAACCGGATTCAACAGATTCCGCAGGCGGACCGGCCCGTCGTCGTGGTGATTTCGGGCCACGGGACGATCGAGACGGCGGTCAAAGCCACCAAGCTTGGCGCGTACGATTTTCTGGAAAAGCCCCTTTCGATCGATCGCGTGCTGCTGGTCGCGAGGCACGCGCTCGAGCATCGGCGCCTGCGCCTGGAGAACGAGCAGTTTCGCGAGGCGGCAGCCGGCGCGCCTCACATTGTCGGCGACAGCGTGCCCATGAAGGCACTGCGCCAGCAGCTCACGCTGATGGCGGGCACCAACGGCCGGGTGTTGATCTATGGCGAGAGCGGCACCGGGAAAGAACTGGCGGCGCATGCCCTGCACGCGCTGAGCCCGCGCGCTTCAAAACCGTTCGTCGAAGTCAATTGCGCGGCCATTCCCGAAGGCCTGATCGAAAGCGAATTGTTCGGACATATGAAGGGCAGTTTCACGGCGGCGCACGAACGGAAAGTGGGCAAGTTCCAAAAAGCCGACGGCGGGACTCTGTTCCTCGACGAGGTCGGCGACATGAGTTTGCAGACGCAATCGAAAGTGCTGCGCGTTCTGGAAGACCAGCGCTTCGAACCCGTCGGGGCCGCGGAATCCATCCAGGTGGACGTGCGCGTGGTGGCGGCTACGAACAAGAATCTCGAAGTGGAAATCGGGCGGGGTAATTTCCGCGAGGATTTGTTTTACCGCCTGAACGTGATTCCTTTCCACGTGCCGCCGCTGCGCGAGCGCAAGGAGGACATTCCCGCGCTGGCGGCGTACTTTCTGGAGGAATTCGCCCGCGCGTACGGACGCAAGCCGAAGGAACTGACACTACAGGCGTTGGAGGCGCTCGATGCTCATCACTGGCCCGGGAACGTGCGGGAGCTGCGCAATCTAATCGAGCGGATCGTGATCCTGAACCCGCAAAGCAGGATCGACGCGCGCCATATTCCGCTGCAGCCGGCGCGAAAGCCGGCGCACGCGGGACCGCCCGAGCGGTACGGGAGTTTGCAGGATGTGCGCGAAGCCGCCGAACGCGAATACATCCTGAAGAAGCTGGAAGAATCGAACGGCAATGTCAGCCGCACCGCGGAGCTGCTGGGCCTCGAACGCAGCAACCTGTACCGGAAGATGCGGACCTTGGGAATTGCGCCCAGAGAGTAAAGGCAGGCGAAACGCCTACTCTACCTTCCTGCGAAGTTCGATCACTACTATCTCAGGCGGGCAGCCGAATCGTACCGGTACCAGGGAACAGCCGACGCCGGCGCTCGTATAGCCCTTCATACCGGAATGGATCCAATGTCCGCTAATGTAAGGCCGGGGAGCAGCGCTGTGCACAACGAGGGGCCCAAGAAATGGCACGCGGATCTGCCCGCCATGAGTATGGCCAGTGAGGTAAAGGTCGATATGCGCTCCCGCTGCCTCGTCGTACATATCGGGGGAGTGAGCGAGAAGCAGCCGGAATGCCCCGGCGGGCACCTCCGCCATGGCGCCTGCCAGATCGGCGCAATCGTAATAGTGCGAATCATCCACGCCAACTACCCACAGCCCACGATCCGGAGAACCGACGCCGACAGCTTCATTGATCAGCATCCGGACGCCAGCCTGTTCCAACTCTACAGCGATTTCAGCGCAATCGTGATTCCCGAGGATGCCGACGACGCCATGGCGGGATCGGACCCCGCTCAGAATGCGCCGCATGCGCGGATAAACTGCGTCGCACGGTCCATACATCTGATATCGATAGTCACCGGTCAGGACACAGAGGTCCACGGGCAGTAACGAAATTCGTTCGGCTACGATCTCCGCAAGACCTTCCACGCCGTCTATATGCAGATCGCTGAGGTGCAAAATGCGAAAGCCTTCCAGTCCCCCCGGAAGTCCGGCGAATTCCATCGGCACGTGCCGGACCACCGGACTGAGTGCATTAGCGACGCCCCGCTGGTACTGCCCGGAAAACTTCACCCCAGCCTTCAAAAGTTTTGACAGAGCACGGTCGCACAGGCGCGAGAAATCGCTTCGGATGTGCCCATTGGGTCCGGTACCGAACAAACTTTCCAGGGATCGACGGCGCTCAAAGCGCCGTTCCTCGCGCCCTGGAGCATGGGGTGCCTGAGTTTCCGTCAACATCTTCGATTATGCGCTGTGCCTGCATTTTCGCAGCCCAAAAGGTTACCTGTCTATGCTGACAACAGCTATCGGCGGACGCTAACGCTCGTTATACGGGGCGGGACAAATCCATACTAACGACAGTCTGCCGGGACCCGGATTGCCGCGGCAATAAATGTGTGATCTACTTGTGGTCGTTCAAAGCGAAAAGATCGTGCGGTTTCTAATAATCCTGCTTGCCGCCCCCGCGTTGGTGATCAACGCCCAGTGGCTGAATCACCCGACGGCGGGAATTCCCCGGTCGCCCAACGGCCAGCCGAACCTCGCTGCGCCGGCCCCCAGGACCAGCGACGGCAAACCCGATCTCTCGGGCTTGTGGAACAGAATTTCCCCGAAATATCGTGTCAACATCACTGCCGACCTGAAGCCCGAAGAAGTCCAACCGTGGGCCAGCGCACTGGTGCAGAAGCGCACCGAAGACATCGGCAAGGAGTCGATGAACGCCCTGTGTTTGCCCGCGGGTCCCGCGTACAGCACCGACGCGGACAGCACCAGCGGAGGGATGATGAAGATCATCCAGACTCCGGCGGTTGTAGTTATCCTCAATCCGGATCTCACCTATCGCCAGATCTACATGGACGGCCGCAAATTGGAAAGCTCGCCGAATCCGAGCTGGATGGGCTACTCGGTGGGGCATTGGGATGGGGACACGCTGGTGGTGGAGAGTTTTGGATTCAACGACCGAACCTGGCTGGATACCAGCGGCCATCCCCACACGGAAGCGCTGCGCATGACGGAACGATACCGGCGGCGGAACTTCGGCAACCTGGATTTGGAAGTGACGCTGCAGGATCCCTCTGTATACTCGCGGCCGTGGACCGTTTCAGTCAGAGCGGAGTTAGCCCCGGATACCGAACTGATCGAGTATGTCTGTAACGAGAGAGGCGTCGACCTCGATCACTGGGTCGGCAAGGCTTCCGACGAAGCGAAGTCCGAAGTGAAGGTCGCTCCGGGAATTCTGGCGAAATATGCGGGTACCTACGTAGAGCAGCAGCCGCTCTGGAGAATCGTTCCCCGAGTTGTCGAGATTACGTTTTTCGACGGCGTGCTCTACGGAAACCTCGACGGCAGGGGAAAGGATCGGCAGTATGCCAACTCGGAAACCAGTTTCTCAGGATTTGCGGGACTGGGACTTGAGTTTGTCAGGGACAAGCAGGGCGTAGTGACGGATCTTCTCGTCAAACATGTGTCGGGAGACTATCGGTTCGCGAGGCAGAAGTAAAAAGCGCAGGCGAAACAGCCTAATCTACCAAAGACGCATGTAACCGGATGGTAATTTTTGTAACATTGCTGTAATGGCCGGTCGCCGGATTTTGCTTGGCGTATTCAGCTTTGCCGCGTGCCCGCTGTTTGGCGGATTAAGACTACAGGTTCGGGAAGGCCGCCCGGTGGTCGATGGCGTTTATGTCAATGGTCACGGCCCGTACCGTTTTCTTCTCGACACCGGGACAAATGTAAACCTGATCGAGATTGGTCTGGCCAGGAAGATCGGCATGAACGCGACCTTTGAGATCGACCTCGCGTCTGCGGCGGGGAAGATGCCGACGCCGGGAAGCGATGGAAACGAAGTCGAGCTCGGCCCGGTCAAAGCGAACGAACAGAGGTTTCTGTTTTCCCGGATGGCGGCTATGCACAGTTTGCCCGATGTGCACGGCGTCCTCGGCGAGTGGTTTCTTGGGGGATTCGATTACCTGGTGGACCTGCGCGGCAAACGCATCGAGTTCGGGAAACAGAACACGAGCGGAAGGCGTTCCCCGCTCAGGCTCATGAATGGAAGGACGGCTGTTTCCACCAGCCTTGGGGACCTTGTTTTGGATTCGGGCGCGGACCGTCTGATCCTGTTCGGCGTCGACCCGGACAGGGCCCGTCAGCACTATATGCGAACGGTCGCCGGTTCACAGATCGCCGGCGTCGTATTCAGCAGACTCGTTATCGAAGGCCGGAATATCTGGCGGGGAGACGCACTGGCGATTCCGCGCGGGGCAGAGCCGGGAGTGGCCGGCCTGATGCCGCTCAGTTTGTTCAGGACAGTCTACGTTTGCAATTCGGAAGGCTACGTAGTCTTGGAATGACCGATTAATTTTCGGAAGGCTTTGCCACGCGGTCAATCACGAGAACCTCGACCGGCGCTTTGGCGGATTCCAGCTTCAACCCCAACTGCTGCTGGATGGCAGTGTACAGATCAGGCGGCACGTCGGCATTCGAGGTCCGTTGCGCAGCGTCCCCCGGGCGGCCACCAAACTGAGACTCGTCGGGCGTCCAATTCAGTGTGAAGTCGAACCTCCCGGAGACTCCCGTCTGGTCCACCACAGGACGGTCCAGGACGAGCGTCTGCAACAGGCTGGCGAAGTCCGACATGTTCGCGTTTCTGGCAAACAAGGACCCGAGTCCTCTGAACCCCAGTGTTGGAAGGCCGTTCGGATCGCCGTCGTTCCTGGTGAGCTTCGGTCCGGTCTTTCCAGGGACGATCGTATATACGGTGAGCTCTTTCCTGTCGCGATGGAACGTCAGCTGGAAGCGATCCGCCAGCAGTTTTTGAAGCATGACCCTCAACTGCTTCTGGTTGGGCGTACCTTCCACATCCGGCCGCGCCAGCACATCGAACTTTTCCGATTCGAGCCAGGCCGGTCCGCCAACGATCTGCCGGGGATGAATCCCCCAGGCGAACGTGATGAGATCGCTCAGAGACGTAACCGCCGTGGAAACCTGACGGCCTCCCGGAGTTACCAGGATGGACATGCGCTCATCGGGCCTGCTCGGCTTGATGGTCGCCACTTCAAATACGGGATCAGCATCCGCCGGCATCGCCTGCCGTACTGGGGGTTCCGGAATGGCCCATGCCGTCAGGCTGGTGGCACGCGTGAGGTTCAGGGACAGCGGCTCGGGCCCCTGGGACCAGGTACCGGCGATCAAGTTCCCGTCCGCGCTCAGCTTTCCTTCATAAGCGCCGATTCCGGGGATCGACATCTTTACAGTGGAGCCCTGGATCGCGACCGCGCCGGATATGCCCTGGGGCGACTGGTCGATGCTATACATGACGGCCTTCAGATTGTCCGCATCCGTCGTCGAGACCCTGAAAACGATACGCAGCTCTTTACCGGCCTGTAATGTGCCCTGCCAGGTACCGGCCAGGCTCTGGGCGAGCAGCGCGTTTCCCCACAAGGCCGCGAGAGCGAGAATCCAGGGCATCAACCTCTTCATAAGAATCTCCCCGGCTTACGGACCCAGGATCAAACCAGTATAACCGAACTTTTGCAGAATCACTTCCGCTCGGCAATCCGCGCCAGTTGGGTGGCGAGGACGTCGGGGATTTCGATCGCATTCTCGGCGAGACGCCTCTGCCGGTCCCGGCGCGAGCGGTCGAACGGCATGCGGACAGGAGGACCGTCCGCGACGGGCCGCGCGGACCGCACCGCTCTCGCAAAAGCCGACACGTTCTCTCGAAATGTCTCCTGCGGGCCCATAAGGTCCGGTCGCATGGCCACAATGAGGTAGCCGAATCCCGCGAGTTCGGGTGGAATGGGCGGCGAGCCGGCCAGGATGCCGAGAAGCTGTACCACGATGCCAAGGCCGGAGCCCTTGTGTCCACCCCATGCCGCGAAAGCGCCCGCGAGTGCGCTGGCCGGATCAAGGGTGGGCAGGCCTTCACAGTCGAAAGCGACATTCTCGGGCAGTTCGTTGCCAAGACGATGCGCGAGGGTCACTTCGGCGTGGATAATCGCCGAAGTGCCGATGTCAAGAATTACAGGTTCGTCCGCGCTGGGGAAGCCGAAGCAGATCGGGTTCGTGCCGAGCCGGCCCTCAGTGGCTCCGTGCGGTGCGACCCAGGGTGACGCGTTCGACGCGATCATGCTGACGAGACCACGCGATGCCGCCATCTCCGCATAGTAGGAGATCATGCCGGTATACCAGGTGTCGCCGGCGCCCACTACCGCAATCCCGGCCGCCTCCGCCTTCTCGACAGCAATAGTGGTGGCGCGATGGGCGACGATGTAGCCGATGTGGTCGCCGCCATCGAGACGGGCGGAGACGGGCGTCTCATCAAGCAGGCGGATCGGACGGCGGCGGTCGCCGGTGCGCTCGATCCGTTCGGCGATGCTGATGGCTCGGGCGAGGCCGCCGTAATGGAGCCCGCGCAGCTCGCAATCGATCAGGTGGTTCGCGATCAATTCAGCGTCCGCGAGGTCATGGCCAAGCGCTGCCATAACGCGTGATGCCAGGTTATGTGCCTCTGGAATCGTCAGTCGCATCCGTTCCGCGGTACCAGAACCGTCCGGCTCGGCTCCCTATTGTAATGGATGAGCGACCCTGAATCAGCTCGTATTGGAGGATAGTTGGTGGCTCCTGGACGTAAAGTCGACTGGACGGCCGACTGAAGACCTACTCCGCGACGCTTCGCTCCCGCAGGTGTGGCGGCGATCGATCCCTCGCTGCATCGAAACCGTGCGGCTTCAACTCATCCGAGTCGCATGCGTGAGTGCGCGCCGGGCTAAAATGTAACCAATGATGGACTCGCAAGCTTCTCTGTTCGAAGCCAATCCGCATTTTTCAGATGCGGTGAATCGCAACATCATTCAGTCCGAGATCGAAGGCGGCGTCTATCTGAGAGATTTGCCTCCAGGCTCGGCCTTGTCCATTCAAACCCGCAGCCGCGTCTACGAAATGGTGGTCCTGGGAGACGGAGCGGTGCTCCTCTCCGGCCATCCCGAGTTCTGCCCCGAGCCGACTGAAGTGCAGATCCAGGGGTCGACGTGGGGCGGATCGATGCTCAAGGCGCAATTCGTCGGCCGCGGCATGCACCTGGAATACGTGCATCCGTCGCTTCGCAGAACGATCACTTCACGTATCGTCGATATCAGGGTTCATTGAGCCTGCCGGAATTCCGGTCACCGTCAGACGCTTCGACCGTCGATACGGAAATGCCTTGCGGCCTCAAGAATGTGCCGGTCGCTCGTCCAGATCTCCGTGAATCCCGCCATCCTCGCGGCGACCAGGTGGATGGCGTCGCCGGCGCGGACGAAAACAGTGCTTGCCAGCGAACGCAGGACCTCATGCACCTCCCACAACTGGGATTCGGAGACGGGAATCAGGTTCCAGGTCCCCATCTCGACGTGGGAACGAAAGGCCACCGCAAGAGACCGTGCCTGCGGGCGAGTCAATTGCCGCTCCCGGTAACGGCGGTGGATAGCGCAGGTTACTTCGGGAATGCACAGGGCAGAGGAGTACAGGGGGACGGGCGTCCGGACAAGATCGCGGACAAGTTCAGAATCCGGATCGTTGAGATAGCACTTCGCAACGTACGCGGAATCGAAGTAGTACATCAGCCCCGATCGCGGCTTTCGGAAATGAACTGTCCGCTGTCATCGCGAAATCGAGGAAAGCGCTTTATGGCCTCCCAGTGCCCTACAGGGAAACCGGGAGCAGGCGGCCGCGCGGGTCTCATCTCGGCGACTGGTACGCCTCTTTTTTCAATCACGACGACATCGCCCGACGCTGCCCGGTCCACCACAAATCCCGTCCGGCGATGCAACTCCCGCACGTTGACCTTCATGTCACACATTGTCTCACATGGCGGGTACAGCCAAGCCCGAAAACAGCCCGACTTAGCCTTATTCGTCCCGTGAAGGGGGAGAATAGCCGAGCGGCCGTTCCTCTGTTTCATCGGCCGAAGAGAGCGTCACCTGATCGATCGGTTCTTCTTCCGGTTCGGCATGCGTTGTTCGGGATCGCTTCTTCGCGCCGTCTTTTGTGAGGCCGGAGCGCGAATCAAAGAAATCGATGGGGCCAATCCGCAAATCGTCCATGAGCACCCCCTGGGAACGATTCGCCCATACGGGAACGGCGAAGTCAAGGGGTATGGATAAACGCTTGGGCGCGGCTCGGCCGATGTTGATACAATGCCCGCCAGGATGCCTTCCGCAAAAAGTAGAGATCGCCGCCGGTTCCTCAAGTTTCTGGCGGCCAGCCCCCTGGCTGCACTTCCGGCGGCCGCATGGCAAAACGCGACTTCCGATTACATCCCGCTCGCCACGCCAAAAGACGCGTTCAGCGTCATGGATTTCGAGGAGGCGGCGCGGCGCGCACTGCCTGTGGCGCATTTTGGCTACATGGCGTCCGGCGTGGACGACGATCTGACGCTCAAAGCCAACCGGGAAGGCTATCAGCACATCGAACTGCGGACGCGCAGACTCATCGACGTCAGCAAAGTCAATACGCGAGTGGAGCTCTTCGGCTCGACTTTCGACTTCCCCATCTTCATTTGCCCCACCGGTGCGCAGCGGATGTTCCACCCAGACGCCGAGCTGGCAACGGCGCGCGCGGCGAAAGCGAAAGGCGCGCTGCAGATCCTCTCGACGGTCACATCCGTCTCTTACGAAGACATCGCGCAGGCCCGCGGCGGCCCGGTCTGGTATCAGCTTTACGCGCCGGCCAAATGGGAACAGGCGGAACATATCATCAAGCGCGTGGAAGCCGCTGGGTGCCCCGCCCTCGCGCTTACGGTCGATCTGCTGGGCGGGCGAAACACAGAAACTTACAATCGGGCCCGCCGCGCGGACAAGCGCGAATGCTCGGAATGCCACAACGGCGCCCCCGGATCGGACCTCTCCGTGCGGCCCATGTTCAAGGGTCTCGACATGACAGGCTTCCAGATGAACAGCCCATCACTGACTTGGGATTTCGTGGATCGCGTGAAGAAGACCACGAAAATGAAGTTCCTGCTCAAGGGTTTGGAGTCGCACGAAGACGCCAAGCTCGCAGTGGAGCATGGCGTCGACGGCATCATCGTTTCGAATCATGGCGGCCGCTCGATGGAGACATTGAAGCCTACGATCGAATCGCTTCCCGAGGTTCTGGATGCCGTGGCGGGCAGGATTCCGGTGTTGGTGGATGGCGGCGTCCGGCGCGGGTCGGACGTGATCAAAGCTCTGGCCCTGGGGGCGCGCGCGGTTGGCATCGGACGCCCGTACCTTTGGGGTTTGAGCGCATTCGGCCAGCCTGGCGTGGAGCGGGTTCTCGATATTCTGCGCGGCGAGTTGCAGTTGGCGATGCGGCAGTGCGGGAAGACTTCGCTGGCGGAGATCGATAAGAACACGATCGCGATGAAGCGCGGGTAGGCGACGCTGCTGGCGCTGCGTGCCGTTAAAGCCGCCTGAAAAGGCGGCTGCAGCCAGAATTGGCCGCCCTACAGTTAGCGGTTGGTAAAGGAGTCGAACGTATGGCGAAATCCAAGAAGCTTTCGGTTGGCCGGCGCGGTTTCCTGAAGGGCGCGGCGGCTGGCGCCGTTACAGGCGCGGCGGCACTGGCTGGTGCAATACCGGCGGCGCAGGCTCAACAGACTCAGACGAGCGGCCCCGCGGTGCGGCCGCCTTCGGCAGCAGAACGAGTTGCCGAGACCAGTGCGGGACCGAGCGCGGATATTCAGATCGTCGAACATCCCGGTTCCGACTATATGGTCGACGTGATCAAGTCGCTGCCAGTGGAGTACATCTTCGCCAGTCCGGGATCGAGCTTCCGCTCGCTCCATGAATCCGTCGTGAACTACGGCGGCAACAAACCGGAGTTCATCACCTGTACGCACGAAGAGATCGGCGTGGCGATGGGGAATGGCTACGCCAAGATTGAAGGCAAGCCGGCGCTATCGATGGCGCATGGAACGGTCGGCTGCCAACATGCCGCCATGGCGGTTTACAACGCCTATTGCGATCAGGTGCCGAACATTCTGATCCTCGGCAATATTTCGGATGCGGCGGAACGGCGCGGCTCGGTCGAATGGCTGCACAGCGTGCAGGACGCCGCGGCAATGATTCGCGAGTTTACGAAGTGGGACGATAATCCCGCATCGCTGCAGCACTTTGGCGAGTCCACGGTGCGCGCCTATCAACTGGCAATGACCCCGCCCACCATGCCGGTCGTGCTGGTCGCCGATGGCGCGCTGCAGGAAAATGCGATTCCGGCCGACGCCAATCTGCGGATTCCGAAGTACGTGGTGCCAGCGCCTCCGGCCGGCGATCAGAGCACGGTAAACGAAGTCGCGAAGATGCTGGTGGCGGCGGAGAATCCCGTGATTGTTACTTCGCGCTCGGCACGCACGCCAGCGGGCCTGAAGTCGCTGGTCGAACTGGCGGAACTTCTGCAATGCGCAGTGATCGATCAGCATCGGCGCATGAATTTCCCCTCGCGGCATCCGCTGAATCAGTCGTGGAACAACCGGGGCATTGTAGGGAATGCCGATTTGATCCTGGGGCTCGAAACGTACGATTTCTACGGCGTGGTTCACGCTTTGGGCGGACAGACAAAGGTGATTCCGCGGTCGATCATCAAGCCGGGTACGAAGCTGGTCAGCATTAGCTCGAGCGATCTGTTCTACAAGAGCAACTACCAGAACTTCCAGCGCTTCGAAGATGTCGACATCGCCATTGCAGCGGATGCGGAAGCGACGCTTCCATCGCTCATCGAGGCGGTGAAGAAGCTGATCACCGAAGACCGCAAGCGCGTTTTCCAGGCCCGCGGCGTCAAGCTGGCCGAGGCAAGCAGGGAAAGTTTGGAGCAGAACCGAACTAACGCAACCTATGCCTGGGATGCGAGCCCCATCAGCACGGCGCGCATGTCGGCGGAACTTTGGGCGCAGATCAGGAACGAGGACTGGTCGCTGGTTTCCGACACGATCTGGATCAGCTACTGGCCGCTGCGTCTGTGGGATTTCGACAAGCATTATCACTACATCGGCGGCGCGGGCGGCGAGGGCGTGGGCTATATGGCTCCGGCTGCACTGGGCGCGGCCGTGGCCAACAAGAAGCATGGCCGACTGAGTGTCTGCATCCAGAGCGACGGCGATCTGATGATGGCGCCGGGTACGTTGTGGACTTCGGCGCATCACAAGATTCCGATGTTGACGCTGATGCACAATAACCGCGCGTATCACATGGAAATCATGCAGCTGCAGCGCATGGCGAACCAGCACAATCGCGGCATCGACACTTGCGACATCGGCACGACGATCAAAGACCCGAACATCGACTATGCGCAGATGGCTCGGAGTATGGGGGTGGAAGCGGAAGGGCCGATATCGGATCCGAGCATGCTGGGCCCCGCCATCAAGCGCGGGATCGCAGCCGTGAAGCGCGGCAATCCGTATTTGATCGACGTGATAACACAACCGCGCTAGGAGAGAACGACTTGAAATACGCACTATTGTTGCTTGTGCCGGGTTTATTGGCCGCGCAAGAGGGTAACGTTCAGAACGGCAAACGGCTTTATTTGAAAGACGGCTGTTATGAGTGCCACGGCTATGCGGGCCAGGGCGGCGCGGGCGCGCGGCTCGCTCCGCGCGTGCTGTCAGCGGCAAATTTGATCAAGTATGTTCGCCATCCCGCGGGTTCGATGCCTCCTTACACAAATAAGGTAGTTTCCGATGCGGAGTTGACCGATATCCGCGCGTTCCTCGCCAGTCTTCCGGAGCCGCCTGCACTGAAGAGCATTCCGATTCTCAACCAGTAAGGCTTCATCGTTCGCGCCCGGCGGGAACCCGGACGATGGTTAAGGTGTCCAAGCGCATGTGGGACACCACAAAACCCTTTTGAAAACGGTGGCGGTCTGCGTGGCTGCGCTGTGTATCGCGGGGTTTGTCGTTGAACAGATGGGCCGGTTTGAACAGACTGGCCGACTTCAGGACCGCAACCGCATTCAACAGATAGGCCAATCCGTGAACATAGGCGGCCGCACGCTGGATATCTACTGCTCCGGCGCAGGCGGCCCGACCATTGTGTTCGACACATTCGGGCACATGTCCGGATACAGCTGGAACGCGGTCCAGGGTGAGGTGGCCAGGTTTACGCACGCGTGCTGGTACGATCGCGCATACTATGGCTGGAGCGATCCGGCACCGGCGTCGCCACGAACGTTCCGATCAGTTGCCGCCGATCTTCATGCCTTGCTGCGCGCAGCGGCGATTCCTCCTCCGTATGTGCTCGTTGGCGGCGGTGATGCGGCTTCGCACATTCGCGTTTATCACGGTATGTATCCGCGTGAAGTCGCGGGGGTTGTCATGGAGAATGCGAACGACGTGGACGATCCGAAAGTCGAGATTCCCGAGTCGGCCAAAGGCCCGTGGGCAAAACATTTCGGATCGTTCGCTCCCGGCGTGCGAGGGGCAGCCTGCGTTTTCTTTCCGATCCTTGGCCGGACCGGTGTGGCGCGGCTGGCCAGCGGATCCCAAAAATTGCGACCCACTGGCTCGTTCGAGCTGACCCCGGAACAGCAGAATGAGCTTGATTTTCTGCCGGATAATCCGACGGCGCAGCAGGGAAGCGAACTGTGCGATCGCGAAGAGAGCATGCAGCAGGTTCGCGCGGCGGGAGACCTCGGCAATATTCCTCTGGTTGTCCTTGCGTCCACGGATCGGGCGCCGACAGCCCCTTCAGATTCTCGCTCGGCCGAGGCCGTCTGGAACAGGCATCAGGTCGAGCAGGTCCAGCCGGGATTAGCGAGGCTCTCCTCGCGCGGCCGTCTCATTCTTCTGAACGGCGATGTCACAGCCGACTCGATCGTCACTGCCGTCCGCGAAGTCGTGGGTGCGCTCACGCAGGCGAGCCATTGATTTCCCGGGGAGCGATGACCAGTTCCGGGCGCGGAACCCGACTTTTTTTCTGCGCGGTCGACAGGGCCGAATCGTCACTATCTCATATGAAGCGGTCGATTCTACTCTTCTGGATTGCCGTCTCCTGCGGGCTGGCGCAACCGCCCAACCTGATCCGTCTGCTCCGGGTAGGACAAATACAGCCTTATATTATGGGGCACGCGCCGATCAACGTGCTTGGAATGACGCCGATCACGGGTGCACCGGAAAACTGGCTGATAGAAATGCACGACTCGTTCGCGAGCCTGGACAGCGTCGACAAGATGCTCGGCGGGGTTGCGTTGCAGACGCAGGATCCCGCGGCGTTCCCGGATCTTCTCGCCCAATCGCGAAATTTAGTCGCATCGTACCGCCCCGACATGAGCTACCGCGCCGATGAGGGCGTGCAAATGTTCCCCAAGATGCGTTATATGGATATGGCGATAATCCGGATCCGGCTGGGGACTGATGCCGATCTGGCCAAGCTCCTGAAGCTGCGGAGTTTCAGCCTGGACAGCATCAATGCGGACCGGCCGGAGATCGTGTATCAGGTTGTCTCCGGAGCGCCCGTGGGCACTTACGTTGTGCTTGCACCGATGACGTCTTTGAGCACGCTCGATGCCGGACGGGCCGACACGCCTGTCTACGCCGCAGGGGCCGCTGACGCCGCAAAGAAAATGGCGGCTGACATGGAATTCCAGCGGGAGCACATATGGTTACGAATTCTACCCAAGTTGAGTTACGTATCGGGTGAATTCGCGTCGCAGGATCCCGTCTTCTGGCGATCGGAGTAAAGGATTTTCTACTGGGGAGTCATAACCTGGACCAGTAGCCTATCCAAGTCGCGGAACTCGGGGGCTCCGGCCGCTTCCGATTTTTCCAGATGCGCGCCGCTTGCCTGAAGTCCTTTCGTGGCTGCTTCGTAGTCGAAAGACGCGGCGGCTATGCAGAAGTGATTGACGCCTGGCCGCTGTCCGGCCGGCACTTTCAACAGCCCGATGCGGGATTTTCCGGCCTGGAACCAGATACGGTCGTTGTTGCGCCGCATAACGGGTCCGAAGATTTTCTCGTAAAAGGCGGTCGAATTCTCAGGGTTCGAAACATTCAGCAAAATGTGATCCAGACCCGTGGCGCGGAAGATTGCGGGTGGGCTGGCCTGATCTGATCCTGAAACGCCCGTTTCCGGAGACGCCGTGCCGCTCTGCAGCTGGCTCCAGGTATTGTCCGCCGAAAGCTGCACGTGGATGCCGTCGGGATCGGTCACATTCAGATCTTTTCCGCTGGGGTAGTCTCTGTACGCGATGTTGCGCTGTTCGAGATAAGTGTGGATGTCCGCGATTTGGAAGCCTTCGATACCGGCTGAAAAGTGATCTACACCGAAGGGTTCGCGGCCCTGTTCGATCGCGATATAGCATGGGCCGAGCTTCACGTACCGGCGTAGAGTTTTGTTGTTTTTCCAGATGGGGCCGCCGAATATGCGGGCGTAAAGGGCTGCCGATTTCGCGGAGTCGGGTTCGGAGATCTCCACGTGATCGAGCGCAGTGAAATGCAGTGGGGCGGTGTCTGAAACGGCGGCTGTCGCGCCCGATGCAAGGGCAGACGCGCCGAGGATTCGGATCGCTTCGCGGCGGTTGATGGGATGCATTTGAGCGCCAGTATATATCAGGCTGTGTGCCGGAGCTGCCGTTACTTTCAGTACCGCGCCCGATTTTATTCCGATCAATTCTCTATTGCTTTTCCCCGGACTCGTTTATAGTTATCGTGAGGTGACCTGTGGCATCCCGCTGGAAAACCCATACCGCCTTGATCCTCTGTCTGGCGCTCACCGTTCCCCTGTCCGCAACTGCGGCAAGCATTACAATGACAGCCTTCGCGGGCGTTGTCGCGGGCAATGGAGAGGCCGGAAGCGGAAACATCATTGGCAACGGGGCTTCGGGTAACGGCTTAAACTGCACTACTTATGGGCCTTCCGCCCAGCAGGAATCCTTCTTCGGGGAGGGACTCGACGTGCCGGAGGGTGGCGTCGGGCCATGCAATTACTATGGCGGTTCGATTACCAACAGTGGTTCGGCTCTGCAGATGGCGGCAACGGGGATTGTCACGGCCAGCTACAGCGGGAACAGTTTCACCGGAAGCGCCTCGGCAACCAGCGGCACGGTCAGCAACAGCGAATTCGCGCTGACTGCGGCGGCCTCGGGAACCTACACCGGAACTTCCAGCCCCACAAATACCGGCCAGTCGGTGGGCATGGCTCTGTTTGACGATCCCAATTGGACGATCAATTGCCCCGGTTGTTCCGTTGGTCAGGCCCTGTATCCCATTTTTACCTGGACGCTGAGTTTGACGGCCCTGTCCAGTAAGAACGCGGAGGGTCTATACGGGTCGTCTTATATTGCATTGAACATGGACACCAGCAATGAAGGATCATTCAGGGTCCTTGCCGTCAATCAGGGCCCCGGAGCGGGGGATCCCACGTGCGGCTCCGTCAGCTGTTCCAGTCTGGGTTTCACCGTCGGAGGCGACTCGCTGTCCGGTACGACGACCATCAACACTCCCGCCTTTGAGGGCGTTACCATGACCGGAACGAGCATGACCATCGACGAACAGGTCGGATTGATCATGCAATCGTATTACAGCGCATCGGTCGATCCGAACGCCATCCTGACAGCTGTAAATTGGTTGAACTCGAGTGGGGCTCCGGTTTCGGGCGTCACGCTCACCACTTCAACCGGAATCTATGCGGACGGCGGGTACACGGAATTCAGCAGCTCGGCGCCGGAACCAGCGTCCTGGCTGCTTTGCGCGATGGGGCTGGGCGCGGTGCTGGTCAAACGCGGGCGTTTCCTCTAATAGCCGGCGCGCTTGTCGACCACGTTGCGCAGCGGTTCGCCGTTTCGCCAGCGCGTGAATTGCTCGATGAAGAATAGTACGGCGGATTCCACCCAGCCCTCCACATGATCGGCGCAATGCGCTGTCAGGAACACGTTATCGAGGGACCAGAATGGGCTGTCCGCGGGCAGCGGCTCCACGTCGAAAACGTCCAGCGCCGCGCCGCGAATCCGTTTGGTTCTCAAAGCCTCGATCATCGCCGATTCGTTTATCACCGGGCCACGGCCCACATTCAGGATCACCGCCGAGGGCTTCATCAGATCGAACTCCCGTTTGCCGATCAGGTTGGTTGTTTCGGGCGTCAAGGGCGCCGTTACCGCTACGTAATCGCATTCGGGAAGCATCGCGTGAAGATCGGCGCTCGCGAAGACACGGTCCACATGCTCGTCTCCCGGGCGAGGAGACGGATCTCTGCGTAAGGCCAGGACTCGCATGCCCAGGGCTTTCGCGCGCCGTGCGACCGCTCGCCCGATATCCCCGTGCGCAACAATGCCGACAATTTGTCTACTAATCTCGACGTTGTCAAAAACATCCCATCGATGCTCAGCTTTGGCCTGTATTCTGCGCGGGACGTCCTTAGCGAAATAGAGAATTCCCAGAATGACGAACTCGCCGAGCGACTGACTGAAGACGCCGGAGCCGTTGGTGAGCGGAATCGGGCTTTCGATGAGTTCGGGGAACAGCGACCGGTCGAGCCCGGCGTACATGGCATGAATCCATTCAAGCTTCGGGGCAAGTTCCAGAATGCGGCGGACATCCGGTTTTGAGCCGGTCCAGTTGAAGAGGACGCGGGCTTCCGCGAATGCGTCTTCCCCTGCGTCGATCAGCGCGTCGGCCGTCTTGCCGATTTTGACCGTGACGCCCGGCCCGATTCCCTCCAGCTTGCGGAGCGCGGGGGCAGCCGGATCCGCCAAAACCAATACCGTGATATTGTCCATGAAAGAGCAAAACTACCATGCTCGGACCGGTTTTTGCGAACGGGGCCACGCACTGGTGCGTAATAGGGCTTTAGGAGCCATCATGAAAAGCTGCTGTTCGTCCCGCCATTGTTCCCGGCTTTGTTCCCAACGTGGGGGCATTCTTTTCGGACTGCTTATGAGCGCCCTCGTGATTGGGTGCCTTGTAATCGCGGGCGGCTTGTACCTGGCGAGGAATGTCCGGGTTGAGACAGCTGCCAGAAACGGCGGCAATTATGTATCAATCGACACTCCCGCGGGGCAGCTCTCGATCCACGCACACGACAAGCCCGGTTCGGCAGCGACCGGCGTACCGCTTTACCCCGGCGCCCACAGCACACGGGACTCAGGCGGTGATGCAGTCGTCGAGTGGAACTCGAACAACGGCAAGAATGACAGTGGATTTTCTTTAACGGCTTCAGAAATGGTCACTTCCGACTCCCTCGATAAGGTGCTGGACTACTACCGAAACCAACTGCCGAACTGGGTAATCGTCAACGAACGAGGCGGCGCGGTGCGGTTGGAACTCCGGGAAGGCGGCTACAAGCGGATCATCGCAATCCACGTAGAGCACGGCGAGCGCCACGACGTCACGCATATCGGAGTTGCCTCCGTCGGTGAGCCTGCGTCAAACTAGAAGTACGCAAGACCAAATCCAGCCCGATCCGGTCATTCCCGAATACTGCACATGCGGTGCGAAGCTCGCCGAGAGAGCGCGATTCTGCCATCTGTGCGGCCGTCCCGTCTTTGAGCCGGAGAAGCTGGTAACTGCCGAGGCACCAGCTGCGCCTCTCACCGCGTTTCCGCAGATGGCGCTCCCCAATGCGGGTGGGGCCCGTTCCGCGCAATTGCCGGTTAGTTTCAGCAATCCGATCGCGCTGCGGGTGGCGTTTCTGATGTCGCTCGCAATTATGCTGATGACGATGATTCCGGTGGTGAATGTGCTCTTTCCGATATGGTGGCTGGCGGCGGGATTGTGCGCGGTGCTGCTCTACCGCCGCTTGACAGGTTTGTCGCTGAGCGTTAAGGCCGGCGCCCGCCTCGGCTCCATTACCGGGGTGCTGGCGTTTCTTAGTCTGGTGATCATCATCGGACTTACCCTGGCACTTACCGGCAACGAGCTTTTCCAGCAAATGATCAAGCAGAATCCGGATGCATCTCAGGTGCTCAACAATCCGCCTGCGCTGGTGATGGCGGCGGGGCTGGCTCTGGTGATTCTTTTCGCGATGGTAGTGGGGATCTGCGCGGCGGGTGGTGCGCTGGGGGCGAGATTCGCCAGCCGGAATGCGAAGGTTTGATCGCGTCGCAGCCTGGGCGGCGATCGCTCTCGCGCTGGCCGCGGGAGTAACGATCGCCCAGCAAGCCAGCGTTGATAGAGGTGACCAGGGATTTACAGACACACCATTGCTGCCTGGCCTCCCGTGGCATGTGCACGATCCGGCTCGGCCTCATCCAAAGGTTGTGACGCCGGGTGCGCAGCCGGGACAGGCGCCGTCGGACGCGGTCGTTCTGTTCGACGGTAAGGATCTGTCGAAATGGACGGTTGCCAAGCTGGGCACCGCCGCATACACGGTCAGTTCCGACCCGGCACCGTGGAAGGTCGGGAACGGGTACTTCGAGGTGGTTCCCCGTAGCGGCGATATCGCGTCAAAGGAAAAGTTCGGCGATGTGCAGTTGCATCTCGAATGGATGGAGCCCACCGAGATTCGCGGCGCCAGTCAGAATCGCGGGAACAGCGGTGTTTTCCTGATGGGCCTTTTCGAGATTCAGGTGCTGGACTCGTTTAAGAGCCCCACGTATGCGGATGGCCAGGCGGGCGCGATGTATGGCCAGTGGCCTCCGCTCGTAAACGCGGTGCGAATCCCCGGCGACTGGCAGACTTATGACATCGTTTTTGAAGCGCCGGCATTCGCGGGTGAGAAACTGACACGGCCCGCATCTATGACTGTGTTGCTGAACGGAGTCCTGCTGCACAACCACAAAGAAGAGATGGGGCCGACTATCTACCGCCAGGTCCCGAAGTATGTGGCGGGGCCTTCGGAGGGCCCGATCGTGCTGCAGGATCACGGCGCGCCTGTGCGCTTCCGGAACATTTGGGTACGGCGTTTGGGCGGATACGATCAGCCGGAAAAATAGTTGGCGGCTTAAGGCATCGCAGCGGCAAATTTCTCGTCCGCAGCGAGCACAGGGTAGCGTGGCAGCGAAGCCAGCACCGCTGCCCCGGTGAGCATCGCGGCCGCCAGGCACAAGAGCGCGGTCGTATACGAGTGGAAGCGGTCGAAGCTCCAGCCCATCAGCAGCGGCCCGAGCGCTCCGGCCAGCGCGTAAGCCGTGAACGCATAGCCGTAGATTTCGGAAAACGAATTCAAGCCGAAATAACGCGAGATCAGATACGGCATCACGTCGGCCTCGGCGCCCATCCCCAGTCCAATCAGCGCCGCGCCGGCGAACGCCGTAACGACGGCATGCGCCTGGCTGAGCACCGCAACTCCCACAGCCGCGATGCCGAAGAAAATTCCGGTAACGCGGGAACCGGAGAAACGGTCGAGCAGCACACCCGTGAGCAGGCGTCCGCACAGTGTCAGCACGCCCAACATGCTGGCCGCGAGAGCCGCCGTCTCGCTGGTGATACCCCGATCGGTCAGTATCGGTATCAAGTGCGCGACGGATCCGTTGACGCTCACGGAAAACAGGAAGAAGCCGGTCAGCAGAAGCCAAAAGACCGGCATGCGCAGGGCATCCGGCCCACGAATTCCCGGCAGTCGCCCCGTTTCCCGCGGCGCATCACTCTCCTGCAGTTCAGTGGCATCAGTGCCCGGAGGTGTCTCCCTCAACCACAGCGCTGCCGGAATCATGCCCAGCACGAAGATGCTCGCGCCCAGCACCAGATATGCTTCGCGCCAGCCGTACGCACCAATCAGCCACGTCGCCAGCGGCGGAATTCCGATCGCGCCCGCGCCGACGCCGGCCATCATGGTCGCCAGCGCGAGTCCGCGCCGCCTGTCGAACCAGGCTGAGATGACGCGCGCGTAGCACAGCTGCGTGGTCCCGTTCCCCACTACGCCGAGCAGTATGTAGATGGCGTAGAACCCGGCCAGCGACTTTACCAGCGCCAGACAGCAAAAAGATGCGGCGTAGACTGCCACGCACGGTAACAGAACTCTGCGCGCGCCCACCCGGTCCACGATTCGGCCGATGAACGGCGAGAATACCGCCACCATCAGCGCGGTCAAGGTGAATGCGAGGGAAATTTCCGTGCGGCTCCAGCCGAATTGATCGCTCAACGGCTTGATGAACACACCAAAGGCGAAGATAACCAGCGAGCCGAAGCTTACTGCAATCCCCAGCACCGAGGTCATCACAATCACCCATCCGCGCGTGACTCGATCGGCGAACATCTATTCAGCTATTTTCCCCAAGTACCTAATCGTGTCCAGTTGTTCCCACAGCCCGCCATAGTGTTTTTCAACTACGTCCCGTGAGTCCTAGTTGCTTTCGATTATTGCCAGCAGCGGAACGGAGCCCTTAACATCGGTGGAACAACGGTGGAACAACGTCTCGTTATGCTGAAAAAATCACTGGCAGCTATTCCCCTGCTCGTCTTGTTCCTGTGCCCGTTTGCGAACGCGCAGGATCCGATCGGAACGCTGGAAGGGCAGATCACCGATCCTTCTTCCGCCCTGGTCTCCGGCGCCGACGTCAGCGCCAACAACCCTCAGACGGGACTCATGCGGACCGTCCGTTCGTCGCGCGACGGGTCGTTCCATATCTCGAACCTGCCTGTCGGTGAATATTCGCTGACTGTGAACGCGACCGGCTTCGCTCCATTTTCGGCATCGCCCATCCGCATTGATATCGGCCAAGTCGTCAAATATCCGGTGGCACTGCAGCTCGCAGGCGCTCACGCCGAAGTCAATGTCGCCGGGCAGACGGTTATGGTTGACACGAGCCAGACCATCGGCGATGTGGTTCTGGCCGATCAGGCGGCCGACCTCCCCCTGAATGGCCGCGATCTGACGCAGCTTGGGCTTCTGCAGCCCGGCGTCGCCCCGATGACTGCTGGTCTGGCGGAAGCGGGCGGCCTTGCGCGCAGCGGACAGGCATTCGCCGTCAACGGCCAGCGTCCGGAATCGAACAACTATCTTTTGGATGGAGCATCCAATGTGGACAGCGTCAACGGCGGATACGCCATTCGCATCCCGGTAGACGCCGTGAGCGAGTTCCGCATCCTCACTTTGAACGCTCCCGCCGAGTACGGCAATACCAGCGGCGCCACCACATCAGTGGTCACCAAGTCCGGCGCCAATGCCTTCCATGGCGATGTTTACGAGTTCTTCCGGAACAACGCATTAGATGCAAGGAATTTCTTCGCCGCGACGACCGAGCCCCTGCACCGCAATCAGTATGGCGCGACCCTCGGCGGACCGCTCCGCAAGGACAAAGATTTCTTCTTTCTCTATTACGAGGGCCAGCGTGATTCCGAGGGCAAGACGCAGGCCGCGATCGTGCCCACTGCCGCGGAGCGCACCGGCGATTTTTCAGGCTTGACCAATCCGTCGACCGGACAGTTCGCGCCGCTCATCAACTATTTCTCCGGACAGCAGTTTCCCGGCAACATAATTCCTCCGCAGGCGCTCAGCCCGATCGCCCTCAAGGCCGCGCAACTCTATCCGCTCCCCAATATAGGGACCAATGTTTTCGAATCGACGCAGCTTGCAAGCAACAATTACGATCAGGGCGGCTTCCGGCTCGATCATTACTTCGGCGGCAAGGATCAGGCGTTTCTGCGCTATTCCTCATCGAGCCTGAACGCGTTCGACCCGCTGCCCATCGCCGGCGCGGGAGTGCCCGGATTTCCGGTCACGGACTACATCTCCACCAACTCGGTAACCATTTCCGACGTTCATCTCACGTCGTCCCAGACGGTCCAGACCTTTCGCGCATCATTTTTCCGGAACGTTTTTTTGAGCGGTCAGGCGGTGAATCACACACCCGGAAGCAGTTTGGGATTTGGTTACCAGCCAACGCTGGGACTGAATCAGGGCGTTCCTTATCTGATCGTCAGTGGTTACGCATCGCTGGGAAATCCGATTGTCGGCCCGCAGAATACTTACCAGAACGATTACCAGGGGTCTTACTCGATCGCCATGACTCGCGGCCACCACAATCTGAAGTTCGGCGCCGAGCTCGACCGGCAGCAGATTAACGTTCTTTTCGGCATTGCGACAAACGGGTTCTTTGTCTTCGCTCCGTTCCCGGCCAGCGATTCCTTCGCAAGCTTCCTGCTCGGGCAGTCGGTTCAGTTCTTCCAGGGAGGCGGCCAGTTCGACCGCGGACTTCGCAAGTGGGTCACGGGCGGATACGCGCAGGACGAATGGCGGATCCTGCCGCACCTGACCCTCAATTTCGGACTTCGGTATGAAGTCAACACTCCCTACACCGAGATTCGCAACCGGCTGAACGCGTGGGAGCCGGGTAAACAATCCACCGTTTATCCCAACGCACCGGCGGGATTGTTGTTCCCCGGCGATCCCGGCGTTCCGGCGGGCATCGCGCCCGTCGATTACCACGAATTCATGCCGCGTATCGGTCTGGCCTGGGACCCCTTCGGTAATACGAAGACGATGATCCGTGCCGGTTACGGCATTTTCTACGATGGCTTCACAAATGGCACCGGCGGTCCGCTACAGGCGTCCATCAGCGCGCTGCCGTGGACGCAGGCTTACCAAATCCCTGGGCCTGGTTTCAGCATTGCCAATCCTTACGGCGGTGGCCCAACGCCTTTCGGCATCCAGAACTTCGTCGCACCCGCTACCGTGCTCACCGTGCAATCGGGTATGGTTCCTCCCTATTCGCAGAACTGGAATCTTTCGGTCGAACGCGTGATCGCAAAGGACTATCTGCTTGACGTTCGGTATGTGGGAAACAAAGGCACGCACCTGCCGCGCTTCATCGAGGCCAATCCGTCGATTTACGGGCCCGGCGTCACCGCGAACAACAATAATCAGATCCGCGAATACACCACATGCAACGCGGCAGGTGTCTGCAACTACGGATCGGTCGGCATTCTCGCGGACGACTCCAGCTCCACTTATCACGCGCTGCAGGTGGCATTCTCGAGGCAATATGCGATGGGGCTCCGCTTCACAGCCTCGTATTGGTATTCGAAGAGCCTGGACTACATCTCCGCGCTGAACGTGGCGGGCTCGGCGCCCACTCTGGTCGCCGGCGAGAACGATCTGGCGCAGAATCCGTTCGATCTGGCCGCCGAACACGGGCCGTCGTTGTTCGACGCCACTCACCGCTTCGTATTCAGCGGAACCTATGCGCTGCCGCAATTGAAAACTGCCTCGAAAGTGGAGGCCCTGCTTCTGAACGGCTGGCAATTGAATACCATCGCCAGCCTCTCCACCGGCACTCCGTTCACCGTTTATGACAGCGCCGACGTTTCGCTGCAGGGAAGCGCGCCGGAGATCAGCGGTTTTTACTCCAGCAAACCGAATCTCGTCTCGAATCCCAACGTTGGGCAGCCGCACACGGCCAACGAATGGGTAAGCCGTGCGCCATTCCAGCAACTCAACCCTGTCACGCAGGCTGGCCAGTTCGGCAATGAGGGCCGCAATGTGGTGCGCGGACCCGGAATTGAAGATATCGACCTTTCGCTCTTCAAATATTTCGACATCAGCGAAAGGGCGCGGGTTCAGTTCCGCGCCGAATGCTTCAACCTGTTCAACCACGCCAATCTTGGGTTGCCGGAGAACGATCTGGAATCGCCGGCTTTCGGCCAGATCCTGCAGGCCGGATCGCCGCGATTGCTTCAACTGGCGCTCAAGCTGATGTTCTGAGTCACTTTGGAGTAATATTCGATGACGCACATTCAATTGCCTGAAGGGTTGCCGGGAATCACGAGCGCTTTGGCTTTTCGTCCGGAGACGGCGAAGCCTTTGCTCGCGTTGGCTGAAGAGCTGCTCCGGGGACCTAATTTCCTGACCAGCGGCGAGCGGGAGATGATTGCGACATTCGTCTCGGCGCGCAACGATTGTTATTTCTGTCAGACCAGCCATCGGGCCGCCGCGGCTCATCATCTCGGCGGCAATTATGAACTGGTCGACGCCGTCCGCGCCGATTATCAAAATGCGCCGGTCAGTCCCAAGCTGAAAGCGCTGCTGACGATCGCGGGGAAGGTGCAGCAGAGCGGCAAGAGCGTGACTACGGATGACATTGCGGAAGCACGAATCGAAGGCGCAACGGATCGGGAGATTCACGACACGGTTCTAATTGCCGCTGCCTTCTGCATGTATAACCGCTATGTGGACGGGCTTGCTACTTTTACGCCGACCGATCCCACGCAGTACGACGAAATGGGCGCTCGCATGGCCACGCAGGGCTACGGCAGAGGGCAATAAATATGGCGCATATCAGCCATCGCCGCGCATTCATCCTGGAGGGGATGAGAAGTTGGTGCAGTGCGTGAAGCTTGATTTCGAAGAGGCCGAGATTTCGGCCAAAATGAAAGCGCTGCTCACGATCGCGAGCAAAGTACAAATCGGCGGGAAGAATGTGACGTCCGAGGATGTGGACCGCGCCAAAGACTTGGGCGCGACTGACCTGGAGATTCACGATACGGTTTTGATTGCGGCGATGTTTTGCATGTGCAATCGCTACGTAGATGGATTGGCCACATGGGCTCCGGACGACCCGGATTTCTATCGGCAGCGCGCGGCGATCGTGGCTGTTAATGGCTACGCGGCATCCACGCTGACAAGTGTCGAGACGAGTCTCGACACGGCTCGCACGAGTGCGCGCGCCACGACTGTCAGTAGATCATGAATTCGAGCAGGTTGCCGTCGGGGTCGCGGACGTAAACGCTCGAAGAGGCTTTTCGCCGTCCACCCTGGCGGGCAACGGGGCCTTCGATGATCTTGGCGCCGGCGCGATCCAGCATCGCCTTCAGGGCTTCCGGCGTGCCGTCCCACACAAAGCACAGGTCGCCGCATGGAGGCTTCGCGGCGGGGGCACGCAGAGTGAACGATTCCCGCTGCCACGTGGCGGGGCGATGAAAATTAATCATCTGATCGCCGATGTAAACGGAACAGGCCACCGCGTTTTCGGTAACGTCGAATCCCAAGCCGCGGTAGAACGCCAGCATCGCGTCCGTATTCTGCATCGGAAGGGCTACGTGGTCGAAGCCGCGAACACGGCCTGCCGGTTGCGCGATGGCTTGCGAGACCGCCGAGGCAGCAACGATGCCTTCGACGAACCGGCGGCGCGATGTGGGCTTAGACATGGAGGAATTATATACGTTACTGAGAACGCCGCCGACAAGATCGACAGCGGTACAAGGATCTATTTTTGGACGAAGGCGTTGGCGAATCCCAGCGCCTTAAGACGCGCTTTGGCGTCGGCAACATCCGCGGTCTGGTGATACGGTCCGACCAGAACGCGGAAGAGGTCGGGTTTCGAGCTGTCGGCCAGCAATGCGGGAAAGTTCTGTTCGCGGAGTGTCTTCACAAGATTATCCGCGTCGGCGCGGCGCAGCGCGGTGACCTGCAGATACGTGGCGCCCGCCTCGGGAACAGCCGCAGCGGGCGGCGTGTCGTGGGCGGCTTGGGTTTGTATGGCAGGGGCGGGCTTCGAGTCGGCGGCAGGGGTGCTCGATGGCGTGCTCGATGTGCTGCTCGGTGTGCTGCTCGGTGTGCTGGCCGGTGTTTGACTCTCGGCCGGAGCCGCCTCGCGCGGAGGCTCCGAGTCCTGCGATTGCGGCTCCGGCGATTCCCCGTTGGGAACGGCCGCGGGCGCCGGCGTATTGCTCGCCAGACTCGCGGTGGCCGATTTGGAAGTGTTGCGCCCGATCATGTAGCCCATGGCAAAAAACACGCCGCACAGCGCCACTACCACGAAAAAAAGGCTAATGAGCTGTTTGTTGCCAAGAACCAGTTCCTTCTCGCCGTCCGTCTGCGTCATGATTTCGATTTTCCCGCCTCATCCGTATGGCTGGCCAGGAATTTTCCCAGCAAACTCAAAATGTCGATCGGCATGGGGAATACGATCGTCGTATTCTTCTCCATCCCGATCTCGACCAGCGTCTGTAAATAGCGTAGCTGTATGGCTGCCGGTTGTTGCTGAATGACCTCCGCGGCCATGGCAAGCTTTTCCGATGCCGTGTACTCGCCTTCGGCATGGATGATCTTGGCGCGCTTCTCGCGCTCCGCTTCCGCCTGACGACCGATCGCGCGGATCATCTGCTCGGGGAGATCCACCTGCTTGACGGAGACCAGGGTAACCTTAACTCCCCATGCGGACGTATGCTCGTCGAGAATCGACTGCAAACGGACGTTCAGCTCGTCGCGCTTGCTGAGGAGATCGTCAAGTTCCACTTCACCGAGAACGCTTCGCAGAGTGGTTTGCGCCAATTGCGAACTTGCGTAGAGGAAATTCGATACTTCGGTCACGGCGAGACGCGGCTCGACGACGCGAAAGTAAATCACCGCGTTCACTTTAACAGTGACGTTGTCGCGCGTGATCACATCCTGGGGAGGGACTTCAATGGTGTCGACTCGCAGAGAGATCCGGACCATGCGGTCAATCGGCGCAAACACCAGGATCAAACCGGGGCCTTTGGCCTGCGGGAGAAGACGGCCCAGACGAAAGATGACGCCGCGCTCATATTCGGCCAGAATCTTGATCGAGGAAATCAAGTAGATCGCAACGATGAGAATTACGAAAAGAAGTGGTATGCCAGCCATTCAGTCCTCCTTCGAAGACCTGGGTTCAACGCGCAACGTCAATCCTTCGATTCCGGTGATGCGAACCGGCTCGCTTGCAGGGACTCTCGCGGACGCCTGCGCGTTCCAATATTCTCCCCGCACGAGAATGGTGCCCGAAGGGTTGAGTTCACTGACGGCGATTGCCGACAGACCCAGCATTCCTTCAACACCGGTGACGACCTTGTTACGGCGGGCGCGAACGGCGATCGAGAATAGCCAGCTCGTGATCAGGGCGAACGGAATCGTAAGTCCAACAGCCGTGCTCCAGCGAATGCGCAACTCGGGAACGCTGGTGTCGATCAACATGACCGCGCCAAGGGCCAGCGCGATCGCGCCGCCGGTGGTGAGGACTCCATGGGTAGCGAATTTCGCTTCGAGAACAAAAAAAGCGAGTCCGAGGGTCATCAGGGCCGCGCCGAGCCAATCAATCGGGAACATGGAGAGCGCCGTGAGTCCCAGGAGCGCGAGAATGGCTCCGACGACTCCGGGGGCGACCAGACCGGGCGAGGAAAACTCAAGGTAGATTCCAAGAGCCCCGAGCACGAGAAGCAGCAGCGCGATGTTCGGGTCCGCGATGGCGAGCAGTACTTGCTCGCGGAGCGAGGGTTTGTAGAGGTCAATGGCGGAGTCCGCGAAGTGAAGCGTCTGTTTGCGACCATCGAACCGGGTGATTTCACGGCCTTCCAATTGTTTGATCAGCGACGCGGGGCTGGGCGCGATGAGGTCGATAAGGTGCTGATCGAGGGCTTCACGATCGGTATAGGAAGCGCTCTCCCGCACGGTCTTCTCCGCTGCCGGCTCGTTGCGGCCGCGATGCGCCGTGATGGTTCGCATCAATGCCGCCGCGTCGTTCTCGACCTTGGATTTCATCACCGGGTCCATCTCTCCGCCAGTGGAAAGGACGGGATGAGACGCGCCGGTATTCGTTCCCGGCGCCATCGCGGCCAGATCGCCCGCTTCGAGAAGGAAGAATCCGGCGGACGCGGCGCGGGCGCCCGAGGGGCCGGTCCAAACGATCACGGGAACCGGGCAGCGAAAGATCTGCTCGACGATATCCCGTGTGGCGTCCATAAGACCGCCTGGAGTGCTGAGGCGGATGAGCACGGCGTCGGCATGATCCCGCTCCGCTTGTGCGATGGCGGACGTTAACACATGGGAGGTAACCGGATGGATGATGCCGTCTATATCCACCTGCAGTACTCGCGCCGGAAGGGGCGCGGCAAAGAGCAAAGCGGCAATCGCGGCCACAGCCGCACAAGCCCGTAAGGTACGCAAGACTAACTCAACACATAGTTTAACGATAAAGCGAGTATGGCCGCGCCGCCGATGGCTTTTGTTAATACATTAAATAGAACGTTTCTTTGCGAGGATGTAACGGACGCGCTTTACAATCAGAGTAGGATCTATGCCAAAAAAGCAGGAAATCGTTAAGAAAACCGCGGCTGCCGCACCCCCGACGCGCGCCGCAAAACCGAAGACTCCCCGCGTTAAGGCGGCACAGCACAGCAAGGTAGTTTCCGCTGAGCCGGTGATCGCTCCGACTATTGAAAATGCGCACGAGGTAATCGCACAGATCGCATACGGCTTTTGGGAATCCCGCGGTTGCCAGGGCGGCGGGGCGATCGAAGACTGGGTGCGCGCCGAACACGAATACCGGCAGCGCACGGCCGCTACCCGGCTCTGAGCAGCCCGGCTTCAGCCGTGTTTCTTTCTCGCCGCGACTGAAGTCGCGTTTACCGAGAGCTAATACTTTCGCAGAACGGCCAACAGGCGCCCCTGAATCTGCACGTCCTGAGCCGGCACTCGAATCGGACTCATGGCGGAGTTCGCTGGTTGCAGACGGATCATGTTGCCGGGTTCGCGAAAATAGCGCTTGAGGGTGGTTTCCGTTCCGCCCACAAGTGCAACGACGATATCGCCTTCCCGCGCCTCGACCGTGTTTTCGACGAGGATCATGTCGCCTTCGCAGATGTGGTCTTCAACCATCGAATTGCCGCGCACGAGCAACGCGTACGTATCTTTGTGTCCCACGAAATCGGCGAAGCTGACCGTGGTCCGTTCGCTATACGTCTCGACCGGCTGACCGGCGGCAATCGTGCCCATCATGGGAATTTCCAGCGAGGCTTCCAGCCGATTGCGGCGCTGTTCCTGGAGATAGCGGGGCGCCACATCGATGGACCGGCTTTGATTGTGGCTGCGCTGCAGATAGTTCTTCTTATCCAGCGCGGAGATGTGTTTGTGGACCGTCGCGATCGAAGCGAGGTTGAGGCCGCGCGCAATTTCTTCGTAGCTGGGACTGTAGCCGTTCTCGACCTGATACGCCGCAATGAAGTCGAGGACTTCTTTCTGCCTGCGAGTAAGAGCCATTTGAAGATATCGTAGGCGAAGAAAAGGTGAAAAGCAAGTGCTAAGTAATTATCCCTTCATTGAGGGCGAGTTGCAGACGCCTCCGCGGGGAGCAAGACGTAGTTTCGCCACTGCGTCGCGGTGAACCTCTCCTGCGCGACCAGTCCTTCGGGCCGAACGCTGAACACCCGGTAGCTGCCGTCGCGAAACAATTCGAACTCATTCAACGCCTGCTCGGTGACCGAAAGCACTTCGATCAGCATATCGGGGCGATGCCGTTCAATCAGCTCGGCCAGCGAACGCAGCACCTCCGGCTCCGCTCCCTCGACATCGATTTTCACAAGAACCGGCGCGCGTTCGAAGAACGTTTCCATTGCGGAGGCCGCCAGGACCGGAACGGGCGTCGAGACAACCTGGCTGGAAAATATGGAAGCAAAGGAGGGATCCAGCGATCCATTTGTGAGATGCCCTTCGGGCTCGTGGAAGTTGAGAAATCCCGACTGGGAAAAGATGGCGCAATTGAACGCAAAGAGATTGGAGCAGGGATTCAAATCGATGTTCGCCAGCAATCGGGAAAAAGCGGCCCTGGATGGCTCAAACGCGTAGACCACGGCATCGGGAAATCGTTTCGCGCAATAGATCGAAAAGAATCCCACGTTGGACCCAATCTCCACAACACTCCGGTAGGATCTTGTCGCCAGCCAGTGGAAAGTTTCGCTCTCGTACTCCATCCGGCTGTATATTTGTACCTCAAAGTCGAATTCGTTCAAGTGAGGTATCAGAACCGCCTTGAGCACTCCGTCCGGAAACGTTGTATTCACCGGCTTCAAGCTCACCTTCGGCCATTCCTCGTTATGAATCGAATTCGAAACGAACTGCTTCCATCTGCCGTCCGGCAGAGCCCGGCAAACTTGCCCGAGAAGGGCAACGTACCACAAAGTCAGAAGCTTGCTCCGGCTCACGCCGGCGTGCAGTATCCTCCCGAATTCCTTCGCAAACCGCCGCAATAGTTTTCACCCCCGCCGCTTTCAAAGAAAGCGTCCCCACTAGTGTCTGGTTACCAAAGTTCGAGCGGTACTCGAAAGCCGTCAAGCGCCCTTCTTCGTCAGCTCCTGGTACACGACTTGAGTGAAACTCGGGAATCCCGGTCCGCGGCCGGCACCAGCTTGCGCCGGCGGCGGATCGCCTACAGCGGTTCTGATCTCGTCGAGAGATTTGCCCTGTGCGATCAGATCCTTGATCTTCGCCCGCTTGGCTTCCGCATCGGCCAGACGCTTCTGAATGTCTGCCTTCGCAAGGACATCTCCGTGACCTTCGACGAACTGATCGGCGTTGAGACCGGCTATCCCCTTGACAGTGGTGATCCACCCTTCGGACGAGCCGTTCTTCTCGAGGTGTATGAGCGGGTCGGCCTTTACCCCACCGGCGATGATGTCTCCCGTGAACACGATCTTTTCACCGGGCATATAAATCACCAGATCGCCACTGGTGTGCGCCGGCGCCCAGTGAAGAAGTTCGAACTTCACGCCTTCGATTTTGACATTCTCTTTGTTCTTCGAGATCACCTGCGAGGGAAGATGGTCGGCCGGCGGCGCGCCCCGGCCACCCGCGGCGAGCGCTGTTTCCTGTTCCTTCTTGTTGTTCTCCTGCGCGATAACCCTGACGCCAGCCGGGAATGAGGCCAGTCCGTTAACGTGATCACCGTCGCTGTGCGTGAGAATAACCGCCGTAACCGGCTTCGGCGTGATCTTGGCGATATTGTCCAGCAGTTCTTTTCCGCCCGCCGCAGTCGTCTTGGCGTCGATGACGATCACGCCTTTGTCGCCGACGATGACGCCGCTGTTTCCGCCTCCGCCCTCGATCCAGTAAACGTTGGGCTTCAATTGATGGGTCATGAACGGCGCGGCCGGCGCCTGTCCCCTGCCCTGACCCTGCGCCACAGCTGGTGCAGCCAGCGCGCTCAATCCCGCAATGACGAATCCAATGCCAAGAGCTTTTCGAGAATGCATATGCACACTTCCTTCACCAGGAAATCTATCATGCCCGGATGCCTGGTTCCAGTTTGCGCCGACTAGTGTAGTCCGGGCGCTTCCACCTGATAGACCGTCGGAGCGATCGCCGTCAGGCGGTACCCCGCCGCTAACAGATGCCGCGGCAAAGGTTCGGTCTGAATGGCGGAAAGCAGAAAACGCGGATACGCGGCGAGAACCGAATCGTAGGGGGTAATCCGCAAGTTGGTCCGGTGGCTCAGCGCCGACATCAATAGCGCAACGTTGTCGTAGCCCATGTCGCGCAATTCAAGTTCGGCGTCGACCGGGTAGACCAGCCGCTGCCGGAGCCCTGGCCCCGCGTAGTAGGCCATCTCCATATACGCAAAATTATCGGACACCACGATGGGCTCAGGGCCGCCGGGCAATTTGCCGAGATCCTCAAGCTGTATCTCGCCCGCCCGCAATAACGGTGTCCCGCGGAGGTTCCGGATGGAATGCAGCGCGAGCAAGGGGAGCACAAGACCGAGTATCACGACGCCGACTGCGGGACGGCGCCGCGTTGCCGCGCACAGCGCCCCGCCCGACAACAATGCAAAGCCGATCATGGCCCACAGAGTATACCGGTCGACAAATACGTGTGTAGTGAACCTGGCAACCGCAACGGCGATCGCCGGCATCAATGCCAATGCAATCACAGCGGCCCACTCGTGCCTCGGCATCGTGCGCGACGCAGGGCTCCGGTCAGTCGCCAACGCTGCAAAGACGGCCGCGGCAATCAACACCAGGGGAGCAAACGGCAGGAAATGTTGGATATAGAAATCCCCAATCTGGTTCCACGAGGCCGGTGACCAGGGATGCACCTGGAGCTTTCTGGAGGCTTCGATAAAGGGGTAGTGCAGGCCCAGTACCGCGAGAGCGGGCAACATGGCGGCCAGAACAGCGAAATCGAGCTTCCCCGATTCGCGCCAGCGTACCAGTTCGCCCACGAGGAGCGGGCCCAGAAAGAAAATCGCATAGTAGTGCAGGGCCACGATCGCCGCCAGGCAGATAGTGAGCATCGCGATGGACGGCATCCTCCTCCGTCCCTCGGCTGCCGCCTGCCAGCTCAACAGGGCACCTGCCGCGCCACACATCACGATGCCATAACCGCGGCCCTCCGTAGCGTAGTAGCGGGATGCGTCGCATGCGGTCAAAGAAGCGGCCAGCGCATACACCCCCGGCATCCGGCGGCGGCAGAAAGACAGCAGGCAAAGCACCATGCCGCAATAGCCAAGCGTCGAAGGCAACCGAACCGCGAGTTCCTCGCGCCTTATCACCGGCAGAATCGAATGAACCATCAAGGCGTATACCGGCGGCGCACCATCGATGCCCTCAATGATGGCCCTGGCGATTTCACGCGGGCCCGCCTGCCGTGCCACATAGAGGGTGTAGAGTTCATCGAGCCACATCTTGTTTCGCGCGTCCCGTATGAGGGAGCAGGCCAGAAACGCGAGGACGATCACGACTGCCCATCGCCAGAAATGGAGCTCCAGTTCGGCATCGATCTTCGCCGTCGCCTGCATAAACAGGGACTGGGTACGGGCGCCAGGCGAATTCATGGCAGATCGGTCACCCAAATCTGGACCCTGCCGTCCGGATCCTCCTGTCCCTGAGTCCATTCCCGAGCTTGCACGAACCGGTCTTTGATGTTTTGGACCAGAGCCGGAAAGTCTTTTCGCTCGAAAATATTGGAGGCCACCAGTATCACCCGCAACGGCCGGGAGGAACGAAAAGGCGAGGTTCCAAAAAAATCCGCTCCATCCCGATTCGACTGTCGAAAGACATAGGTGTTCAGCGGCAACAACCGGCCACCGAATTCAAGCCACGTATCCATGCCGAACGATCGATTGCTGTAAATGGCCGGAACTACCACGTCGTTGGGGCTTCGCATTAAACTCCGTACTTGGGAATCGATATTCCGGGTTCCGAATTTGGAGAGATCCGGCACCCACAGACCCGCCTCACCCGCCTGGTATGGGGGCCGGTCGTGGTACATGAATCGCAACTCTTCCGCCGCGCCGATCGGAATCCACAAAAAAAACAATACCTGGCTCCCAACGATAATTGCCAGGCCAATTCTGGCGCGCCGGAATATCGGACCTTCGTGGTGCGGCGACTGAGAGAACAGCATCAGAATGAAGAGCTCCAGAAGAATCCAGAATGGACCACAAACGCGGCTGATGGCAGCGGTGAATTGCAGCCCGATCACAAAACTCAGGATCGGAAAGCCGACCAGTGGAGTTACCATCGTCAGTGCGACCAGTGTGCGCAGGAAGCCCGGTGGGTACCAAAGGGTGAAGAGAAGCAGCATCGCGAGCAGAATAAGGCCGGGCAGTCTCGCCGACCACTTGATGGCCTGCGAACGGTTGCGTGTAACTCGGTCAACGCCGGGTTGGGTCGAAAACAAGGTGGTGCTGAGGTTATACAGAGCTTGACTAGTTAGTCCTGCGAGCCGATCCAGCGTCCGGGCGGGTTTATCGGGACGGGTTGCAGATTCCAGCAGATCTGTTCCACTGACCTTATCTTCATAAGCCTTGTTGGCTACAATCGGAGCCACAAAAGCCGCTCCATAGAGACTCACGGCAGCCAGCAGGAGCACCGGGCGGCGGGGGCGAATGAAAAACTGCCCGAGGACAAGAGCCGAGAGCACCGGCACGCCCAGGAACACCGCCGAATACTTGAGCCAATACACGCTTCCGAAGGCCAGTGCCAGAAGGGCCGTTTGAAAAACAGTGCGCCGATCGAGCCGCGGCGGCTGCCGGTTGCCCAGACAAATTGCAGGGCCCAATAGCCATGGCGCCACCGCGTACACAACGATATCACCCGCGCCCAACGTGGCAACGGCGTCGGTCCGAAGGCAATACAATGAGGCGGTTGCGACGCCCGCGATCCTCCATAAGCCTTTAATGCCGAGAATGGATGTGACCCATATCCAGCCGAGAGCTCCGGCTACCGACAGAAGCAGGACGAGAATACGCCCCGCCGGACCGGGCGCCAGGCCAGCCTTGTAGGCAAGGGTAAACAGGTACGGCCAGCAGGGCGGCCAGAAATTCGAAGAAGACTGAAGGTCTTTCGACAAATCGCCCGGGTCAGCCAGCCGGATGTCATTAAGTGCACTCACCTCATGATCAACATATTGGCGGGCGCTGAATGCCTGGTAAGCGATATCCGAAGTCAGCGAGTAGGGGCGGTGAACGTAAGGGAAAAAGGTCGCGCCAATGATACAACCGGCCAGGATCGCCAGACGGACGTTTATGCTTGGGATCGACACGGTTGTGATGCAGCGATTTGGTCAGCGGGACGGCGGGGCCGCCTGAGCATCACTCGGACGCCCACAGCCGGTGAATCCGCCAGCTTGGACCGAAACATAACTCGTCAGGAGGCCTGCGCATAGGCCTGAAGGGCACGAAAAGGCAGTATACAACGGCGGAGCCCCGGATAACCCGTGACCCGTCGAGCACAGCCAGCTTTTTCTTATACATAAGGCAGACCTAACGCGCAGGCTCCGGTTTGAATACGATCGTCAAAGGCGCCGCTTGGGCACCGCCCGAATAAACCTGGCTCCACGCGCTTCCATTCCTCGTAACGGCCCTGTCCGGTGTCCAGCCCTGGGGCAAAGTCAGTACGCGCGCGCCGGAGCGAAATCCGCCAAGCGTCCAGACGATCCGGTCCGGTCCCGCAACAATCTCCTGCGGTCCCCCCGAGGCTGTGATTCCGAATGCCGAGCGTGGCGAGTCGTCCCAAGCCGTCAGAATGTTTATGGTTCCGTTCGTCCACGTTGAGGCGGAATCGTTGAAACAGGAGGTTTCTCCCCCCTGCACGATCTGAATGCCGCACATCTCCCGTGTCACGGCGCGCGTCGGCGTCTCAGTTTTGCGATAAGGCAGAATCAGTGTGGTGAAAGCTCCCGTATCGTGCACGCGAAGAATATCCTGAATCTCAGCGAAGGGCGAGCCGTTGGCATTTTGGTACTCCCCGCCTTCCCGGGTGGATTGGCATCCGTGGCCCCAGTTTCCGATCAGGAATTGCTGCGTTGACACATCGGAAAAAGTGTAGAGGTCCCAATCGATTCCCTGCGTGGCGTGCCTTGGCCAAACAGCGCCGGTAAAGGTGAATCGATTCAGGCCGGTAGCGAGGTGATTGAGGACTCCATTCGAAGGCAGGGCGCCGGGTGGCGATTGACAGCCTTTGCTGAATCGGTTAACCGGCGTGATTGAGCCGGCCGGCGTGTTCACGGGGCCATTGGCCATGAGATTCCAAGTGAGAGTTTTTCCCTTTTCCGCGCCGGGTCCGGAAAAAGAATCGGTCACGTAGATAACCGGGTAGGAGTGGTTGAAATCCATCAGGCGCACAACGCGGTTCCAAAGGGTTCCGTCCCCGGCCGAGAAAACCGCGGTCGAAGTCGTGGAATTCCCGAAGGCGGCGAACTCGGTACCGGCGGGATTCCGCAGAAGACCGCGTGGCTCGTCGAGTACCGGGTTATCCGACGACCAGGGGCGCTTCAGTTCGTCGTCAAACACGATGGAGTTGTGCAGGTAGCGACCGGGCGTGGCCGGATAGTAGAGATTCGCGTTCCAGTCGATCGACAGCGGCGCGGAATGAGCGTATATCGTTACCTGCCCATCGTCGGAGTGGCGGTGACCTCCCGGCGAATAAAATCCGCCGTTGATAAACCACAACACGGTCTCGAACGGCGTGCCAAAGTTGTGGCGCTCAACCGAGTGATAACCGGGAATATTGATGCTGGACAGGTGTGGAGGCACTGCCGGAACGGTCGGATCGATGGCTGCAATAGTAGTCACGAACTGGGAGTCGGAGGTAACCTGCCGAGCGGTGTTCGACTGCTGCCATGCCCACATCAGATTGCTTGCCAGACCAGGATTGACCGGGTACAAGGCAGTAGCCAACATGGCCGTGCGCACATCGCCTTCGGTGTTACCATCCCCATTGCTGTAGGCCTTGCGCAGGTTGCCGAATCGGGGTTCCGGCGGCGTCTGGATCGAGAGTTCCCAGTTTGCGTAAGCCGCCCACTTGGGATCCGCCATGGAAATCGATCCCTGGCCCGCGAGACTTTCGTAGTTCAAAATCAGCGGTTCGAAAAACGCCGACTGGTAATGGGTGGAAGCGGCCGCCGCGCCGGTCGGGCTGAAGTAGTCGCGGAAATCGTTCGTGACATAAGTGAGCGCCAAAGGAACCTTCGCCGCCAGGTAGGGGTGAGAAGGCGCGGCCGCGACTGCCTGTGCCCGATATTGCAGGTATTGCTGGTACTGGTTGGTCAACCCCGATCCTTCTCCCGTGTCGTTGTCAATGGGGAACCAGTCGTTGTCCCAGAACACCGAGCCGAAAAGAGCCAGTTCGGCCTTTGCCAGTTTGCTCTGCTCCGGTGTCGTATTGCGATCCATCAGAATTGCGTTCAGGACCGCCGTCTCCGGCGACGATCGAAGACCGAGTTCGTAGTATCCGATGAAGGTTGAAAAGCGGTTATCGCCGTTGGCGAGGGTGTTGCACAGAAAACGCGCGAGGCCAGTCGCGGTGTCGAGCGCCTTTTGTACGGCGCCGGCGTTTCCCGCCTTCCACATGCCAAGGAGAGTGGTTCCATACTGCGATCCTTCCGAGTTGTGGAGAACATTGGAATAACAGTCGGCGGAGCCACAAACCGCAGTGCCGTTGCGCACAGCAGCGACGAGTTCGGCGGCCCCATGCGGAGTCAGATACATCCACTTCCATCCGCCCGGTGGATCCGGGTACACCAACTGGTACGTATAGAGATGCGAGAGGTTGATGTTCGCGAGCGCGCTCTGCTCGGCCGATATCGGCTGATGCGCGCCGGGCCGCAGGATTTCAGCCTGCGTGCTGGTCCAGATCGCCCAGTTCCGGTGAACAATCCTGGTCGTCGTGGCATCCGCGGCGCGCAGCAGCGTATCGACCTGTATGCCGGCATCCTGCGTACCCGAAATCCAGTGCTTGTCGCTGGTGTATAAACCCGGCATGGAGGGACCAATCGCCGAATACAGCAACTGCGACGGTCGACCGGTATAAATGCCCACCACGGGACCGCTCGTGCTGGCAGTCGACCGGTAAAGCATTAGATAATAAGGCGCCGATGGGGCAGCGGGCGCATAGTGAGACAGAAGCTTCCGGTAACCTCGGGGGCCGCAACTGTTCGAAGCCGGACGGTCGGAAGAAAACGTCAGGTCGAGATAAGCGTCGGGCCGACGACCGCCGACCACGCCCCGGTAAGAGGGCTTGACGATTCCGTTGCTGGTGTATATTCCGGACCCTGTCGATGGCTTCGTCATCTCCCGATCGTAGTAGAGAGCGAAGTCACCCTTGGGAAGCCCGGTGGTTTTAGCGAACCAGAGTCCGTTAGCCGCCTGATTCCCCTGTACTCCGGCAACCAGAACTCGTTGTCCGTTCGAAAGGCCGTCCTGCACCGCTGCCGCTATGACGATGGGCGAAGAGGCGGAGGCGTCGCGAACCGCACCCGGGGTCTCGTATCCGCACACTGGATTGGGGAGTCCGTCCGCGGCCGTCGAATCGTGACTGCGAAACCGGGCCTGATCCGGTTGAAGCTGGGCATACAGCGGGAGATAGTACGAGAATTGCATATCGGAATCCTCGTCGACGAGGACGGACCGCGTGCCGGCATAAATCGTCACCGTCAGCGTGTAGTGTCCGGGCCCGCTGGGGTTGACTACAGTCGTGCCGTAACTGTATTGGGGGCGCCGAAACGTGTAGGAGGCCTTCAGAACAACCTTGAGCGGGCCGGAATCGACCACGCCGACGGAATACCCGGTCACTGTGTACATGGGGGTTCGCATAGGGGACCCCAGATTTCCGCTATAACCCTGGCTTTCCGAATAGAGCAAATTAGGGGCAGGGCCGGCACCGGTCCATATGCCGCCCGGCACCAGGATGCCCTGAATCGGAGCGCGATTCCATGGTGCCGGATTGCTCGCTCCGGTCACAATCCGAATACCGGTCAAACCGTTGGTGATTTCATAATTTCCGCCCGACTCGGAAATACGGACCGCATTGGCAACAGCGGACTGGGGGGCGACGCCCGTTTGAAGAGTCCAGGCAGAAGCCGCGTTCGCGGCGAGATCTCCCCGAACCAGTATGCAGCCCTTCACGGCTGTAGAATCCGCGCACGATGACACCCACTGCCAGGGTATCTCGCGCCCATCGGGTCCCATCATGCGGGTCGATTCGGTTGGCGGGCGGTCGCCATCGTAACGGAACTCGATTGGTTGTTCGGGCCAGGAAACCCCGAACAACTCAGCCATTTTGAAAGTCGCCAGGGTGCGGGGGAGCGCCGGCGGGTTCTGAGCGAGGCACAATGCTCCAAGCGCCGCAAGGAGAGCGCCACGCCACAATCCCCCGTTCCAGTGCGGGAGTGGGCGATGTTTCCCGGTGCGCACCGCGATCCTCATGGCTTGAGGATAGCCGGAGAAAGGCTGCGCATGAAAGAAAACAGACGGCGGCCATCGAAACACAATAAAGCCGCGAGGTAGACAGCGACCGCGCCGCTAAGAGCCAGCGGCAGGTTTCTGCCTGCCAGGGCAAAGTAGAGGCTTCCCGACAGCAGGAGCGCGCCGAGAGGCGCGGTAAGAAGACCGCGCAACGGTATGACGGCCACCAGTTGGCGGACCGCATTCCAGACGAGCAGAAGATTTACGGCGTTTGCGATCAGAAGCGCCCATGCCGCGCCAATGCCACCATAGAGAGGCACCAGGGCGAAGCCCAAGCCGACCGCAACAACGGCTGAGATGACCGTGCACCGCAGCAGCCTGTTTTGTAACCGGTAGGCGATCAGCGTATAGCGGTAATGCCCGCTCAGCATGGCGATCGGCAGCATCCAGACCAGAATGGACAAGGAAACCGCCGCGCCGCGGAAACTCGGCCCGTAGAGAATTCCGAGCACCTGAGGGGCGAGGGCGGTAAGCAGGGCAGCTCCAAACAGGCCGGCCCAGGCAGTGAGGCGGATCGAGCCATTCATGAGATCGAGCAGTTGCCTGGCGGGACGACCGACACAGCGGGAAATGGACGGCAGGAGATTGAAGAAATAAAGCATCACGAAAGTGTGCAGCGCCATGACCACGCGATGCGCGGCGCCAAACCAGCCCAAGGTATTTCCGGTGAAAACAAGCCCGAGCAGCACGGTACAGAAGTACCACATAAAAGCCCAGGCCATCTCCGCTAATCCGATCGGAATCGACTGGCCCAGATGGCCGGCGAGATGGCGGAGACGCATGTCGGGCCAGGGCCAGCCGAAGCCCATGCGCCGCGTAATGAAAGCGCTGCAAAGAGCCACGCACGCGACCGAACCGCATTCGATCGCGCCGATATAGACCAGGGGCGAATGCCGGCGAAAAAAAATGAATACGAGGGCGGCGAAACCCGCCTGCCGGATGATGGAAGCGACGCTGACCCAGCGCATCTGATCGTGCGCCTGAAAGAACCAATACAACAGGAACGGACCACCCAGCAGACTGACTCCATATAAGGCGAGAAGATACTTGACCTCGGTACTCTTGTTCAGCAGCAGGATGAATACGGCCAGCAGGGCCATGGAGCAGAGGGAGAGGGCCATGCGCAGCCCCGTCACGGCGTGAAGCAACCGGGATGCGTTGGCGGGATTATGGGCAACCTCGCGCGCGCCGTAAGCCCCAAGCCCCAGATCCGCGGGCAAACTGAAGAAGACCATCACTGCCAGGGTGAATTCGATAAACCCGTAGTCGGCGGGGCCCAAAGTCCGCGCGAGATAACTGAGGCTCGCGAAGGTCAGCACCTTCGCGGTCATCTCCCCGGCGACCAAAAGAAAATAATTGAGCGCCAATTTGCGCCCCCCGTCAAGGTGTGCGGCGGGAGTGCCGGTGGGTAGGACTGGAGTATCCAACTCTGGGGGCATTACTGCCGGCGCTGAGGGCATTACTGCCTGCCGGTTGGCACCTGTATGGAGACCAGTCTGGCGTGATCGGGCGAAAGTGTGCCGTCTTCGATCGAGGCCGTAATCTTCTCATCCGGGCGAAGAGGCCTTGCATTCTGCCACACCTTGGCCCCAACCATGGCGCGCACCAGTTGAGTCGGCTGGAAAGTGATGCTGGGATAAAGGAAGACTTCGTTGGTGCAATAGCAGTTTTTCGCGGCGATGGATTCCCGCAGAGCGGCTGCTTCGGGCGATTTCCAGATTTCGGGGAAGCTCTTTTGCCGAAGGTTTCCGAGCGGCCCGTGATTCTCACAGACGCTCACGTCCCCGTTGGCATAGACTACCGCATTAAGAATTCCAGCCCGGCAGGGGACGACTTGAGTTTGAGCGGTGGCGGTGCGGGTTTTTGCCCACTGCAGCATTGGCTCGACGATGGAACCATAGCGATTCCTTTCACGATCCGACCAAAGCCGCCGGACATAGTCATACAACTGGCGGTACTGCTCGAGGCCCGGCCCATGGAGCGATGGATTTTTCCGATCGCCGCGAATCATGGCGAGATTGTGATGATCCATTTTGGGGCAGCGCTCATACAGGAAAGAGGTCAGTTTACGGATCTCGTCCATATTGACATCCGTCGCGGTCGAGATCGAGTGGATGCGCAGACGCGGATCGCTCTCCTGAAGTTTGGCGAGCGCGTCGTATGTCTGCATGGCTTTGTCGAAAGCTCCGGGCGAGCCCCTGAATTTATTATGGAATTCGCCCAGCCCGTCGAGCGAAATTTCGGCGACAAAGAGGTCCAGTTCCGGCTCCCTGAGCGTTTCGGTTACTTGCTTTATCGTTCGATCGGTGAAGTAGCCGTTGGTGGGAACGTAGATCTGGCGCACCTTGTTGTGCTGGATGAACTGGCGGCAGATTTCGCCGAATTCGGGGCGCAGGAAGGGTTCGCCGCCGGATAAATTCAGAGTTTCAATGCGGCCCAGGGAACGGGAGAGGGCGAAGATCTCGTCGCGGCTGAGATCGTCTTTACTGTTCAGACTGCGCCAGTAGAAGCAGTGGTCGCACTTCTGGTTGCAGATCGAATTGATGAACAAAATCAGAAACGGCGGACCGGACTCATACTGCCGGTTGCGCCAGGTAATCCGTGTGTGACGGGTGATTCGGCTGAGCGAGTCCATGCGATTCCCTGAGTCCTTGCTAACTATGGCTATACAGACTCAGCCTCGAAATCGAGTCCAAGTAAGCCTCATTCTAACCTGCCGAGCGGGAGAATTTACCGGATACCCTCACTGCCGAGGCCGAAATGAGTACTAGCGGGTACTGGTACTTATCTCGATCCGACTGTTGCGTCAATTATAGGAACGAGGGCCGTTTGCCAGGCTCGAGAATCCGCGCCGACAGCTATTTGGAGATTGTGCCCATAGCCGCGCCGATCGGCATAAAGACTAAGAGCGGGTTAACTCCAGCGACAGTGAGAACCACGAAGAGTTCAAGAATTGCCCCGGATCCATTCGCGCCGGTCACTTCCGCGCTGCGATACGATCCGCCAGCCGGCGAATCGCCGAACCCTGCTTCGATTGCGCCATGGAACCCGGATGTGACGAATAATGAGGTTCAACGAATTCATACTTCCGGATCCTTTTGAAGCGTACCCTCCATGGCGCCTTTATACCCTCACGGATGATGCGGCCGGAAATTTTCGACTCTCCCCAGGTACGCTCGCGAAATATAATCGGGACCTCTTCCACACTCGCGCCGGACCGCCACATGAGGTATTTCAGTTCCATAAGAAACGCATAGCCTGAAGACCCGATGCCACTCAGATCGAGGCGGCGGAGAAGCTCCGTTCTGATCAGGTTAAAACCGCTGGTGCAATCCCGAAAGGGCATCCCCGTAACTGCCCGGACGTAGGTGTTCCCGCCCTTGCTGAGCACTTGGCGCTAGAGTTCCCATCCGTCCACCGCCCCGCTCGCCACATAGCGCGAGCCAATGACGGCATCGCAGGTTTCGACCTTCTTCAGCATGGCGGGAATGTGCGCCGGATCATGAGACAGATCCGCATCCATCATCAGAATTGCGGCTGCGTCCGAAAGCTCGAGAATCCGCCGGAATCCAGCCAGGTAGGCGGATCCAAAGCCGTGGTTCGGGACAAGGTGGCCGAGTCCCCAGGCGACATAATAGGGAAGAGGATACTGAACGAAGAATATCGGACTGCCGCGGCCCGAGTTCATGCCCGGCATCCAGCGCGGATAGAGGTCGCCTCCGGCAATCTGCCGGTCGAAGAAGTGCTGGTATCTGAGATGCGCCCCACGATCGTCGCCGAGGACGAGACCATGAACCAGAAAAGGAGAGGTCCCCACCATAGCCGCGGCCACAAGCGCGGTAATATGCACCCCCCTGCTGAGCTTTATCGTCATCATTTCCCTTCAGTAGTGAGCCAGCCTCGGTGACGCACGTCCCTGCTGCACGAGATTGCACTTGGCCATCCCGTGCGGTGAATCGTCGTCAGCCACAAGAACATGCACTTCGTGCGCAGGAATCCCGGCTGTTCTTCGAGTACTTTTGGGGAATACACTCCGGGAGACAGGCTGCTTCATCGTAACGTTGGCAGGACGATACGTACGATCCGATTCATCGATCAATCACAAAACAAGCTTCTCAAAGGATCGCCACCAGGTGGCATCGTCGGCCTTCCAGGTTCAGCGTGCTGGTAGTATACACCGAGCCCGCAGGTCGCGATTCCCGTGTTACAGCCCGCCTGGTACCGGTACCGCGGATCGGCGGCACCCTCCTGGGCGCTGCTATATTCTTGACATGCCGTCGCAGCTAAAAAACGTTCTGGTAACGGGTTCCTGTGGTCTGATCGGCTCCGAAGTGTGCCTTTTTTTCGCGCGCGAGGGTTTCCGGATAATCGGAATCGACAGCAACCATCGGGCCGTTTTTTTCGGCCCCGAAGGCGACACCAGCTGGGTGCTGTCGCATCTCAGGGAGCAGATCTCCGGCTACAGGCACGAAGCGCTGGACATCCGCGACCGTGACGGCGTTCTGGCCCTGATGAAAGAAGTGCGGCCGGATTTAATCATTCACACGGCGGCGCAACCATCGCACGACCGCGCGGCCGCTATTCCGTTCCTCGATTTCGAAGTGAACGCCGTTGGCACGCTAAATCTGCTCGAGGCGGCGCGGCAGTACGCACCCGAATCGCCGTTTATTCACATGTCCACCAACAAGGTCTATGGCGACCGCCCGAACGGAATCGCCATGGATGAGCTTGAGACGCGCTACGATTATGCCGATCCGGCCTATCGGAACGGCATCCCGGAGGATTTCTCCATCGATCAGTCGAAACACTCCCTCTTCGGGGCCTCGAAGGTCGCCGGCGACATCATGGTGCAGGAGTACGGGCGCTACTTCAATATGCCCTCATGTTGCCTTCGAGGGGGCTGTTTGACAGGTCCCAATCATTCCGGTGTGGAGTTGCACGGCTTTCTCAGTTTTCTGATCAAGTGCAATATCGAGGGGCGCGAGTACAAAGTTTTCGGCTACAAAGGCAAGCAGGTGCGCGACAACATCCATTCGGAAGACGTGGCGCGGTTCATGCTGGAATTCGCAAAGGCGCCTCGCGTGGCGGAAGTCTACAATCTCGGCGGTGGCAGGGAGAATGCCTGCTCGATTCTCGAGGCATTCCGGGTGGCCGAAGAAGTAACCGGAAAATCCATGAAATCGCGGTATGTGGAAGAGAACAGGGTGGGCGACCACATTTGCTATTACAGCGATTTGAGAAAGATGAAGAAGCACTATCCGGCGTGGCGTATCACCAAATCGCTGGCGGACATATTCGCGGAGATCGCCGAGTCCTGGGCTGGGCGGCTGATCTGTAAAACTGCTTGACTCGCTCCGGAGGGCGCTAGAGAGAGTACCAGTACCAGACCGCGCGGATTTCCCTGCCGCCGGCCGACATTCATCTAATATTAAAAAAGCATGGTCAATTTGCGTCCAACACGCACTGAATGGAGTAAAGTGTTCGTTGTTTTGGCGTGGCTGCTGGTTGTAACATCCCTGATCTTTCTGGTTTCCTGCGCGAAGAACAAGGACAAGGCACGATCCACCGCCATGTCGCGCGGTCAACAGTATTATCAGAAAGCCGCCTACGCCGAGGCTGAAATTCAGTTCGAGAAAGCGATCCAGAACGACCCGAAGTTCGGCCAAGCGTGGCTTTGGCTGGGACGGACCGAAGAACGGCTTGGCAATACCGTCGCTGCAATTCAAACTCTGAAAGAAGGCGCCGCTCGCATGCCAGGGCAGGATGCGCCCTTGATTGAGTTGGGGAATGTCCTGCTCGTCGGTTTTGCGGGCAATCCGAGGCACCCGGTTGAGCTTTACAAACAGATCTCCGAGATTGCGGACCAGTTGTTGAGCGAAGACCACGAATCGTTCGAGGGCGCAAAGTTGCGGGGCATCCTTGCGGCATCGGAGAATGACTCCGCCGTGGCGGTTTCACTGCTTGAAAAGGCAAATCGGCAAAAACCCGGGGATGCCGGCGTGGTCACCGCGCTGTTTGAGAGTTTGATTCGATCCGGACAAAAAGAAAAAGCCGAGAAAATCGCGCTGGAGTTTCTCGGCCGGAGGCCGGATTACGGACCGCTGTATACAATGCTTGGCGAGTATTATCTGCGGTCTGGCCGGAAGGGGGATGCCGAAGCCATTTTCAGGAGCAAGGCAGCGACAAACCCGAAGAATGGCCTTTACCGGATCGAACTGGCGAGATTTTACAGCCGCACCGGACGGGCGGCGGAAATGCGAGCCGTTCTGGACGGAATGGCCGGCGATCCGGAGAATTTTCCCAGAGCGCATCTTGATGCCGGCGATTTTTACATGGAAAGCCGGAACTGGGAAGATGCGCGGCGCGAGTTTACGCTGGGAGCCCGGAAAGATCAGAAATCGGGAAACCTCTGGTTGAAGCGCCTCTTGCAGGTGGCTCTGGCCATGAATGATCGTTCCTCGGCAGAGATGCTTCTCGATCAGATCCTGAAGAAAGAACCGAATGATCGCGAATCCCAGGCTGTTCGGGCCGATTTGCAAATGGCCAGCGGCGATCCTGCCAGGAGGGCGCTCGCAATTTCCGGATTCAAGAAGCTGGTCGAGGCTGTCCCCGGCAATGCCGGCTACCACTATGAATATGCGGAAGCCCTGCGGCTGAACGGTCAAACGGACTTGGCGCGGGCTCAGTACCTTCAGACCATCCAATGGCAGCCGGATCATCTCGCCGCTCTCGAAAACCTGGCAGACCTGAGTATCAGAGGGCAGGCGATCGACGATGCGCTGAGGTATGCCGACCGGGTCCTGGCAATCGACCGGGGCAACGTTCGCGCCTCTCTCGTGAAGTCAGCCGCCCTCGCCACGCAGGGAAAATTCGACATGACCCGCTCAGTCCTCGAGGCCCTCACAAAGCAACACCCCGATCTTCGGGAGGCACAGCTGCAGCTCGGGTTGCTCGATATCGAAGAAAAACTTTACCCCCAAGCCGAGGCCCGCTTCCGAAAATACTACGTGCCGGGAAAAGGAGATTCCCGTTCGCTGGAGGGGTTGGTCGAGGTGTATCGGGCACAGAAGCAACTAGATCGGGCGGTCGTTTTGCTCAGGCAGGACTTGGAAAAGGGACCGCAATACGATCAGGTCAGGCTCCTGTTGGCCCGTGTGGCCGCGGAAGCGGGCAACTACGACCTTGCGGTCGAACAGTATCGGCTGCTCGAGCGAAAACAGCCCGGGTCGCCCACTATTGCGCTCCAATTGGGCGTCGTATGCCAGACTAAAGGGGATTTGGACTGCGCGATCGGCGAATTCGAGCGCGCGAAAAAGCTGGCGCCACGAAACGCCTTGGCTTGGGGCTTTCTGGGGAAGGCCCAGGAAGACAGCCGTCGAAAGCCCGAGGCCATCGCCAGCTACCGCCAGAGCCTTCAGCTCGATGGCCGTAACCCGTGGGTAATGAACAATCTCGCTTATCTGCTCGCCGACACGGCGGGAGACCTCAACGAGGCGTTAAGACTGGCAGGCAATGCAGTGCGGCAGAGTCCGGGCAACTCGGCATTCAGCGACACTCTGGGATGGGTTTATCTCAAGAAGAAGGATTTCCAAAGCGCCATTCACGTGTTCGAGGGAGCGCGGGACAGGAGCCCCCAAGCGGTCGATTTCCGGATTCACCTGGGACAAGCCCTTCTTGCATCCGGCGACCGCAATCAAGCGCGCTCGGAACTGGAAACGGCACTGCGGCTTCCGGCCACGCCACAGGAACGTCGGGCGATCGAAGACCTCCTCAAAAACAGCATGCGGAATCGTTAAATCGAAGGGTACTGGACCGTCGCTGTTTGGTACTTGAATAAGCTCCGTAATCTGCTATCCTGTTAACCATCGGAGGTGTGTACGGAATTCGCGGTTGAGTTCTGGACACGCATTTATAATGAATAATATAAAGGTTTTAGGTGTCCTGATTGCAAGCGCCTTACAGACGCTGCCGGCACTCGCAAGTACCCAGCCGCTGCCCTCGACTTTCGCGGGCAGCACAACAGATTTCATCGCGTTCGGCGACAGCGCGTTTCCCAGCTCCAATCTGATCTGTTTCAGCGCCGGATGTGGCGGAGCGTTTCAGGGCACGGTCTATGGTCCCGGCGCCGTGAGCGCGTCTGGTGCGGGTATTCTGACAACGGTCTGGTGCGTGGATTACCAGCTCGATGTCACAACCGGATCGCAGTACATAGCGAATATTACGACGCTCAACGACATCAATGCAGCGACTCAATCCAATGTTCGATATGGAACGCTGGACAGCGTCTCGCCTCCGGCTCCCGGTTGGTTGAACACTGTGACCGATACGTTGGGGCTCGATGGGGGTGATGCAAACAGTGCCGCATATCGCTACACGCTTGCGGCCGCGCTGGTCTCGCAATACGTGGACAGCGGTAATGTGGCGAATCCAACAAACCTGAACGGCTCCTCTCCTGTCAACACAGCCATCCAGGAAGCGATCTGGTATATCACCTATAACAATGAGTATCCCGGCGACGGTGCAACATGGCCGCCGGAAAGCGATATCAGTTCTCTTACCTGCGGCGCTGGGCAGAACGCGTTGAACTCTTCGGGTAATACGAACTATGCGTGCTGGGTGCGATATGCCGAGGCCAATGCAGGAAGCGTAAAGACAAACGCGTGGGCTGTGATCAGCGGACCGACGAACGCGGGGGGAACGCTGCAGGCCCCAGCGCCTTTGAATGGAGTTTACAATCAATATCCGTCTTACCAGACCTTCCTTGTTCAGGTGACTCCTGGTAACCCTACACCGGAACCAGCTTACTTCGTCCTGACCTTCGGCTTGGGAGCATTCATCTTATTCGTGCGCCGGCGCAGGATCGGGAAACAGGCGTAGGATCCAATCCGTCAGGGCGATCCGCACATATTATCGACCGTTGCGCTGTGCGCTAGTGCCCTTGGCGGTGCGCGCCGCTTTCCAGGCGTCAGGAAGGTACCATACTAAAAACAGCAATTTGTTGTATTTTCAGGCCGAGTGCAGCAGGTGGTGAATTAATGAATCAGTATACATGTCCGGTCTGCGGTTTCGGGATGGAAGACCCACCTTCTGACTACAACATCTGTCCATCCTGTGGAACTGAGTTCGGCCATCACGACGTAAATGCATCCATCGAATCTCTACGGGCGGAGTGGTTACGAAGAGGGGCGCACTGGTGGAGCACTGTCGATGCGCGTCCAGATAATTGGGACCCGTACGGACAAGTGAGCGTGTTATTCCAGGGCGGTACACCTTGGATTGGGAGCGGCCTTCGCCGCATGATTTCCGGCGGAGAAGATTGTCACCAAGAGGACGTGCCCAAGCGAACCGGACTTGGTTCTGCTCAGTCGGCGTCTATGGCAGCCTAGCGCCTCAGCATGGAACTGATTTCTACGATATTGTCGAGAGCAATATACCTTCTCGAACTGGATTCTCTTAATCCATCTGGAAGGCGCTCTGCAGCGGAAGTATCGGCGGAGATCATGTGCGATACGGTTTTGCGATACCACCGAACGACTTGGGAGATGCTGCTACCGACAAAGGAGCGGCGTATCTCTATGGGCGCATGGACGATATCGTAATCGACAAACTAACCCTCTATCACAATGGTTTTGTGGTCGATACGCGCAGGACAACGCACGATTCTGAAAGCATCGCCCAAAATATATTGATGGTTGCGCGCGAGTTACTGGGATCAAAGGCCGTAGTAAATCGGAAGCACTTCGTCAGTCAAGTAGTTTTTGCGAGTGACATGCGATTGTCTAGACTGACCTGTCCCGTTTTTCTCTACCAGTCGTAATTTGGAAGTTCGGTTTTCATACTACCGTCTCTTAAGCCATCCCGCCGGAGCCGCCCGTCGCGATTACGTTTCTT
>Ga0182024_10000441_pt1 | contig 106719 bp, 100 predicted proteins | sample P32metaG_FD_120480 | JGI IMG/M metagenome (GOLD analysis project Ga0182024, IMG submission 120480) | Permafrost microbial communities from Stordalen Mire, Sweden - P3-2 metaG (Illumina Assembly) | ecosystem: Environmental > Terrestrial > Soil > Wetlands > Permafrost | place: Sweden: Stordalen... | reverse complement strand
GAGTGCCCGACCAGGATGACCTTGCCGTCGCTGAGTGACGCAGCTTCTTTTACCAACGCGACTACCGCTTGCGTCCGCTCCTCCTGCGTAACGCCGGCGATGGGTGACCGCTCGGCGGCGAACGCAGCGGGGTCGAACGGGCGAAGACCGAGCGACGTTGGCGCTATCGCATTTACCCCCGCGCCGGGAAGGTCGAGCGTCAAAGCCGCGAAGCCGTTGGCTTTAAGTATTGGCGTAACTCTGTCCCACGCCGAACGGTTGTGCCAACCGCCGTGGATCAGGACAAAAACTGCCTTGGTTGCTGACATCGCTGAGCCCTTTTCGTCTGATTTTACGATCTTTACGACCTGTATAAGCGGCCGCCCGCCATTTCGCCGCCATTTTGCCCCTCGCCCGCCGAGACGAACAAAGGGGCGAGACGAACAAGGGGGATGCGTTCAAACTTCCCTGTTGTCGAAAAGGAACATTTGAACGCCCGAGTCATCAGGCGCAAAAAGTCGGCGATCCGCCCCAGCCGCTTGTCCCTCCGCGCTTGCAAACGCCTTTTCGATCGCCGCAAGGTCGTCGAAATGCAGCGTTCCGATCCGATGAACATTGGAGGTTCCCGCCGGCGTTGCGATGGGGCCGTCGCTGACCTCGTATTTCCTGAGACCCGGAATCTTCTTGGCGAGAGGCACGTGGATTTCGAAGTAATGTCGGTCAAACGCCTCGACATTCTTCGGCGTCCGGTAAATCACTACCATCCGAGCCATTGCGGTTCTCCCTTGTTACTGGTGTGACGCAAACTTACTTGTGTGTTCGCCCTCGCCGGGTTTCGCTCAACACCGCCGAGCCCATGATCGAGTCCAAGCTCGCCAGCTCAATGATCTTCGGGAAATAGGCTTTCATGCGCGGATCGCTGCGCATCGCCTCGACGGCTGCGGGGGTCTCCCACTCGGAGTAGATGACGACGCCGGCGCCGTCCTTTGCCGCGATCAGCCGGGTCGTCTTCCAGCCGTGGAGCGTGCGGACCACCGTGTCGGTGTTCTGCTTCAAGAGCGCGATCAGCGCATCCTGCTTCCCGGGTTTGACCTTCAGCAGATTGATCAAAATAACGGTCTCGTCGGACATGGCCTATCTCCTTCTGTTTCGGACACACCAAGGACGACCCGAAGGGTGGAAACGGATCGCGGGGTAGAAGATTTTTTGGAAAATCATCTCGAAGGAGGGTGCTTAGCCGAGTTTTGCAACGCCAGTTGCAATGACCTAACGCAGCTTTCAGCGCTTTCTTTCGCGGCTTGCGGTCCTGGCCGGCCATCGGCCGAACCGAAAGCAAATTCATATAAAGACATGTATATATGTATATATGTATATATCGGAATATGTTGCTTTTTCAGAAAACGCCAAAAAGCCCGTGTTTTTACCCTACATTTTGCGTCACTCCGCGCGCGTTTTGAGCGCCGCGGGCGCGCCTAAGCGCCAAAATCGCGCCGAACCCCTGCCGAACCCGTGACGTTTTTACGCCCGTCCCCACTCTGTCCGGGGAAACTGACCCGGTTGCCGGGCCAGTCGTCTTTGCAACCCCAGCCCGTCATGCCCGGCCTTGCGCCGGGCGCCCACGCCGAGCGACAGCCGCAAATCTCGAAAGTTCATTGCAGCGGCGCCGCGTGCGGACGAATGCAGAGCATTCGCCTTGGGATGGCCGGGACAAGCCCGGCCATGACCCACTGGGATTGTACGCGGGCGCAAGCCATGGGAAGCCGTAACCCGGCAGCAATAATCTTGTGGCTTAGCTCGCTTTTGAAATGAGGCGCGGAGGATCCGCGCAAGCGGTTCGCGTCTCAACCGGGCTTGGTATCTTGAATTCGAAACCCAATATCCTCGTTTTCGCGGCGGCCGCGCTTTTTGGCGTCGCTTGCGCTTTCCTTTTGTTCAACGGGCCATGGATCGAAGCCAAGTTTCAGACCGGCCACCTGCCTTTCCAGGACTGGATATTCTGGATCCTTGGAGTAGCGTTGGTCGGAATCGGTCTCTTCAGGCTCGTGACGCGAGGCGCCATCGTCGACCGGCGCTGGCCCGTCTGGATCCTCGTCGGCGGGACGATGCTCTACGCGGAAGTATTCAACGTGATCCCGGTAAAGGAAATGGCCTGCCGGATCCTGGCGGGCAAGCATCACCATCTCGACCCGGGCGCGTGCTACAAGACAGATTGACCCGACAACGGGAGACCTGTCTCTTGACCCACGCAATACCGCGTTCGGCCTGGGCCTTTGCCGCCATGACCGCGTTCGCGCTGACGCTGTCGGCCGAAAGCTCGGGCGCCTCGGCTGAGGAGGCGAAGGCGACGGCTTTGCCGCTGGGCGTTACGGCATGCGACATCGCCGCGCTCGCCAACGATCCCACGCGCGAAGGCCTCAACATACGCGCCGAACCCCGCGCCGACTCGGCCATTCTCGGCCGTTTGCCGATATTGCAAAACCCCTACCACGAGAAGGTCGCCGCCGAGTTGCACGTGATCGGCGTCAGGAATGGTTGGTTCCTCATCGAGGACGCGGTCTACCCCGACAACGATTTTCCCAAACGCCCGACCGTCTTTGGCGGCCGCGGCTGGGTTTCGGGCAAGCTGCTGTCGAGCCAATTTCATATGGCGACCCTGAAGGCGGCGCCCGACGAAAACGCCGCCGACGTCGTCGACGTGGTCGATGACTATGGCGCCACGGCGATTCTCGATTGCAAAGGCGATTGGGTCCGCGTCGAAATGCCCCTGTCGACAAAAAATAACAGCGTCAAGCCGAAACTGCCCTCCGACGCTCCCAAGGGCTTCGCGCGCGGCTGGACGCAACGGCCCTGCGCCGACCAAAGAACCACATGCGGCGGCTGAGAACGGGCCAACGGGAGCGCGTCAATCGCGCCGAACCCATGCCGAACCCGTGAGTTTTTGCACCTGTCGCGGCTCAATCCGGAGAAACGGACCCGGTTGCAGGGCCGGTCGTCTTTGCAACCTCCGCCCGTCATGCCCGGCCTTGCGCCGGGCATCCACGCCTAGGGCGTGATGCAATTAGGTGGAAGCGGTCGAGTCTGATCCATCGTTCGCATGGCGGAGCGTTTTTCATCCCTGAAAGCTTGTCAAGGACGGCCCGAAAGGGCCGCCGCCTTCGGCGGTCGTCCGAAGGACGATCCTTGACAAGCTTTCAGGGATGAAAAAAATGGCCTGCATGCGAACAATGGCGCAATAGCGAATTCGGCGCCGAGCGTAAGCGCCACGGGCGCCGCGTGCGGACGAATGCAGAGCATTCGCCTTGGAATGGCCGGGACAAGCCCGGCCATGACCCGCTCGGATTGTATGCACGGCGACGCCGGAGCGATTCTTAGCGAAATGTCTTTCTGAAAAAGAGAATTCGTGCTAAGATCGAAATCTCGTCCGGCTTTCTGAACGAGGGCCGAATGGAGATCGTCAGCAAGCGTAAAAAAACGCGTTTTCCAAATCTTTCGCCGATAAGTCATTGAAATTACTGGTGGCGCTCCAAGGAAATGTTTGGAAAAGCTTGGAAAAAATTTGGCGGCGATTTTCGGCCCTCCGCAATATCAAGGGCTTAGACGAACGCGCTACACGCGATCTGGCGCCCGGGCGCGCGATCCAAGGATTTTCCAAATTTTCCCCGCAGCCCCAGCGGCTGGAGCAGCATGATTTCGATCGAAATGTCATTGCGAGCGGAGCGAAGCAATCCAGAGGTCGTGACCTCTCAAGATAAGGCACGACCCCTGGATTGCTTCGCTCGCTCGCAAAGACGCATAACCGCTCTGAAATCGTCTCGCCTACCGCCCGGGCTCCCACGCGCCGGTGTCGCCCTGGCGCCAATAGCTCGGGGCAAAGCCGGCCGCCTTCAGTTCGCTCCATTGCGCGCGCGCCGCCGCCCGCGCCTCCTCGTCGGCGCCGTCGAACAGGATGACGATGCGCTCGTAGGCCGCCGGGTTGAGCTCAAGGATCGGCGCGGCCTTGGCGCCGCCCATCAGGATGCGCAGGCGCGCACCGTTGGGATTGTCGGCGCCGGTGGTGAGGTAAATCGGCTGGGTTTCCGGCTCGCCGTCGCGCGCCATGCCATGCGGCAGGAAGCTTTCGTCCGAATAGGTCCAGAGCCGCTCGTCCAACGCCTCGATGAATTCGGACGCCGGCGCCTCGACGACCACTTTGAGGTCCTGCTCGAGCGCCTCCTCAAGAATGGCGGGCAGCGCCTCTTCCGGGTTGCGGGCCTGCAAGTGATAGAAGCGGATTTCGGTCATGGCCAAGCCGGGGGTTGGGAGGAGCTGCTCCCTCCCCCTTGTGGGGGAGGGGACGCGCGGGCCTTTGTCCCTCACCCATTCGGCCCGACGATGATGAAGGAGCGGTCGGTGTCGGTGTAGATGAGGCCGAGGCTGACGCCGCCCGGCGCATGTTCTTCTGTCTTGCCCGCGACATAGACGTCGCCGCGCTGCCTGGAGGCGTTGAGATATTCGCGAACGTCGCCGGTCATGTCGCGCAGCAGGGTTTCGCTGCGGGTCGCCTCCCAGCCGAGCGAAGCGCGCAAGGCGGCCTGCGAAAACCGGTCGAAGCTGGTGGCGGCGCGCGCCGAGGCCGGCTCGACGATGCGCGCCTCGAAGCGCACGAAATCGTCGCCATGGCAGGTCAACGCAGCGTCGACATCGACCTTGGTGGTGATGTCGAACACGCTGGCGTCATTCCTGGCGCGCGAGACGACCAGCGAATGCGTGAATTCGACCTGCATGTCGCTGGCCGCCAGCCGCAATTTCTCGATGAAGGCGTCGCAGCCTGTCAGCGCCGGCTTGCCGGCCGCCGATGCGGGCGCGCACGCCACCGCCGACAGGAGGACGGCGACCCCAAGGCGCCACAGCATCGCTTTCTCCTCAAAGGCTCATTTTTCGTAGTGATCGGCGACCAGGCGGTCGAGCAGGCGCACGCCCCAGCCCGAGCCCCAGGACTGGTTGATCTCGCTGGCGGGCGATCCCATGCCCGTGCCGGCGATATCGAGATGGGCCCAGGTCGCGCCATTGACGAAACGCTGCAGGAACTGCGCCGCGGTGATCGACCCGCCATGGCGCCCGGCGGCGTTTTTGACGTCGGCGAATTTGGAATCGATCATCTTGTCATAGACCGCGCCAAGCGGCATGCGCCACACTTTCTCGCCGGTGGCGAGGCCAGCCGCGGTCAGGCGCGCGGCAAGTTCGTCATTGTTGGAGAACAGGCCGGCATATTCCTGGCCGAGCGCGACGAGGATCGCGCCCGTCAGCGTCGCCAGATCGACCATGAATGCGGGCTTGTATTTGTCCTGGATGTACCAAAGCACGTCGGCCAGAACGAGGCGCCCCTCGGCGTCGGTATTGATGATTTCGATCGTCTGGCCCGACATCGAGGTGAGGATGTCGCCGGGGCGATAGGCCGCGCCATCCGGCATGTTTTCGACAAGGCCGATCGCGCCGATCGCATTGACTTTCGCCTTGCGGCTGGCGAGCGCATGCATGAGGCCGACGACGCAGGCCGCGCCCGCCATATCGCCCTTCATATCCTCCATGCCGGCGGCTGGCTTGATCGAAATGCCGCCGGTGTCAAAACAGACGCCCTTGCCGATGAAGGCGACCGGCTGGGATTTCTTGGCCTTGCCCTTGGCGCCGTTCCATCGCATTACGACGAGCCGGCTGTCCTTGGCCGAGCCCTGGCCGACGCCGAGCAGCGAGCCCATGCCGAGCTTGGCCATCGCCTTTTCGTCGAGCACGTCGATCTCGACGCCGAGCTTGACAAGGCCGGCGGCGCGATCGGCAAATTCCGTCGGGAACAGCACGTTCGGCGGCTCGTTGACGAGATCGCGGGCGATTTCGACGCCCTCGACAAGCGCCATGCGCGCTTTTGCCGCCTGACGCGCGCCTTCGACATCGCCGACGCCGATCGCGACGCTCGCCGCGCCGTGCCTGTCGCCTTCTTTCTTCTTCTTGTATTTTTCGAACCGATAGGCGCGAAGCTGAAGGCCCATCATGAAATCGGCCGCGGCGGCGGCGTCCCATGCCGCGTCCGGCGATTCGAAGGCGACGCTCACGTCCTTGGCCGCGCCGATCTTGCCGAAGGCATAGCCGCCGAGCGTCGCAAAATCCGTCTCCGCCAGTTCCTTCGGGCCGCCGAGGCCAATGACCAGCAGGCGCTCGGCCTCGATGTCGTGGGGGCCGAGAATATCGAGGGCGCTTAACGGCTTGCCTTCGAACTGCGCGGTCTTGGCGGCGCTTGCGACAAGATTGGCGGCGCGACCCAGAAAGGCGCTGACTTTCGGCCCGCATTTGAGGTCGGCGCCGACGAACAGGACATACGTTCCGCCCTTGGGCGCGGTCAGCGGCCCGAAGGCGGCTTTAACGAATTCGCTCATTAGGGTCCTCGAAAGGGATTCCGGCCGCGCCGGGGTTCGCGCTCATCTGCGCCATTGCGGATCGACAAATCAAGAGCCGGGGCAAAAGACGCCGTGAAATAGTCTTAACGCGCGGCAGGCTGGCGTCGGCGCGTTGCCGTTTGAGCGCACGCCCGACTATTCTGACGCCGGCCCGTCGCCTCTGCTTGCCACAAGCGCGGGCGAGGGCTAGCCCGTTCGCTGGCGCGGCGGATGAAAATAGGAAGGCCTTTGGTGCAAGCGGGAATTACCGGCGCATGACGCGGATCGAACGCTACATCTTCCAGACGGCGATGCTGGCGTTTCTGGCCGGCCTTTTCTCGCTGACGGCGGTGATCTGGGTCACCCAGGCGTTGCGCCAGTTCGATCTTTTGACCAGCAAGGGCCAGACCATCCTCGTCTTCTTCACGATGACCGGGCTCACCATCCCCTCGCTCATCGCCATTATCGCGCCGGTCGCCTTGTTCGCCGGGGTTCTCTATTGCCTCAACAAGCTCAATGGCGACAGCGAACTGGTGGTGATGAGCGCCTCGGGGGTCAGCCCGGGCACGCTCTTGCGCCCGTTCATCGCCCTGTTTTGCGTCGTCTTCACGCTGGTGGCCGGCATGACACTGAAGGTCATGCCCTGGAGCTTCGACGTCATTCAGGAGCTCACGGCGAGGATCCACGCCGATTTCATCACCAATTTCGCGCGCGCCGGCGCCTTTACCGAATTGGAGGCCGGATTCGTATTCCACTATCGCGAGCGTGGGCCGGACGGGTCCCTGCACGGCGTGTTCATGCAGGACCGCCGCGACCCGACCCATATCACCAGCTATATCGCCGAACTCGGGCAGACCGTCGAAAAAGACGGCGCGAACTATCTCGTGCTGGCCAAGGGCAGCTATCAGCGCCCGCAGGAAAGCGGCGATTCGGCGATCGTCACCTTCGAAAATTACACGATCGACCTCAGCCAGTTCACGCCCAGAGAGGGGGGATCCAAACGGCCGCGCGAGCGCACGACGGCCGAATTGCTGTCGCCCGACCCCGGCGATGAGGCGATGCAGAAGTTCCGCGGCCGGTTTCGCGCCGAACTGCTCGACCGGCTGGCGAGCCCGCTCTATGCTTTCGCGGCCGGTCTGATCGGCTTTGCCGCGCTGGGCGAGGCGCGCACGACGCGCCAGGGCCGCGGTCTGGCGATCGGCGCGGCGATTCTGGCCTTCGCTTTGGTGCGCATGCTGGGAATCGCCGCGAACACTTTCGTCGTCAGCAAGCCGAATGCCGAATTCTTCGTCTGGGCGATACCCTTGGTCACTTGCTTGATCTGCCTCGACGCCATTTTCCATGGTCCGCTGTTTCGCGCGCGCGCGCTCGTTGGCCAGATTTCGCTGCGCCGGGGGGGCGGCCGATGATCGGCTCCACCTTCGCGCGTTATATTTCGCTGCGATTCACCAAGACCATTATGGCGACCTTTGCCGGCGTTTTCGTGCTCATTTTCACGATCGATCTCGTCGAAACTTTGCGCCGATCGGGCGATACGGCGGCGGCGACCGGCCCGCTGATGGCGTGGCTTTCGTTCCTCCACACGCCGACCATCGCCGAACAGGCGTTGCCTTTCGCGGTGCTGTTCGGCGCAATGATAGCCTTCCTCAATCTGTCGCGCAAACTCGAACTGGTCGTCGCGCGCGCCGCCGGCGTTTCGGTCTGGCAGTTCATGACGCCGCCGATCCTCGTCGTCTTCGTCATCGGAATCGTATCGGTCACACTGTACAATCCGGCTTCGGCCTATTTCAAGCAGCAAGCGGACGCCATCGAGGCCAAATTGTTTGGCGCGGGGGGCCAGTCTAGCGGGGCGGGGCTGTGGGTCCGGCAAAAAAGCGTTGACGGTCAGGCCATTATCCATGCCGTAGGCGTCGCCGACCGCGGCGTCACGTTATCCGGGGTAACGGTCTTCGCCTTCGACAAAGACGGCAGCTTCGTCCAGCGCATCGACGCGGCGGGCGCGGCGCTGCGCGACGGCTACTGGCGCCTCGATCAGGCCGAAGTCGTGACCCCGGGATTCGAGACCGAGGCGGTGTCAACCTATTTGCTGGCGACCACCTTGACACGCAGCGAGGTTTCGCAAGCCTTCGTCGCGCCCGAAACTGTGCCATTTTGGAGCCTGCCCGGGCTCGCCGCGCAGATCGAGCGCGCGGGTCTCGATGCGACGGGATATCGCCTGCGTTATCAAGTGCTTCTGGCGAGACCTCTGATGCTTGCGGCGATGGTTTTGGTGGCCGCTTCTTTTTCATTAAGATTCTTCCGAATGGGTGGCGTCGGAATCATGGTTTCCGGTGGCGTAGCGGCGGGCTTCGTGCTTTATGTTGCGACCAAGTTGGTTGGCGATCTAGGCGGCGCCGGCTTTGTCAGCACGCCTATTGCCGGCTGGTCGCCGGCGGTGGTGGGCTGTTTATTCGGAGTGCTTGTGCTTTTGCATCAGGAGGATGGTTGATGGGCCGGTTCGCCTGCCCTCCTGAATCCGATAGCGGATGTCGGCGCTTCGTGGCGGCGGCCTTTGTCGTTTTGTGCGCGCTATTGGCGGCAACCGGCTTTGCGTCGCCGGTCCTGGCCCAGGCGCCCGCCCAAATCCCTGCGGCGTCCGGCCCGCTTCCCGCCGCCTCCGGCCACGCCAAAAAGCCCGACAAGTTGCTCGTGGAGGCGAACGAACTCGTCTACGACAAAGACAAGAACACCGTATCGGCGGTCGGCGACGCGAAGCTGTATTATCAAGGGCGCATTCTCGAGGCCGACCGCGTCATCTACGACCGCAACACCAAACGCGTCTATGCCGAAGGTCACGCAAAAATGACCGACGAGAAAGGCGACGTGTCTTATGGCGCGCGATTCGACCTGACCGACGATTTCCGCAACGGCTTCATCGAGAGCGTCCAGACGGTCGCCACTGATAAAACCCGGTTCACTTCGCCGCGCGCCGAGCGCTCCGACGGCGATATAACCGTCTTCGAAAAGGGAACTTACACCGCTTGCGAACCCTGCGCGGACCATCCTGAAAAGCCGCCGCTCTGGCAGGTTCGCGCCGCCCGCATCATCCACAATCAACAGACCCACATAATCTATTATGAAGATGCGTGGATGGAGGTCGCCGGCCTCCCGATCGCTTATCTTCCTTACTTTTCGGCGCCCGATCCCACCGTCAACCGCCTGAGCGGGTTCTTGACGCCTCATTACATCAACACCACAAATCTGGGCAACGGCGTCGGCATCCCCTACTTCATCAATCTGGCGCCCAACTATGACCTGACGGTCGATCCGACCTATTTGAGCAAGCAAGGTCTCTTCGGCGATGTGGAATGGCGCCATCGCCTGGCCAACGGCGCTTATAATATTCGCGTGACCGGCATATTTCAGCAGGACCCCGCCGCTTTCGAGGTGGCGCCCTACGGGGCGGGCAATCGAGAGTTCCGCGGTTCGGTGGAAACCAAGGGCCTCTTTTACGTCAACGAAAACTGGAGGTATGGATGGGACATAACCGCCCTGACCGATAAGTATTATTACAACGATTATAAAATAAAGACCATCGATATAAGCAATTATTACTTCCAGGACGTCGTGTCTTCCGTCTATTTGCGCGGCGAGGGTGACCGTGGATTCTTCGATCTGAGCGGCTATCATTTCGAGGGGCTGACCGCCTACGATTTTCAGCAGCAGCAGCCGGAGGCGGTCCCGGTCCTCGACTACAACAAGATGATGGATTTGCCGCCCGAGCGAAGTTACGGCATCGGCGGCGAAGTGACCATCGACGTCAATATGACGAACATTTCGCGCACCGCCGCCCTGTTCCAGGCCGTTGGCGCACAGACCCTCGATAAGGCCTACAGCCTCTACAACGTCTGCGAAACGCCTTCGGGCGCGCCGACCTACACGCCGGGCAAATGCCTGTTGCGCGGCATAGCGGGCGATTACGCGCGCGCATCCGCGCAAGGCTCCTGGCAGCGCAAATATATCGACCCGATCGGTGAAGTCTGGACGCCTTTCGTTTTCGCCAGGCTTGACGGCGAGACGACCCAATTGAACGACACCCAGACCTTCACCTTCGTCAACGGCGCGATCACCGATTCCATCAGCAATTCGAGCCAGCCCGCCTTTTTTGCGGGCCAGCAAAGTGAGACCACGATGCGGGCGATGCCCGGCGTCGGGCTTGAATACCGGTATCCCTTCGTCTCGAGCTCGCCTCTCGGCCGACAGGTCATCGAGCCTATCGCCCAGCTCATCATCAGGCCCAACGAATATTTGCCCAAGCTGCAGCCCAACGAGGACGCGCAAAGCCTTGTCTTCGACGATACGAATCTGTTCGAATGGAACAAGTATTCTGGATACGACCGGATCGAGGGCGGCGGTCGCGCGAATTACGGGCTTCAATATACCGCTGATTTCGCCAATGGCGGCCACGCCAATGTCGTGGGCGGCGAATCCATCCAGCTATTCGGCAATAATTCGTTCGAAATGGCCGACGCCAGCAATACCGGGCTCGAATCGGGTCTCGACAAGAAATACTCGAACTTCGTGGCGCGCGAAACGGTCGCCCCGTTTAGCAACACGCTATCGTTCACCTCGAAGCAACAATTCGACAGCACGACTTTCGGACTGACCCGCCTCGACGCGATAGCCTCGCTTAACTTCAAAGGCCTGACGACAAGCGTCGACTATGCTCGCTACGACGCCCAGCCCGAACTGGGTTGGCTGTACAAACGCGAAGGCGTCGTCACCAGCGCAACCTATAAATTTCTCGATCACTGGAACATCAACGGCTCGCTCATCCTCGATATGTCGCGTTATCTGTATGATTTGCCCGGGCAGAGCACGCCGCGGCTAGATCCGACGGCGTTCGGCATCGGATTTGGCTACGACGACGAATGCACGTCCCTTAAGGTGAACTACCAGTACAGCATCGCCGATCCGATCGCCGCGACGCCCTTCCAGCGCGATCAGACCCTCCTGGTGCAACTGACGCTTCGCACCTTGGGCGAAGTCAAAGCGAGCACCGACGTCTCTGGCCTGCTCGGTACGGCGCCATAGAAGCGCGCCATTTGTTCCGCTCGAAAGGCGCCGCCATATCAGCGTCGAGGATTCGAGCCTTGATCGTGATTGAACCTTCTCGATGAGGTCGGAAATGACGCGAAAGCCGCGACCGCCTCTGGCGATGACGATGGGCGAGCCCGCCGGCATCGGCCCCGAGCTCGCGCTTCGCGCCTGGCTGCGCCGCGCGGAAATCGGCGCCCCGTTCTTCGTCGTCGCCGACCCCACCGCTTTGCGAGAACTGGCGATAAAGCTTGGCCTCGACGTTCCCATCGCAACGGTTGCGCCCGCCGACGCTGCTGAGGCGTTCGATCGCGCGTTGCCGGTCGTCGCGCTCGGCGCCAACGCCGCCGCGACGCCTGGAAAGCCGGACGCCGCCTTCGCGCGAGCGACGATCGAGTCGATCGAGCGGGCCGTCGGCTATGTCAGGTCGGGCGAGGCGGGCGCGCTCGTGACCAATCCGATCGCCAAGCATGTGCTCTATCAAGCCGGATTCGCCTATCCCGGCCATACCGAATTTCTGGGGGACCTCGCGCGCCAATGGGGAGCGGCCGCCCAGCCCGTCATGATGCTGTGGTCGAGCCTCTTATGCGTCGTGCCGGTGACGATCCACATTCCGCTCGCCGACGCGCCAAGCACCCTCACGCGCGAATTGATCGTCTCCACCGCCCGCATCGTCGCGGCTGATCTGCGCGATCGGTTCGGCATCGCCCGGCCCCGGCTTGCCGTGGCGGGCCTCAATCCTCATGCCGGCGAAGAGGGCGCGATCGGGCGTGAGGAGATCGAAACGATCCGGCCGGCCATTGCCCAATTGCGCGCCGAAGGCCTCGAGGTCACCGGCCCGCATCCCGCCGACACGATGTTTCACGAAGCGGCGCGCGCGCGCTATGACGTCGCTCTCGCCATGTATCACGATCAGGGTCTCGTGCCGTTCAAGACGCTGGCCTTCGACAGCGGCGTCAACGTCACGCTCGGCCTGCCGTTCATTCGCACTTCGCCCGATCACGGCACGGCGTTCGACATTGCCGGCAAGGGGCTGGCCAATCCGACTAGTCTGATCGAAGCGGCGCGCCTGGCCGCGCGCCTCTGCGCCGCATGAGCCTGGCTCCCGACGGTCTGCCGCCGTTGCGCGAAATCGTCGCGACCTATGGCCTCGATCCGAAAAAATCGCTCGGCCAGAATTTCCTGTTCGATCTCAACCTGACCGGCCGCATCGCCCGCGCCGCCGGCCCCTTGGCGCGCGCTACCGTCATCGAAATCGGCGCCGGCCCCGGCGGCCTGACGCGCGCGCTCCTCAGCGAGGGCGCCGGCAAAGTGATCGCCGTCGAACGCGACGAGCGCTGCCTGGCGGCCTTGGCAGAGATCGCCGAACGATGGCCGGGCCGTCTCGAAATCATCCCCGGCGACGCCCTTGCGCTTGATTTTGCCGCGCTTGCCTCGAGATCGGCGGGCGCGCCGCTGCGCATCTGCGCCAACCTGCCCTATAATATCGCAACGCCGCTGCTGGGCCGCTGGCTCGAGACCGAGCCGTGGCCGCCATTCTTCGATCGCCTGACGCTGATGTTTCAGCGCGAGGTCGCGCTGCGCATCGTCGCGACCCCCGAAGAGCGCGCCGATTACGGCCGGCTCGCGGTTCTGGCGGGCTGGCGATGCCAGGCGCGCCTTCTGTTCGACGTCCCCGCCGCCGCCTTTACGCCCCCGCCCAAGGTGACCTCCAGCGTGGTCGAACTCATCCCCCGCCCAACGCCCGACCCATGCGATCTGAAGACGCTCACCGCCTTGACCCAGGCCGCCTTCGGCCAGCGCCGCAAAATGCTGCGCCAGTCGCTCAAGAGCTTTGCGGCGGCGTTTGGGGTCGAATCCGGCGCGCTCCTCGACGCCGCCGGCGTCGCGCCGACCCGGCGCGCCGAGGAGATCGATGTGGCCGGATTCGCCGCTTTGGCGCGCGCCGCGCGGAATCTGAGCCCTTCGCATTAACCCGGAAGCAAGCGCGAGCGTCTATTAGGGGAGCGCGACAGGCGAGGCTTTCATGCGTGAGTTCGAAAAAGACGCCGGGCCGCCCGCTCTCATTTTACGCGATTTGCGCAAGAGTTTCGCAAAAATCGCGGTCGACGGCCTCAATCTGACGGTGCGCGCGGGCGAACTTTACGCCTTGCTGGGCCCCAATGGCGCGGGCAAGACGACGACTTTGCGAATGGTCGCCGGGCTGCTGCCCCCCGACAGCGGCGAGATCGCAGTTTTTGGCCTCGACGCGCGCCGCATGCCTATCGACGCCAAGCGCATCATCGCCTGGCTGCCCGACGAGCCGATGCTCTACGACAAGCTCGACCCGCTCGAATATCTCGAATTCGTCGCCGGGCTGTGGGGCGTCGAGCCACGGCGCGCGCAGGCGATCGCCAATGAATTGTTGGAGACGCTGGGCCTGTGGGAGCATCGTCGCGAGCGCTGCGAAGGCTTTTCACGCGGCATGAAGCAGAAGGTCGCCCTTGCCGGCGCCCTGGTTCATGAGCCCAGACTCCTGATGCTCGACGAACCGCTCACGGGTCTCGACGCCGCCGTCGCGCGGCAGGTCAAGGACCTGCTCGCCGCGCGCGTGAAGCAAGGCGCGACGATCATTCTGACGACCCATATATTGGAGGTCGCAGAGCGTCTGGCCGACCGCATCGGCATTATCCAGCGCGGCCGCCTGATCGCCGAAGGCACGCTCGCCCAATTGCGTAGCGCCGGCGGCGCCGATCATGCGAGCTTGGAAGAAATATTCCTCGACCTGACCGCGCCGAACGAGCGCGCCGCATGAATCGGCTGCGACCCGGTTCGTTCGCCTGGCTCGCCGCGCATGATCTGCGCCAGTCCTGGCGCAGCTTTGATGCGGCGCTGGGCGGCCTGACGCGCGTCAAGGCGGCCCTGCTGGTTGGCGCGGTCCTTGCCGTGCACGCGGTCTTGTGGTGGGCGCTGCGTCTCAGTGGACCCGATGGCGATGTCACCCGAGACGCCTGGCTCTCCCCCTATATCGCCTTAGGGATCGTGTTCGTATTGCCGGGGATCGTCGTGCAGGCGATGACCGCGGCCGCGCGCGCGCTCCATTCGCACGGCGATCTCGAACTCATGTTCGCCTCGCCCGTCTCCGCGCGCGCGGTGCTTGGCGCGCGGGCGCTGTCGATTGCGATCAGCGCGATCGCCTGGTTCGCGATCCTGCTGTTCCCGCTGGCCGATGTGAACGCCCTCGCCGGGCGCCTTCACTGGCTGGCGATCTATCCCGCGCTTGTCGCTTGCGGGCTGTTTGGCGCGGGAATCGGCATCGGATTGGCGCTGGCGTTTGTTTCAGCGGTGGGGCCAAGGCGCGCCCGCCTCGTCTCGCAGATCGCCGCGACGATCGTCGGCGCCTCGTTCGTGCTTGCGGTGCAAGGCTATGCGATGGCGCCGGCCGGCTCGCGCGCTTCCCTGATGCAGGCGATGCAGTCGCCGATCGACAACCAATGGCTCGATTGGCGAGGCTGGCTCCTGTTGCCGGCGCGAGCGGCGACGGGCGAGGCCCAGGCGCTTGGCCTGTGGATGATCGTCGCGATCGCGGTGTTCGCCGTGGCGACATTCGCGCTAGGTAAAAGCTTTGCGAGCGCGGCGATATCCTCCGCCGCGGCGGGGGCGTTCACGCCGGCGACCGGCGAGCGCAAAGAGCGCGCGTTCCGCGGCAGCCTCGGCGCGACGCTGCGCTCCAAGGAGCGGCGCCTCATCCTGCGCGATCCCTGGCTGATTTCGCAGATCGTGCTGCAGCTCATTTATATGCTGCCGATCAGCTTCATTCTATGGCGCAACGGCGGCGCGACGGGCGCGCCCGGCATCGTATTTACGCCGCTCATCGTCGTGGTCGGCGCGCAGCTCGCCGGTTCGCTCGCTTGGCTCGCCCTGTCGGCCGAGGACGCGCCCGATCTGTTGCGCGCCGCGCCCGTCAGCGCCGCCCAGATCGAGCGGCACAAGATCCAGGCGATTCTGGCGCCGGTCGCGCTTCTGCTTGGCGCGCCCATTTTCGCGCTGGCTTTTGTCTCGCCATGGAGCGGCCTATGCGCGGCTTTGTTCACGCTTGGCGCCGGCGTCTCAACGGCGCTGCTGAACCTATGGCGCCAATCGCCGTCGCGGCGCGGCCTGGTTCTGCGGCGTCATTCGCAGTCGAAATTCGTCGGGATGATCGAGCATCTCCTGTCGATCGTCTGGGCGGTCGGCGCGGTCATCGCGGTAATCGGAAGCTGGAGCGCGCTCGTCCCGGTCGCGCTCGCCTGCTTCATCTTGTGGTTGAGCCGATCGCGCAGCCGACGCGTCAGCCTGCCAGCAAATGCCTGACGAATTCCTCGACGCCGGCGGCCACGCGCGGCTCGCGCAAACGTTCGGCCGATAGGATCGAGACGACCTCGCCATAGGCGCGCTGCAAATCGTCATTGATCAGAACATAATCATATTGGCGCCAGCGCTGGATTTCCTTGCGCGCATTGTCGAGCCGGGCGGCGATGGTCGTCGCCGAATCCTCGGCGCGCCGGTCGAGCCGCGCCCGCAATTCCTCCATCGAGGGCGGCAGAATGAAAATAGAGACGACATCGGCGCCCAGCGTCTTGCGAACCTGCTGCGCGCCCTGCCAATCGATGTCGAACAGCATGTCGCGCCCCTGCGCGAGCACCGCTTCGACCGGCGCGCGCGGCGTGCCGTAGCGATGGGAATGGACTTCGGCCGATTCCAGCAGATCGCCCGCCGCGCGCATCGCCTCGAACTCGCGCATGCTGATGAAATGATAATGAATGCCGTCCGCCTCGCTCGAGCGGCGCTTGCGCGTCGTCACCGAGACCGACAGGGTCAGATCGAGCGACTTGTCCTGCAGCAGCATGCGGGTCAGCGTGGTCTTGCCCGCACCCGAGGGCGACGACAGGATCAGCATCAGGCCGCGCCGGCGCATCATGGGTTTGCTCATTCTATATTCTGGATCTGCTCGCGCCATTGCTCGATCTGCGCGCGCAGATCAAGCCCGATCGCGGTGAGCGTCACGTCATTGGCCTTGGCGCAAAGCGTATTGGCTTCGCGCGCCAGTTCCTGGGCGAGAAAATCGAGCCGACGCCCGACCGGGCCGCCGTTGCGGATAAGGTCGCGCGCCGCCTCGGCATGGGTTTTGAGGCGATCCAACTCCTCGCGTATGTCGGCCTTGGCGGCCAGCAGCACGGCCTCCTGATACAGGCGGTTCTCGTCGAAGCCGCGCCCGGCCTCGAGCAGGGCGGCGACCGACTGAGCAAGACGCAGGGCAATCGCTTCCGGCCGGCGGGCCGGACTCTCATCGGCGGCCTGGGTGAGAGCGGCGATCGAGTCGAGCCGCTCGCTGAGGATGGCGGCAAGCGCGGCGCCTTCCGTCCGCCGCGCCGCCAGCAGCGCGCCGATCGCTTCATCGAGGCTGGCGAGCGCTCCGGCGCAAGCGGCCGCGAGCGCCGGTTCGTCATCGCCCGATTCCACGACATCGACAATGCCGCGGATCGCCAGGATGCCATCGAGCGTTGGCGGCGCGAGCCCGGTTCCTTCGGCCGCTTCTTTGACCGCGCTGACGATCGCCGTCAGCGCCTGCGTGTTGATGCGCACCTGCAGCGTCGCGCCCTCGCGGTTGGCGCTCATCGTCGCAAAACAAGTCCCGCGCGCCAGCGCGCGGCCCAATCTGGCGCGCGCCTCGACCTCGATGCGGTCGAAGCCCGGCGCGATGCGAAGTCGCAGGTCCAGCCCCTTGGCGTTGACGCTTTTGAGCTCAAAAACCCAGCGATAGGGCCCGCTCGCTCCGGAGGCCCGCGCAAAGCCGGTCATGCTGGAAAGGGTCATCAGGACTTTCGTGGCGCGCGATTCGGCGCCAAGGGGGAGTTTAGTGGGAGCAATCGCGCCGCTCAAGGGCGGCGGAGTGGGTTACCTTACCGCAGCACGGCGGCAATATTGCCGCCATCGACGGTGCTGACGCCGGCCGTCGAACGCTCCGCCAGCGCCTGGTGGACGAAGGCCATCGCGACGTCGTCCGCCGTCACCTCGAGCCCGAGCAGATTGCCGGCCATATATTCCTTGGCGGAAACCCCTCGGGCGGCGGAACGACGAGCAATCATACCTTCATCAAGCAGCCCCGAGCGGATGCGATCGGCATTGACCGCGTTGACGCGGATGCGGTCGGCGCCGTGTTCGAGCGCATATTGGCGCGACAGGAACAATGTCGCCGCTTTCGGCAAGCCATAGGCGCCGAAATTCGCGCCGGGATTGATCGCCTGCTTGCTCGCGTTGAACAGCAGCGCGCCGCCGGTTCCCTGCTGCCTCATGACGCGCACGGCGTTCTGGGCGACCGTCTGGTGGGCAAAAAAGTTGAGCTCGAAGCTCTTGCGCAGAAGCGCGTCATTGAGCGTGGCGATCGCGCCCTCCCAGGCTGCGCCAGCATTGGAGACGACAATGTCGATGCCGCCGTAGGCCGAGACCGCCCTGTCGAAAGCGGCGCGGACGGACAGTGGATCAGTGACGTCGCATTCAACCCCGATCGATTGGTTGCCTATCTCCTTGGCCACCTTCGCCGCGCGCGCTCCATCGATATCGAGAACCACAACGTGAGCGCCCTCTCGCGCGAAAGCTTTCGCGGTCGCCGCGCCGATCGCTCCGGCGCCGCCGGTCACCAGAGCGATCTGGCCGGTGAAAGGCTTCGACTTGGCGCCAGCAAGCTTGGCCTGTTCAAGCGACCAATATTCGAGATCGAAAAGATCGGCGCGGCTGACGGGCTGAAAGCGGCCGATGGACTCCGCGTCGCGGGCGGCCTCCATCCACATTTCGCCGACGTCGGCGGCGATCCCCGCGTCGCGCAGCGTCCGGCCGTGTCCGAACAGGCCGACCCCCGGCGCGAGCGTCAGTCGCGGCATCGGATCGAGCATGATGAGCTTGGCCTCGCTGCGCGCGGCGTTTGCGCGGAAATATTCCGTATAGTCGGCGGCGAAGGCGGCGACCCGCTCGGCGATGACTGCGCCGAACCCGTCGCGTTTGGCCATGTCCAGCGGCGGCAGCACCATCGGGCCGGTCTTGATGCGGATCGACAGATCGGGCGTGGAGACGCCGCGCCGCGCGAGGTCCGCAACCTCGGCCGCATTGACGAATTCGAGAATCGCCGGCGACGTGCGAAAATCGCTGATCATGCGGTCGTATTTGCCTTCGCCCCGGTCGAAGGCGACGGCGCCGCGCAGCGTGGCGGCGATATCGTTAGGCGCGGCGAGGTTTTCAGGTAGCGTCACAGGCGTTAAAGCCCGGCGCGCGTTCTCCCGAACATAGGTCTCGGCGAGAGTAACAAAGTGAATCATTCGGTCATAGGCTTCGCGTGCGGTGGCGCCGAATGTGAAAATGCCGTGCTTGTCAAGAATGAGCGCATCGACACTCGGGTTCTTGTCGAAGACCTCAGCCGCGACTTTGGCCAGCGCGAAGCCTGGCATGACATAAGGCACGAAGCCCGCCTTGCTTCCGAATATCTTTTCGCTCATCGCCCGGCTCTCGGCCTGATCGGCGATCGCCAGAATAGCGGTGGAATGGGTGTGGTCGACATATTTGTGGGGAAGGAAGGCGTGCAGCAATGTCTCGACGGAGGGGTTGGGCGAGTCCGGATCGATGAGGTTGGCGCGTTGCAGCGTCACCATGTCCTTGTCGGAAAGCCTGTCGAGGTTGCGGGCTTTCAGGAGCGGCGCAATCTTCACGGCCGGAAGGCCAGCGGGCTCGATGGCGCCCATGTCCCAGCCGCTCCCCTTGACGCATAAAGCCTCCCAGGTCTCGCCAAGCAGGTCAGTGACGACAGTCTTGACGGAAGTATTGCCGCCGCCATGGAGGACCAATCGCGGCTCGCCGCCCAAAAGGCGGGTGGTGTGGACCCTCAGCGCAATATCCCGGCTGACGCCCTTAGCCGCATAGGCCGACGCGATGGCCTCCGCATCGCCATCGTCCCACAGGTTTTTCATTTGCGACGCCTCCCTTTGAAAAAACGCTCGACCCGCGGCGGCGTCGCCGGCATCCTATCCGTCTGCCGCTTCCTGCACGAGATCGGCGAGCCGCTCGGCCGCATCCGCCACGCCGGCCGCTTTCGCCGCCCGAGCGGCGGCGATCAGCGGCGCCGGACCGGCAAGGGCCTTTCGCAGCAGGCTCGCCAGGCGCTCCGGCGTGAATTCCGCCTGCGGCGCCACCTGGGCGGCGCCGTAGCCGACGAGCACCGCGGCATTGGCGGCCTGGTCCTGATCGAGCGCATGCGGGAACGGCACGAGGATCGAGGGGCGCCCGATGACCGCAAGCTCGGAGACGGTGGAGGCGCCGGCGCGCCCGATGACGAGATGCGAGGCGGCGATGCGGGCGGGCAGATCGGGAAAGAATTCGGCGATCTCGACCGGGAAGTTCATCCGCGCGCAGGCGCTCGCCACGCGCGCCTTGTCTTCGCCGCGCGCCTGCTGCGTCACTTGAAGGCGCGCGCGATCGGCCTCGCATAACAGAGCAATCGCGGCGGGAACAATATCCGACATCACCTTGGCCCCCTGCGAGCCGCCGGTGATCAGCACGCGCAGGCGCCCGTCGGCGAAATCGGGATAGGGGGTCGCCGCCGCTTCGATCACCGCCGGGCGCACGGGATTGCCGGTGTAGCGCGTCTTGGCGGCCAGCGCGCCCTCGACGCCTTTCAGTGTGGGAAAGCCGGTCGCGATGAGGCCAACGCGCGAGGCAAGAAAACGATTGGCGCGGCCGATCACCGCGTTCTGCTCATGCAGCAGCGTCGGCAGCTTCAAAGCGGAGGCGGCGAGCAGCGGCGGCACGGTCGGATATCCGCCAAAGCCGATCACCGCGCGCGGCGCGATCTTTCTGATGCGCAGCCAGGAAATCGCCACGCCGCGCGCCAGAACGAGCGCCGCGCCGGCTTTCGACATTAAGCCCGCCCCGGTCGGCGTCGCCGAGGGAATTGCGTGGATCGCGCGGGCGGGAAAATCGCCGCCATATTTCAGGGCGCGCTCGTCGGTGGCCAGTTCAACCGGCAGTCCGCGCCTGATCAGCGCGATCGCCAGCGCCTGGGCGGGAAACAGATGACCGCCCGTGCCGCCCGCCGCGATAAGAATGCAGCGCGGCTCGCTCAAGGCGCCGGCACGCGAGGGCTTTGCAATGCCGCATGAGGACGCTTGCGGGTCAGCGCGATGAGAAAGCCCATGCCGAGCCCAAGCGCCAGCAAAGACGAGCCGCCATAGGAGATGAAAGGCAATGTCATGCCCTTGGCGGGAACCGCGCGGATGTTGACCGCCATATTGATCCAGCTCTGGATGCCGAACATGATGACGAGGCCCGCCGCCGCGAACCGGCAGAACGGGTCTTCGTTGCGTGCGGCCTGCCAGAGGCCGCGCAGCACGATGAAGCCAAAGAAGGCAATCAGCGCGAGACAGGCGAGAATGCCGAATTCCTCGCCGGTGACCGCAAAGACGAAGTCGGTATGGGCGTCGGGCAGGATGCGCTTGTAAACGCCCTCGCCCGGTCCGCGCCCGAACCAGCCGCCCGACAGAATGCTCTGCAAGGCGGTGTCGACCTGAAACGTGTCGATCATGCCGCCGCTGGAATCGGGATCGAGAAAACGCAGCACGCGCTCATGGACATGGGGCGACAGCTTGAAGGCGAGAAAGCCGCCGAGCGCCCCAACGCTCCCCAATCCAAGAACCCAGAACCAGTGCAATCCAGCCATGAAGAACAAAGCCGCCCAGACCATGGATACGAGCATGGTCTGGCCGAAATCGGGCTGCAGGATGAGGGGGACGATCGTCAGCGGCAAAAGAAGAAAGGCGAGAAGGCGGCTGGGGCCGACGTGGGTCGCGCGTCCCCCTTCCGAAAAGGCCCAGGCGGCGAGGACGACAAAAGCCGGCTTTATGAATTCCGAGGGTTGAACGCCGAGAATCCAGCGCCGCGAGCCCTTGACCTCGGCGCCGAACAGAAGCGCGAGCACGATCAGCGCCATGCTGACCGCAAATACGATCAAGGCCGCGCGCCGCACATGGCGCGGCGACAGGAAGGACGTCACGATCATCAGCAGCGCGGTCGGCGCCAGCAAGAGGGCCTGCCGGTTGACGAAGTGAAAGGTCGGGAGATTCAGGCGCTCGGCGACCGCCGGGCTGGCGGCGAGCGCCATCACCAGGCCGATCACCATCAGCGCCCCGAACGAGCCGAGCAGCCAGCGATCGATTGAGCGAAACCAGTCGGCGACGGGGCCGCGTTCTGCGCGTGAAATCATGAGCCGCTCCTCGAGATTTTGGCGGGTGTGGTTGAGGTGCTTTGCGCCGCGATCCATTGCGCAGCCAGCGCGCGGAACCTGTCGCCACGCTGTTCGAAATTGGCGAATTGATCGTAGGAAGCACAGGCCGGGCTCAGCAGCACGACCGTCTCGGGCGCGCCGCTCGCCAGCGCGTCGCGCGCCGCGGCGGCTACGGCGGCCTCCAGCGTTCCGCAAAGCTCGAATGGCGCACCGCCTTCGAGCGTGCGCGCGAATTCTTCGCTCGAAGCGCCGATCAGATAGGCTTTGGCGAGGCGCGGGAACAAGGCGCGCAAGGGTTCGATGCCGCCCTCCTTCGCCTTGCCGCCGGCGATCCAGAAAATGTCCTTAAAGGAAAGCAGCGCCTTTTCGGCGGCGTCCGCGTTGGTGGCCTTCGAATCATTGACGAACAGCACGCGGCCGAGCCGACCGATCGTCTCCATGCGATGCGCGAGGCCGGCGAAAGAGGCAAAGCTGCGCGCGATCGCCTCTACGCCTAGACCCAGCATCCGGCAGGCGGCGAAGGCGAAGGCGGCGTTCTGTCCGTTGTGGGCGCCCCGCAAGGCGCGAGCAGGGCGCAGATCGATCGCGCTCATCGCGTCTTCGCCGCGCTGGATGATGCGACGGTCCTCGATCGCGACATCGCTGACGCGCGAGGCGAGCGCGGAGATCGTCACGATCCGCGGGCGCCCGCCGCGGGCCTGGCTCGCCTGCAGCCGTGCGGCAATGGCGCGGCACGGTTCGTCATCGACGCCGATCAGCGCGACATCGGCGTTCGCAACGAGACGCTCCTTGATGGCGGCGTAATTTTCGAGCGAGCCGTGCCGGTCGAGATGATCGGGCGTGATGTTGAGCAGCGCGCCGATGCTGGGATTGAGCGTGGGAGCAAGATCGATCTGAAAGGACGAGCATTCCACGACATGGATGCGGCCCTCGGCCGGGGGCGCCAGTTCGAGGACTGGCACGCCGATATTGCCGCCCATTTGCACGTCGCGCCCCGCCTCGCGCAGGACATGGGCGATCAGCGCCGTCGTCGTCGATTTGCCGTTGGCGCCGGTGATCGCGACGAAGGGAGCGTTCGGCGCAAGCAGAGCGCGCTCGCGGCAGAACAATTCGATATCGCCGATGATCTCGATGGCGACGGCTTTCGCCAGAACAACCGTCCAATGCGGCTTGGGATGGGTCAGCGGCACGCCGGGCGCCAGAATGAGCGCCGCGAACGCGCTCCAATCGGCGGCGGCAAGATCGACGATCGCAACGCCCGCTGCGCTCGCGCGCGCTCTTGCGCCTGCGTCGTCGTCCCAGGCCGCCACCTGCGCGCCGCCAGCGCAAAGCGCGTGCGCGGTCGAGAGGCCGGAGCCTCCGAGCCCGAACAGCGCGACCTTGCGGGTTTTGAAGCAGCGGACCGCGATCATGGCTCACCTCAGCTTCAGGGTGGAGAGGCCGACCATCGCGAGCACGAAGGAGATAATCCAGAAACGCATGACGATTTGCGGCTCCGACCAGCCGAGCTGTTCGAAATGATGGTGGATCGGCGCCATGCGGAACACGCGTTTGCCGGTCAGCTTGAATGAGGCGACCTGCACGATGACGGACAAAGCCTCCATCACGAACAGACCGCCGATGACGGCGAGGACGATCTCATGTTTGATGGTGACCGCGATCGCGCCGAGCAGGCCGCCGAGCGCGAGCGAGCCGGTGTCGCCCATGAAAATCTGCGCCGGCGGCGCGTTGAACCAGAGAAAGCCGACGCCCGCCCCGATCAGCGCGCCGCAGATGACGACGAGGTCGCCCGCCTGGGGCACGTGATTGATGCCAAGATATCGGGCAAAGAAGAGATTGCCGACGAGATAGGCGATGAGTCCCAGCGTCGCGGCGCCAATCATCACTGGCACGATCGCCAGCCCATCCAGGCCGTCCGTCAAATTCACCGCATTGCCGAAGGCGACGATGACGAAGGGGCCGAACAGCAGAAAGCCCCAGCCGAGGTCGAGCACATAACCGTTGACGAAAGGCACGGCGAGCGAAGTCGCGCCGGGCGCGCCGACCTCGACGATCGCATAGCAGCCGACCAGCGCGATGGCGAATTCCAGGGCGAGGCGCATCCGGCCGGAAAAGCCGTCATGCGATTGCTTCGTCACTTTCAGATAATCGTCGTAAAAGCCGATCGCGCCAAAGCCGACGGTCACGAACAGCACGATCCATACATAGGGGCTGGCGAGATTGGCCCATAGCAGCGCCGATACGAAGAGGCCGCACAGGATCATCAGCCCGCCCATCGTCGGCGTGCCCTTTTTGGTCAGGAGATGCGACTGCGGCCCGTCGGTGCGGATCGGCTGGCCCTTGCCCTGCTTGAGGCGCAAAGCGGAAATGATGGTCGGGCCGAAAAAGAAGACGAGGAACAGGCCGGTCCCCGCCGCGCCAATGGTGCGAAACGTTAGATAGCGAAACAGGTTCAGCGGGCTGAACAGATGCGAGAAATTGGCGAGCCAGGTCAGCATCCGGTTTCCTTCACTCGCTCGCGGGAATTAGCGAAAAATGCGACCGCAGCGCCGCGACGATCGGCCCCATCGCGCTGCCGTTCGACCCCTTGACCATCACGACGTCGCCCGCGCGCGCCGCATCGAAAACGGACGGCCTGAGATCGGCGGACCGTTCGGCCCATGCGCCGCGAATGGCCTCAGGCGAAGCCTCAAAAAGGCCGCGCATCAAAGGCCCGGCGCAGAATAGGAGATCGACCTTGTTGCGCGCAAGATCGTCCGCCAGCCCTATGTGCGATTGCGCGGCGCCGGCGCCCAGTTCGAGCATATCGCCAAGCACCGCTATGCGCCGGCCGCCAAGGCCCGGAGGGGTCGCCCCTAGTAGCGCCAAGGCGGCGCGCATCGAAACGGGATTGGCGTTGTAGCTTTCGTCGATCAGCGTGAAAGGGCCGCCGGGGCCATGCAAGGTCAGGCGCTCGCCGCGGCCTTTCTGGGCCGAGAATTCGCCCAAGGCGGCGGCGGCCTGTTTGAGATCGACGCCAAGCGCATCGGCGGCGAGCAGGACGCTGAGGGCGTTCTGCGCCATATGCAGGCCGGGCGCGCCCAAAGGGAAGGAAATGTCGCGGCCGCCGATCGAGGCGCGAACCTCGCCGGCGCCGGGCTCGAAATGCAGGAGGCGCGCATCCGCTTCCGCGCCGGCGCCGAAAGTCTCCACTTTGCGCCGCGTCATCCTCGCGCGCTGTTCGAGCCGCGCAAATTGCGGCGCATCGCGATTGAGAAGGATCGTTCCACCGGGTTCGACGCCGGTGAAAATCTCGGATTTCGCGTCGGCGATTGCCTCGAGCGAGCCGAGATATTCCACATGCACCGGCGCGATCGTCGTCACGATGGCGACATGCGGGCGCACCATCGCGACAAGCGGCAATATTTCGCCGGCATGGTTCATGCCGATTTCGAACACGCCGAAGGCGGAAGACGCCGGCATGCGCGCCAAGGTGAGCGGCACGCCCCAATGGTTATTGTAGGAGGCCGCCGACGCATGGGTCGGGCCGCCCTTCGCCAGCGCGAGGCGCAGCATCTCCTTGACGCTCGTCTTGCCGACCGAGCCCGTCACCGCGACAATTCGCGCGTTCGTGCGCGCGCGCGCGGCGATGCCGAGGCGCTCCATTGCGCGCAGCGTGTCATCGACGGCGAAGACCGGCCCTTGCGCGCCAAATTCGCTTTGCCTTGCGCGCGCGACGACGCAAGCGCCCGCGCCCGCCGCAAAGGCGCGCGCGACATAGTCATGGCCGTCCGTCTCGCCTTTGATCGCAAAGAACAGATCGCCGCCGACAAGCGTGCGCGTATCGATTGACACGCCTTCGATCAAGGCGGCAAGGGGCGCGCTGGGCGCGCCGAGGATCTGCGTCAGTTCCGCCTGGCTCCATAGGGCTCGCGTCATGCCGCGTCCTTCAACGCCGCGCGGGCGGCTTCATGATCCGAGAATGGCAGCGTGGCATTGCCGACAATCTGGCCGGTTTCATGGCCCTTGCCGGCGATCAGCAGCGCATCGCCATCGCTCAGCATGGCGACGGCGGCGCGGATCGCCTGCCCGCGATCGCCGATTTCGACGGCGCCTGGCGCGGCGGCCATAATGGCGGCGCGGATGGCGGCGGGATTTTCCGAGCGCGGATTGTCGTCGGTGACGATGACAACATCGGCGCCGCGCGTCGCGATCTCGCCCATGATGGGACGCTTGCCGGCGTCGCGATCGCCGCCGCATCCAAACACGACGATGAGGCGGTGGCGCACGAACGGGCGCAATGTCGCCAACGCCTTATCGAGCGCGTCGGGCTTATGGGCATAATCGACGAAGACCGGCGCGCCATGGCGCTCGCCGACCCGCTCCAACCGTCCCGGCGCGCCCTCCAGGGATTCCAGCGCTCGGAAAACGGCGCCGACGTCGCTTCCCGTGGCGATGCATAATCCCGCCGCGACAAGCGCATTGGAGACCTGGAAATCGCCGGGTAGTGGCAATAAGGTCCGCCATCGCCGGCCTGCATGTTCGAGGCTGACGCGCGTCGCAAAGCCCTCGCGCAAAGCCAACAACAGCCGGACTGCTTCGCCCTTCGCGCCGACCGTGAAGACCTTCAGCCCACGCCGCCTGGCCGCCTCGATAACCTCCGCGGCGATATCGCTGTCGGCGTCGACGACGGCCGGCGCACCCGGGGCAAGCAGCGTTTCGAACAGGCGCAGCTTGGCCGCCAGATAGGCCGCGGGCGTCGCGTGATAATCGAGGTGATCGCGCGAAAGATTGGTGAAGGCGCCGGCGGCAAGGCGCACGCCGTCGAGCCGCTTCTGATCGAGACCATGCGAGGAAGCTTCGAGCGCGAGATGCGTGACGCCCGCGCGGGCAAGCTCATCGAGCGATTCGTGAAGACCGACCGGGTCCGGCGTCGTCAGCGCGCCGTAGGAATTCACCTTGCGCGAGACGATGCCGATCGTGCCCAACGAGGCGGCCTCCAGGCCGAGCCGCGCCCAGATCTGCCGCGCGAAGGCGGCGACCGACGTCTTGCCGCTGGTGCCGGTCACCGCCACGATGGTTTCGGGCTGGCGCGGATAAAGCCGCGCCGCGGCCCGCGCCAGCGCCGCGCGCGCGTCGGCGACGCAGACGTAGGTGACATCGGCCGGCAGGGAGGGCGCGCGTTCGGCGACGATCACGCGGGCGCCCTTTTTGACCGCCTCGGCAACAAAGCCAAACCCATCCTCCCTGGCGCCGGCCAGCGCAAAAAACACGTCGCCGCTTTTCACCTTGCGGCTGTCGGCGCTGAGGCCCTCGACCTCGCGCGATGCGAACGCGCTAGCTGGTTCTGGCAGATCGATGAGATCGCCAAGCCGCATCACTCCTTCGACACCTTGTCTGCGTCGAACCCGAATCCCAGCCGCGCGAGCAGGGGGAAGGGCTGCGTCGGAAATTCGGCCGTCGGCGCCGCGCCGACGAGCGGCTCGACTCGCTCGATCAGCCGGCCGGCAACACGCCCGGCATTATAGGCCGCCGTATGATAGCCGCCGTCTTCGGGCAGGCTTTGGGGCTCGTCGTATAGAACCATGAACAGATATTTCGGCTTGTCGGCCGGCACGATCGCCATGAAGGTCGTGAACACTTGGTCGTTGGAATAGTGGCCATGGAAGATTTTGTCGGCGGTGCCGGTCTTGCCGCCGACATAATAGCCCGGGATATTGGCGAAACCAGCAGAGCCGTGGGTAGCGTTGGAGCGCATGAGATAGCGCATCGACTCGGAGGTCTGCTCGGTGACGACGCGATGGCTGACCGCAATCGCCGCCGCCTCGTCGCGCTTAAGAAAAGTCGGAACCATCAAATTGCCGCCGTTGACCAGAGCCGCCACCGCCATCAGCGCCTGAATCGGCGCGACATTGAGGCCCTGGCCGAAGGCGATGGTCATGGTGTTCAACTCGCTCCAGTGCTCAGGAACGAGCGGTTTGGCGCTTTCGGGCAATTCGGTGCGCAACCGATCGAGCTGGCCCATTTTCCGCAGGAAAGCCTGATGCCCCGGCACGCCGACCATCAGCGCCATGCGCGCGGTGCCGATATTGGAAGAATGGGTGAAGACTTCCGGAACCGTCAACACGCGATGGGTCGCGTGGAAATCGTGAATCGTGAAGCGGCCGTAGCGCAGGCTGTCGCGCGCATCGACGCGCGAGGCGAGAGTGACCTTGCCCGAGTCGAGCGCCATCGCGATCGAAATCGCCTTGAAGGTCGAGCCCATCTCATAGACGCCGACATTGATCCGGTTGATGCGGGTCGGATCTTTGGTCATATCCGGGGGATCATTGGGGTCGAAGTCGGGCAGCGAAGTCAGCGCGATGATCTCGCCCGTATTGACGTCGATGACGGCGCCGGCGGCCGCTTTTGCGCGAAAGCGCGTGAGGCCTGCGGAGAGTTCGTCGCGCAAGGCATGCGTCACTTTCAGATCAAGCGAGAGCTGCACCGGTTTCAGACTGGCCGGATCGACGCTGAAGCCGGCGACATGGGGATCGGTCAGGCTCTGATTGTCGAGATATTTCTCCATGCCGGCGATGCCGATATTGTCCTTGTCGACGAAGCCGATCACATGCGCGCCGATTGGACCATTGGGATAGAAGCGTTTGTTCTCCGGGAAGAAGCCGACGCCGGGCAGGCCCAGATGAAATATTTCCGCCTGTTCCTTGGCGGTGACCTGGCGCTTGACCCAGACAAAGCCCTTCCTCGAGCCCAGCCGTTCGCGAAGCTCCTTGGCGTCGATGTCGGGGAGGACCGCGGTGATGAGTTCGACCGCCTCGTCCTTGTCGATGATGCGGCGGGGTTCTGCGAAGACCGACATGGTCTTGACGTCGGTGGCCAGAATCTCGCCGTTGCGATCGAGCAGGTCCGGTCGCGCGCCGGACGCCGCCTGGTCGGCTGCGACTTTCAAGGTCAGCGGCGGATCGTGCGACAGGCCGAGCAGAACGAGCTTGGCGCCGATGCCGGCATAGGCGACGAACAAGCCGAGCATCAAGAAGCGAATGCGGCCGCCGCTCTTGTCGAGCCGCGTGCGCACGAGATCGCGCGCGAAGGCGCCGAATTTCTTCCATGAAGAATTCATGTTTTTCTTCAAGGCCGCGCCGTTCGTCGCCGGGGGAGTCATGGGTTCTTGCGTCATGACTTACCTCGTAGACGGCGTGGCGCCGGTGACGCCAGGATTTGGCGTCGCGGTCGGCCCGGGAAGGCCTAAAGATTCCAGCTTGCGGCCGATCGAATCGACCTTGGCGACTGGTTCGGGCAGATCGTCGACCCTGACGATCTGATGCAGCGCCAGCGCCTGCATATCAAGCTGTTTGTCGGCCAAAGCCTGCAGGCGGTCGGGGCGCGTCAGAAAAGCATATTCGGCATGCAGGACATTGATCGCGTCGCGCTCCTTGGCGATCAGATGGCGGGTTTTGACGATCTGTTCCGACGCATAGATCGTCTGATATTTCACCGAATAGACATAGACCGCCGAAGCGACGAGCGCGCCGATGGCCAGGACATGCAGAAGACGCCACATCAGCCTCTCCTTTGGCGCGAACGCGGCAGGCGGGTCAAAGCCAGAAGATCGGCGTCGGCGCCCTGCGCGGGCGCGCTCGTGCGCGAGGCAAAACGCAGCTTGGCCGAGCGCGAGCGCGGATTTTGCGCGCGCTCTTTCTCGCTTGGGCCGATCGGCTGGCCGGCGCTGACGTGGAAGGTCGGCGCGGCAGGCCTCGGTTCGCCGGGCAACAGGCGCGAGACCGCCTGGCCGCGGCCCGAGCGCCGCGCGAAGAATTGCTTGACGATGCGGTCTTCGAGCGAGTGAAACGTCACCACGGCAACGCGACCGTCAGCCGCCAATATCGCCTCGGCGGCGAACAACCCCCTGGCGAGTTCGCCCAGTTCGTCATTGACCGCGATGCGCAGGGCCTGAAAACTGCGGGTCGCCGGATGCGTCAATTCGCCGGGCTTGGCGGGGGCGACGCGTTCGATCATTTGCGCGAGTTGAAGCGTCGATTGATACGGCGCTGTCGGCCGGTCGGCGACGATGGCGCGCGCGATGCGGCGCGAAGCGCGCTCTTCGCCGTAATGGAACAGGATGTTGGCGATCGTCTCTTCGTCGTCCTCCAGCAATATGTCGGCGGCGGTGCGCCCTTTCTTCTCCATCCGCATGTCGAGCGGCGCGTCATGGCGCAGCGAAAAACCGCGCGAGGCTTCGTCGATCTGCATGGAGGAGACGCCGATGTCGAGCACGATGCCGTCAAGCGTCTCGAAGCCAAGCGCTCGCGCGGCAAGATCGAGTTCGCCAAAGCGCCCTTCGACGAGACGCAGGCGGCCGCCCGACGTTTCAACGAGCGTTTGGCCGTCGGCGATAGCCTCGGGATCGCGATCCAATCCGATCACCTGCGCTCCCCGCGTAAGCATGGCGCGCGAATAGCCGCCGGCGCCGAATGTGCCGTCAAGATAGACTCCGCCCTCCTTTACGCAGAGGGCGGAGACGACCTCGTCAAGCAGAACGGGAATGTGGTGAGCCGGTCCGCCGGCAGCGGGTTGCCCCTCGCTGCGGCTCACCATCATTCCCGTGCTCCTTGCGGCGCGGCGCGCGCCGCTCTGGCGCCGAGTTCGGCTCGCAATTGGCGCACTCGAGTCTTGGCCTCCTCGAGATGGCTGGCGAAACGGCTCGGCTCCCAGATCTGAAACTTGTGGCCCTGCCCCACGAAAACCGCTCCGCTGGTCAGGCCCATGAACGCCCGGCTCGCCTCGCTCAGCAGCACGCGCCCTTCCGAATCGGGCCGCAATATCTCGCTCGTGCCCAACAGGGCGGTCGCAAAGACGTCGCGCGGCTCCGAATAGGCCGGCATGGTCTCGAGCAAAGCGTCGATTTCCCGCAAAAGCGCGTTGCCGCCGCAATCGAGCGCCGGCGCGTCGAGGGAAGGGTGAACGTAGAGTCCCTCGAACCCGTCCTTCGCCAACACGGCGCGAAAGGATGCGGGGATCGATATGCGACCCTTCGCATCGAAGCGGTTCGTGAAATGCGAGACGAAGCGGTCCAACGGGCTCCCCACGCCCGCCTTGGCCGCGAACAGCCGCAGTCAGCCCCGCGCTTGCATGCGGTTCCGACCGTCCGGACGCGAATATGCTTGACGGGATGACATGGGATAACATGGGACTTTATGGGCGTCAACGATTGTCCAGTCCCCAGGGACAATCCTGAGGCCACCACGCCCATTAGGGGTTGTTAAGGTTAAGGGAGGGTTAGGAGCGGCGGCGAAGCGGGGCATCCGCGGCGCCCGCCTTCAAAATTATGGGCAAAGAAGCTACAAGTCGCTCCAAATATCGCCGCCAACGCTGCTACTCTCGCCCGCCCATGAATCTCGCCGCCTTCCGCCAATCGCTCGCCGCCCCTGCTCCGCCCGCCGGCATCGGTCCGGCGCTCGAAGCGCTTTGGCATGATGCGCGGGGCAATTTCGATCGCGCGCATGATCTGGCCCAGAGCGACGAGGGCGGCAAGGGCGACTGGGTTCACGCCTATCTGCACCGCAAGGAGGGCGATGCGGGCAACGCGGCCTATTGGTATCGCCGCGCCGGCCAGCCGATTTGCCGGCAGACGCTGGCGGCCGAATGGGAGGCGATTGTGCAGGCGTTGCTGGCGGACGCCAAGCCTGAGGCCCGGGCGCGCGGGTCAAAAGACCAAAGGACCATAGGGTTTCACGGCAACGCTCGATCTGCTCCGAAGTCAGTGCGGATGGACGCCGAGGCGGCCCCACTGGCTCGACCAGAAGACCACGATCGGACGGCCCTTAACGCTCGACTCCGGAATGAAGCCTATTTCCGGCATGCGGCTGTCGAGGGAATTGTCGCGGTTGTCGCCCAGCACGAAGATGCTATCGGGCGGCGCCGTCACCGGCGCCATATTGTCGAAGGGGCCGTCGTCGCCGTCGATTTTTACGATTTCATAGCTTGCCCCGTCCGGGATCGTCTCGCGGTAGAGCATGCCCTGGCGCGCCGCGCCGGATGAATCATAATCATGCCCGGCCCAGTGGCCGATCGCCACGCGATCGAGAAGCTGGCCGTTGAGGCTGACGCGTCCGTTGACGTATTCGACGATGTCGCCGGGCAGGCCGATGACGCGCTTCACGTAATACGCGCCGTCCCGTATAAAATAGATGATTTCGCCGCGCTGGATCGGTTGGCTCCGCCACGCGTTTATTACCGAAAATATGAGGTCGCCCACCAACAGGTTGGGCTCCATCGATTGCGAAGGAATGCTGAAGCTGCGCAACGTGACTAGGTCGCGCTGGCGCAACTGGAAGGTCGCCTCTCCGGGAATTGCCAGCAGCAGCGCCAGTCCGACATAGACCCACCAGCGTTGATAGGGGCGGCCGGTCGCCGCCCGTCCCTGGCCCGACAGACGCAAAACGTCGAAAGCGGGCAATGCAAACAACAAGCAAAGACACGAGGCGAAGAGAACAAAGGCCGTCCGATGTTCAAACAACTCGGCTGGCCCAAAGATGATCATCACGATCGGAATAGCGTAGACAAGGATGAGCGCGACCGCGCGGCGGGGATATCCAAGATAAAGATAGACGGCGGGGCTGCACAGCAAGCTCAGCGCGAAGAGCCAGGCCCGCCGCCTGCATGATAATTTCAGCGACGGTCGCTTGGCCTCCGCGACGCTCATCGGAACCTCCTCAAGAACTTGCGTTGCATGTCGCTTAGCGAACTATCACCTGGCGGGACCAAACTCCCAAGCGGCCCCACAAAGATGATTTTGTGCTGACGGTTACGGGATGCCCATGAAGCGATCCGCGACGGCTCAGGCGCTCGGCAGCATCCGCCGCAACACCCCGTCGCGCAGAATGTAATGGTGGACCAGCGCCGCCGCCGCATGCAGGCCGACGAGGATCAAGAGGGAGTTCGCCGCCAGTTCGTGGTAATGCGTTATCGTGCGGACCAATGGCTTGTCGCCCGGCGCGATAGACGGCAGTTGCAACAGACCCCAGATCGCGTCGGCGCGAATCGCCTCGACGATCAGGCCGAGCGACACGGTCGCGATCACCCCGGCGTAAAGCAGATAATGCGTGGCGCGCGCCAGGAATTCCATGATGCCGCTGTCTGCGTCGGGCAGGCTACGGCCCCCCGTCAGGCGCCAGAAGATGCGAAGCGCCAATACGAATACGAGCGCGACGCCAAACGTGATGTGCAGGGAGAGGATGTCGGCGCGCCAGGGCCGCGAGAACCATGCCGAAATCTGCTCGCTCACCCAAAGGGATGCGACCAGCGCGGCGGTCAGCCAGTGCAGCGTCATCGTCCTCGCGTCATAGCGAAGCGTCGCGGACCGCGCCCCCGGAATCCCTTCGATCGTCGCGCTCATGATGGTCCCTTTCCGCTAGAGCCGGCCGGATATGGCTCAGAAATTATGCCGACAATAAGCGTCGAAACAGGCATAACGGCGGCGGCCATATAGCGTTCCCCTCCCAAATTAAGGGGGCGCGAAGGCCTTCACGCAAATTTCGGATCGAGTTCGCCGCTCGCATAGCGTTTGGCCATGTCGGCAAGGGGGATGATTTTCTTGATCTTCGAGGCATTGCCGGCCGCGCCAAATTCGGTCAGCCGCAGCTTGCACAGCTTCACCATCGCCTCCATCGCGGGTTTGAGATATTTGCGCGGATCGAATTCGTCCGGATGCTCGGTCAGCACGCGGCGGATCTGGCCTGTCAAAGCCATGCGATTGTCGGTGTCGATGTTGATCTTGCGCACGCCGTGCTTGATGCCGCGTTGAATCTCTTCGACCGGCACGCCCCAGGTTTGCGGCATCTTGCCGCCGAACTTGTTGATGATGTCCTGCAGATCCTGCGGCACAGACGACGAGCCATGCATCACCAGATGCATGCTCGGCAGTTTCTTGTGAATCTGCTCGATCACATTCATCGCCAGGATCGCGCCGTCGGGCTTGCGCGAGAATTTGTAAGCGCCGTGCGAAGTGCCCATGGCGATGGCGAGCGCATCGACTTTCGTCTCGCGCACGAATTTGACCGCTTCGTCCGGATTGGTCAGCAATTGGTCGTGGCTCAGCACGCCCTCGGCGCCGTGGCCGTCTTCCTTGTCGCCCTTGCCCGTTTCCAGCGAGCCGAGCACGCCAAGCTCGCCCTCGACCGATACGCCGCCCAGATGCGCCATCTCCGTAACAGTCTTGGTGACGCCGACATTATAGGCCCAGTCGGCCGGTGTCTTGGCGTCGGCTTTGAGCGAACCGTCCATCATCACCGAAGTGAAGCTCGCCTGAATCGCCGTCATGCAAGTTCCCGGCGCATTGCCGTGATCGAGGTGCAGGCAGATCGGAATTTGCGGATAGATTTCGGTCAGCGCATCCATCATGTGGCGCAGCACGATATCGTTGGCATAAGATCGCGCGCCGCGCGAGGCCTGGATGATGACGGGCGCGTCAAGCGCGTTCGCCGCCTCGCCGATGGCGAGCGCCTGCTCCATATTGTTGATGTTGAACGCGGGCACGCCATAGCCTTGTTCGGCCGCGTGATCGAGCAATTGACGAAGCGTGATGCGTGCCATTTGTCCTCCCAATTTATTTGTTTTTTTTGGCGACGTCTAAGTGCGAAGCGCTTCGACGCCAGGCAGAGCGTTGCCCTCCATCCATTCCAGGAAAGCGCCGCCAGCCGTCGATACATAGGTGAAATCATCGGCGACGCCGGCGCCGTTGAGCGCGGCGACCGTATCGCCGCCGCCGGCGACCGAAACCAGCTTGCCTTCTTTCGTGCGCTTGGCGACATGGCGCGCCAGTTCGAACGTACCACGTTCGAAGCCAGCAAGTTCGAAAGCGCCGAGCGGACCGTTCCACACCACGGTCGCCGCTTCATCGATCGAGGCCTTGATGCGATCGACGGAGAGCTGGCCGATGTCGAGCATCATGCCGGCGGCGGGAATGGCGTCGACGCCGTAATCGTGCGAGGGCGCATTGGCGGCAAAATTGTCCGCGACGATCGCATCGACGGGCAGCAGCACCGCGCAGCGCGCGGCCTGCGCCTTGGCCATGATCTCGCGCGCGGTCCCGGCGAGGTCCTTTTCGCAAAGCGATTTGCCGACCGGCAGTCCCTGCGCATTGAGAAACGTATTGGCCATGCCGCCGCCGATGACGAGCGCATCGACCTTGGCGACGAGATTGCCGAGCAGATCGAGCTTGCTCGAGACCTTGGCGCCGCCGACGATCGCGACGAGCGGGCGCTTAGGCGCCTCCAGCGCCTTGCCCAGCGCTTCGAGTTCGGCCTGCATCGCGCGCCCGGCATAGGCCGGCAGCTTATGCGCGACGCCCTCGGTCGAGGCATGGGCGCGATGGGCGGCCGAGAACGCGTCATTGACGTAGAGATCGCCCAAAGCGGCGAGTTCGGCGACAAAGGCCGGATCGTTCTTCTCCTCGCCCTTATGGAAGCGCGTGTTCTCCAGCAGCAACACGTCGCCGTCCTTCATCGCGGCGATCGCGCGCACGGCGACTTCGCCCACACAATCAGGCGCGAAGGCGACCGGCTCTTGGAGATGCTCGGCGACCGCGGCGGCGACCGGCCGCAGCGAATTAGCTTCATCAGGGCCGCCTTTGGGACGCCCGAAATGGGCGAGCAGGATGACCTTGCCGCCCTTTTCTGAAATCTCGCGGATGGTCGCCAAGACGCGATCGATGCGCGTCGCGTCGGTGACCTTGCCATTTTCCATCGGCACGTTGAGATCGACGCGTAGCAGGACGCGCTTGCCGGAGACGGAGGCGTCGTCGAGGGTGCGGAAGGGACGGGTCATTTTGGCGCCTGAAGGCTTGGCGCGCCGCCGTGATGCGGATGCGCCGGGATCGCTTACGAGCGAAGGTCTCTCAAATCAGCTTGCCCATCGCCACCGCCGTGTCGGCCATGCGGCTCGAGAAGCCCCATTCATTGTCGTACCACGACAGTACGCGCACGAAATTACCCTCCATCACCTTGGTCTGGTCGAGATGGAAGATCGAGGAATGGCTGTCGTGGTTGAAGTCCATCGAGACGTTGGGCTGATCGGTGAAGCCCAGAATGCCCTTCAGCGCGCCATTGGCGGCGGCCTTGATCGCGGCATTGATCTCTTCGACGCTGGTCGCGCGCTTGGCGACGAATTTGAAGTCCACGACGGAAACATTGGGGGTCGGCACGCGGATCGCCGAACCGTCGAGCTTGCCTTTCAGCTCCGGCAGCACCAGGCCGACGGCCTTGGCGGCGCCGGTGGTGGTCGGGATCATCGACAGCGCGGCCGCGCGGGCGCGATAAAGATCCTTGTGCATCGTGTCCAAGGTCGGCTGGTCGCCGGTATAGGAATGGATCGTCGTCATGAAGCCGTGATCGATGCCGATCGCGTCGTTCAGCACTTTGGCGACCGGCGCCAGGCAATTGGTCGTGCAGGACGCGTTGGAAACGACGAGATGCTCCTTCGTCAGCTTGTGATGGTTGACGCCGAACACCACCGTGAGGTCGGCGCTGTCGGCCGGCGCCGAGACGATCACCCTTTTGGCGCCGGCGGTCAGATGCGCGGCGGCCTTGTCCCGCGAAGTGAAAATGCCCGTGCATTCCAGCGCGATATCGATGCCCAATTCCTTGTGGGGAAGCTGCGCGGGGTCCTTGATCGCGGTGACCTTGATCTTGCCGGCGCCGACATTAATCGTGTCGCCCTCGACCGACACGGTATGGGGAAAGCGGCCATGGACGCTGTCGAAGCGCAGGAGATGCGCGTTGGTCTCGACGGGGCCGAGATCATTGACCGTCACGACCTCGATGTCCGTGCGCCCGGATTCGACAATCGCGCGCAAAATATTGCGCCCGATGCGCCCAAAGCCGTTGATCGCCACCCTCACCGCCATCGCCCATCTCCTAGCAAGCACAAGATTTCTTAAAACACGCAACCGGTCTGCCGCAATCGGCATCGTCACAGAGGCGATACGGTCCGCCCCCGTGGGGACGACAAAAAGCGTACTAACCCTTCAGCCGCGCCAGCGCCGCATCGGCCACCGCCTGCGGCGTAATGCCGAAATGTTCGTAAAGCGCCTTATAGGGCCCGCTCGCGCCAAAGCCGGTCATGCCGATGAAAGGCCCGTCGCCGATCAGCGCGTCCCAGCCCTGGCGGACCGCCGCTTCGACAGCAACGCGCACCTTGGCCGAACCGATCACCGACCGGCGATAGGATTCGCTCTGGTCCATGAACAGATCCATGCAAGGAACGGAGACGACGCGCGCGGCGACATTCTTGCCGGCCAGAAGCTTCTGCGCCGCCACCGCGAGCGAGACTTCCGAGCCGGAGGCGAAGATCGACACCGCCGCTTCGCCATTGGCCGGCGAAATCTCATAGGCGCCCAGCGCGCAAAGATTGTCCGCCACATGGGTTCGGCGCAAGGCGGGCAGGCTCTGTCGCGACAAAGCGAGGATCGACGGCGAATTTCTCGCTTCCAGCGCCGCCTGCCAGCATTCTACCGTCTCGACGGAATCGGCGGGGCGGAACAGCAGCATGTTGGGGATCGCCCGCAATGCCGCCAGATGCTCGACCGGCTGGTGCGTCGGGCCGTCTTCGCCGAGCCCGATCGAATCATGGGTGAACGCATGGGTGACGCGCACGCCCATCAGCGCGGCGAGCCGCAGCGCGGGGCGGCAATAATCGGTGAAGACGAGAAAGCTTGCGCCCGACGCAATGAAGCCGCCATGCAGCGACAGGCCGTTGCAGGCCGCCGCCATGCCATGTTCGCGTATGCCCCAGTGGATGTATCGGCCGGACATGTCGTCCGGCGTGATGTCGCGCGTCGCCTCGACCTTGGTGTTGGTGGAGGGGGTGAGGTCGGCCGAACTGGTGATCAATTCGGGCACGGCCGGCGCGATGATTTTCAGCGCGGCTTCGCCCGCCTTGCGGGTGGCGGCATCCGGCGCATCGGCGGCGAGCTTCTGCTTATAGGCGTCGATCGTCTGACGAAATGTCGCGGGCAGGTCGCCGCGAATGCGCCGCTCGAATTCGGCGACCTGTTCAGCTGGCCTTGTCTGCAACAGGCGGCGCCATCTCTTGTTCGGGCTGCGGCCCTTGGCGCCGACCGCGCGCCAGGCCAAAAAGATTTCCTCGGGCACGACGAAAGGATCATAGGGCCAATGCAGGAAGAGGCGCGCCCCGGCGATTTCGGCCGCGCCCAGCGCCTCGCCATGCGCCTTGTTGGTGCCCGCCCGCGTCGGCGCGCCAAAGCCGATCGTCGTCTTGCAGGCGATCAAACTGGGCTTGTCCGCTCGTTTTGCGGCGCGCAAAGCGCGCAGGATCGCGGCCTGGTCATGCCCGTCGATCAGCACGGATTTCCAGTCGGCGGAGCGAAAGCGGGCGATCTGGTCGACCGAATCGGAAAGAGAGGTCTTGCCGTCGATCGATATGCCGTTGTCGTCGTAGAGGACGATGAGCTTGGACAATTTCAAACGGCCGGCGATGGCGATCGCTTCCTGGCTGATCCCTTCCATCAGGTCGCCGTCGGAGGCCAGAACATAAGTGTGATGGTCGACGATATCGCCAAATTCCGCCGTCAGCATGCGTTCGGCCAGAGCCATGCCGACCGCCGTCGCAAGGCCTTGCCCGAGCGGGCCGGTCGTCGTCTCGACGCCGATCGTGTGGCGATATTCTGGATGGCCGGGCGTCTTCGAGCCAAGCTGGCGGAAGCTTTTGATATCCTCGATCGTCAGACCGTTGGCGCCGCCGACCCCGGTCAAATAAAGCAGGGAATAGAGCAACATCGAGCCATGGCCGGCCGATAGAACGAAACGGTCGCGATCGGGCCAGTGCGGGTCGGCGGCATCGAACTTCAACACGTCGCGAAACAGCACGGTCGCCATATCGGCCGCGCCCATCGGCAATCCGGGATGGCCGCTATTGGCCTTTTCGACGGCGTCCATCGACAGCGCGCGAATGGCGTTGGCCATTAGATCATGGGTCACAACCGACGCCATACCGCTCTCCCAATGCATGCCGCCGGGGACCGCCGCGCGTTGCTCCCAAGGCGCCGCTTGATAGGCGCCGTGACTGGGCCTGTCAATTGTGCATCCCCAGGCGATGGCGTCATGCGCGTTGACGGTTGCTTCAACTGAAGCGTAAACATTGAAACGCAACCCACGGAAGCCGCATGGTCGCCGATCCCCTGGAGCCGTCTTTAAAGCGACTGCGCGCCGCCATCGACCTGCTCGAAGCGGCGATCGAGCGGCGGCTCCGACAAGACAGCGCGCAGGGCGACGCCCAGGAAGAACTCGCGCTGATGCAGGACGACCGGGCGCGGCTCGCCGTCGAGCTTGACGGGGCGCTCGACAGAAATCGCGGTCTGCTTGCCGCCAATACCGAGGCCGCGCGGCGGCTCAGCCGAGCCGGCGCGGCCCTTCGCTCCATTCTCGAACGCCCAACGGGCGACGAGCCGGCATAACGATCAAGGGGAGGCGCTCGGCAAATGGCCCAGGTGACGGTGACGATCGGCGGACGCGTTTATCGTTTGGCCTGCAACGAGGGCGAGGAGCCGCATCTGGAGACGCTGGCCCGCGAGATCGACGGCAAGATCGATGAAATCCGCGGCTCGTTTGGCGAGATCGGCGATCAGCGGCTCGTCGTCATGGCCGCCCTCACCATTGCCGACGAATTGTCGGAGACGCGGCGGGCCATCGCAAAGCTGGAGGCGCGCGTCGCCGAGAACGCCGATGCCGATGGCGCGGCCAGGCGCGAAGCCGACCAGCAGGCGTCGCTGTTTGCCGAAGCTTTGGGCGAGGCGAGCCACCGCATAGAGAGTCTGGCCGCCGCGCTCGCGCAATCGGCCAAGGGATGAACGTCGCGCGTTCGCCAAGCGATGCGCAGATTTGGAGGGTTCGACGCATGCCCGCATAAACGCTGCCTCACGCACGAAAGCCCCTCGAAGAAGCGGGCCGAACGGAACCATTGGGGAGGAAAGTCATGCTCAAGAGCTGGAAGCTGTTCATTATCGGGTTCGTCGCCATTTTCGTCGGCGCGAGTCTCGCCCATTTCATCCAGACTTTTGGAGGGACAAGGGTTCGCGACGTGCGCTTCGTGGCGTCCAATGGCGTCGTGATGAGCGCCCTGCTCTATCAGCCGGCCAATGCAACGGCCAAAACCCCGGCTCCCGGCATACTCGCCGTGCACGGCTACATCAATTCGCGCGAAACGCAGGACGGCTTTGCGATCGAATTTGCGCGGCGCGGCTATGTCGTGCTGGCTCTGGATCAGCGCGGCCACGGTTATAGCGACGGACCCGCTTTCGCCGATGGTTTTGGCGGCCCGGCGGGGCTGGCCTATCTGCGTGGCCTCGACATCGTCGACAAGGACAATATCGGCCTTGAGGGCCATAGCATGGGCGGCTGGACCGTCTTGGCCGCCGCCATCACTTCTCCCAATGATTACAAATCCATGGTTTTGGCGGGATCCAGCGTCGGCAAGCCCTTCGCGGCCGAAGGCTCGCCAAGCTGGCCGCGCAATATCGCGCTCATCGAAGGCCAATATGACGAATTCTCGAAACTGATGTGGGACGTCGATAAAGCGGCCGACGTCGGCCAATCGCCCAAGCTGCAGGCCCTGTTTGGAACCGACAAGCCGGTCGAGGTCGGCAAGCTCTACGGGACGATGGCGGCGGGCGACGCGCGCCTGCTTTATCAACCGGCGATCAGCCATACCGGCGAACATTTCACGAATGTGTCGATCGGCGACGCGATCGACTGGTTCGCGCAAACGCTTAAAGGGGGCGCGGAGCTGCCGGCGTCCGATCAGATCTGGTACTGGAAGGAATTGGGCACGCTGATCAGCCTCGTCGGCTTCGTTGTCTTCCTGCTCGGCGCATTCGAAGTGACGTTGACCCTCCCCGCCTTCGCAAGCCTGGCGCATGATCCGACCCCGGCTCGCCTCGAGCGCGGCCGGGGCTGGTGGATCGCCTTCGTCCTTGCCGCCTTGTTGCCCGCGATCACTTACTTTCCGCTGGCAGCGGTCGGCTATGCCGAGCTGACGCCATCGTCCTTCATGCCGCAGCACATCACCAATTGCATCGTACTATGGGCGCTCGGCACGGCGGCGATCACGCTGATCCTGTCCCTGTTCACCGGCGGCCGCGGCGCAAAATTCGACAACGACTGGCTGAAATCGCTGGGCGCCGCCGTCCTGACGGTATTCGTCGGCTACGGAATTCTGGCGCTCGTGCAGGCGGCCTATCTCGTCGACTTCCGCTTCTATCTCGTCGGCCTCAAGCTGATGAGCGCTGCGCAGATGAAGATCTTCGCGATCTACCTAATACCGCTGACCCTGTTCTGCCTCGTTGCGATGCGCTCGGTTCACGCCTCGCTCGGCGTCGCCGGCGCCGGCGCCGTCGCGCAATATGCGACGAATATCCTCGCGTTCGTCGGCGGCTTTGCGCTGATGATCGCTTGCATCTACGCGATGCTGTTTTTGAGCGGGCATTTGCCGTCCGCCGATATCGCGCTGTTTGCGATCGTCGGCATTCAGTTCATCCCAATCCTCACGATACTTGCGATCATTTCGACCTTCGCCTACCGGCGCACGAATTCCTACGCGCCCGGCGCGTTTGTCTCGGCGCTGTTCGTGACCTGGTACATTGTGGCGGGGCAAGCGACGCAGGCGCTGATCTAGGTCGTCTTCGCCGCGACCTGTCGTTGCACGGAGGAACGCAATCACAGGCCGCGGCCGAGCGAACTTATGGCTTCCGGCCCTCGCGGGCCAGCAACCGCAATACTGCGCTCAGCACGGCTTTGAGCGAAGCCATTACGATATTGGGGTCCATCGCCACGCCATGGACGATCTCGCCCTTGCCGTCCTGCAATTCGACATAGCAGGCGGCGGTCGCATGGGCGCCGCGCCCGACTGCATGTTCGTGATAGTCGAGGAACGAGAATTCCACGCTAAAGGCGCGCTTCAGCGCATCGACGAAGGCGTCGATCGGCCCGTTGCCATTCCCTTCGATGGTCAAAGTCGACCCGTCCGTCCTTCTCAGCACCACGGTGAGTTCGCGTCCGTCCCGGCTGGTCGGGATCATCTGCTGCGATTGCAGGACCATCGGCGCGGCCGACAATAGATAGGTCTTGTCGAACAAGGCCCAGACATCGGCGCTGGAAAGCTCCTTGCCGTCGCGATCCATCTGCGCCTGGGCGATTTTCGAGAATTCCACCTGCAAGGCGCGCGGCAAATCGAGCCCATGATCGGCGCGCAGGATATAGGCAAGGCCGCCCTTGCCCGACTGACTGTTGATGCGAATCACCGCCTCGTAATCGCGCCCGACGTCCTTCGGGTCGATCGGCAGATAGGGTACCTGGAACAGGGGATCGTTGCGCTTTTCCTGCGCGTCGAACCCCTTCTTGATGGCGTCCTGATGCGAGCCGGAAAAGGCGGTGTAGACGAGTTCGCCGACGTAAGGATGGCGCTGATGCACCGGCAATTGAGTGCAAAATTCGGCCACCTCCTTGATCGCGTCGACGTCGCGCAGGTCGAGCCCGGGATCGACGCCCTGCGTGAACAGGTTGAGCGCCATCGTCACGATATCGACATTGCCGGTGCGCTCGCCATTGCCGAACAAAGTGCCTTCGACGCGGTCGGCGCCCGCCATCAGCGCGAGTTCGGCCGCCGCCACGGCCGTGCCGCGATCGTTATGGGGATGCACGGACAGGATGACGCTGTCGCGGTTCGAAATATGACGCCCGAACCATTCGAACTGATCGGCGTAGATATTGGGCGTCGCCATTTCGACGGTGGCGGGAAGATTGAGGATCAACCGGCGTTGCGGACTGGGCCTGACGATGTCCTTGACCGCCTCGCAAATCTCCAGCGAGAAATCCAATTCGGTGCCGGTGAAGCTCTCGGGCGAATATTGGAATATGAACTCGGTCTCAGGCGACTTGGCGGCCAGTTCCATCACCAGACTGGCGGCGCTGGCGGCTATCTCCTTGATGCCGTTGCGGTCGGTCCGGAACACGACGTCGCGCTGCAGGGTCGAGGTCGAATTATAGAAGTGCAGAATGACCTTTTTGGCGCCCTTCACCGATTCGAAGGTCCGTTCGATCAATTCGCGCCGGCATTGGGTGAGAACCTGGATCGCGACGTCGCCGGGAACCTTGTCGCCCTCGATGACGGAACGCACGAAGTCGAAATCGGTCTGCGAGGCCGAGGGGAAGGCGACTTCAATCTCTTTGAAGCCCATATTCACCAATAGATTGAACATGCGGTTCTTGCGATCGACGCCCATCGGCTCGATCAAGGCCTGATTGCCGTCGCGAAGATCGACCGAACACCAGATCGGCGCTTTGGAAATGACTTGCGAGGGCCAGCGGCGGTCCGGCAAATTGACGGGCGCATAAGCGCTATATTTGGAAATCGGCATCATTGTCATGGGAGACCCTTGAAGCATTGCGCCGGTCGCACTCAGCATGGGCGATCCGCGCGGCGAATTATCCGGACTAAGGCGATTGCGAAGTCGAACGGCTGCGTCCCGGCGCGCTCAGAGCGCCGGGCGGGTAAGTCGCAGGAACGAAAGCAGGGTCGATGACCGGACTCGCATTATGCGAAAAAAGCAGACGGGGGTGGAAAAATCAACCCGTATTCGCATGGGCCGCCCGCATCGGCGTGGGGAAACACAGTCTCGTGGGCGAATTTGCGTTCCGCCGCGCCTGTCTGGGAAAGGGCTCGCGCCGCCAGACCGCAGATCGAATTCGTGAAATTGCGGTTGACGATTGCCTGAGAACAGGGTGACATGTTAGCCAGCGGAGCGGGAACGATTAGGGCGAACTTTCGGGCGGAGCGGTGAAAATCGCCTTCGGGACGTCGTGGCGGATCCGTCTCGCGTTCGCCCTGTCCTCGGGGACGAAGCCGCGACCTCAAGGTCAATTCTCTCGATGACGCCGATCATTTCCATTCTGAACCTAAGCAAGAGCTTCCCGGGGGTCAGGGCGCTTAGCGATGTCCAATTCGAGTTGATGGCCGGCGAGGTTCACGCTCTTATGGGCGAAAACGGTGCGGGCAAGTCAACGTTGATGAAAATCCTCGCCGGCGTGTACACGAAGGACAGCGGCGAAATTCTTTACAACGGCCAGCCGGTGGCCTTTGCCGGCCCGCGCGACGCGCAAGCCATGGGGATCGGCATCATTCATCAGGAACTCCAACTGATGAATCATCTGACTGTCGCTCAGAATATTTTTATCGGTCGCGAGCCGAGGGGGCGCCTCGGCCTCTTTCTTGACGAAGACAAGCTCAATCGCCAGGCGCGGGACATTCTCGCCCGCATGAATTTGAACCTCGACCCGCGCGCTGTCGTCGGCTCTCTGACGGTGGCCAAGCAACAGATGGTGGAAATCGCCAAGGCTCTGTCCTTCGAGTCCCGCGTCCTGATCATGGACGAGCCCACCTCGGCCCTGAACGACGCGGAAATCGCGGACCTTTTCAGGATCATTCGCGAGTTGAAGGCTCGCGGCGTGGGCATCATCTACATTTCCCACAAGATGGACGAGTTGAAACAAATTTCGGACCGCGTCACCGTCTTGCGCGATGGCGAATATGTCGCCACCGTGTTGACGCGGACGACAAGCGTCGAGGCGATCATCAGCATGATGGTCGGGCGGACTTTGACGGACGCCTTGCGCTCGGAAAGTCTGGAGACGCGTGGCGACGTGGCGCTGGAGGTCAGAAATCTCAATTGTGGTCCCCTGGTTCGGGATGTGAGTTTTGTTTTGCGCAAAGGCGAGATTTTGGGATTTGCGGGTCTGATGGGCGCCGGGAGAACGGAAGTGGCGCGGGCCGTTTTCGGCGCGGATCGATTGAGTTCAGGCGAAATTTTCGTGAATGGATCGAAGGCGGCGATCAAGTCGCCGAGCCACGCCGTCGCGCGAGGCATCGGCTATCTCTCCGAGGACCGCAAGCGTTTTGGCCTAGCGACGGGGATGGACGTCGAATCCAACGTCGTCATGTCCAATTTGAAGAAGTTCTTATCGTTCGGGTTTTTCCTGCGCAAGCTCAAGATTCGAGAAACGGCCGTCGGTTTCGTCGCCCTCCTCAACATACGCACGCCGTCCACGACGCAGGAAGTGCGGCTTCTCTCGGGCGGCAATCAGCAAAAAATCGTCGTCGCGAAATGGCTCGCGCGCGATTGCGACATCCTGTTTTTCGATGAGCCGACGCGCGGCATCGACGTCGGCGCAAAGAGCGAAATCTACAAGCTTCTCAGATCCCTGGCCAAGCAGGGCAAGGCGATCGTGATGATATCCTCGGAATTGCCGGAAATCCTGCGTATGAGCGACCGGATCGTCGTGATGTGCGAGGGCCGCATCACGGGCGAATTGCTCGCCAAGGACGCTACGCAGGAACGGATCATGCAGCTGGCGACGCAGCGCGAAACATTGAAGGCCGCCTAACCAGAAGAGGTCTAACCCTATGTCGATGCGAACCGATGTTGCGACGCTGGCGAATGACGGACGCATCTCCAGTCTGCGGGCCCGCCTTTTCGGTCCGACGGCGCTGCAAAAACTGCTCGCCTTCGCGAGTCTCATTCTGCTGCTGGTTTTTTTCAGCTTCGCCTCGCCCGCCTTCATGCAGACCGAAAACATGCTGGGCATCTTGCAGTCGACCGCGGTCAACGGGGTGCTGGCGATCGCTTGCACCTTCGTGATCATTACGGGAGGCTTCGACCTTTCCGTCGGGACGATGATGACCTTTTGTGCGGTAATGTGCGGAGTCTTTCTGACCTATTGGGAATTGCCGATGTGGACGGGCGTCGTCGCGGCGATCGCGACGGGCGCCTTCAGCGGAGGCGTTTCAGGGACGTTGACGGCGAAAATGAAAATACCGCCCTTCATCGCCACTTTGGGCATGATGATGTTGCTCAAGGGGCTCTCCCTGGTGGTTTCCGCCGATAAGCCGATCTATTTCAACAATACGGAAAATTTCTCGATGATCTCGCAGGACTCGCTCATCGGCCTCGTCTTGCCCAATCTGCCCATCCCCAACGCCGTGCTGATCTTGTTCATGCTTGCGATCGCCGGCTCCATCGTGCTCAATCGCACGGCGCTTGGCCGCTACACCTTTGCGCTCGGGAGCAATGAGGAGGCGGTGCGTCTCTCCGGCGTGAATGTGGATTTGTGGAAAATCGCGATCTATAGTCTCGGCGGCGCGATTTGCGGCGTCGCCGGACTTCTTATCGCCTCGCGGCTGAATTCGGCGCAGCCGGCGCTCGGACAGGGCTACGAACTCGAGGCTATCGCCGCCGTCGTGATCGGCGGCACATCGCTCAGCGGCGGTTCGGGCACGATTCTCGGCACCATCATCGGCGCCTTCATCATGAGCGTGCTCACCAATGGCCTACGCATTCTGTCTGTCGCCCAGGAATGGCAGATCGTGGTGACCGGCCTGATCATTATTCTGGCCGTTTACGCAGACATCTTGCGCCGCAAAAGGAGCTGATGCGGGCGGATCAATCAAAGGAGGAGCAAAGAGCGATTTATGTGCAAAGACCGACATTAGCTTCGCAAGAAGCGATGAAATCTCCAACTTCAATAATCTCGACCAGGAGGAACACCCATGATGAATCCACGAATATTCGGCGCCGTCGTCGGACTGGGCGCCTCGCTCGGCGCGACGGCCATCGCCCGTGCCGACGATGTCTATCCCATTGATCTCCAAGGGCTTTCAGCACCAGTTCTGGCAGGCGGTGAAGGCCGGCGCGGAACAGGCGGCCAAGGAGGCCAACGTCAAAATCACTTTCGAGGGGCCGGAAACCGAAGCGATGGTCGATAAGCAAATCGACATGCTTTCGGCCGACCTCGCCAAGCACCCGAACGCGATCGGCTTTGCGGCGCTCGACAGCAAGGCCGCCATTCCCCTGCTCAAAAAGGCGCAGGCCGCCAACATCCCGGTCATTGCCTTCGACTCCGGCGTCGACAGCGACATTCCGCTTACGACCTGCACGACGGACAATCTGGCGGCCGCGGGCCTCGCCGCGGACAAGATGGCCGAAGCGATCGGCGATGCGGGCGAAGTCGCCGTCGTCGTGCACGATCAGACCAGCCGCACCGGCATCGATCGTCGCGATGGATTCTTGAATCGGATGAAGGAGAAGCATCCGAACATCAAGATCGTCAGCGTCCAATACGGCGGCGGCGACCACTTGAAGTCGGCCGAGATCGCCAAGGCGATTATCCAGGCGAACCCGAACCTCAAAGGCATTTTCGGCGCCAATGAAGGGTCGGCCGAAGGCGTAGCGATCGGCGTCAAGGAGTCGGGCAAGAAGCTCGTCATCATCGGCTACGACTCGGGCAAGGAGCAAAAAGACGCGATCGTGTCGGGCGCGATGGCCGGCGCCATCACGCAGAACCCGGTCGGCATCGGCAAGTGCGTCGTGGAATCGGCCTTGAAGGCGCTCAAGGGCGAGAAGCTGCCCAAGATCATCGACACGGGGTTCTATTGGTACGACAAGACGAACATTACCGACCCGAAGGTCGCCGCCGTCCTCTACGATTGATCCATCGTCCAGCCATGGAGGAAGGGCCTCGGCCCTTCCTCATTTTTATGCTTGCGATAGAACGGAAGCTTCTGTGCTCTCGGCCTGGCGCGCCTGTTGTCACTTATGGCGTCACGACAGGCCCCCGACGCGACCAGCGCCGCCGATCATGCATCATCGCGTCATGGACGGACAATGCGCGCAAGGGCGGCGCCGCTTCGCCGGCCTTGTCCGGCCATGACAGAACCGCCGCGATCTGCTTTGTTGATTGTCCATCTCTGATCCCCCGTCCAAGGAGAGGCGCTTTTATGCAGACCCATAGTGGGAGCGCCGCCGCCCAGCAGGGCGCCAATCTGGCCGGGACGCCCGTTGCGCTCCTGACGCTCGAAAAGCTCGACAAACGCTTTGGCGCGACCCATGCGCTCAAAGCCGTCGATCTCGCCTTCGAGCAGGGCGAGATTCATGCGATCGTCGGCGAGAACGGCGCTGGCAAATCGACCTTGATCAAGCTGTTGACCGGCGTTCATCCGCGCACCGGCGGCGAAATCTTCTGGGAGGGCCAGCCGGTCGCGCTCGCCAGTCCTCACGAAGCGATCGGCATGGGCATCAACGCTGTCCATCAAGAGGTCGTGCTTTGCTCGCATCTGTCGGTCGCCGCCAATCTTTTCCTTGGCGACGAGACCGTCCGGTTCGGCTTTCTCCAGCATGGCGCGATGGTGCGCGAGGGGCAAAAGCTGCTCGACGAACTCGGCTTCGATCTGCCGGCCGCCGCCCAACTCTCCTCGCTCACCATCGGCCAGCAGCAACTCGTCGCTACCGCCCGCGCCGAGCGGCGCGGCGCCAGATTTCTCATCTTCGACGAGCCGACCGCCTATCTCACGCGCACCGAAACCGCCGCGCTTTTCCTGCTGATCCGCCGCCTCAAGGCCAAGGGCGTCACCATCGTCTATATCAGCCACCGTCTCGAAGAAGTGTTCGAGCTTGCCGACCGCGTCTCCGTTTTGCGCGATGGCGCGCTGGTGGGCACCAGAAGAATCTCAGAGACCAATGAAAACGATCTCATCGCGCTAATGATCAATCGCTCGATCGAGCAGATCTATCACAAGGACAAGGTCGCCTTCGGCGCGACGATCCTCGAGGCCAAGGGGCTTTCCGGCAAGGGCTTCAACGATATTTCGATTCGCGTGCGCGAGGGAGAAATCGTCGGCCTCTATGGCCTGATCGGCGCCGGGCGCAGCGAATTCGTGCAAAGTGTGTTCGGGCGCTTCCCGGCGACGAACGGCGAAATCGCCTGGCGGGGCAAAAAGGTCGACATTCGCTCGGAGCGGCAGGCGATGGATCTGGGCATCGCGCTCGCGCCCGAAAGCCGGCGCGATCAGGGCCTTTGCCTCAACCTCGGCGTCGGCTTCAACATCAATCTGCCGATCTTCGACCGGCTCAGTTTGGGCCCTTTGATCAATATCCCGAGCGAGGCGAGCCATGCCGAGCGCCAGATCAAGGAAATGCAGATCAAGACGGCCTCGCGCAACGCCAACGCCTCCAGCCTGTCGGGCGGCAACCAGCAGAAGATCGTCATCGCCAAATGGCTCAATCATGGCGCCAAACTGTTCATCTTCGACGAACCGACGGTCGGCGTCGACGTCGGCACCAAGGCGGAGATCTACCGGCTGATGGGACAATTGCTGCACCATGGCGCCGGGATTATCCTGATCTCGTCCTATCTGCCCGAGGTCTACGAACTTGCCGACACCTTGCATATTTTTCGGCGCGGCTCGATCGCCGCCAGCCATGCCTTCAAGGACGCCTCGCACGAGGCGATTCTGACCGAGGCGATCGGCGTCTGAACGCAAATAAACGAGAAGGCGATCGCAAGCGATCGCCAATTGAATAGGCGGGGGGAAGGGTCAAATGAGCTCACAAGAGGCGAGTGCAAAAAGGCGGCCCAACGCCGGCGTCAATCTACTGCTCGGCCTGACCCTTCTCGGCCTCCTGCTGTTGATGTGGGTCATTCTGGCCTTCGCCACGCCCACTTTCTGGACCGAGAACAACATCACAAATCTGGCGCGCCAGGGCGCGATGATCGCCATCCTGGCGATCGGCGAGACTTTTGTCATCATCACGGGCGGCATCGACCTTTCCGTTGGCGCCGTCGTCGGCTTCTGCAGCATGGCGATCGCCTTATTGCTCGGCCAGGATATTCCGATCGGGCTGGCGGTCCTCGCCACGCTGGCGATCGGGCTCGGCATTGGCCTGTTCCATGCTTTCGGCATCGTGCAGCTCGGCCTGCCGCCCTTCATTATGACCTTGGCGAGCCTGACGGCCCTGCGCGGCATCGGCCTGCTCATCACCAATGGCGCGACCATTTCGATCACCAACGACACGTTCACCGGTTTTTCGCGCGGCGATTTTCTTGGCATTCCGAACTTGTTCTGGATGGTTCTCGTCGTCGCGATCCCCGCCTATTTCCTCCTCCATCAAAGCCGCTGGGGACGCTATCTCTTCGCCATCGGCTCCAACGCCGAGGCGGCGCGGCTGTCGGGCGTCAACGTCAAGGCGATCATCTATCTCGCCTATATCCTGTCCTCGGTCTGCGCCGCCTTTGTCGGCATTCTGCTGGCCATGCGCATCGGCATCGGCAATCCGACCCAGGCGGAAGGCTGGGAATTGCAGGCGATCGCCTCTTCGGTGATCGGCGGCACCAGCCTGTTCGGCGCCATCGGCTCGATCCACGGGCCGCTGCTCGGCTCGTTCATCCTCACCACGATCAACAATGGCGCGAACCTTTTGAACCTCAATTCGTTCTGGCAGCGCATCATCACCGGCCTGCTCATCATTGTGATCGTTTATTTCGACGGCCTGCGCCGCAAGAAGCGCTGAGAGAGACTCCCGAGGCTCATTGTTTGACGCCCGCCATCAGCGCCTCGACCGCCGGCAGGATGTTGGCGACGATCTTCTCGACGCCTTCATGCGTCGGATGCAGCCCGTCCTTCTGATTGAGCTTGGGGTCAGCGGCGATCCCGTCAAGAAAAAACGGATAGAGCGCGACGCCGAAGCTTTTGGCGAGATCGGGATAGATCGCGTCGAAACGGCCTTGATAATCGGCGCCCATATTGGGCGCGGCGCGCATGCCGGTCAGCAGCGTCGCGATATGGGCGGCGCGCGCCCGCGTCAAGATCGCCGCCAGCGAGATCTTGGCGCCCGCGGGATCGAGCCCGCGCAGCATGTCATTGGCGCCAAGTTCGACGATCAGCGCATCCGTTCCCGCCGGCACGGCCCAGTCGTAGCGCGCCAGCCCATCGGCCGCCGTATCGCCGGAAACCCCGGCATTGCCGATATCGACGTCATAGCCTTTAGCCTTCAGCGCTTTTTCCAGTGTCTCGGGAAAACCCTGCCCTGGCGGCAGGCCGAGGCCCGCCGTCAGGCTGTCGCCGAGCGCGACCACATGCAGCGTGCGCGCCTGCGCCCCGGCGCCGATGGGCCAAGTTGCGACAATCAGCGCCAGCGCCAGCAACTGGACGCCCGCAAAAGAATGCCCATATGTGAAAGCCCGCTTCGGCATCTGGAACAATCCCGCAATGGCTGAACCCGCGATCGAACTTCGCGATCTAGACTTGAGTTTGGGCCGCGGCGCGGCGCGCGTCCATATCCTGCGCCATATAAGCCTCGACATCGCGCGCGGCGAGGCGGTCGGCCTAGTCGGCCCCTCGGGATCGGGCAAATCGACGCTATTGATGACGATGGCGGGCCTGGAGCGCGCCGACAGCGGGTCGATAAAAATCGACGGCGTCACGCTCAACGGCTTGAGCGAGGATCAGCTGGCGAAGTTTCGCGGCGCCAAAATCGGCATCGTCTTTCAATCGTTTCATCTCATCCCGACCATGACCGCCCTCGAAAATGTCGCCGCGCCGCTCGAACTTGCCGGCGCCGCCGACGCGTTCCAGCGCGCCGGCGCGGAACTGGCCGCCGTTGGCCTTGCCGACCGGCTGTCGCATTATCCGGCCCAGCTCTCAGGCGGCGAACAGCAGCGCGTCGCCTTGGCGCGCGCGCTGGCGCCGCGCCCGTCGCTGCTGATCGCCGATGAGCCGACCGGTAATCTTGACGGGGCGACGGGGCGCGCGATCATCGAACTATTGTTCGATCTGAGGGCGGCGCGCGGCGCGACGCTCGTGCTCGTCACGCATGATCTGGCCTTGGCGGCGCGCTGCGACCGGACGATCCGCCTCAGGTCGGGAAAAATCGAGGTTGAAGCCTTGGCGGCGGAGTGATCGACATAAGCCCCACGCCCAAGGCAAGCTTTGCGTTCCTGCCGCCGATCCTGCGTCTCGCCTTGCGCGATTTGCGCGGCGGCCTGGCGGGTCTGCGCATTTTCCTTGCCTGTATCGCACTGGGGGTGGCGACGATCGTCGGCGTCAATTCGCTCGCGCGCAGCCTCGACGACGGCCTGTCGCGCGACGGGCGGGCGATCCTTGGCGGCGATGCGAGCTTTTCGCTGATCCATCGCGAATTGTCGCCGGACGAGCGCGCCTATCTCAGTGCGCGCGGAACGCTGTCGACCGTCGGCTCGATGCGCGCGATGGCGCGCGCCGACGACGGCGACGCCGCATTGGTCGAGATCAAATCGGTCGAGGCTTCCTGGCCTGACGTCGGGGCGCCTGAGTTCTCGCCCGCCATGACCCCGCAGGACTCTTTCGCGCTGAAGGACGGCGCCTATGGCGCGGCGGTCGAAGACGCGCTGCTGGAGCGGCTCAATCTCAAGGTCGGCGATCGTTTCGCGCTCGGCGCCCTGCGCGTCGAGATCCGCACGACGATTGTCGCCGAACCCGATCGGCTCGGCTCCGGCATAGGTCTGGGGCCCCGCGCGCTCATCTCCGAGGAGGCGCTTCGCGCGACCGGCCTCATTCAGCCGGGGTCGCTGGTGCGCTGGACGACGCGCGTGCTGCTCGGCGCCAACGGCGAGCCGCCGCCCGAGGCCGCCGTCAAGACATTTCTCGACGAGGTGAATAGAGCGTTTCCGCAAGCGGGCTGGGAGGCGCGCGATCGCAACAATGTTTCGCCGAGCTTTTCCAAGAACCTCGACCGCTTCACCGAATTCCTCGCGCTGATCGGCCTGACGTCGCTGATCGTCGGCGGCGTCGGCGTCGCCAATGCGGCGCAGGGTTTTGTCGAACGCAAGCGCCCGACGCTGGCGACGCTCAAATCGATCGGCGCGACCGGCGGCGGCGTGGTGCTGATCGCGCTGGTCGAATTCATGGGCGTCGCGCTGATCGGCATCGGCATTGGCCTGGCGCTTGGCGCGGCTTTGCCCTTCGCGGTCGATGTCTTGTTTGGCGCGATCCTACCGTTTCCGCTGGCGCCGGCGCTGTTTCCCAGCGAACTCGCCTTGGGCTTCGTCTACGGCCTGCTCACCGCGCTGGTCTTCTCCATCGCGCCGCTGGGGCGCGCCCATGACCTGCCGGTCTCCGCTTTGTTTCGCGATCTTGTGGAATCGCCCGGCCAATGGCCGAGGCTGCGCTATCTCGCCGCGAGCGGCCTCGCCGCGCTGGCGCTGGCCGGGCTGGCGGTTTTTGAAAGCGCCGAACAGCGCATCGCCATTATCGTCGTTATCGCGACCATCTTCGGCTTCATCGCGCTGCGCCTCGTCGCGCTCGGCGTCATGTTGCTCGCGCGCCATGCGCCGGCCTCGGGCGGCGTCGAATGGCGCATGGCGCTCGCCAATATTCACCGGCCCGGCGCGATGACGCCCTCGGTAGTGCTGTCGCTTGGCCTCGGCCTTGCCGTGCTCGTCACGCTGACGCTGATCGACGGCAATTTGCGCGGCCAGTTGCGGCAGAACCTGCCGGGCGAGACTCCCAGCTTTTATTTCCTCGACGTGCGCGGCGCCGATATCGACGCCTTTCATCAATTCCTTGCCGACAAGGCGCCGAGCGCCAAAATCGTCGAGGCGCCAATGATGCGCGGACGCTTCGTCAAGATCGGCGAGATTCCCGCCGAAGATGTCAAGGCCAAGGAAAATGTCGCCTGGGTGCTGGAGGGCGACCGCGGCGTCACTTATGCCGAATCGCCGCCCGACGGCTCGGTAATAACGGCAGGCCAATGGTGGCCCAAGGATTATGCCGGCCCGCCGCTCGTCTCAATGGAAGAAGAGATCGCCGATGGGCTCGGCCTCAAAATCGGCGAACCCGTCACCGTCAATGTGCTCGGGCGCAACATAACGGCGACGATCGCCAATTTGCGCAAAGTGAACTGGCGCAGCTTCGCGATCAATTTCGTGCTGGTCTATTCGCCAAACACATTCAATGGCGCGCCGCATACTTTCCTCGTCACCGCCGCTTTTCCCAAGGACATCGGCACGGCGGGCGAAATCGCCTTGCTCAAACAGGCGGCCCATGATTTCCCGTCGATCGCCTCGTTGCGGGTGCGCGATGCGCTGGAAGCGGTCGAGGCGCTGCTCGCCAAACTCGCGGTCGCGATAAGGTCGGCCTCGGGCGTCGCGCTATCGACCTCGGTGCTGGTGCTGGCCGGCGCGCTCGCCGCCAACCGGCGCACGCGCATCTATGATTCGGTCGTGCTGAAGATCCTGGGCGCGACGCGCGGGCGGCTGCTGGCCGCCTTCCTGATCGAATATGCGCTATTGGGCGCGGCCACCGCCGCCTTCGGCGTGGGCGCCGGCGCGGGCGCGGCTTACGTCATCGTCACGCGCATCATGCAGCTCGACTTTACGTTTCTCTGGCCGGCGGCTTTGGGCGCGGCCTTGGCGGCGCTATTGCTGACCGTCCTGCTGGGGCTCATCGGCGCCTGGCGCATATTGGGGCAAAAGCCGGCGGCGTTCTTGCGCGAATTATGAGCGGCATCTGCGCACCCTCACGCCGTCGACGACGCCTTGCGCCCCAAAGCGGCCTGCGCGGCGGCAAGGCGCGCGATGGGGACGCGAAAGGGCGAGCACGAGACGTAATCGAGCCCGATTTCCTCGCAAAAGGCGATGCTCGCGGGGTCGCCGCCATGCTCGCCGCATATACCAAGCTTGATGTTGGCGCGGGTCGCCCGCCCGCGTTCAGCGGCGATTCTGACCAGTTCGCCGACGCCTTCCTGATCGAGCGTCACGAAGGGATCGACGGCCAGAATGCCGCGCGTCGCATAGAAGCCCAGGAAGGAGGCAGCGTCGTCGCGCGAGACGCCGAGCGTCGTCTGCGTGAGGTCATTGGTGCCGAACGAAAAGAATTCCGCGCTCTTGGCGATGTCGCCGGCCCGCAGCGCGGCGCGCGGCAATTCGATCATCGTGCCGATCTCATAGGGCACGACGACGCCCGTCTCCTTGGCGACCGCCTCGGCCATCGCGACGATATTGGCCTTGACGACATCGAGTTCGGCCCTCGTCATGACGAGAGGCACCATGATCTCGGCCTTGATCGGCTGGCCGGTCTTGGCGCCGGCCTCGACCGCGCCCTCGAAGATGGCGCGCGCCTGCATTTCGGCGATTTCGGGATAGCGGATCGCGATGCGCACGCCGCGAAAGCCGAGCATCGGATTGACCTCGTGCAGATCGGCGGCGCGCGCGCGCAATTTTTGCACGCTCGCCCCCATCGCCTTGGCGACCTCGGCGATTTCCGCCTCGGTATGGGGAAGGAACTCGTGCAAGGGGGGATCGAGCAGGCGGATCGTCACCGGCAGGCCGTTCATGATCTCGAACAATTCGGCAAAATCGCGCCGCTGGATCGGCAGCAATTTAGCCAGAGCCGCGCGCCGTCCCGCCTCCGTTTCGGCCAGGATCATTTCGCGCACCGCGACGATGCGCTCGCCTTCAAAGAACATATGTTCGGTGCGGCAGAGCCCGATGCCCTCGGCGCCGAAGCTGCGCGCCACGCGCGCGTCATTGGGCGTTTCGGCGTTGGCGCGCACTTTCATGCGCCGCACCGCATCGGCCCAACCCATCAGCGTCGCAAATTCGCCGGTAACCTCCGGCTTCACCATGGCGATCGCGCCTTGCAAGACCTCGCCATTGCCGCCGTCGATGGTGACGACGTCGCCCTTTTTGAGCGTGACGCCGCCCGCGATCATCGTCTGGTTGCGATAATCGACCTGGATCGTTCCGGCGCCCGAAACGCAGGGTTTGCCCATGCCGCGCGCCACCACCGCGGCATGCGAAGTCATGCCGCCACGCGTCGTCACAATGCCTTCGGCGGCGTGCATGCCGTGGATGTCCTCGGGCGACGTCTCGATGCGCACGAGAATCACCTTGCGGCCGATGTTGCGCAGCTGTTCGGCCTCGTCCGAGGAGAACACGATCTCGCCGCAAGCCGCGCCCGGCGAGGCGGGCAGGCCGATCGCGATCGGATGGCGCGCCGCCTTGGGATCGATCATCGGATGCAGCAATTGATCGAGCGAGGCGGGCTCGACGCGGGTCACCGCATCGTCGCGAGAGATGAGCCCCTCATTGGCCATTTCGACCGCGATGCGCAGCGAGGCGGGCGCCGTGCGCTTGCCGCCGCGAGTCTGCAGCATCCACAATTTGCCGCGCTCGATCGTGAATTCGAGATCCTGCATGTCGCGATAATGCTTCTCGAGCAGCTTGGTCGTCGCGACAAAGCGCGCGAAGGCTTCCGGCATCAACCTTTCGAGCGAAGGCGCGTCTGAGCCCGCTCCCTTACGCGCCGCTTCGGTGATATTCTGCGGCGTGCGAATGCCGGCCACCACATCCTCGCCCTGGGCGTTGACGAGAAACTCGCCATAGAGCTCGTTGGCGCCGGTCGAGGGATTGCGCGTGAAGGCGACGCCGGTCGCCGAAGTCTCGCCCATATTGCCGAACACCATTGCCTGGACGCTCACCGCCGTGCCCCAGCTCTCGGGAATCGCATTGAGGCGCCGGTAGGTGATGGCGCGCGGATTCATCCAGGAGGAAAAGACCGCGCCGACCGCGCCCCAGAGCTGCTCGCGGGCGTCCTGCGGAAAAGGCTTGCCGCTCGCCTCTTGCACCTTGGCCTTGTAGGCGGCGATGATCTCGCGCCAATCCTCGGCGCCAAGATCCGTGTCGAGCATATAGCCCTTGTCTTCTTTGTGGACCTCCAGAATCTCCTCGAAATGATGGTGCTCGATGTCGAGGACGACATTGGAATACATCTGGATGAAGCGGCGATAGCTGTCATAGGCGAAGCGCTCGTCGCCCGAGGTCGCCGCCAAGGTGACGACGGAGGCGTCGTTAAGGCCAAGGTTCAACACGGTGTCCATCATGCCGGGCATCGAGGCCCTGGCGCCCGAGCGTACGGAAACCAGCAACGGATTGGCGGCCTCGCCAAAGACGCGCGCCGTGAGCCCACCCACCGCCTCAAGTGCGGCCTCGACCTGCGCCGTCAGTTCGCCGGGATATTGCCTGGCATGAGCGTAAAAATGCGAACATACTTCGGTGGTGCTGGTGAAGCCGGGGGGAACCGGCAGGCCGAGATTGGCCATTTCGGCGAGATTAGCGCCCTTGCCGCCGAGCAGGTCGCGCATCTGCCCCCTCCCTTCGGCTTTTTCGCCGCCGAAAGAATAGACCCATTTCGTCATGGATAGTCCCTTGGATAATCCCTTGAGAAGAAGAATTGCCCGCCGCGCCGATCAGCGGCGGGCGCGCAGCCCCAAGCCGAAGCTCACCCAACCCGCGCCGTTGAATAACAGATCAACCCCCAGCAGGGTTCCCAGCACCCAGATGGAATCGGCCGGCCAATGCGTGACGATGATGAGCCCCAGCAGGATCGTGACCGCGCCGGCCAAGAACACCATCGCGCGTGGATGATCGGCGGGAAGCTGGAAGGCAAGATAGAGGCGCACGAAACCCGCAACGATGAGGCCGGCGCCGAGCACCAGGGTGAGCGCCGCCGAGGCGAAGATAGGGTTGAATATGCAGACCAGGCCGACGAAGAGGTAGAGGATGCCGCCGATCACCCACAGGAAAAACCGGCCCCAGCCTTGCGAACGCATGCCGATGCCGATTTCGGCCGCGCCGGCGATGAGGAATACGACGCCGTTGATGGTGACCGTGGCGATCGTGGCCGCGAGCGCGAAAATCATCGCGGCGACGCCGAGGACGACAAGCAACACCCCAAACGCGACGATCGCCCCCCATCGATCGCGCAAATGGTGAATGGCGCCGCCCAGGCTATGGATTTCGCGCCCCGCACTCGATGAATCCGACATGGATTTCTTCCCCTTCGTGATTGCCCCAGCGCGCGTTCAGCGCGCCCGCATCAGGTCTCCCAGCACCCGCGCCGTATATTCCACCATCGGCACGATGCGCGCATAATTGAGCCGGGTCGGCCCGATGACGCCAAGCACGCCGGCGATCTTCTGGTCGCCGTCGCGCAGCGGCGCAGCGATCATCGAGGAGCCCGAGAGCGAAAAGAGTTTGTTTTCCGACCCGATGAAAATCTTGACGCCGTCGCCGCTTTCGGCCCGATGCAGGAGATCGATGACGTCCGTTTTCGTCTCGAGATCGGCAAACAGCAGGCGGATTCGCTCAAGATCGTCATGAGCGCGCAAATCTCCCAGGAGATTCGCCTGGCCGCGCACGATCAATTGCTGACGCGTCTCTTCGACGCCGGCCCAGGACGCGAGGCCCGCATCGACAAGGCGCGCCGTCAGCGCGTCAAGCTCGCTCTGGGCCGCCAGACGCGCGGTCTCGATATCGGCGCGCGCTTCGGCGATGGTGCGCCCGCGCACGCGCGCGTTGAGATAATTGCCCGCTTCGACCAAGGCGGAGGCGGGCATGCCGGCGGGCGTGTCGATGATGCGGTTTTCGACCGAACCATCTTCCGAGACCAGCACCGCCAGCGCCTTTTCCGGCTCGAGGCGCACGAATTCGATATGTTTGAGCCGCAGATTATCCTTGCTCGTCAGAACGACGCCCGCCCCGCGCGTCAGATTCGACAGGAGGCTCGTCGTCTCCATCAGCGCGCCTTCGAATCCGCGCCCTTCGGCGGCCGCCTTGACACCGTTGTCGATTCGAGTGCGCTCGGCGCTCGTCAGATCGCCAAATTCCAGCAAGGCGTCGACGAAGAAGCGCAGGCCGAGTTCGGTCGGCATGCGTCCCGCGCTGGTGTGCGGGGCATAGATGAGGCCGAGCTCTTCGAGATCCTGCATCACATTGCGCACGGAGGCGGGCGACAGCGAGATCGGCAGCAGGCGCGAGAGATGGCGCGATCCGACCGGCTCGCCGGTGATGAGATAGGAATCGACGATGCGCCGGAATATCTCGCGCGAGCGAGAATTCAGATTCGCCAAGGCGCTCGGCTCGGCCAAAGTCCTGTCAGAGGATCCGCGCATGGCGCCACCATGCCGACAAGGCGCGGCCAGCGCAAGCGGCAGGCTGGCGCCCGCGAGCCAGGGGCCCCCGGCTTGAAAAGGCGCTCCAGCCCGGCCATAGCTGTCGCCGGCCCCTGGCAGACCCCTTTCGCTAGGCGCGCCATCAGGACCTGATCGCCATGAGCCTCGACGCCCTCGATTTCAAATGGGAAGACCCCTTCCTCCTGGAAGCGCAATTGAGCGAGGACGAACGGGCCATTCGCGACGCCGCGCAGGCCTATGCGCAGGACAAACTCCTGCCCCGCATCGTCGAGGCCTACGAAAAGGAGACGGTTGAACCCGAGATATTCCGCGAAATGGGCGCCCTCGGCCTGCTCGGCGTGACCTTGCCGGAAAAATACGGCTGCGCGGGCGCCAATTATGTCTCCTATGGCCTCGTGGCGCGCGAGGTCGAGCGGGTGGATTCGGGCTACCGCTCGATCATGAGCGTGCAATCCTCGCTCGTCATGTATCCGATCTACGCCTATGGCGAGGAAGCGCAGCGCGAGAAATATCTGCCGAAACTGGCGAGCGGCGAATGGATCGGCTGTTTCGGATTGACCGAGGCCGAGGCCGGCTCGGATCCCGGCTCGATGAAGACGAAAGCCGAGGCGATCGACGGCGGTTATCGGCTGACCGGCTCCAAGCTGTGGATCTCCAATGCGCCGATCGCCGACGTCTTCGTGATCTGGGCGAAATCCTCGGCTCATAGCGGTCAGATCCGCGGCTTTATTCTGGAAAAGGGCATGAAGGGCCTGTCGGCGCTCAAAATCGACGGCAAGCTTTCGCTACGCGCCTCGATCACCGGCGAAATCGCGATGGACGGCGTCGAAGTTTCCGCCGGCCACCTGCTGCCCAATGTGTCGGGCCTCAAAGGGCCGTTCGGCTGCCTGAACCGGGCGCGCTACGGCATTTCCTGGGGCGCGATGGGCGCGGCCGAGGACTGCTGGCGACGATCGCGCGACTATGCCCTGGGGCGCAAGCAATTCGGCCGGCCGCTCGCCGCCACGCAGCTCGTGCAGAAAAAGCTCGCGGATATGCAGACGGAAATCGCGCTGGGCCTGCAAGCCTCCTTGCGCGTCGGCCGCCTGATGGACCAGGGCCAATGGGCGCCCGAAATGATCTCGCTGATCAAGCGCAACAATTGCGGCAAGGCGCTCGACGTCGCGCGGGCGGCGCGCGACATCCACGGCGCCAACGGCATAGCGGGGGGCTATCACGTGATGCGCCACGCGCAGAACCTGGAGACGGTCAACACCTATGAAGGCGCGCATGACGTGCATGCGCTGATCCTCGGGCGCGCGCAGACCGGGCTGCAGGCGTTTTTCTGAGACATATCGGCGGGTGTGACCATGCGCGCCGAATGCTTTCCAACCGCGATGAGCCAATTGTAATGCAAAGCTCCAACGCCCGCACCGGCGGCCAGATACTCGTCGATCAGCTCAGCGTCCAGGGCGTCGAGCATGTGTTTTGCGTGCCGGGCGAATCCTATCTGGCCGTGCTCGACGCGCTGCATGATTCCCAGCTTCAAGTCACCGTCTGCCGGCAGGAGGCGGGCGCGGCGATGATGGCGATCGCCGGCGGCCGGCTGACCGGGCGTCCCGGAATCTGCTTTGTGACGCGCGGGCCGGGCGCGACCAATGCCGCCCATGGCGTGCATATCGCCGAACATGATTCGACGCCGATGATCCTGTTCATCGGCCAGGTCGAGCGCGCCATGCTCGGGCGCGGCGCTTTTCAGGAAATGGACTATCGCGCCTTTTTCGGCTCGACCGCGAAATGGGTTGCCGAGATCGAGGATGCCGCGCGCATTCCCGAAATCGTGCAACGCGCGTTTCATGTCGCGATGCAGGGCCGGCCGGGACCGGTCGTCATCGCGCTGCCCGAGGACGTCCTGACGGAAATGGCCGATGTCGTCGACGCCGCGCGGGTGGAAGCAGCCCCGATCTGGCCCGGCCTCACGCAAATGGCCGAATTGCAGAAGATGCTTTGGGTTGCCGAGCGCCCGATCGTCCTTCTTGGCGGGGGCGGCTGGAGCGAGCGAGCGCGCGCCGCGCTGCAGCGTTTTGCCGAACGATTCGATCTGCCCGTCGCGACCTCCTTTCGCCGGGCGATTCTGTTTGACGGCGGTCACGACAATTATGCCGGCGAAATCGGCATCGGCCCCAACCCGAAGCTGAGGGCGCGCATCGAGCAAGCCGACCTCGTCCTTCTGCTCAGCGGGCGCATGTCGGAAATGTCGTCGCAGAGCTACAAACTGTTTGATATTCCGACGCCGCGCCAGAAGCTCGCTCACGTCCATGCCGATGCGCAGGAGATCGGACGCGTCTATCACCCGACGCTCGGCATTATCGCGACCCCGCCCGCCTTCTGCGCGGCGCTGGAGGGATTGCAGCCGCCCAATGCGATCGCCTGGAGTTCGCATACGCGCCAGGCCCGCGCCGATTATCTCGACTGGACCGATCAGGCGCCGGCCATGCCGGGCCGCGTGCAGCTTGGCGAAATCATGCTCTGGCTCCGCGGCCATGCGCCGGACGCGATCATCACCAATGGCGCGGGCAATTATGCGACCTGGCCCGGCCGCTTCCTGCGCTATCGACGCTTTGATTCGCAGATCGCGCCGACTTCCGGCTCGATGGGCTTTGGCGTGCCGACCGCGGTCGCCGCCAAACGGCTATTGCCCGACCGCATGGTGATCGCTTTTGCCGGCGACGGCTGCTTCCTGATGAACGGGCAGGAATTTGCCACCGCCGTGCAATATGATCTGGCCATCATCGTCATTGTCATCGACAACAGCATGTATGGCACGATCCGCATGCATCAGGAGCGCGAATATCCCGGCCGCGTCAGCGCGACGGCGTTGAAGAACCCCGATTTTGCCGCCTATGCGCGCGCGTTTGGCGGTCATGGCGAACGGGTCGAAGACACCGCCGATTTCGCGCCAGCCTTCGGACGGGCCATAGCGTCCGGCAAGCCGGCGATCCTCCACGTCATGATCGACCCCGAAGCCATCAGCCCGACCACGACCCTGTCGGCGATCCGCGCGCGGGCGCTGGCGGAGCGGCATAAGGCGTAGGCGGCTACCACTTGCCTACCTGCTTCTTGTGCGTCGCAAACCGCCATGCCGCGCCAGCGGGCAAGCCTAGCTCCCAGATATGGTTATCAAGGATAATGGTTTTATTTCAGCGCCTTGCCCGCATCCATGCGCGACGCGGCGACCCGCCGCGGTCTCCGCCACTTGAATGCCTTTGTTGCAGTGCACAATTACCGTCGAAGCCAATTTGGCAAGGATGGGAATGAATGATGGGTGTCGTGGAGCAGGCCCGCGCCTTCGTGGCGGGACGGGCGCAAGGGGCATCGTGGCCGCCTAAGCGTCTTTCGCTCGCCCTGCAGGGCGCGGCTCTTTTGGCGCCTTCACCTGGGGCGTGCTGGATCGGCTTCTTGAATGCGACATCGCGTTTGACGCGATCAGTGGCGCGAGCGCGGGCGCCGTCAATGCGGTGCTGCTCGCTTCGGGCATGCTGGAGGGCCCCGCCGACGCCAAGGCGCGGCTCGGCCGGTTCTGGAAAAAAATGAGCGATTCGGCGGCGTTCCTGCCCGCGACCTCGCTCGCCACGGCGGCGATGGGCGCCGGGTTCGGCGCCCTTACGCGCGCGCTTTCGCCCTATCAGTTCAATCCGTTCGATCTCAATCCGCTGCGCCAGGCGCTTGGCGCAGAGGTCGATTTCGAACGGCTGCGCAGGCAATCGAAGGTGAAGCTGCTGATCGCCGCCACACGGGTGCGCGACGGCCAGTTGCACATCTTCGGCAATTCGGAACTATGCGTCGAGACGGTGCTGGCCTCGGCCTGCCTGCCGCTCGTCCACCACACGATCGAGATCGAGGGCGAACCCTATTGGGACGGCGGCTATGTCGCCAACCCGCCGCTCATCCCGTTGGTGCAGGCCTCCGACGCCGCCAATCTGCTCGTCGTGCAGGTGACGCCCGACAAGTCGGAACGGCCGCCGACGACCCCGCGCGAAATCCTCAAACGGCTCGACCAGATCCATTTCAACGCGACGCTCAATGCCGAGATCGAGGCGTTGAAGGTCGGCATGGGCCTGCGCGCGACGCCCAAGCTGCGGCGCCTGCGCATCGACCGCATATCGGCGCAAGACGAGTTCGAGGGGCTGGCCGACGAGAATGCGACCAATCTCGGCTGGAGCTTTCTCGAGCGCCTGCGCGAGGCCGGCCGCCACGCCGCCGAAACCTGGATCGCGCAGCCGGCCGCGTGACGCGCCCGCCTCAGCGGGCGGCCAGACGCGAATATTCCAGCGCGGCAGCTTCTTCGCGTTGAATCGATTCTGTCTTTCAGCGAGAAAGTCTGATCGCGCAGGAAGCGCGTCGCCTCCAGCGGCGTCGGGAAGGCTTTTGGCGCGGCGGCGATATCGGCGTTCCGATCGCGCAATTGCGCCGGCCGCCGGCGCCGATCTATCTGCACCACATCAGCGTGCGGGCCGCCTGCCGCCGGCACGGCTTCGGCCGCGGGCTGATCGAAGCGGTGCGTTCGGCCGCCGACGAGAGAGGCGTCCGCCTTTTGGCGCTCGATGTCTGGTCATTCGACGAAGAGGCGCGGGCGTTTTTCGCTCGCCATAACTTTACCTCCTATAATGAGAGGCTGTGGCGCTGTTAGGTTGCGTTGGTATTCCGCACCCCTCCCGACCGGACAGTCGCGGCATAATCCGCACGCGTCTATCGCTCGAGGCCAAGCGCCCAATCCAGCCCCTCTTCCAGGCGATCGTTACCCCAGAATATCGCGCCGGCCGCCGTCACGAGATTTGGCGCGCCGAAGATTCCGAGGCTTTCGGCGAGTCTCGGCTCGAAGCTGATCCTTAATGGGCGCGCTGGCCGCGCGATCGAGAACTTCGCCGGCGTTCAACGCCATCGCTTCGAGAATCGCGGCGATCGCCGCGCGCTCGCCGATCGACGGGGCGCCGCCAAATTCAGCGGTATAGACGGCGCGCGAAAATTCGGGCCGCCTGTCCGCATCGAGCGCCAGCGCGACGCGCGCGGCCAGCAAACTGTTCTGCGGGAAAGGATCGGGGCGGCGCAGCGGCAGACCGAGCGAGGCGCAGATTCGCTGGAGGTCGCCCCACATGTAGCGCCCCTTGGCGGGATTGAGGTTGAAGGGCGAATCCGCGTGGCCCTGCGCGGCGAAGATCGGGCCGAGCAGGAACGGGCGCCAATGCAGCGCCACCCCGCGCGAGGCGGCGAGCGCCTCGATGCGCATCGAGGCGGGATAGGAATAGGTGCTCGCAAATTCATACCAAAAATCGGCCGCCGCCATGCGAGCGCTCCGCAAACGTGCCTACAGAGCGTCAGGCCTTAGGCGGCAGCGGCCAACCGCGCGCCCACCAGATTGCGCAACGCGCCAAGGTCGTGATTGAAGGTCCGGATGCCTTCGGCAAGCTTCTCGGTCGCCATCGCGTCCTCGTTCATCATCCAGCGGAACAGCTTTTCGTCGAGCGCGATGCGCGGCGGGGCGCTTTTGGCGGCGTCGGGCGAAAGCTTCCTCACCAGAGGCCCTTGGTCCTTCGACAGTTGATCGAGCAATTGCGGCGAGATCGTCAGGCGGTCGCAGCCGGCCAAGGCTTCAATCTCGCCGATATTGCGGAAGGAAGCGCCCATCACCACGGTCGAAATGTCATAGGCCTTGTAATAGGCATAGATGGCGCGCACCGAAACGACGCCGGGATCGGTCTCGGCCGTATAGGGACCGCCGCCGGCCTTGAGGTGCCAGTCGAGGATGCGGCCAACGAAGGGCGAGATCAGAAACGCGCCCGCATTGGCGCAGGCGATCGCCTGGGTCAGCGAAAAGATCAGCGTCAGATTGCAGTCGATGCCGTCTTTTTGCAGGGCGGCGGCGGCCTGCGCGCCTTCCCAGGTCCCGGCCACTTTGATGAGGATGCGCTCGCGCGCGACGCCGCGGCTGGCATAATCGGCGATCAGCGAACGCGCCTTGACGATGGTGGCGGCCGTGTCGAACGACAGATCGGCGTCGACCTCGGTCGAAACCCGGCCCGGCACGATCTTGGTCAGTTCCGCGCCGAAATTGACGGCAAGCCGATCGGTCACCGCATGGGTCGAGGCGGCGCCTTTGCGTCCCCAGACGACCGCCTCCTCGACCAGATGCGCATAAGCGGGCAATTGCGCGGCTTTGAGAATCAGCGTCGGATTGGTCGTCGCATCGGTCGGCTTGAAAGTGCGGATCGCCTCCATGTCGCCGGTGTCGGAGACGACGGTGCTCATCGAGGCCAGTTGTTCGAGCTTGGACGCCATGATTCATTCTCCTGTTGCGCGCGGCGAAAGCGCCGCCCCTTGCGAGGCGAGGCCCCCTGAACCCAACGCCCCGGCTCAAGCGGGGTTCCCTTCAACCGCGCTCGTCGCCGCCAGCCGCCGACCCTGTCTTGCCGCTGGGCCGGTTCGGCGCGTGATCGCGCCGAACCTTTAGCCATCGCATTCGTGGATGTCGCCTTAGTGACCCCAGGTGCCGGTCAGAGTCGCCTTGGCCAAAGTGTGGAAATGCAGGTTGAAGCCGACGAAGGCGGCCGAAGCGTTCTCGTCCGCGTCGAGCTTCTCCACGTCAACCGCGAAAATGTTGAAATGATAATGATGCGGCTTGTCGCCCTTGGGTGGGCAAGGGCCGCCATAGCCTGGGACGCCAAAATCGGTGCGGCTCTGCACGACGCCGGCCGGCATCCCGCCTGCCTTGGGATCGCCCGCGCCCTTGGGCAGCGAGGTCGTGTCCGGGGGAATATTGAAGACGACCCAATGCCAGAAGCCGCTTCCGGTCGGCGCGTCGGGATCGTAAACGCTGATCGCAAAGCTCTTGGTTCCCTTGGGCGCGCCGGACCAGCTCAGCGCGGGCGAAATATTCTTGCCCGTGCAGCCAAAGCTGTTGAAGACCTGTTCGTCGGCGATGGTTGCGTTCGGCTTGATATCCGGGCTCGTCAAGGTGAGCGCGCTCGCCGCGCTCGCGCTCGCCAATCCGCCAAGGACCATCGCCGTCATCAAAACAAAGTCGCGCATAGCTTAAGCTCCTCCCGAAAACGCCAACCCTCGCGAAGAGTCTTCTCGGGGCGACCGGCTGGCGCGCCTATTATCAACCGGTCGTCACGGATTGCGCAAGGGTGGAAACATTGCGTGTTCCACCGCTCGATTGACGCGCGGCCAGCGTCAATTATGATGACTTCCTTCTCGGCGCGTTCTCGCTCGAGTATTCGATCATCGGGGGGATGCGGCGATGGCGGCAGACGCGCATGCGCGAAGCATGAGAAAACGAAAGCTCAAGGCGCGGGCGGGCGCGGAGCTGCAATTCACCGAGCTCGGATTTGGCGCGGCGCCACTCGGCAATCTCTATCGCCCGATGACCGAGAAGGAGGCGCGCGCCACTTTGGACGCCGCCTGGAGCGCCGGCTGCCGCTATTACGATACGGCGCCGCTCTATGGCCTCGGCCTATCGGAGACGCGGCTCAACGGCTTCCTTCGCGCCAAGCCGCGCGCCTCCTATCTGCTGTCGACTAAGATCGGCCGAATTTTGGAGCTATGCCCGCCCAAGGATCGCTCGCGACAGGGCGCGTTTTTTGAAACGCCGTCGCGCCGCGAGCGGTTCGACTATAGCTATGACGGCGTCATGCGCTCGCTGGAGTTTTCGCTGGAGCGGCTGGGGCTCGACCAGATCGACATCGTCTATGCCCATGACATCGACATATTCACCCATGGATCCAAGGAAGCGTCGGACGCCCATATCAAGGATTTCATGGCGGGCGGCTACAAGGCGCTGATCAAGCTGCGCGAGGGCGGCGCCATCAAGGCGATCGGCGCGGGAATCAATGAATGGCAGGTCGCCGAAACGCTGGCGCGCGCGGGCGACTTCGACGTGTTTCTGCTGGCGGGGCGATATACGCTGCTCGAACAGGACGCGCTCGAAAGCTTCCTGCCCTATTGCGTCGAAAAGGACATCGGCGTGGTGATCGGCGGTCCCTTCAATTCGGGCATTCTGGCAACCGGGCCCAAACACGGCACCTTCTACAATTACGCGCCGGCGAGCAAGCCAATATTGGAGCGGGTCGGCAGGATTCAGGCGATCTGCAAGGCGCATGGCGTCAAGCTCGCCGAGGCGGCGCTGCGCTTTCCCCTCAGCCATCCCGCGATCGTCTCGGTGATCCCGGGCGGCCAGAAGCCGGGCGAGGTCAGCCGCAATGCCGAGATGATCGCCAAGAAAATCCCGCCCGCGCTGTGGCGCGACTTGAAGGCGGCGGACTTGATGCGCGCTGATGCGCCGACGCCGCGCTAGAGATCGCGAGGAAAAGCGCGGGGTCGTTTACAAAAATTTGCACGCCGACGATCAAGACGCCTGTCGCCGCAATGAAGCGACGGGGCGGCGGCCAACAATCTGGGGGAAATGCACATGCTTAGAAATATCGACCCGCTGCTGTCGCCGGACCTGCTCTATGTGCTGCGCGCGATGGGGCATGGCGACGAGATCGTGATCGTCGACGCCAATTATCCCGCCGAATCCGCAGGCCCCCAGGTCATCCGGCTCGATGCTTTGAGCGCCACCGAGGCCTTGGACGTCGTTCTGTCGGTCTTTCCCCTCGACACTTTTGTGCCCGACGCTTGCGTGCGGATGGAGGTCGTCGGCAAGGCGTCCAAGGAACAGCCGATTTTCGATGAATTCCGCGCGCTGATCGCCAAACACGAGGAAGCGGAATTCAAACTGCATAAGTTGGAGCGCTACAAATTTTATGAGCGCGCGCGCCAGTGTTTCGCGATCATCGCGACCGGCGAGCGGCGGTTCTACGGCAATATCATTCTCAAAAAAGGAGTGATTCCGCCGAAATAGGCAAAATGCCGGCTGCGCCTCGGGGAAGACGCAGCCGCATTTAGTTTGCCGTCAGAGCCGGGCGGCGACGGCCTTGGTCTCGGTATAGTGCTCCATCACTTCTTTGCCCATCTCGCGGCCCCAGCCCGATTGCTTGTAGCCGCCGAACGGCCAGGCGGGGTCGCCGTAATTGTGGGTGTTGATGCAGACGGTGCCGGCGCGGATTTTGCGGGCCATCATACGGGCGGCTTTCAGGTTGCGCGTCCACACGCTGGAGGAGAGGCCATATTCGGTGTCGTTGGCGAATTTGGCGACGGCGTCGAGATCGGCGTCGTCGAAGGATTGGACGCAGACGACCGGGCCGAAAATTTCCTCGCGCACCACTTTCATCGAGCGGTCGGTGCGGGCCAGCACTGTCGGCTCGACGAAATAACCCTGATTGCCCATCACTTTGCCGCCGGTGACGACTTCGGCGCCTTCCCGGCGGCCAGCCTCAAGGAAACCGGTCACGCGCTTGTGCTGTTCCTTGGAGACCAGCGGCCGAGATTGACGCTGGGGTCGAGGCCATGCCCGACGTTGAGCCTGCCCGCTTCCCGGGAGACGCCCTCGACGATTTTGTCGTAGATCGATTTATGGGCGAACAGCCGCGAGCCGGCCGTGCAGCATTGGCCCTGATTGTAGAAGATCGCGCTGGCCGTTCCGGCGATAGCCAGTTCGAGATCGGCGTCCGGGAATACGATGGCCGGCGACTTGCCGCCAAGCTCCAATGAGACGCGCTTCAAATTGCCCGCCGCCGCCTTGACGTGAGCTTGCCGACTTCGGTCGAACCGGTGAAGGCGACTTTATCGACGTCCGGGTGTTCGGCGAGCGCCGCGCCGGCCGTTTCGCCATAGCCGGTGACGATGTTGACGACGCCGTTGGGGAAGCCGGCTTCGGTGATGAGTTCGCCAAGCCGGATCGCCGAAAGCGGCGTCTGTTCGGCGGGCTTCAGCACGATCGTGCAGCCGGCCGCCAGAGCGGGCGCCAGCTTCCAGGCGGCCATCATCAGCGGGAAGTTCCATGGGATGATCTGGCCGACGACGCCGACCGGCTCGCGCATGGAATAGACATGCCATTCGCCGGGCGTCGAGACCGGAATCTGCTCGCCGTTCATTCGCGTCGCCCAGCCCGCCATATAGCGGAACATTTCGATCGAGCCGCCGACATCGTCGCGGCGCGCATGGGTGACCGGCTTGCCATTATCGAGCGCTTCCAGTTCGGCAAGTTCGTCGGCATGGCGCTCGATAATGTCGCCGAGCGACCAGACGAGGCGCTGCCGGTCGGCGGGCGAAATGCGCGACCACGGCCCGGTCTCGAAGGCGCGGCGCGCGGCGGCGACCGCCAGATCGATATCGGCTTTATCGCCGGCCGGAACATGCGCGATGATTTCCTCGGTGGCCGGGTCTTCGACCGCGAAAGTCTCGCCGCTGCGGGCGTCGACCCATTGGCCGTCGATCAGCATCTGATGTTTTTTGGCCAGGAACGCCGTCGCGGCGGAGCCAAGCGCGGGCCTGCGGATTGCTATCGTCATGAGAACCTCCCTGAATGCGCGACATTGACGCGTCTTCGTTATATATGAATGGATATAACGAAGACGCGTCTTTGCCTAGAGGCGCCTTTGCCTAGAAGCGCCTTCGCCGAGCCGCGCCAATCCCCCGGCCGCGGTGCGACAAACCCATGCCTTTCATCAACTCCGTGTGAACGCCGTTATTCCCGTAACGAACCAGCGCGAGGCTTCGTATCTTGCAGCAGCCCGATATTCGAGGAGGGGAACATGCCGACGCGCAGAGAGCTTCTGAATGGCGCCGCCTACGGTCTTGCGGCGATCCTGGCCGCCGGCGCCTTTTTGCCCATCGCCGGGTTAGCCGCCACGGACGATCCGGTCACCCATACCGACGCCGAATGGCGCAAAATATTGACCGCCGACCAATATGCGGTGCTGCAGCAGGAGGGCACCGAGCGGCCGTTCACCAGCCCGCTCCTGCATGAGGAGCGCGCGGGAACTTTCGCCTGCGCGGGATGCGACCTGCCGCTTTTTTCCTCGAAGACGAAGTTCGACAGCGGCACGGGATGGCCGAGCTTCTGGGCGCCTATCGACAATGCCGTCAGCACGAAACAGGACAATTCGTTCAGCATGACGCGAACCGCCGTCATGTGCCGGCGCTGCGCCGGACATATCGGGCATGTCTTCGACGATAGGCCCAAGCCGACGGGCCTGCGCTATTGCGTGAACGGCCTGGCGATGAAGTTCGCTCCGGACGCCGCTTGATCTTCCCCGAGATAGGGCAAAGACGATGATTTTGTTCCTGGTTTCCTATCTCGGCGGCGTGCTGACGATCCTCAGTCCCTGCATCCTGCCGGTGCTTCCCTTCGTCTTCGCCCGGGCGGATCAACCCTTCGTCAAAAGCGGCCTGCCGCTGCTCGCCGGCATGGCGATCACTTTCGCCGGCGTCGCCACGCTCGCGGCGGTCGGCGGCGGCTGGGCGGTTGAGGCCAATCAATACGGGCGGTGGGCGGCGATCGTTCTGCTGGCGTTTTTCGGCGTCACCTTGCTGTTTCCCGAACTGGCGGATCGGCTGACGCGTCCGCTGGTCGCGATCGGAGATCGGCTTTCGCAATCGGCGTCGGAGGGCGAAAGATCCGGATCGTCGATCGCGCCCTCGTTCCTGCTCGGCATTGCGACCGGCCTGCTCTGGGCGCCCTGCGCGGGACCGATTCTGGGCCTCGTGCTGACGGGGGCGGCGCTGCAAGGCGCCAATGTCCAGACGTCGCTGCTGCTGCTGGCCTATGCGGCGGGGGCCGCGACCTCGCTCGCCCTGGCCCTGCTGATCGGCGGGCGCGTGTTCGGCGCCATGAAGCGCTCGCTCGGGGCCGGCGAATGGATCCGGCGCGGACTCGGCGTCGCGGTGCTCGCCGGCGTCGCGGCGATCGCGCTCGGGCTCGACACCGGCTTCCTGACGCGGGTTTCGCTCGCCAGCACATCGAGCGTCGAACAGGCGCTGATCGACAAGGTCCCGGGGGCGGGCCTCGACGATTCCTCGCAGCTTCCGTCGTGATGAAGGGCGATTCCAACGCCATGATGGGCGCCTCCAATGCGATGAATGGCGCGCCGGCCATGATGAGTGGGTCGAGCGCGATGAACGCCGCGCCGGCCATGATGATGAAGCCCGGCGCAGCGGCGCAAAATGCACTGCCGGTCGAAGGCGCGGCGCCTTCGCTGGCCGGAGCGGTCGAATGGCTCAATTCGCCGCCTTTGACCATCGAAGGCTTACGCGGAAAAGTCGTCCTCATCGATTTCTGGACCTATTCCTGCATCAATTGCCTGCGTGCGATCCCTTATGTGCGCGCCTGGGCCGAAAAATACAGGGATCAGGGCCTGGTGGTGATCGGTGTGCATGCGCCCGAATTCGCGTTCGAGAAGAATATCGACAATGTCCGGCAGGCGGACAAGGATTTGAAAATCGACTATCCCGTCGCCATGGACAACGATTACGCGATCTGGCGCGCCTTCGACAATAAATACTGGCCGGCGCATTATTTCATCGATGCTGAGGGGCGCATTCGCCACCATCATTTCGGCGAGGGCGAATATGACGAGTCGGAAAAGATCATCCAGCAATTGCTGGCCGAGGCCGGCAAAGGCGGCGTCTCGAACGACCTTGTTTCCGTCAGCGCGCAAGGCGCGGAAGCCGCCGCCGATACGGACGACGTGAAATCGCCGGAAACCTATGTCGGCTATATGCGCGCCGAGAATTTCGCCTCTCCGGGCGGCGCGATCGACGACAAGCGCCATGTCTATGCGGCGGCTCCCTCGCTGCGGCTCAATCAATGGGCGCTCGCTGGCGATTGGACGGTCGAGGGCGAGCGCGCCGTTCTCAACCAGCCGAACGGCCGCATCGCCTATCGCTTCCGCGCGCGCGACCTGCATCTCGTGCTGGGACCTTCGGCCGACGGAACGCCGGTGCGGTTCCGCGTGACGATCGACGGCAACGCGCCGGGGGCGGACCACGGCGCCGATATCGACGACCAGGGCAACGGCGCCATAGCCGGGCAGCGGCTCTATCAATTGGTGCGGCAGAGCAAGACGGTCGCCGATCGGGAATTCGAGATCGAGTTCCTCGATCCGGGCGCCCAGGCTTTCGCCTTCACTTTCGGTTGAGGCAGGTCGTTGCGCGTGGCGCCTCAAAGCGCGCCGCGACCGGCCCGCTTACGCCGCCTCGTAACCCAGGATTCCCTTGATCTCCAGGAAATCCTCCAGGCCATATTCGGCATATTCGCGCCCGTTGCCCGATTGCTTGTAGCCGCCGAACGGCATGCCGGCGTCCCAGGCGGGATAATTGATATGCACGGCGCCGCTGCGCAGGCGGGCGGCGACCTCGCGCGCCTTCTTAATATCCTTGGTCTGGATGTAGGAGGCGAGCCCATAGACGGTGTCGTTGGCCTGTTCGACCGCCTGCTCGACGCTATCGTAGGGCAGGATCGACAGCACCGGCCCGAAAATCTCCTCGCGGGCGATGCGCATCTGCGGCGTCACGTCGGCAAAGACGGTCGGGCGCACGTAATAGCCGCGGTTGAGGTCGGCCGGCCGGCCCGGCCCGCCCGTCACCAGCGTAGCGCCCTCGGCGATGCCGCTTTCGATGAGGTTCTGGATTTTATCGTATTGGACCTGGCTGACGACCGGGCCGAGCATCGTGGCGGAAGCGTCGGCGGGGCCGACGACGAACTTCTCCGCCGCGCTCTTGGCATAGGCGGCAGCCTCGTCGTGCCGCTCGCGCGGCACGAACATGCGGGTCGGCGCGTTGCAGGACTGGCCGCTATTGCCAAAGCAACCCGCCACGCCCTTCGCAACGGCGCGCGAGAAGTCGACATCCGGGAACAGGATGTTGGCCGACTTGCCGCCCAGTTCCTGATGCACGCGCTTGACGGTGTCGGCGGCCGCCTTGGCCACCAGGATGCCGGCGCGGGTCGAGCCGGTGAACGACATCATGTCGACGTCGGGATGGCTGGCGAGCGCCTGGCCGACCGTCGGACCATCGCCGTTGACGAGATTGAACACGCCCTTGGGCACGCCCGCCTCGTCGAGGATTTCGGCGAAGATGATGGCGTCGAGCGGCGCGATCTCGCTGGGCTTCAGCACCATCGCGCAGCCGGCGGCCAAAGCCGGGCCGACCTTGCAGGTGATCTGGTTCAGCGGCCAGTTCCACGGCGTGATGAGGCCGACGACGCCGATCGGCTCCTTGACGACCAGCGACGTGCCCTTGAAATGCCGGAATTCGAAGGCCTTCAGCACCTCGATCATCTTTTCGAGATGAGCCAGGCCGATGCCGACCTGATTGCTCAGCGCAAATGGCCGCGGCGCGCCCATTTCGCGCGAGACCGCAAGGGCGAGATCCTTGGCCCGCTTCTTGTAGACTTCGACGATGCGGGTCAGCAACTCCACGCGCTCGGCCGGGCTGGTGAATCCGAAACTCGCGAAAGCCCGCTTTGCCGCCGCCACCGCCTTGTCGACATCCGCCTTGGAGCCGAGCGAAATCTGCGCGAAAGAATCCTCGTTGGAAGGGTCGATCACGTCGAGGACATTGGGAACGGCCGGGTTCACCCAGGCGCCGTCGATATAGAACTGCAATTCATGTGACATAGACTTCTCCCGGATGGCGATATTGATACCGCCGGGGGCGATTTAATTCAACCGGACGCGCCAAGCCTCGCGCCGGACGGAGACAAATCCAGTCATGACGGTTTTGAGCCCGAGAATTGAACGACTTCGGCGCGTCGCTATATCCATGAAAATATAACGTTGACGCGACATCGGCAAGGGGGCACTCTCCCACCAGCCAAAACTTCGCTTGCCGCGAGGCCGCGAGGATAGGGGTCGGCGGACGATCGACCCGCTTCGATCGGATCGTTCATTCGGCGAGGCAAGCAATGCCGATCGCCAGGGCGCGGCTCGTTGGAGCGGCCCTAGCGGCGGGCGGCGGCGCCGAACAATTTATCCAGAATCGCGACGCCGAACGGCGCGCGCCATCCAGGAGGAAAGGTCACGTTTCAGCAAGCTTTAGAGAAAGTCTCAAAACAGGTTCTCATTCGCGACCGCTACGACAATTTCATCGGCGGCAAATGGGTCGCCCCCGTCGAAGGCCGCTATTTCGACAATCCGAGCCCGATCACCGGCAACAAGCTTTGCGAGATTCCCCGCTCCTCGGCCGCCGACATCGAGCTCGCGCTCGACGCGGCCCATAAGGCGAAAGACGCGTGGGGCAAAACCCCGGTTCATGAGCGCTCGCGCGTTCTCAACAAGATCGCCGATAAATTAGAGGCCAATCTCGAATTGCTCGCCCTCGTCGAGACGCTCGACAACGGCAAGCCGATCCGCGAGTCGACCTATGCCGACATGCCGCTCGTCATCGACCATTGGCGCTATTACGCCAGCGTCATACGCGCTCAGGAAGGCGGCATTTCGGAGATCGATCCCGACACCGTCGCCTATCATTTCCATGAGCCGCTCGGCGTCGTCGGTCAGATCATCCCGTGGAACTTCCCGATCCTGATGGCGACATGGAAGCTCGCGCCGGCGCTGGCGGCGGGCAATTGCGTCGTGCTGAAGCCGGCCGAACAGACCCCGCTCGGCATTCTCGTCGTGATGGAGCTCATCGCCGATATCCTGCCGCCCGGCGTCATCAATGTCGTCAACGGCTTTGGCATCGAGGCGGGCAAGCCGCTCGCCCAGAGCAAGCGCATCGCCAAGATCGCCTTCACCGGCGAGACGACGACGGGCCGCCTCATCATGCAATACGCCTCGGACAATATCATTCCCGTCACGCTAGAGCTCGGCGGCAAGTCGCCCAATATTTTCTTTGCCGATGTGATGGACGCCGACGACGATTTCTTCGACAAGGCGCTCGAAGGCTTCACCATGTTCGCGCTCAACCAGGGCGAGGTCTGCACCTGCCCGAGCCGCGCGCTGGTGCAGGAATCGATCTACGACAAATTCATGGAGCGCGCGCTCGCGCGGACCAAGAAGATCAAGCAAGGCCATCCGCTCGATCCGACGACGATGATCGGCGCGCAGGCCTCCAACGACCAGCTCGAAAAGATCCTGTCCTATTTCGACATCGGCAAAGCAGGAAGGCGCCAAGGTCCTCACTGGCGGCAAGCGCTCGATGCTCGAGGGCGAACTTGCCGAAGGTTATTATGTCGAGCCGACGATCTTCGAAGGCCACAATAAGATGCGCGTGTTCCAGGAGGAGATTTTCGGGCCGGTCGTTTCGGTCGCTAAATTCAAGGACGAGGACGACGCGCTTAGCCAGGCCAACGATACGCTCTACGGCCTGGGCGCAGCGATCTGGACCCGCAACGGCGCCCGCGCCTACCGGTTCGGCCGCGCCATCCAGGCGGGGCGCGTATGGACGAACTGCTACCACGCCTATCCTGCTCACGCGGCGTTCGGCGGCTACAAGCAGTCCGGGATCAGGCGGGAAGGGCACAAGATGATGCTCGACCATTATCAGCAGACCAAGAATTTGCTGGTCAGCTATTCGGCCAAGGCGCTCGGGTTCTTCTGAGGGCGCGCGTCCACCCAACGCATTCCCTCCCCCAACAAGGGGAGGGAGTAACGCCTCACCGGGGACTCACACAATGGTCGAACGGGTCGAGATCACCAACAAGGCGGCCGAGATCGTCGCGCGGCTCAAAACCCAGCATGGCGCGCTGATGTTTCATCAGTCGGGCGGCTGCTGCGATGGATCGGCGCCGATGTGCTACCCCGCCGGCGACTTTCGAGTAGGGCCGCAGGATGTGCTGCTGGGCGAAATCGCCGACTGCAAATTCTATATCGGCGCCGCCCAGTTCGAATATTGGGAGCATACGCAGCTCATCATCGACGTCGTTCCCGGACGCGGCTCGGGCTTCTCGGCCGAAGCGCCCGAAGGGGTGCGGTTCCTGACGCGCAGCCGCGTCTTTACCGATGACGAAGCCGCGGAACTCGCCGCCGCCGGCCCGCCAGCCCGCGCCGCCTGAATCCTTGGCCGGCTTTATCCGCCCGAGGCGCCCAGCGCGGCGCGGCGAGCCGCCAGATCCGTCACGGAAGCGGCGCCGCGAAAATTGAGAATCGCCTCGCCGTAGATGCGCTCGGAGGCGGCGCGATCGCCGGTGTCGACGGCGTCGGCGAGTTCGGCGAGCCAGCGCGCCATCGAGGCGCGATCGACCGGCGCCGTCTGCGCCGCCGTCACGCCGTCAAGCCCGATATCGACGACAGGTTCGTTGCCGGAAAACAGGATCTCGTTGAGCCGCTCGCCGCGCCGCGCGCCGGTAAAGACGATGTCGATATCGACGCGCGGCTCGTAACCGGCAAGACGGATCATCTTTTCCGCCAGATCGAGAATGCGCGCCGGCTGGCCCATCTTCAGCACATAGACGGAAGCGCGCGTCGCGCCCGCCCCGGTCGCCTCCGCGCTATGGGCGGCGGCCAGGATGACGAGATCGACCGCCTCGCGCACCGTCATGAAATAGCGCACCATGTCGGGATGCGTGACGGTGACCGGCCCGCCACGTTCAATCTGCGCCTTGAACTTGGGCACGACCGAGCCGACCGAGCCCAGCACATTGCCGAACCGCACGGAAATAAGGCGCAAGCCGCCAGCGCGCCCGGCGCGCTCGCCATCGACGAGCTGGGCGTACATTTCCGAAAAACGCTTCGTCGCGCCGAGCACGGAAACGGGATCGACGGCCTTGTCGGTCGAGATCAGCACGCCCGCCGCGCCGACCGCGGCCGTCGCGTCGACGACATTGACCGAGCCGAAAATATTGGTCTTGACGCCCTCAGTCCAGTCGAGTTCGAGCTGCGGCACTTGTTTCAGCGCCGCCGCGTGGAAAACGACGTCGGGGCGGAACTGATCGAACAAAGACATCAGCCGCTGACGATCGCGAATGTCGGCGACACAGGCGCGCAGCCGGGTCGCCGCATTCGTCGCCTCCAATTGTTCGCTGATAGCGAATAGAGCCGGCTCGGAATTGTCGATTATGAGCAATTCGGCCGCGCCGAGGGCAACCACCCGCGCGCAGATTTCCGAGCCGATCGAGCCGCCGCCGCCCGTCACGACGACGCGCCTATCCCTGACGAAGGCGGCAAGCCCGCTGAGATCGGCTTCCACGCTTGGGCGGAACAGCAGATCCTCGATCTCGACCGGCGTCAGCGCCGAGGCGCCGCCATATTCGATCGTCTGCAGGCGCGACAGCGCGACGCCAAGGCGCTTGGCGGTCGCCACGATGCGTTCGGAATCGGCGCCGGAGGTAAATTCGCTCGGCGCGAAAATGACGCGCGCGATCGGGGCGCCCTCCTCGGACGCCTCGCTGACGATGCGCTCCAGTTCTTCATAGCCGCCCAGTACCGGCACGCCGCGAATCGAAACGCCGCGATCCGTGGCGCGCGGCGACAGCACGCCGCGCGCGACGAAGCGGTGACGCTTGCCCTCCTCGATCGAGCGCAGCGCGATCTCGGCCTCGGTGCTGCGCCCCAGCACCAGGATTGAAGGCGCACGCTCGCGCCGGCCGGTCCGGCGCGCCTGCATATAGCGAAAATAGCGATAGGCGATGCGCGGGCCGCCCAGCATCGACATCTGCAAGATCCAGTAGAGAAAACAGGCTTTCTCGCCAAAGGCGAAGGAAGCGACGACGCCGCGCGACGTCAGCGCGAAATCGACAACGAGCAGGGACAAGGCGAGCAGGCTGGAGACGCGGAAAATGTTGAACAGATCCGGCAGCGAGGCAAAGCGCCATTTGGATTCGTAAAGCTTGAAAATGCGATAGGCGCCGCCCGCATAAAGCGTGAACAGCGGGATGATCCATTCGAGCGCATCGGTCTGAACGGGCGTATTGCCGGGATAGCGTAGATAGAGCGCCAGCACGATCGCCAATGGCGTCGTGATAAGATCATAAGCCATCACGGCAAGGCTTTTGGCGCTGCTGGACTTGAACCAAGAATTCATCGCGCCAACTTCATCGAGGAGCCTCTTTTCAAGCGGCGGCGGCGGCCGCCCGCGCCGCACTATAGTCGGATCGCGCCATCGAAGCGAGATGCGGACCTGTCCGCGTTCCCTCCCCCCTTGTGGGGAGGGGAAATCGCGCCTCTTTCAAAACAGTCCCTCGATCTGCCCGTCCCGCAGGCCGATCCTTTCAGCGGCCGGTTCGCGCGGCAGGCCCGGCATGGTGAGGATGTCGCCGAGCATGACGACGAGGAACCCGGCGCCCGCGCGCAACGCCAGGGCGCGGATCGGCGCGATATGACCGCTGGGCGCGCCAAGCAGCGCAGGGTCGGCGGAAAAGGAATAAGGGGTCTTGGCGATGCAGACGGGCAGCGCGCCATAGCCGGCTTCCTGCAATTGCCGGAATTGCGCCCGGATCGCCGAATCCGCTGATATATCGGTGGCGCCGTAGATTTCCCGCGCAATAGTCCGCACCTTGTCCCATAGCGGCGTCTGGTCGTCATAAAGCAAATGAAAGCCGGCGGCCGGCCGATCGGCGAGCGCGACGACGCGTTCTGCCAGCATTCGCGCGCCTGGCGAGCCCTGCGCCCAATGATCGCAGACCAAAGCCTCGACGCCGAACTTCTCGCGCACCGTCCGGACGATCAATTCATGTTCGGCCGGCGTGTCGGTGGCAAAGCGGTTGATCGCCACCACGGCCGGCACGCCGAATTTACCGACATTGGCGATGTGGCGCTCGAGATTGGGCAAGCCCGCCGCCAACGCCGCCAGATTCTCTGCGCCGAGCGCCTCTTTGGCGACGCCGCCGTTGAATTTGAGCGCGCGCACGGTGGCGACAATGACGCAGGCGGCCGGGTTCAGGCCCCCGACGCGGCACTTGATGTCGAAGAATTTCTCGGCGCCAAGATCCGCGCCGAACCCCGCTTCGGTGACGACATAATCGGCGAGCTTGAGCCCGGCCTTGGTGGCGACGATCGAATTGCAGCCATGCGCGATATTGGCGAAGGGTCCGCCATGGACGAGTGCGGGATTGCCCTCCAGGGTCTGCACGAGATTGGGCCGCAACGCGGCCTTCAGCAATACGGTCATGGCGCCGGCCGCCTTGAGGTCGCCCGCCGTCACCGGCTTCTTGGCCCTGTCATAGGCGACGATCATGCGGGCAACGCGCGCTTCGAGATCGGCAAGATCGCGGGCGAGGCAAAACACCGCCATCACTTCCGAGGCGACGGTAATGTCGAAACCGTCCTCGCGCGGAAAACCGTTGGCGATGCCGCCAAGCGAGACGATCGTGCTGCGCAAAGCGCGATCGTTGCCGTCGAGCGCACGCCGCCACACGATGCGGCGCGCGTCGATGTCGCGCACATTGCCCCAATAGATATGGTTGTCGATCATCGCGGCGAGCAGATTATTGGCGGCGGTGATCGCGTGAAAATCGCCGGTGAAATGCAGGTTGATCTCGTCCATCGGCACGACTTGCGCAAAGCCGCCGCCCGTCGCGCCACCCTTACGGCCGAAGACGGGGCCGAGCGAAGGCTCGCGCAGACAGATGACGGCGCGTTTGCCAAGGCTGGCCAGCGCGTCGCCCAGGCCGATCGTCGTCGTCGTCTTGCCTTCGCCCGCCGGCGTCGGATTGATCGCGGTGACAAGAATGAGCTTGCCGTCGGGCTTTGGCGCCAAGCGCTCGAGGAAATCGAACTCCAGCTTGGCGATGAAGCGCCCATAGGGGTGGAGCGCCTCTTTGGGAATATCGAGCTTGGCTGCGACTTCGCCGATTGGCGCCAGGCGGGCCTGCGAGGCGATTTCCAGATCCGATTTCATGAAAAAGGGCTCCGTGGGCGGGAAGTCGTCGTCGGGTTAACGCGGGCGAAAGCTGGATTTTTGCACGCATTGACCGGCCGGCCAAAGCTGTGGTTGCTGATCTGGCTTGGCGCTGCTCGCGGGTGCTTTGTTTGGAGGGACGGCGATGGGCGTAGATGGGTTGATGACGACTCCAAGCCGCTTTGGGCCTGAGGAAACGATGGATAGACTCGAAGCGACGCTGCGGGCAAGCGGCGCGGCAATATTCGCCAGGATCGATCATGCCGCGGGCGCTGCGAACGTCGGCGAAAGCCTGCGCCCGACTGCAGTCCTCATCTTCGGCAATCCCAAGGCCGGCACGCCCTTGATGCAGGCCGGGCAGACGATCGGCATAGATCTGCCGCTGAAAGTGCTCGTCTGGCAGGATGCGGCCGGAGCGGTCTGGCTGTCCCACAACGATCCGGCCTGGCTCGCCAACCGGCATGGGATCGGGGCCGAGGGGGAAAAGACGGTCGCCATGATGACGGCGATGCTGAAAACGCAGACGGGAAAGGCCGCCGGCTCGGCGTGATGGGCGCGCGGACAATCAAGCCTTGACCGCGCCGCACTCGGCGGGCAGACCTGCGTCCGACTTCACCCCTCTTAGAACTGGCTGACCATGATCCGCTCCGCGTTAATGACCGTCATGACCGGGGCGGCGATCAAGGCCGGGCGCGGATTGAAGCGCGATTTTGGCGAAATCGGCAATCTTCAGGTCTCGATGAAGGGGCCGGGCGATTTCGTCAGCCTCGCCGACCAGCGCGCCGAAAAGATCATTTTCGAGGAGCTTTCCAAGGCGCGGCCCGGCTATGGCTTCATCATGGAGGAGGGCGGCGTGGTCGAAGGCGCCGACAAGAGCCATATCTGGCATGTCGATCCGCTCGATGCGACGACCAATTTCCTGCACGCGATCCCGCTCTTCGCCGTCTCGATCGCGCTGGAGCGCGAGGGCCAGATCGTCGCCGGCGTCATCTATAATCCGGCCAATGACGAAATGTACGTGACGGAAAAGGGCCAGGGCGCGTTCGGCGACAACCGGCGCTTGCGCGTCGCCGCGCGCCGCGAATTGTCGCAGGCGCTGATCGGCTGCGGCGTGCCCCATCTTGGCAAGGCTGCCCATCACCCGCGTTTCAAGGCGGAACTGTCGGCGGTGATGGCGCATGTCGTCAATGTGCGCCGCCTTGGCTGCGCGGCGCTCGATCTTGCCAATGTCGCAGCCGGGCGCCTCGACGCTTTCTGGGAGCGCGGCCTGCATTCGTGGGACATTGCCGCCGGCGCCCTGCTGATCCGGGAAGCCGGCGGCTTCGTCAGCGGCGCCGACGGCGAAGAGAATTTCCTGGAGACCGGCTCGATCTGCTGCGGCAACGACATCATGCACCGCCAATTGCTCGCCCTGCTGGCCGAGGCGCGGTGAGACCGGCCGCATGGGCGGCTTCAAGTCGGACAAAAATAGCGTTTAGAATCTATGAATCGCCGGCGCCGACGCCGCGCTCTATGGCGCTAAGCGCAACGGCCGCAACCAGGTATGGCCGCGCTTTCCCTCGACGCGCCGCGCCGAAATCGCTGGCGTCGCCGAGCGAATATCGCGCGCGAGCTGATCTTTGATGTCGGCCCCGTCAAGGCCAAGCCGCCTTCGGCGGTCGCTTCGCGAGCCTTGACGGCGAACTCGGCGGCGTGGCCCCTTTAGGCGCGGAATTGAATGACGCTGGCCAAGCATGGCGGCCCTTCGGTCCGTCCCTGACCATAATCGTCCTCTCCTTCACATCCCGAACGCCTTCACGATAAGCGGCGTGTCGATGATCGTATGCGGCGCGATCGCGTGATAGCCGAGCGCGTGGACCCAGGCATTGCCGGTGCGCAGTGTGATGAAAGTCTTGATCATGCCGGGACCGAGATAGCCCAGCGCGACGAAGATCAGCGACAGCGCCCCATCGCGCGGCGAATCGAACACCGACCAGCCCTCGACGATATGCATGAGCGCATAGGTCAGCCCGCCAAGCAGCACGGTCGTCGTCGCCGAGCCGGTCAGCTTGAGATAGCGCGGGATAAGGATCGCATAGATCAGCACCATCGTCGGCAGCACCGTGTCAATGAAGAAGAGGAAGAAGCTCAGCGGCGCGCCCAGCAGTATCTGTTGCGCGTCGAGGCGCAGGATGCCGCCGTCAAGGGCGGCAAATTCAAACGCGCCCTCGATGACGCAGACCGCCACGATCGCCTGAAGATCGTTGCGCTTGTCCGTCGAGCGCAAATTGAGCTCAGTCGCGCTATAGCGGCGGCGGAACCAGAGAATGGGCAGCAGCGCGAATACGACGAAATTATAGTTCGCCCAGGTCAGGACTTCGCCCGCCGAGGGCGGCGTGGAGCAGCCGAACAGGGTTCCCGCGATATGGAAGCTGAACGGGCGATAGCCGAGCGCGGGCCCGACGATCCAGCCCCCGACCTGGCCGGCCGCCGCATAGGCGAGCAAAGCGAAAGTCTCGCGCGCGGCAAGGCCCCGCTCGGGCGCGCGCGCGGCGATGTCAGGAATGACCCGCTTGCGCGTCAGCCAGAAGACGACGCCCATCAACAGGAAAATTTCGACCATGCCAAGCGTCGGCGCCGCCAATTGGATCGCGAACGGAATTTTGGCGAGGGCCGGCCTGTCGAACGGCAGGCGGCCGCCCGCCAGCAGCAGCACCGCGCCATTGGCGGCGATCCAGAGGAGGATGGCGACCTGCGCAGCCGGATGAAGCAGCGTATTGGCGATCAGCCGCCGGAAAGAAATCTCGCCGAGTCCGGGCATTTGCATCGCCTCCCCACTTAAGTCTCGATATAGAGACTTACATATTATTTTGTCTCTGTCCAGAGATAAGATAGGCTCTGAGGATTGAGCCAAGGGGGACGAAGGATTGCCGACCGGGTCGCAGACCGCGCCAAAATTGCGCCGCAACCGGCCGCAAACCGAGGCCCGATTGCGCGCCGCGCTGGAGCGCGTGCTGGTCAAAGGGGGCTTTGGCGCCCTGACGCCGAGCGCCGTCGCCAAGGAGGCCGGCGTCGACAAGATGCTGATCTATCGCTATTTCGGCGATCTGAAGGGCCTAGTCGAAGCGGTCGCGCGAGCGCCCGACTTCCTGCCCTCTTTGGAGGACGTCTGCGGCGACGACCCGGCGCGGCTGCGCCTTATCCCGATCCCCGAGCGCCTCGCCGCGATAATCGGCAATTTCGCCAAAGTGCTGATGCAAAGGCCCGGCGTCGTCGAAATGATGGTCTGGGAACTGGTCGAGCGCAACGAATTGACCGCGATCATGGAGACCGCGCGCGAGGAACTGGGGTTCCGCCTCGCCGCCGAGCTTTTCCCCGATACGGCGGGCGTCGCCCACGCCAATGCGATCGCCGCGCTGCTGAGCGCGGGCGTGACCTATCTCGTGCTGCGGCGGCGCAAGATCCGCTGGTTCAATGGCGTCGATTTGCGATCCGAGGAGGGCTGGACCGCGCTCAACGAAGCCACTCGGCGGATGGCGGAGGCGCTCGAGCCGAACCGTCAAGCGAATTAGCGCAAAACAAATTCATTGTTGAGAATTCTGGAATAAGAAGAATAAACTTTGAATGATCATTCATTTGGATCGTAGTTCTGGCACCAGTTTACTAGTAGTCCAATATTTTCTAGTTTATTTCTCGGATACATAGCAGAATTGCGGCGCAATTACGAAAAATTTCCGGAGAAATACCATAGAAGTATATTACAATTATTTTATGATATTAATCTTTGCCTGATCTCCCGCATGCCTTGTTAAGGCTTGCCGCCTATCCGATGGCAGCGCCCGCGAAAGCCCGTGGCGGCATCGACAACAATATGTGGCGCAACAAGTGACGGACGCTTCCCTGCCCGTGGGCATTGGCCTTTCGATCGTCGACGAAACGGTCGCCTCAGGCTTAGCGCTGCTCAGATTTCCGAGCGCTCTCGAAGCCGCCTTCGAATCGGAAACCGGCCGGCGACGATGCCGCGAACTGGCGATCGGGGCCTTCGTCGGGGTCGCGATGTATGACAGCTTTCTGCTGGCCGATTGGTGGGTGACGCCGGACGTGTTCGTCACCGCGCTATGGGTGCGGCTCGCCTTGGTGACCCCCTTCATATTCGCGCTGAGCGTGGCCTTCTATGCCGATCCGCCGCCTTTCCTGCGCGAGCTCTATGCGGTGGTCGGAACCCTTGTTGCGGCGGGGTCCTCGCTCTATCTGATGGTGCTGAGCCGCAGCCCGCACCAGGACGGCCAGCAGCAATCGATCATTCTGGCCGTCCTCTTCGTCACGCTCGTGCAGCGCGTGAGGTTCTGGTATTCGATTCCGGCTTGCCTCGGCTGTTTTGCGATGCATGGCGGAGCTCTCGCTTTGCTGCCCGGCTATGGTCTGGACTTGCAGGTTTCGGCCAATCTGGTGTTTGGCTGCGTCGTCGTGTTCACGCTCATCGCCTCCTACCGGTCCGAACGCGAGCTGCGCCTGACCTATCTCTTCTCGCTGCGAAGCCGGCTGCAAAACCGCGAACTCAACGCGATCAACCGGCGCGACCCGCTGACCGGGCTCGGCAATCGGCGCTCCCTCGACGAGGCGCTCACCTTATGCGAGCAGGCGCCGTGCGAAGAGCTTACCGTGGAGTTGTTCGATATCGATCATTTCAAGATGTTCAACGACGCTTTCGGCCATCAGGCGGGCGATGATTGCCTGCAGCGCATCGCCGCAATCGTGCAGGGCCAGTTGCGCGAGCGCGCCGATTACGCGTTCCGTTTCGGCGGCGAGGAGTTTCTCGTGATTTTGCGCGCGACCGATCTGTCGGCCGGGATCGCCATCGCCGAGCGGCTGCGGCGCGCCATCGAGGAGGCCGCCATCCCCAATCCCGCCCTTTCCTCGCAGGCGGCCGTCACCGCCAGCTTCGGCATCGCCTGCGCCAAGGTCGACGCCGAAATGCGCACGGTCGAAATCATCGCCAGCGCCGACGCCGCCCTCTATGCCGCCAAACGCAACGGCCGCAACCAGGTATGGCCGCGCTCCGCCTCGACGCGGCGCGCCGGGATCGTGGAACTGCCCGAGCGAATATCGCGCGCGGGCTAGAGGCAAGCCGCCATCGCACGCTCGTAAAGAACAGGGCGCCGGGACTCGAGAGCATGGCGGATGCTTTTGACATTGGCTGACCTATTGAATTCACAAACTCTTTTCGTTCGGCCCTTTTGCGAAAAACAAGATCGAATTTTCTTGCGCCGGCGCTCGTCCGGACAAATGACCCGCCGCTCGCCTGCCCGGCCGCCCCCAAAAACCCCCGCCCCGCAAACACCCCTTGCCGCAAGGCGCTCCCCTTCTGCTAGAATAGCCTTCAAAAGTTCTTGATTGCTGTTTAGCTGAGGCGGCATGGCGCTCAATTCAGAAATAAGACGTCTTTCCTCGCCCAGCGTGTTTCTTGTCGGCATGGCCGCCTTTCTGGTGCTGGTCGGCTTCGTCGTCTCGATTCTGTACAAGCAGATCGTCCTCGCCTTCGACGCCAATCCCGGCCTCAACGGCCTCATCATCGGCGTTCTCGTCATCGGCGCTTTATTCGCCTTCCGCCAGATCATCCGCCTTTTCCGCGAAATCCGCTGGGTCAATTCGCTCTCGAACTCGCAGGTGCGCCCGCCCAAATACGGCCCGCGGCTGCTCGGCCCGATGGCGACGCTCATCAATGCGGGGGCTGGCGCGCGCGGCCTGCCGACCGCCACCACCAGGGCGATCCTCGATTCCGTTGGAACCCGCCTCGACGAGGGGCGTGAGCTCAACCGCTATCTGATCGGCCTGTTGGTGTTCCTCGGCCTGCTCGGCACGTTCTGGGGCCTGCTGGAGACGGTGCATTCGATCAGCGGCGTCATCAATTCGATGCAGAGCGGCTCGGACGCCGCCGTGATGTTCGACGATCTGAAAACCGGCCTTTCCGCTCCCATCGCCGGCATGAGCATCTCCTTCACCTCGTCGCTGTTCGGTCTGGCGGGCTCGCTCATCCTCGGCTTTCTCGATTTGCAGGCGGGCCAGGCGCAGAACCGGTTTTATACGGAGCTCGAAGATTTCCTGGCGAGTCACGCCGAGGCGAGCCCGGCCCCGGCCGTCGAGATCCTGCCCGACAAGGTGGTGGGCGCCGATCCGCTCGATCAACGCAAGAGCGCCGCCGCCATGGCCAACCTTGCCGAAGGCATCCAGGGCCTCGTCAATCACATGCGCCAGGAGCAGCAGCTCATTCGCGACTGGGTCGAGGCGCAGGCGTCGCAGCAGGAAGAGGTGCGCAAACTGCTGCAGCGGCTGGCGCGCGAATCCGAGACTCGCTGAACTTAGGGAGACCGGATAAATGGCGCTTGCGCGCGGACGGCGGATCGAAAGCGTCAATTACTGGCCGGGCTTCGTCGACGCTTTGTCGACGATGCTGCTCGTCATCATCTTTCTCCTCTCGGTCTTCATGCTGGCGCAATTCTTCCTGTCGCGCGAAGTGACGGGCAAGGACACCGCGCTCGCCAAGCTCAACCATCAGATCGAGGAATTGACGAGCCTGCTGGCGATGGAGCGCACCGCCAAGAACGACGCGCAATCGAACCTCTCCGGCCTCAGCGCGACGCTCGATTCTTCGCAAAAAGAACAGGCCCGCCTGCAAGGCGTCATCGCCCAGGGCGCCGCCAATGCCGATGCGGCGGGCGGCAAGGCTTCGGCCGCCACGATCGCGCTCGACGCGCAAAAGGACGTCTCGGCGCGCGCGCTGGCGCAAGTCGACATTCTCAACCAGCAGATTTCAGCATTGCGCCGCCAATTGGCGGCGATCGAGGACGCGCTCGCCGCTTCGGAGACCGCCGGCAAGGACGCGCAGACCAAGATCGCCGATCTCGGCTCCCGCCTCAATACCGCGCTGGCGCAAAAGGTGCAGGAATTGTCGCGCTACCGCTCCGATTTCTTCGGGCGCCTGCGCCAGATTCTCGGCGCCAGGCCGGGAATCCGGGTGGTCGGCGACCGTTTCGTGTTTGAATCTTCCGTGCTGTTCGAATCGGCGAAAGCGGATGTGAGCCCGGCCGGGCAGCAGTCGCTCGATGATCTGGCCGCCGCGGTCATCGATCTCGAGCGCGAGATTCCGCCCGACATTCCCTGGATATTGCGCATCGACGGCCATACCGACAAGCACCCGATTTCGGGCGGCGCCTTCAAGTCCAACTGGGAATTATCCGCCGCGCGCGCGATCGCCGTGGTGCAATATCTCATCTCGAAGGGCATCCCGCCCGATCGCCTGGCGGCCGCCGGTTTTGGCGAGTTCCAGCCGATCGATCCGGGCGAGGACGAGCAGGCGCTCGCGCGCAACCGGCGCATTGAGTTGAAGCTAACCGAGCGGTGAACAAGGCGCCGTAACTTCCGGCGTCAGCGTCCGAAGTCATGGCGCCGCAGAACCACCCTTACAAATTCCCGCAAACCGACACGATGCCGGTGCGTTTGCAGGGGTAGCCGTGCTTATTGGTGTAGGTCACCGTGCCTTGCGGCGGAACGCAGATGGCCGCGATGCCGGCGCTGTGACATTCCATGCCGGTGTCCGGATCGATCCAGGTCGGGGCGGATGGCGGCGCGTCCGGCACGGCGTGATCGAGCGCCCAGCCGCGCGCGCGCATGCATTTCTGGAAAGCGGCGGCATTGGTGAAAGTGTTGTTGGCCGTGCTGCCGCAGCGGCGGCCGTCGGCGAACTTCTGCGCCAGGCTGCGCTCGACGCCATGGGGACGCAGGATGTCCCGAAAGACCTCCATATCGGCGCTCGCGGCCTGCACGCCGAAGAGCGGCGCGGCGCTTAGGATTGCCGACGTGATCGCGAGGCGTCGAAGTGATGGGCGGACTAATGCGGCCGCGCCGGGCGTTGCGGCGATGAGGGACAGCTTGGCGAGGATCGGGCGTTTCATGGATTTGTCTGTTGCCTGTCTCACAGGCCGGCTGCGAATGAAGGAGAGTCGCTTCGATAAGTTACGGGATGCGATCCCCCGACCGTCATTGCGAGGGAGCGCAGCGACGATGCAATCCAGACTGTGGCCGCGACAGCCCTCGTATGGATTGCTTCGCTACCGCTCGCAATGACGATCGGTCCTTTATTCCGCCGCCGTGCGCTCACCGCCCAGCGTCGCCGCGCCGGTCTCGAATTCAGCCTTGCGAGCCGCGCATATAACCCGCCGTGAGCGAGCAGCGTCTGGTGCGTTCCCTCCTCGACGATGCGCCCGCCCTCCATCACGAGGATGCGATGGGCCTTGACGATGGTGGCCAGGCGATGGGCTATCACCAAAGTCGTGCGCCCCGCCATCAGCGCGTCGAGCGCTCCCTGCACGAGCGTTTCGTTTTCCGCGTCCAGCGCCGACGTCGCCTCGTCCAGCAGCAGCACCGGCGCATCTTTTAGAATGGCTCTGGCGATGGCGAGCCGCTGCCGCTCGCCGCCCGACAACGTCACGCCGCGCTCGCCGATCAGCGTGTCATAGCCTTGCGGCAACGCCGTGATGAATAGGTCCGCGGCGGCGCGCGAAGCGGCTGCGCGGATCTGCTCGCGGCTGGCGCTTGGCGCGCCATAGGCGATGTTGTCGGCGATGCTCGCCCCGAAAATCACCGGATCCTGCGGGACCAGCGCCAGCCGCGCGCGCAAAGCCGCCGGATCGACCTTGGCGATGTCGACGCCGTCGAGCAGCACGGCGCCGCCGGTCGGATCGTAAAAGCGCAGCAGCAATTGGAAGATCGTCGACTTGCCGGCGCCGGACGGACCGACGATGGCGACCATCTCGCCTGGCGCGACGCGCAGGCTGAGGTCTTTCAGCACCAGGTCCTGCGACCGCGAGGGATAAGCGAAGGCGACATGATCGAAGGCGATTTCGCCGCGCGGCGGCGCCGGCAAAGCCAGCGGATTGGCGGGCCCCTCGATCTTGGGGCGCACTTCCAAAATCTCGGCGATACGCCCGGCCGCGCCGGCGGCCGCCGACACTTCGCTCCATACTTGCGAGAGTTCGCCGAGCGCGCCGGCCGCCAGCACGGCAAACAGCAGGAATTGCGACAGCGCGCCCCCCGTCATGCGGCCGGCCAGCACATCCTGCGCGCCGAGCCACAGCACGAGGACGACGCTGGCGAAGGAGAGGAAGATCGCCGCCGTCGTCACCATCGCGCGCGAGAAGGTCGTCGAGCGCGCCGCCTCATAGGCGCTGAGCGCCGCCTTGCGAAAACGCGCCACGCTCGCCGCCTCGGCCAGAAAGGCCTGCATGACGCGCACGGCCGAAAGACTCTCGGTGGCGAAGGCGGTGGCCTCCGCCAGCGTGTCCTGCGCCGCGCGCGAGCGTTCGCGCACCGCGCGGCCCGCCGCGTAGAGCGGCAGGATGATGATGGGAATGGCGACGAGCACATAGGCCGAAAGTTTCGGACTGGTGACGACCATCATCGCCACGGCGCCGATGAACATGAAGAAATTGCGCAGCGCGATCGAGGCGGACGAGCCGAAGGCGGATTTGAGCTGCGTCGTATCGGTCGACAGCCGCGAGACGATCTCGCCGGTCTTCTCGGTGTCGAAGAAGCTCGCATCGAGCCGCGTCAGATGCGCGAACAGATCGCCGCGGAGATCCGCGACCACCCGCTCGCCCAGCGTCATCACGAAATAATAGCGCAGGCCCGAGGCGAGCGCGAGGACGGCGACGACGCCGATCATCGCCAGAAAATAGGCGTGGATAAGCTCGGCTTTATCTTGCGAAAAACCAAAATCGATCATGCGGCGAACCGCCAGCGGCACGACCAGGGTCGCGGCGGAGGCAACGATCAGCGCGGCAAGCGCGCCGGCGATGCGCCAGCGATAGGCGAGGCCATAGGGCAAAAGCGGGCGCAGGGCGGCCAGCGACGCGCGCGCGGGAATTTTCGCCCCCGCGTCAGACAATTGGCTCATGTCCCGGCAGGCTCCGGCCCAAACTTTAGCATCCTGCCTTTACTTATGACTTTTTGCCGAAAATCAAGCTGAAAGCTTAGGGCGCGCCGCTTGTGTCGCGGGCCCGCCTGCCCTATAGGATGCGCCAAAGCGCGAGCCGCCGGTCATCCGGACGGCTCCATTTTTTGTTTTGAAGGACGCGACGATGAAGACCGACATCCATCCCAATTACCACATGATCAAGGTCGTCATGACCAACGGAACCGAGTTCTTCACGCGTTCGACCTATGGCGCCGAGGGCGCGACGCTGCAGCTCGACATCGACCCCAACACCCATCCGGCCTGGACCGGCGGTTCGCAGCAATTGCTCGATCGCGGCGGCCGCCTGTCGCGCTTCAACACGCGCTTTGCCGGCCTGTCGCTCGGCGGCGCCAAGAAGTAAGGCGGTCCGCGTCCCTTCCCCCTTGTGGGGGAGGGAGAAGCGGCGCCGCGCTCTAATCATAATCCACCCGCGCCAGATACAACCCGCAGGCCGGCGCGACCTGCCCGCAGCGCGCGCGTTCGGCGGCCTCCAGCGCCGATTTGAGATTGGCCGTGCTCCAATAGCCCGCGCCGACATGTTCGAGCGAGCCGACCATCGAGCGCACCTGCCGGTGCAGGAACGACAGCGCGCTGACCCGCAATTCGATGACATCGCCGCCGCGCGCGACATCGAGGCTCGTCAGCGTGCGGATCGGGCTCGCCGCCTGGCATTGCGAGTCGCGGAACGTCGAAAAATCGTGGCGCCCGATCAGCGCCTTGGCCGCCTCGCCCATCGCCTCAGCATCCAGCCGGCGCTTGACATGCCAGGCGCGGCCGCGCTCCAGCGTCAGCGGCGCGCGGCGGTTGACGATGCGATAGAGGTAGTGACGCATTCGCGCGCCATGGCGCGCATCGAACGCGTCCCCGACCGGCTCGGCGAGCAGCACCGCGATCGGGTTCGGCGCCAGATGCGCATTGAGCGCCTCGCGCAGACGCCGCCCGTCCCAATCCTTGGCCAGGTCGATATGCGCGACCTGCCCCGTCGCGTGAACGCCGGCGTCGGTGCGCCCGGCGCCATGGGCTGAGGTCGCCGCGCCGCATAGCGCAAGGCACGCCGCCTCCAGCGCCTCCTGCACGGAGAGCCCATTGGCCTGCCTTTGCCAGCCGACGAACGGCGTCCCGTCATATTCAAGCGTCAGTTTGTAGCGCGGCATGAAGCGGGGGCTGAGTGAGGTTCCGACCGCCTGAATGGCGCGCGGGCCACGCCGAGGAGCGCCGCGGCCGTACGATTGTCAAGACGCGCCAGAAGGCGGGGCGACCGGCCTCGCGAGCCGGTCGAAACCCAAACATGATAAGAATCATCAAATTATGGATTATTTCGCATTATTTGCAGGCAATTAGCGCACACGCCGATGCTCAAAAATGCGGCATCGGCGCGCCTTTCAGCCATTGTGCAAAGTTAATCCTTGAACGCGTCGGCATCACTTTCATCTACATCACCCACGACCAGGGCGAGGCGCTCACCATGTCCGACCGCATCGCAGTGATGAATGCGGGCCGCCTCGAACAGGTCGGCGACGGGCGCTCGGTCTATGACGAGCCCGCCACACCTTTCGTCGCCTCGTTCGTCGGCGAGAACAATGGCGTCTCGGGCCTCGTCGAGAGGATCGCAGATGGAATGGCGATACTCGACACGCCGCTCGGGCGCCTGACGGGACGCGGCGGCGCCGGTCTGAAGCCAGGCGATCCGGCGACGATTTTCCTGCGCCCCGAAGCCTTGCGCCTCAGCGCGCCCGGCGAGGCGGCTGACTTCACGGCCGCATTCGTCAGTTCGGCTTTCGAGGGCAATTTTACGCTGATGTTCCTGCGCGCCGCCAATGGCCAGGCCATGACCATGTCGGTCGGCCGCGGCGCCGATATCGGCGCGCCGGCGCCGGGGGCGTCGGTCGGACTGACGTTCTCGAACGCCGATGCGCTGGTGTTGTCCGTCCGCCATAAATCGTGAGGGAGGGCTCTTGACCAATCCCTTCACCGCCGCGCTGATCTTCGCTTTGCCGCTCGCCGTGATCCTTGCTTTCGTCGCTCTGGCGCTGATCGAGCGGCGGCGCGGCGGCAATGTCGGGGCACCAAGCTTTTTCCAGCGCAACGGAACGCCGGTCGCAATTTTTCTCATCGCCGCCGTGGCGTTCTGGGCGCTCGTCCTCATCGTGTTTCCGCAACTCTATATGGTCGACTATTCCTTCCACCCGAAGCTGCCGCAGATCAAACGCGGCGGCCCCGAGGATCTCTATACGTTGGAGAATTACCGCTACTTTCTATTCGGCTCGACGCAAAAGACCGACCATTGGAACACGACCCATCTCAACGCGTTCTGGCTTACCATTTTCGTCTCGACAATCATCACGATGGTCAATTTCGCGATCTGCTATCCCCTCGCCTATTTCATGGCGCAGGTCGCCAAGGCGCAGACCGTGCTGAAACTGATGGTGCTGCCGGTGATCCCTTACTGGATCAACGAGATCCTGCGCGCCTTCGCCTTCCGCATATTGCTCGGCACCGGCGGCCTCCTCAACAATGTCGCGATTGCCGCCGGCCTCATCCACGAGCCCATCGATTTCATCGGCCACGATATCGCGCTCTATGCCGGGCTCACCTACGCTTATCTCCTGATCATGATGTTCCCGCTCTACAACGCGATCGAGAGCCTCGACCGCAACCAGATCGAGGCCGCGCGCGATCTCGGCGCGCCATGGTGGCACATCCATCTGTTCATCGTGATGCCCTTCGCCAAGCCGGGCATCGCTTCGGGCGCGACGCTCGTCTTCATGCTATGCGCGGGCGCGCTCGCCGCGCCGCTGGTGCTCGGCGGACCCAAGACGCTGTGGTTCACGCCCATCGTCTACGACCGTTTCTTCCAGGCCTTCAACTGGCCGCAGGGCGCTGCTTACGCGATCATCCTGTGCTGACCTGCATGGCCTTCGTCTCGGTGGTGATGCGGCTGTTCAAGGTGAGCCTGTCGGAGATCACGCGATGAGCGCGCGCCTGATCTGGAAAGCGACGCTCGGCTTCTACATCGCGCTGTTCTTCGGCTTCCTGTTCGGGCCGCTCGTCGTCATGAGCGTTACCGCGTTCAATACGCCGTCCTATCCGCAGGTCTGGCCGTTCGAGGGCTTCACGCTCGACTGGTTCGCCAAGCTCTACGCAGACCGCAACCTGATGGAGGGGCTCGTCAACAGCTTCTTCATCGGGGCCTTTGTCGTGGCCTTGTCCGTGCCGCTGGGTCTCGCCGGCGCCATCGTCATGACACAGATTTATAGCCCGGCCCGCTCGCTATATTATCTCGTCGTCGTCTCGCCGGTGCTGACGCCCGGCGTCATCATCGGCATTTCGACGGTCATTTTCTGGAAGGACGTGACGGAACTCAGCGGCGCGCAATCCCTGTTCAACGGCATGTTCCTCGCGACCCTCGGCCAGGCGACTTTCATCTCGGCCTATTGCATGCTGATTTTCCTGTCGCGCCTGCAGCGCTACGACCGCGTGCAGGAGGAGGCGGCGCTCGATCTTGGCGCGAGCCGCACCCAGGTGTTCTTCGACATTCTGCTGCCGTTCCTGCGCCCCGCCATCTTCTCGGCGGCGGTGATCGCGTTCTTGTCGTCGTTCGAAAACTACAACACCACCACTTTCGCCATCCTCGCCAACAAGACGCTGACGACTGTGCTGGCGGGCCGCGTGCGCGCGGGCACGACGCCGGCGATCAGCGCGATGGCGGTGGTCATCATCGGCGTCACCGTCGCCTCAGCGATCGTCTATGAGACGGTGAAGCGCGCGGAGCTGCGGCGCGAGGCCGCGCGGGCGAGGGCGGGGTGAGGGGTGGGGGCCACGCCGACGAGCCGCCGTCAAGGCTCGCGAAGCGACCGCCGAAGGCGGCTTGGCCTTTACGGCTTCACGCGGCGACGGCAGCGCACCGCTCTCCGCATAAAACGTTTATCCGCTCACTTCGCCCTACCCCGCATCACGCTGACCACCAGCGCGCCTACACACCCCAGCGCGATCACCGCCGCCGTGGCGTCAGACGGCGCATGAACGCCGAAGGCGAGCACAAGGCCCACGACGACGACGGCAAGCACCGCCACCGCGAGCCCCTCGTCATCGACGAACAGCCCGACGATATCCTGCACGATCCCAGCGAGCGCCTTCATCGTGCGGCCCCCACGGCGGCCGGCCGCGCGAGCCTTACCAGAATGAGCGCCGTCGCCGCAAACAGCAGGATCAGGCCCGGAATGGCGAGATCGGCGCCGGGCCAATCGACGCCGAGGCCCTCGCCCGTCCAGAAAACGCCAAACGCCGACAGCAAGATTCCGACGCAGAATTTTAGCGCGTTTTCGGGAACTCGCGCGAGCGGCCGGCGCAGAATGGCGCCCATCGTCAGGACGATCGCGCAGGCCGCCAGCGCCCCAAGGCTTGCCGGGATGAGGAGCCCTCGCCCCGCCCCGACCGCCAGGACGATGAACACGACCTCTAATCCCTCGACAACGACCGCCTTGCCGGCGGTGACGCCGGCCAGCCAATCGAGCCGGCTCTCCCGGCGCGACGCCTCGTCGCGCAACTGGCCCTGTTCGGCCGCAAAGGCGCGCGCCTCGTCATGCAAAGCGAGGACTCCCGCCGCGCGCAAAATCGCCTTGCGCAGCCAGCGCAGGCCGAACAGCAGCAGCAGCACGCCGACAAAAAGTTGCAGCAGATAAAGCGGCGCGTTGCCGATCGCCGCGCCAAAGACCAGCACGAGGACGACGAGCAGCGCGAGCCCCGCCGCCGCGCCCGATATCGCCGGCCGCCACCCGCGCACGCTGGCGACCGCCAGCACGATGGTGAAAGCCTCGACGAATTCGACCAGCGAAGCGAGGAAGGCGGCGAGCACCGCGGGGGCGGCAGTGGTCCAGGGGGTCATGCGAGGGGGCTCTCGTGGCGGCGCGAACGGTAGGGCGCAGTCCCTGGCATTCTGATGACGGCTGATTCCGGCGTTTCGTTGGCAGGGCGGTTGGAATTGTCAAAAGCCGCCGGAAAGCACAATCTCGCCGATGAGGCAGGATGATTTAGATTGAATCCCTCGGCCGTCCTTGCAAGGGAGCGTAGCGACGAAGCAATCCAGACTTCGGCCCCGGCTGCCCTCATCGGGATTGGTTTGCTGCCGCTTGCAACGACGATCGGGATTGCGGCGCCACTTTACCAAATCCCGATTATCTTCGGCCCGGGCCTGGACGGCCACCCGTCCTGGCGGCCATGCCGGCGCCGCCGCACCTGGCGCGTCAAAGGCGCGCTTCCTCGAATGCGCGCACCCACATCGCGCATTGTTCCGAGCGCACGATGTCATCAAGCGTGAATTCGATCACCGGCACCGGCAGGCGCTTGGAGCGGATGAGGTGCAGCACGGCGCGCAGGCCCGAGGCTTCGTCAAGATCGCATTGGCTGACGTCGCCATTGACGACCATCGTGCAATTCTCGCCGATGCGGGTCAAAAAGGTCTTGATCTCGCCGATCGTCGTATTCTGGGCCTCGTCGAGCAGGATGAACGCTTCCTTCCAGGATCGCCCGCGCATCACCTCGAACGGCGCCATTTCGATGTCGCCCTTCTTCAGCGCGATCTCATATGCCGCCGCGCCGATGCGCTCCTTGATGGCGTCGACGATCGGGGCCGCCCAGGGCGCGAATTTCTCCTCCAGCGAGCCTGGGAAGAAACCGAGCGAGCGCCCGCAGGGGACATTGGGCCGAGTGAGAATGATCTTGGCGATGCGCCGCTTGCGGTAGAGATCGGCGGCGAAAGTGGCGGCGATCCATGTCTTGCCGGTGCCGGCAGGGCCGAGGACGACGACCTGGGGGCTGTCGCGCAGGGCGTCGAGATAGTCGGCCTGGTTGGCGTTGAGGGCCTTGATCGGGGGAAGCGCGCGTTCCGTTTCGAATTTATTGGACCGGGGCAGTTGGATGATCTCGGCTGTTTCAAACGGACGGCCGTTGCGGCGTTTTTGCTTTTCGAAGCGCTTGCTCAAGGGCAAATTCCTTCTGATGGTCCGACGCGTGATCACGCGCCAGAGCGCCGCGCCGATGCGCCCGGGCGATAGGATTTTGGTGCTGAGGGAGCCGTGCGGCGGGAGACAATGGAGGTGATGACGGCGAGAGAAACTCTGATTTCGAGTTCGCCCATCCGTTCATCAATCGTTATCTCCCCGCTGCCAGGCGCCGTCATTTGTCCTTGATTCTTATGACAGTTTGACGGCGGCGGCGGTAATAAAGCGTTCACCCGAAAGCGAGCCCGGCGGCCGCTGGCGTCCCGGCGCCCACATTGGCTTCCTCGATCGCCAGTTGGCTTCCCTCGAACGTGCTCTGGCCATAGGTGGCCTCGTCGCCGCTGAGCGGCGCCGCGACCGCAATCTCGGCATTCGCCGCGGACGGTCCTTCGGCCGAATGGGCGGAATGGAAAGGCGCCGCGGCGAGAAGCAAAAGGGCGAGCGCGAAAGGCAGACGAAAACGAAAATGCCCCGCGAATATATTTAGCTCGCTCATTAGCCCCCCGGGAATATCCAACGACTCGGCTAGAGATAAATTGCTCGGACCAATCTCACTTTCATGACGGCTGTGCAAAAACCAGAAGCGCCGCCGACGCGGCGAAAATCTATAGCGTCAACACGATCTTCCCCACATGCGCCGAGCTTTCCATGCGCGTATGCGCCAGCGCGGCGTCGGCGAGGACAAAGGTCGAATCGATCACCGGCTTGCAGCGGCCCGCGGTCAACAGCGGCCACAACTGCCTATGCAATTCCTGTGCAATCGCCGCCTTTTCGGCAACCGAGCGCGGGCGCAGAGTCGAGCCGGTGTGGACGAGGCGCTTGACCATCAAGGGGCGCAGGTCGAGGGTTGCCTTGGGGCCATTGAGGAAGGCGATCTGAACGATGCGCCCGCCAATGGCCGCCGCCGCATAATTGCGGGCGACATAATCGCCCCCGACCATGTCGAGAATGACATCGGCGCCGCGGGATTCGGTCGCCGCCAGGGTCGCGGCGACGAAATCGGCGGTGCGATAGTTCACGGCAACATCGGCCCCCAGCCTCGAACAGGCGGCCGCCTTCTCATCCGATCCTGCGGTGGCGATCACGCTTGCGCCGAAGGCTTTGGCCAGAGCGATCGCGGTCGTGCCAATCCCCGACGTTCCGCCATGGACCAGCAGGGTCTCGCCCGCCTTCAGGGCGCCGCGTTCGAACACATTGGTCCAGACGGTGAAGTAGGTCTCGGGGATCGCCCCCGCCTCGATCATCGAAAGCCCAGCGGGAATAGGCAGAGCGTTGCTTTCATGGGCGGCGCAAAATTGTGCGTAGCCGCCGCCGGGAACCAGAGCCAGAACACGATCGCCAAGCGAAAAGCGCGTCGCCCGCGGGCCGAGCGCGACGATTCTTCCCGCAACTTCAAGACCCAGAATGTCGGGCGCGCCGGGCGGCGGCGAATAGAGTCCCTGGCGCTGCAGAATGTCGGGCCGATTGACGCCAGCCGCCTCGACGGCGATGAGGATCTCACCCTCGCGCGGCGAAGGACGCGGCTTGAGCGCCACCTGCAGCACTTCGGGGCCGCCGGGATGCGAGGCGACGACGGCGTTCATCATTTCGGGCAGATCGGGCATCGGCGGCCTCGCTGGCGAAGGATGAGGCCATCTCGGCCCAGGCCGTCTTTGAAGTCAACGCGCCGGCGTGCTGACCAAAACGCCATCCGCGGCCGGGGCGGCGCGAAATTCAGCCGTTTCTTCGGCGCGGGCGCTGAACGAAGCGATCGCGCCGTAAGGCGCTTTGTCCACAATGTCGGCCAGATAGCTCTGGGTAAAGGCGAAGGCAGTCGCCAGAGTGATGTCGGCCAGCATCATACGATCCTCGAACAGCCACCCCTTGCCGCCGTTGATCTCGAGCTCCAGCGCGTCGAGCGCGGCGAACAATTGGCCCCGCACGCGCGCCACCCAGGCAACTCGCGCTCATAGTGAAACTGCACCGCCTTCTCGCAAACAACGAGCGACAGGCCGATCAGCCTCGTCGCGCGAAGTCGCGCTTTGGGGGCGCGCGGCGCCAGGGAGCGTGCGTCCGGCGCGAGCGTCGCGGCATAGTCGATGATGAGCGTCGAATCCACCAGCACTGTCCCGTCGTCGGCGACCAGGGTCGGCGCCTTCAGCAGCGGATTGATCGCCGAAAATTCGTCGATGTGACGGAACAGCGAGATCGGCCGGTGCTCGAAGGGCAGGCCGAGCCGCATCAGCGCGATCGCTACGCGGCGCACATAGGGGGAGTCGAGCATTCCGACGAGTTGCATGGCCTATCCCGTAAGAGCCTGCCTGTTGAGGCGCGCGCTCAGGGCGACTATTCCTATTTTCGCTTTTTGGAAGCAAGGGGGAGGCGAAGCCATGGCGGGATCTGACGAGGAAAGCATCTTCGGCGCGCCGCGCAAAGCGGCCAACTCGCATGAGATCGGCCAAAACGTCGATTTGCTGTCGGCGCGCGAACTGCTGGAGTGGATCGAAATGCTGCGCCAGGAAATCCTGCGCCTCGAGGCCGCCATCCAGGCCCGCGAGGCGACCAAACAGGCCGCAAGCGCCTTCTTCAAGACCTGACAAGGCCCGGTTGAGGTAAACGATGGATTCCGCGCGTCTATGGCGTACAGCTATACCCTGATCGACGAAGAGCGCGCGAAGGTTCGCCGCCGGGCGCGATGGTTGTGGCGATCGGAGGGCGGGGCGAGGCTGGGCTGGCTGCCTACCATCATCGCCCTCCTCGTCATTCTGGGCGTCTCGCTGTGGCTGACGATCGCCGGGCGCGATGAATGCGCATTCGGCGGAGGTCGCCCTCATGTTCGGGGTCGCTTCCTTCTTTACTGGAAAATGGCTGCACCAATGGGAAATCGAGCGCGCCTATGACCGGGCGGAGGCCAAATGGCGCGGCGAGACGTCGCGCGATGGTCAATTTTCGATCGCCATGGACGATACGATCGTCACCGTCGAAGCGCGCGCGTTCAAGGCGCAATATCGCTGGGAGAATTTTACCAAGGTCGAGGAGATGGCCGGCCTGGTCTGGTTGTGGATGCCGCGGCTTCGGGCGCTGGTCGTCTCCCAACGCGCCTTCCCCGACCCCGGCGCCGCGCCGCCTTTCTTGCCCTCGCCCGCGCCAAAATCAAGCCCAGCCAGACGTAACGATTTGAGCCGATCTTCTCGCAATCCCTGTCCCCAAACGGGGCGCCGGGGCGATTATTCGCTTCGGCCGGGCGACGCGTTTACGTCGCATTAACGATTATCGATTATGAATCGAATCGATCCTTCTGTTTGGATTCTGAGTGGCTCCTGTCCATTCTGTTCGACGCCTCCCGTTTTCCAACTCAAAGGCCGCCTCCGGGCGGCTTTTTTTCATTTGCAATGTTTTGTTTAACGCTCCATTAACCTTATCAAAAGGTAAACCGGCGCCTTGGCGCGGTAGGCGTTAATCTTGCGTTCGGTTCTTGCGACAGTCGGAGCCGCCTCATTCAGGCGGCTCCCGACCGACCGACAAGGCAAGAGCGAGAGAGTTAACCATGGCGCGCCAATTCGACGATTCCACGTTCAACTCTTCTCGGATCGATTCATCCAGGCTCGATCCTTCCGGGCATGAATCTTCGAAACCGATCGCAATTTCCTTCGTTCAAAAGCTTGCCGCCTCCGACGGCTTCAAAGCTCTGTTCAAAGAGGGCATGGCGTTGGTCGAAGAATCGGCCGGCTATCTTGACGGGGCGGGCCGCGAGGAATCGCGCCAATTGCGCCGCGCCGCAGCAATGGCCTATGCCAGCGAAAGCATGCGCCTGACGACCCGCCTTATGCAGATGGCTTCGTGGCTGTTGCTTCAGCGCGCGGTCAACGAGCGGGAAATGACGATGGCGCAGGCGGCCTCGGAAAAGCACCGGGTCAGGCTGGCCCGCCAGGAGGTAGCCTGCGCGCCAGAATTGTTCGAGGAATTGCCGCCGCGCTTGCGCAACCTGAGCTTCAAGTCCATGCGTCTGCAGGCGCGCATCCTTCACCTCGACCAATCGCTGTTCGCCGCTCGCGCGGGCGAGAGCCTCAGCGAGCCAAGCCCGATCGCGCGCCAGGTCGAGCGTCTGCGCGTGGCTTTCGCCGCGCATTAGAGCCAACGCGGGCCAAAAAGGCTGTAAGTTCAATTCGTTCGACGAGCCCGGATCGAAGCGGCCTGTCTCGTTGACTCCCCGCGGATGCAAAAGATTTGGCGCGTCGCGCTTAAGGGATTGCCCGTCGCCGCCAAATCCGGCTCATCGCGCGGCGCTTGCGCGGCCCACGTTTTGGCCTCATTGCTCGGCCAGAATCCAGGCCAGGACCAACGCGAGCGATGACGAATATTCGATCAAGCCAAATATATCTGCTCACGCCGCGGCTGCGAGAGGCCGACCTCAGCGATTTTGCCTCGACTTTGGCCTCCGTGCTTGGCGGCGGCGAGGTGGCGTGCGTGCTCGCGCGGCTAGCGCCGGACGCCGAGGGCGACGCCAAGAAAATCGTCACGCGTCTCGTCGAAATCGCCGCCAATGCCGGGGCGGCGATGCTGGTCGACAATGATCCGCGCCTGGCGGCGCGGATCGGCGCGGATGGCGCGCATATGACGAGCGGCGGCGCCGCGCTGAGCGAGGCTCTGGCCAGTCTCAAGCCGGAGCGCATCGTCGGCGCCGGCCTGTTGCGCACGCGCGACGAGGCGATGAACGCTGGCGAAGCGGGCGCCGATTACGTGATGTTTGGCGAGCCCAGGCGCGACGGCTTCACGCCGCCGGCCGGCGAGACGCTCGAGCGCGTCGAATGGTGGGCGGAAATATTCGAGCCGCCCTGCGTCGGCTACGCCGCCTCGCTGGAGGACATAGCCCCGCTCGCCGACGCCGGCGCGGATTTTGTGGCGCTCGGCGATGCGATCTGGAGCGCCCCGGCGCCAGTCGAGGCGCTGGCGCAAGCGCGCGCGATTCTCGCGCGCCGGCCGGATTGACCCCGATGTTGTCGCCGCCTTTTCGCCTGGGCGTCCTTTGCGCCGCGCTGGTCGGATCCAGCCCAGCGTTCGCGCAATTCTCGATCAACGGCGTCGTCTCGCCGCCCGCGGCGGCCGGCGCCCCCACCGAGACGCCCTCGTCAGGCCCCGCGCCCGATTTCGCCTTCGGCGCCTATCAGCGCGGCCTTTACGCGACCGCGCTGAAAGAGGCGATGAAGCGCGTCGCCGCCAATCCGAAAGACGGTCCGGCGATGACCCTGATCGGCGAGATCTATCGCGACGGCGTCAGCGTCAAACGCGACCCGGCCGAGGCCGCGCGCTGGTATCGCCTGGCCGCGGACGCTGGCGATCGCCAGGCCACATTCGCGCTCGGCCTGTTGCTGCTCAACGGGGCGTCGGGCGTCGCCAAAGACCGCACCGGCGCGGCGACGCTGTTTGAAAAAGCGGCAGCGCAAGGTCACGCGGGCGCGCTCTATAATCTGGGAGTGATGGCGATCGAGGGCGACGGGTCGTCCAACCCCGATTTTGCAAGAGCCGCCGATTTGCTTCGCCGTTCGGCGGAAGCGGGCGACGACGATGGCGCCTATTCGTATGGCGTGCTGCTGCGCGACGGGCGCGGCGTTCCTCTCGACATCGCCGCCTCCGCGCATTGGCTGAAGCGCGCCGCCGACGGCGGCATAATCGCCGGCGAGGTCGAATACGCCATCATGCTGTTCAACGGCGTGGGCGTCGACAAGGACGAGGCCGGCGCCGCCAGGCTCTTTTTGAAAGCGGCGGCCAAGAACAATCCGATCGCGCAGAACCGTCTTGCCCATCTCTACGCGACTGGCCGCGGCGTTCCCAAAGACCCGGTGCAGGCGGCGGCCTGGCATCGTTTCGCCAAAGCCGCCGGCATAGAGGATGAGGCATTGGACGCTTTGACGGCGTCCCTCACGGTCGACCAGATGGTCAAGGTCGAACAAGCCGTGCGCCGTCAGGCAGAGTTCTAGGAGAGCGCCAACAGGGCTGGCGACGAAGGAGGCGTCCGGCAACCTTCAGTGAGAAAATCTCGGCCCGCGCCGGGCTTGCGCCAAGGCGCGCGAAAATTCCGCCGCCAATTCGGCTTTCTGGGCGGGACCGAGAAAGGCCCCGACCTCGAGGCTGCGCCCGTGACTGATGAGGGAGAGGCGCTGGGTGCCAAATTCCTCATGTTCGACGCGCTCGAAACGAACCCATGATGGGTTGAAGCGCCATTCGCGCCGCGCGCCCCGCGTGTTGACGCGCGCAAACAGAAGTTCCAAGGGCGTCAGACGCAATTCTTCATAGGCGCGGGCCGATCGGAAATTCGCGCGAAACGCCAGATAGAGCGCCAGCACGTCGAGTCCCATGAAGCCGACGACCGGCCAGGCGCCCATTAGATAGAATGGCAAGCTGACCAGGGCGCTGAAGGCAAAGGTCGCCGCCATGAGTTTGCGAAATCCGCTGGGCGCGAGCGAGCGATGCGGGTTCAGGCGCGCATCGAACAAGGGCGCTTCGTAGACCTGCGACAGTTCGTCCATTCCGTCCGTCCTCGCCGCAAGAGCGGCCTTGGCGGTATCGCGCGCCATCATTATAAGGCTGATGTGGCGCGAGAAAAGCCTGAAAAACGAACTGCCGCGGGCGCTGCAAAAAGCCGCAGGGCGCCGGCGCGCCGTGGCCAAGCGGCGCGCGTAGAGCAAGTTTTCGAGCGCTTCGCCGCCGCTCTGCCGGAGCCGCGGGGCGAACTCGAATATGTGAACGACTTCACGCTGCTGGTGGCAGTGGTGCTCTCCGCGCAGGCGACGGATGCGGGCGTCAACAAGGCGACGCGCGCTCTATTTGCCGTCGCCGACAGCCCGCAGAAAATGCTGGCGCTCGGCGAGGCCGGCCTCGCCGAGAAGATCAGGACCATCGGGCTCTACAAGACCAAGGCCAAGAACGTGATCGGGCTGTCGAAAGCCCTGATCCGCGACCACGGCGGGACGACGCCCAACAGCCGAGAGGCGCTTGAAGCCCTACCCGGCGTCGGCCGCAAGACCGCCAATGTCGTGCTCAATATCGCATTCGGCGGCGAAACGATCGCGGTCGACACGCATGTGTTTCGCGTCTCCAACCGCATTCCCCTCGCCAAGGGCAAGAACCCGGCCGAGGTCGAGGCGGGGCTTGTCCAGCTCATCCCGGCCCGCTTTCTGCGTCACGCCCATCACTGGCTGATCCTGCATGGACGCTACACCTGCAAGGCGCGCAAGCCGCTATGCGGCGTCTGCCTTATCGTCGACCTCTGTTCCTATCCCGAAAAGACGGTCTAGATTGTCGCCGACGCGAGCTTTTCGCGCCGAGGTCTCCATGCAGGACGAGCCTAATCTCGACGTAGCTCATCTCGGTCACATCGAATTGCTGACGCCCAGCCCCGAGAAGAGCCTGCGGTTTTTCGTCGATGTGCTGGGGATGACCGAGAGCGGGCGGCAGGGCGATTCGGTCTTTTTGCGCGGCTGGGACGATTACGAACGGTTTTGCCTGCAGCTCACCGCTTCGAAAACCTCCGGCCTCGGCCATGCGGCCTTCCGCGCCCGCAGTCCCCAGGCCTTGCAACGGCGCGTCGCCGCCTTGCAGAATTCGGGTCTGGCGATCGGCTGGCGCGAGGGCGACTTCGGCCATGGCGCGGCGTTTCGCTTTCACGATCCTGACGGGCACGAGATCGAGATTTATTACGAGACGCAATGGTACGAGGCGCCGCCGTCGCTGCGCCCCGCGCTGAAGAACCAGGCGCAGCGGTTTCCCGCGCGCGGAATCAATGTCCGCCGCCTCGATCATTTCAATTGCCTGGCCGTCGACATCGCCTCCAATCGCCGGTTCTTCGAGACCTTTCTCGGCTTTCGCCTGACCGAGCAGATCGTGCTCGACGACGGAACGGAGGCCGGCATGTGGCTGACCGCGACCAACAAGAGTTATGATTTCGCCTATACGCGCGAAGCCCATGGCGTGAGAGGCCGCTTCCACCACGTGACTTTCGCGCTCGACAGCCGCGAAGAAGATTTGCGCGCCGCCGATATTTTTCTGGAGGCCGGCGTTTTCATCGAGACGGGGCCGCAAGGGGCGACCACCGCTCAACTCTTGGAGAGGCTGCCCCGAGGCGGCCTTTCTGTTTCAGGAGTTGAATGCCTGAATGCCCCAAATCCGAACTTCCGCTTTGGGTCGACTCGCGCCGGTTGCGATGATCTCTCGGCGTCGTCTGACTTGACGGTCTCGAATGGGGGGATTGCTGCCGTTCAAAGAGACGCGGTGGACGACCGCAATGCGCCAATTCTGGTCACTCGGCCGCACTAGCTCGCTTCTCGAAAGGAGACATTACGTCACCGACAGGGACTTCGACGATCTTGGGGGATTATGCGACAGTCGCGGGTCCGTATTGACGTCGACTCGCACGCCGCCGCCAAGCCGGCGGCCAGGCATCGAGATAAGCGATCGCGATTCGTTCTACTCCGACACAGCAACTTCCACCGGTCAGTCACCGCGCGAGCACCGCGCTGCGATTGTGCGTTTTGATCAACCATTCGGTGCTCCCCCTTCGATAACGCGGAAAGCTGGTTGGCTGCCTACGAGCGGGACGTTGTAGGCCATTACCGGCTGGGTGAGACCCTTCAAAGGAAGCGCACCAACCTGTTCCGTTGCGATGCTTCCTTTTAGTGCGGCGTTGACTCGTTGACTGAGCAAAATTTGGCTGTCCTTGGCCTCAGCGCAAAGGCGGGCGGCAACATTGCAGACCGTGCCGATCGCGGTGTAGCCGGAGCGCTCGGAAAAGCCGATCTGGCCGAGTGTCGCGTAACCCTGGGCGATGCCGCAACCAAAACCCAATTCTCGACCACGCTCACGCAAAGCGGCGATCAGCGAATTGGCGGCCTCGCGCATCGCCGCCGCCATCGAGACGGCGCGCTCCGCAGGGTCAGGGATCGGCACCGGGTCATTGAAGAACACCATGATTCCGTCACCCGAGAACTGGTCGAGCGTGCCCCCGAACTGGCCAACGAGCGGCCCCAACGCGCTGTGGTATTCGCGCAGGAAGTCGAGCACCTCCTCGGGCTCGGCAGTCTCGGTGAAGGCGGTGTAGCCGCGCAAATCGCTGGACACGACCACGATCTCGCGGCGGTGGCTTTCGAGAATCTTCTCGTCGCCCTGCGAGACGATCAGCTCGGCCAATTGGGGCGCCAGGAAGCGCTTCAGCCGCCCGACCCTGCGCAGCTCCTCGACCTGCGCAGCGACCCGCGCTTCGAGATCGCGATTGAGTTCCGCGACCTCTTCTGTGCGCTGGCGCAACTCCCCGAGAAGTCGCGCGTTCTCCATCGCAATGACCGCCTGCGCCGCGAAATATTCGACGAGCGCGATCTCCTTTTCGGTAAAGGGCCGGACTTCCTTACGCGCGGAGACGATCTGGCCGAGCAGGACATCGTCTTTGCGCAGAGCAACATAAAGGATCGTGCGAATCCCGGCGAGGGCAACGCCGCGACGCGCCGTAGCACTGCCGAGCTGGGCCAGGTCGACGCAATGCGCAATCCGGTCGCCGTCGACCAGCCGCTGGCAGGGCATATCGGCCGGGCTGTAGCCACTGCGCAACGCTTCCACCATCGCATCCGAGAAACCCCGCATTGCGACGCCATGGAACGTCTCACCATTCCAAAGCTGCAAGCTGCCATAGGCGGCGTCGCACAACGCATGCGCCTTTTCGACGATTGCGTCGAACACCGGCACCAAGTCCCCGGGCGAGGAATTGATGACCCTCAGCACTTCGGCGGTCGCGGCTTCTCGCGCGAGTGCCGCGTCGCGCTCGGCGATGCACTCATCCAGCTCGCGCCGAGTCTCCGAGAGTTCCCGCTGAAGCTCAGCGATAGTTCGCTGAGGGTCGGCTAACGTATCGTCAAACGTCGGGCTCACCTGCGGACCCCTTCTCACCCGTTCCCGAGGGGATCATACCGCGAGTGGCGCGCCCGCCACCAGCACATGCTGCAATGGGCGATTGACGTTGGGCAGGCTTCTCCCGGTAACACCGTCGGACCGCGGGCATCTCTCCGTCGATCCGACGTGCAAAACCGGATAGACGGAGACGAGCTTGACCCACCGACAGCGAACGGCACCCGAAGCCGGCACCCTTTTGGCCAATCTCGGCCAGTTGAGCGGGTGGCTACGAGGGGCCGCTTTGGGTCGGGCTGCGACGGCCGCCACGATCGGTCGGCGTCGTTCGGCTTGCCCGTCTCGATTGCGGGGGGGCGCGCCTCGAAGGCAATCGGCGCGCGCATTGGCGTTCTCACCGATGTTTGGAATCTCGCCTCTGGCTTTCTGAAAACAAGCGTCCGGACCGCAAGCGTGAAGGCGTAACTACAGCTGCGAATTGCATTTGCGCGTTCAACGCGTAGTCTAACGCGAGCAGCGCAGAAAGCGACGCGCGGGGAGGGGCGTTGATGCAGCCGGATACACACTACGCCAAATGCGGCGAACTCCAGATCGCGTATCAAATTTTTGGCGAGGGTTCGGTCAACCTTGTAGTCGTTCCGCCGTTCGTCTCGAACGTGGAGAACTTTTGGGATGAACCAGACTTCGCCCGCTGGCTGCGCCGCCTGGGCAGTTTCGCGCGGGTGCTGATGTTCGACAAACGGGGAACAGGGTTGTCGGATCGCGTAAGCGAACTTCCCGGACTCGAAGAGAGGATCGAAGACCTTCGAGGCGTAATGGACGCTGTGGGCTTTGAAAAGGCCGCGCTCATGGGCATATCGGAAGGGGGCTCCCTCGCTGCACTCTTTGCAGCCACTTATCCGCAACGCTGTGAAGCGCTGGTGTTTTACGGATGTTTCGCAAGGTTCACTTCCTGGCTCCCGACTCAGGAAGCGCTCGACGGCTTCATCGGCTATATCGACCAACACTGGGGCACAGGGGGCAGTTTGCCGCTCTTCGGGCCAACGAGAGGAGGCGATCCAGCTTTTCAGCGCTGGTGGGGCCGGTTCGAGCGGCTCGGGGCCAGCCCTTCAGCGGCCAAGGCGCTGATGCGCATGAACAGCCAGATCGACGTCAGCGACATCGTCCGCGCTATCCATGTGCCTACGCTTGTGGTGCATCGCACCGATGATGTGACGATCAATATCGAAGGTGGTCGGTATCTCGCCGAAAACATTCCCGGCGCTCGCTTGGTGGAATTGCCGGGAACGGACCATATCCCTTTCATCGGCGACAACGTGTCGGAAATCTTGGACGCGGTTGAGGAGTTTCTGACCGGCTCGAAGCAATCGGTCGTGTCTGACCGTGTGCTCGCAACCGTCTTGTTCACCGATATTGTCGGATCGACCGAAAAGGCCGTGGCTATTGGCGACCAACGCTGGCGCGACTTATACCACAGGCGTCGATTTCTGACTCATTGGGGATTCCGCATTTGGCGAAGTGGTGATTCACTGGCGCGGGGAGGATTCGCGCCATGCCTTCAGCGGTGAGATTGCGAACGGATTATTCGG
>Ga0182024_10000440_pt1 | contig 106880 bp, 101 predicted proteins | sample P32metaG_FD_120480 | JGI IMG/M metagenome (GOLD analysis project Ga0182024, IMG submission 120480) | Permafrost microbial communities from Stordalen Mire, Sweden - P3-2 metaG (Illumina Assembly) | ecosystem: Environmental > Terrestrial > Soil > Wetlands > Permafrost | place: Sweden: Stordalen... | reverse complement strand
GTGGGAAAAACAGTCCAAACTGTAACGTGTTCCTTTTGCGGGTCGTCGTGTTCGCGCCACGGAAGCATCGCGCCTCCGCCTTTGTCAGCGAGTCCAAGATGCTTCGAATACCATTCGCGCATCTGATCACGATTAGCGGATTTGAAGAAGACACCGCCGATTCCAAGGATGCGCCCGCGCTGCTCGATTTTGACAGGCGGCTTCGACTTTTCAGGTTGCGGAGATGGCACTTCCTGTCCTCCTATTGAGCAGACCGAGATGAGCAACAGCGAGCCGAGCGCAATTGCGCTCCAGGGCATTCCTTGCATGTGTGGATTATACAAGCTTCGATTCGAATGGAGAAAACGGTTCGCTCAAGGTTCGCCGCGATTCACCGTTTCTAGATCGCGCATGAGGTCTCGAACTGGCTTGGCATCGCCCGTAGAGAACCAGGCTTGCGGGATCGCAAAGTATCCCAGATTGCGTGAGTGAACCGGAAACAGCGCTGGCGGTTGCACGATTACGCGACTCGCAAACACGCCTAAATCAGAAAGACCTCAAATCAGCCACCATCCAGGCGGCCCCCGTAATGAGGAAAGTCAAGCCGAATTCGGACCAGTTCAGATGGGCTTCTGGGTGAGCGATCAGGCGCGGAACCCAAACCAAGACACCAAAGAGTGCCAGCATGAGGGTCATCAGGCGGATCGCAAGCCGTGCCTGGCGATTGATGAGAATGGAAATCGCCGCGAGTGCAAATGCGATCGTCGTGAGTATCGCCCAAAAAACCTGATTTGGCGGAATCCACTTTGGAACCAAGTCAGCTGTCGCACGGAGATAGAGTATCTGACTCAGCGTAAATGAAATCGCGCAGACTCCGAGTCCAAGGCGCGCCACTCGGCCGAACGCTACCGCCCGTGCTGCATTTGCCTCGGTTGCAGCGTACAGGGCAATCGCGCCACAGAGTGAGGAAAACTGTTCGAAGAAGCTCCCGTAATGAACATAGATGGTCGGTGCGGCAACGATGCCAGGGATGCAGGCCAGGGAGAAGAGCAAATAGATGATGCCGAGAACGATCGACGCCGAACGCGCGGTCCTTAGGTACTGCATCCCAACCCCACCGGCAATTTGAACCACCATGAGACACCCGCCGATGATGGTTCCAAAAGGCAGGCTCCAGATCTGACGCAGGGTTTGCCAGGTGTCAGAGTCGTACCACATCAGTGCGATGACGCCGAACAGCAGCGCCGACGCGCCAAAAACGATCCGCCCATACGACGTTGTTTTCATACAAGAGACAGTAACACCCTCGCACCGCACCAGCGTCGCCAGCCCTTCGAGCGTTACGCGTTTTGTTCTGCGAAACTTCTAAATGCATCCAGACTGGAGAGCCACTACTGCTGGAGCCAGGCGGACCCTGGTGCTACAATGTAGCATTATGAGGAAAACCTCGATTCGCGAACTCCACATCCACACCTCGGAATTAGTACGAGAGGCTGCAGACGGCGGCATTATCGTGATCGAACGCCGTGGCGAGCCGGTCGCGGAGTTGCGCCCCCTCACCTCTCCGCAGAGGATGCCGGCCGGCAAGAAAGCGCGGATCTTCACTTCCATGCGGAAAATCTGGGCTCGAATGCCGCAAGTCAGCGACAGTACGAATATCCTCGAAGAGGATCGGAGTCGTTAGCTGCGTGTATTTCGACACGTCCTATATTGCAAAATTCTATTTCAATGAACCCGAATCTGCCCGGGTTCGTGAACTGGTCCGAAAAGCAGACGCCATCCATTCGTCGTTATGGGCCCTGGCCGAGTTCCATGCCGTACTTCATCGCCGCTTGCGTGAAGGCGCGTCGTCACCCAGGGATGCGCGCGAACTGTCCTTGCGTTTCTCCCAGCACATAGGAGACGGTTTGTGGAACCTCATTCCCGTCAACGAAGCTCTATTGCGGAGGACCAGTGCGCTAATGGTTTCCGGTCCGCGCGATCTCTTCATCCGCACAGCCGACGCAGTCCATCTTACGACCGCACAGGAAATCGGAGAACGCGCTGTGTGGACCAATGACCGCCACATGCTAGCAGCGGCAGCCTACTTCGGGCTGACAGGCCAGTCCGTCTAGCGGCTTCCAAGGTCATCTCCGGGAAGAAGTCTGGCGCCGCTCGGTTCAGGCCTAGAATTTGCTGTATCGTAAGATTCTTCACGTTGCCGGTTCCTGGCGCGGCGCGCTGGCTGAGAGCCGCTATGAGAACGCCGGCAACTAACTATTGCGACGTAACCCGAAGAAGAGCATCCAAGCCTTAAGGATTCACCATGCGATCTGACATTGTTCCAGGGGCTATCTTGCCCGACTATGAGCTTTCCGACCACACCGCGAAACGCCGGAAGCTCTCCGAACTGCAAGCGCAACATCCAATGGTTCTCGTGCTCAGCCGCGGAGGTTTCTGCCCCAAGGACCGCCGGCAGGCTGAAGGGCTTGTTCAACTCCATCGTGAGCTCGAGGTTGCCTATTGCCGGCTGGTCACGATCAGCACCGACAATATCACTCTGACGAATGAATATCGCAGCGGAGTCGGCGCCCACTGGCCTTTCCTCTCCGACGCGGGACGCATCGTCCAAAAAGACCTCGACATTGCCGAATACACCGATCCTGTCAACAATCCCATGATTCCTCACGTGATTGTCCTCGAACCCGGCCTTGTCATTTACAAGATCTACAACGGCTACTGGTTCTTCGGCCGGCCCACTCTGGAAGATCTCCGCCAGGACCTACGCGCCGTTACCAGGAAATGCCGGCCGGACTGGGACATCACCACGCCCGAACTCAAAGCGGCCTGGCAGCAAGGCCGCAAGGAACTCTTCTATCCATACGGCAAAACGTACGCCCAGACACTAGGTGAACAGGACTAGGAGCGGTACTTGGGTCCCCGCAGCGGTAGGGTCTGAAAGATCATGGTTCCACGAAACTTTCAGACGCTCCCCGCAGCGACTCGGCCTGCCAGTATGGTATCCATTAGGAGAAAGGAGTGTTCCACGTATGAACACAAAGAATAGAGAAGATCAGAAGAAGCAAAGACAAAAGGGCCGACAGGAGCATAGGCCGAAGAAGCGGGGTCAGAATCCCAGCATCCAGCAGGACCACGAGCACCCCGAGACGCGGCTGACCCGTTAGAGTTTCATCCGCTCGATTCATTCTGTCCATAAGCGCTCCCTCCTCCGGCAACGTGGGAGGGAGCTTTCTGTTTCGCTCTTCATTGTCCTTTCACTTCTCGAAGGGTAGCCCCAGAAGCTGTTTCATTCCCCTGGTTCGGGCCGCCTGCAACGGAGTCAGGCCCTTGTTTCCTATGGAGCGCACATCCGCTCCTCTTTGCAGTAAAAGAGAGGCTACCCTAATCTTGTCGCAATTGACCGAACGCCGGAGCGGGGTGTCGCCAAGACTATCCCGGGCATCGATGTCGGCTCTGCAATCCAACAGCGCCTTGGCGATCTCCAGGTTGCCTCGCCGGGCGGCCATATGCAATGCGGTGCAATGTTTCACGCCGTCGTTGGCGTTCACATTCGCGCCGCTGTGCGCCAGAGCGCGGACAACATCTCCGCCGTCCGAGCCCCCATACTTATTGGCCAGGCAATACAGCGGAGTGTGACTGCCCCCATCGTGCGCGTTGGGGTCCGCACCAAGCCGCAGAAGCAACTCCACCATTGTCAGATTGCCTTGGGCAGGCGCTGCGTGTAAGAGAGTGCGGCCAGCGTAACGTTCCTGCACAGCGCGGGATCATCAGACACTCTTTTTTGGGCATAGCGCAGCATGGCGGCGTTGCGGCTGCCCATCATCAGCGCGAGCAGGCCCGCCAAAACGGAGCGGTCACGCTGGAACCGTGTTCGTAAGGTGGAGCTCTCCGCCGTGGCGATGGCGCGCTCCGCCTCGCCTCCGCGCACGGCGGCCACAGCGTCGTCCAGTGCCCGCTGAGCATCCCAGCGCCGCGCAATCTCCTGGCGGATGGCGTCACCGGACGGCCCATTGGCATCCGCCACCGCGGGAACGGAGTCCCCGGTATTGACGACATGTGCGGACGACTGCTCAAAAAATTCGCGCAAGGCGGCGCGAAGAGGCTCCTCAATATCCACATCATCGAGAGTTTTGACCATGTTCTTCATCCATGCCGCCCTTTCCTTCCGGCCAATCTGGAAGCGCAGATGCGATTCCCGGAGACTCAACCACCACCGCCGTTGCGTATCCTCGCTCGGGCCTCCGAAGAGCTGGGCCAGGAAGGCAGTGAACTCCTCGATGGCGCAGTGGAGAGTCTTTCCGGGAAAAAGAGGGCGGAGCAGAGGATCCATGTCGATGCGGGAATAAAAGGCGACCGAGAGCCGGCGCCACGTCGCTGTGCTGCCAATGGCCATACAACTTCTCAATCAACGATAGACGGTTGGCCCGGCCGGCCGGCCGCCCAGAGCGCGGAACATGCCGGGCAGCTCAAAGGAGTGAACCAGCGCCGCCAGCGCCAGCAGCATAGGGATGTGGCGCCAGTGAAGCCCAAAATATCTTGGCAGCCGGAAACAATGACCGGTGCTCTCCGCCAGGCGGTAGGCGTACAGTAGCGGCACCGCGGCCGGCTTCAGCAGCCTCACCACTTTTGCCCCAGGGATGTTCTCGTCGAGTTGCCGGATGCGAATCGAAGTCCAACCCACCTGCCGGCGCAAGTCCCGCTCCATCGGCCAGCCTTCGAAATCGTGCACCGCTCGCATCGTTGGCTCGAAGTACAGCTTGCCGCCCTCGCGCAACAGGCGCTCAGTCAGCAGCCGGTACGCGAACGGACCCGCGTCATCTGGCAGCGGGTCGGAGCAGAATATGCTCCGCCGGACGATCATGTTGTTGGTCGAGAGCAGACGGACCGGACCCGCCGTGCCGCGGTCCACGTAACATCGCGAGAGCAGTCCCAGCGACCGTTCCAGAGTGGAACGTCCGGGGTAGGTGGTCCGGCCGCTGATGGCAACCGCGTCAGGCCGCTGCCGCATCGCATCCACCCCGGCCCGCACCCAGCCACGGTCCGGCGTGCAGTCGGCGTCGAGAACCATTACCAGATCGGCGGTTGCCGCCTGCACTCCCGCATTCTTAAGGGGGTAGGAGCCGCGGGCGTCGGAAGCGATCACGCGGATTCCCGGTAGCGTCTGCGCCACATCGCCGGGCATCATCTCCAGGTCACGGGAATTCTCCAATAGCAGGTACTCAACCGGTTCATCGAAGTTCTGGCCGGCCAGTGCGGTGAGGGTCGTGCGGAGATCGTCCCATGACTTCTGTTCTCCGGGACGGTAGTCCGAAACGACCATCACCGTAACGGCTGGCTGTTTAGATGTGGTCACCGGACGCCACTCCACCATATAGCGGCTCGCTCGTGAACCACCGACAGCGGCACGGTCACGAGTGTCCAGGGATGCAGAATCGCCAATCTTAAGATGTCCGGGAGCATCGTCTGCACCGCATGCTTGCGCCGTTTGGCTCGGAGGGTGGCCGCGGTTGCGTCAAGAACACGCCGGTGGGGAGCCGCAAAGAACTCGACAGTTCGCCGCGCCAGCGATGGCCTGGCTTCCAAGCACGGCCCCAGAGCACTCCGCCGGCGTGCGGCCCGGTAAGCGAGCACGTCTTGGGGCCGATGATCGCAGAACCAATGCCAAGGCTTGGTTCGTGAGCAAAAGTGAATGATCGCAGGGTTGCTGCGCGCCTCCCGAAACTCTTCTTCCTCGTAGGGACTGCAGCGCCAATCCGGGAACAGGTCCAGAAAAAATTGCTTGTTCCAGACCGGCGTCAGCATTCCCCAGCGGCCAGCCAGGCATGTGTTGAGTACGTGCTGGTCGAGATATTTGGTTCGATGCTGGAGCCGCTTGGCGGCTGCAAAACAGCACTGTTCGATTTCCGATACCCTCCAGGCTTCCAGATCAACCACCATCACACCGGAGTTGAAGTAAGGCCGCTCGCTGGCCGCCTGCTCCGGCGCCGGAAGGCAGCGAGCCGGGAGCCTTTGGATATAGCTGTCCTGGACTGCGAGCACGATGTTATCTTGCATGTCTTGCTCCCAAAGCCCAAAGATGTCTCTTCGAATCAAGAGATCCGCGTCGAGATAAATCACCTTCGAGACGTCGTCCGGGAGGCTCGATCCAACCACCAGGCGAAAGTTGGCCGCAGGTGACGACGTATGGCCATAGCTGCGGAGCGATTCGAGCTTGCGGCTGTCCAGGGGGACCCAATGGAGCCGGACGCGGTCATCCCAGGCGCCCTCGAGTTTGCGGCGAGTTCCGGGCAACAGCCCGCTAGTCATCACATACAAGTCCAGGCCGGCGCCGGGCCGGAGACTTTCCAGAAGCGATGCGACCGTTACCAATAATGGCGTGGCATACTGCTCGTCCACCGCCATCAGGACCGAGATCCGTTGCTCCATGCAGCCGCTCGGGCGGAGTCTCCCGCCGTTACCGGCCGTAGTAGGCCGAGTTCTTCGCAGTAAATTCCGACCACTTCTCCGGGAGATCGTCCAACGCGAAGATCGCCGAAACCGGACAGACCGGAACACAAGCTCCGCAGTCGATGCATTCCACCGGATCGATAAAGAGCATCTCCGCTTCCGCATAGTTGGGTTCATCCTTCTTAGGATGTATGCAGTCCACGGGGCAGGCGTCGACGCAGGCGGTATCTTTAGTGCCGATGCAGGGTTCCGCTATCACATATGCCATGGCTGTTACAGGCCCCAGGCAAATAGAAGTACCACAGCGTGAACGGAAATACAATCCGGTGGGGCGTGCTTTAGCCTGCCCCGGAGTTCATCGAATGTCCAAATGAGGGCAAGCTAAAGCATGCCCCACCAAGGCCAAAGAGGGGCTTGCTACCGGGCCACGGCGAGGATAGACTTATTGACCCAGCTACAGCCCTGCCTTCATATTGTGGACTGAAAACCGGAAGTAGCAGAATCAGCCCCGCCCCGCTAGGGTGGGCAGCAAGAAAGGGAGCGCGCCATGATCCATGACGATCTCGTGCAGCTTGCCGAGGACCTCCGAAAACTCGGTAAGGACGCATCCTATGAAATCGTATACGTTTCCCATGGTGGTCTGGAAGGGTTGAACGTCGGCAAGGACTTCTTCCCGTTGTGGGAACTCAGGCTCATCGAAAATCAGGAAGCACTGGAGAGCTTCGATTTCGCTGCGATCAAGGCCCGGCGGAGTCCGGATTGGTCTGTGGACCGGCCGATGCGCGCACACGCATACTACGGCGATTCGACCGGGAGACGCTAGGCGCCCAGCTTGGGGAACAGCGCGCGGTCCAAGATGCGGCGCGACAGCTCATCCATGCCGATGTATTCTTCCCCATCGCGATAGAAGAGCTTGTCTCCCGGAAGAATGCCCACCAGGATGGTGAGCGGTTCCCCCTCACCACGATCGATGCGAAAACCAGGCAGCGCGGGAACGATGGTGATTTCCAGTTTGGACCGGACCAGCCACTTGCCCGCGTCCTCATCTCGAACCGTGATCCGTATCTTGGGTCCGTGTAGTTCGATCTCGGCTGATTCCGGCCCGAAGGCGGCGATGTAGCTGTCGATGCAGCCAGTCAGATCGCGGTAGGTTTCTTCGAGCGCGGCCGGTAACCGCTCGAGGATTTGCGCCTCCCTGTTACGGCGCTCCCGCTCCTCTTGAATCCGCATATCAAGCCATTGAAAACTCATGGATGAGTTATATGGTAGCTCACCAGGCAACCAGCGCGTCCTCAAACAGACGGCTTAGTTGCTCCGGCGCGGCGGGCCGCGGCGAGAGTTTCGTCACGCGATGCTGCGGCAGGGTGCCTTCCACCAGCGCGGGGATGTCTGAACTGCTGTAGCCGATGGCCTGTAATCCATTAGGCAGCTTCAAACGCTCGATGAACCACGTGATGCGCTCGGCCAGGATGCGGCCGGCATCTTCCCGCTGGCAACGCGAGACATCGACGCCTAACGCCTGGGCCGCCTCCAGGTGCCGTTCCGGAGAAGCCGAGGCGGTGAAGCGAAACACCGCCGGCGCATTCAGCACCACCGAAAACCCGTGCGGCACCAGCGGATAATCCACCGCGTATCCTTCGGCGCGGTAGCCCTTGACCATTCCCGATACGGGATAAGACATGCCATGCGGCAGATGAACCCCGGCGTTCCCGAAACCGACGCCGGCATAAGAAGACGCCAGCAGCATGTTGGCGCGCGCCTCCTCGTCGTCCGGGTCCTCCACCTCGCGGACGAGGTATTTCGCCACCATGCGTAGCGCCTGCAGCGACCAGATATCGCTGATCGGATTGGAACCCTGGTACGCCGGGCGCAATGCCGGGCGCTCCGGCCGGGGACGCTGGGCGAACGGCAGCGCGGTGTAGGATTCGATCGCGTGACTCAACACGTCCAGCCCAGTCGAAGCCGCAACTTGCCGTGGCATGGTGCGTGTGTTTTCCGGGTCCAGAAGTCCCAGGGTCGGCTTGAGCAGCCGGCTGGCGATTCCGGTCTTCGCATGCATTTTGTGCAGGTCGAAGATCGATACTCCGGTGGTTTCGCTGCCGGTGCCGGCGGTGGTCGGAATCGCGATCAACGGCTTCAAGGGCCCCGGCACGGGCAGCCCCTTGCCTATCGGCGGATTGACATAATCCAGAAAATCCGCCGGCGGGTAGGTGGTGTACAGATTCACGGCCTTCGCCGTGTCGATAGTCGAGCCGCCGCCGACGGCCACGATGGCGTCGCATTGGGCCTGGCGTCCAAACGCGATCGCATCCAGGAACGATTCGTCGCTGGGCTCGATGCGTACGCGGTCATAGAGTACATACCCGATACGGTTCTGTTCCAGAGATTCCAGCACAGTCACCACGGGGTGCATCCGGCTCAGCATCGGATCAGTGACCACCAAAACCCGCCCGGCACCCAGGGTTGCCAGGTCCATTCCCACCTCGCGTGTGACCCCTGCGCCGAACCGTACGCTGGAAGTGGCCATCTCAAATGCGATTTCGTTTTCCATGTGAAAGTACTTATTGTGAGGCTATCGTGTTGAAATTATACGGTAATCGAAAGGCTTCTGGGAAAAACCCGTGTATGGTTCTGGTACGACAGCAGTACATTGGGGTCTTCCCTAGTCCGGTCGAATCAGTACATCATGCAGTTGCGGCTCCAAGTAGTCCCTCACTCGGTGACAACCTCAGTTGACTCACTTCGGGGCCGTCCTTCTGGAATTGCCAGACTGAACCTGAACCTGACTCCTCACCGCCGGGGTATCTGCCATTTACTCCGGCGGCATTTTTTTGTGCGCCGACATTCAGGAACGGAGTACCGTACACCGACAGTACTTCAATGACTCGCTTCGCGGACCGGTGCATGACAATCTGATGAAACAGGAGGCTGTCAATGGCTGCACGGCCGGCTCGCTCTGTCGCGAAAACGCTTCATTACTGCAAGATCTGTCTTCGGGAAACAACCCACGAGATAGATCAGTCCTCCGGTACGGAGACGGCCAACTGCGTGGCCTGCATGGAGCGATCGGTCAGTTACGAGTTAGATCGGGAATGACGGCAGGGAACGCAAACGCATTTTAGCCGCTGATGAACGCAGATCAACGCGGATGAAGCAAAACTGAAACGGAAAATGGCCAGCCCGTGGCCGTTCGCACCTGTAACTTGTTGATACCTCTTGATACTTCGCGCCGCGACGGCCACGACTGGCCGTTTTGCCTGGCGCTTCATGAAGGTTTTGTTTTCCATCGGCGTTAATCCGCGTTCATCGGCGGCCGATATTCCTGGGATTGGTTTTGGGTTGGCAGGGGTGAACCCCCGCTCCCTGACGGTCGCGGTTCGGTAAGAGCCCTGAGTTACCGAGCCGCGCGCGTTAGCAAGCGGCGGGGGTTACGGCGAGTTCGTGGTTGGTTCGTGGGCTACGCGCGGCGGCCAATTGCCGGCAGCCGGTGCAGCTCCTGGTGCAGGGACAGGCGCTTGCGCAAGACGCTTCTCTGTTCCAGCGCGTGATCCAAGATGGCCGCGGCGAGTTGGTCCGCCCTTGTGTCAATCAACTGGTTATTGGCGGCGATATACTCCAACAGCAGTTCGGAGCAGCGCGTGCATTCGGTTTGAGTGGTCGCGGTCACGAACCCATTATGCGGTGGCCGGAAAATCCGTTAAAGTCCTACGAGTACAGTCCCGGGTACCAGAGGCCGCAAGACCGCGATGTCCTACCGCGCGCGCCGATAGTTGAGTTCCACCTTCACCAGCAGAGGCTCTCCAGGTTTGACAACGGCACGGTAGACGGTCTGCGGGGGCGGGTCTTCCTGGGTCAGCAGCCGGGTTCCACCGGCCGCTGCCTCTTGCTCCGCTTTGGTCCAGGATTGTCCTGGGCCGGTGGGGAGTTCGAAGACGTCCACCTTACCGGTGCCCCAACGCTTCTGCCAACCGAGAAACTGCTCTTTGGAAAGCACCTGGGCGGCGCGCCCGATCGCCAAACCGTCGATGGGCAGCGGCGCCACCAGGATGGTCAGTTCTTCGCCGGACTGGTCGGCGCGGCTGGCATGCAGGCTGAAGAAATTGGGCCGGTCCTCCTGGCCGGGGATGTCGATCAGCTTTCCGGGGCCGACGCTATTGTCGCCCTTGCGCGTGCGCAGCGTAGGAAAGATCAGGTAGGGATCGCCGAACTCCCCGCTGCCGTACCGCTCGCGATCCACGACATATAAGTAGCCGCGCGCGGGCGATTCGATGGTGAGGCGGACGCGATCGCCCGCCGCCAGCCTGGCCGAAGAGGAAACGCGTTCCGGAGTCCACTCGATACTGTGTTCCTCTTCCTGCACCAGGATGCGCGCGCCGCTGTCGGCGGGAGTCGAGCGCCGCAAGCGCCAAATGGTCACGCCGATCTGCCCACCCGGTGTCCCGTTTCGCAACTCGTGGATCGCCTGGGCGGCGCCCGTTGCCGCCGGCCGCGCCTTCAGAAACTGCTCGGGCACAATTCCGCGTGTGTCCGTTTCCTGGGCGCGCGCGGGGCCGGCCGCAAACAGCAAAGCCACGGCGCCCATTGTGCCGAACTGCACCGTTCGCATCATACGCGCCTCCTTCATCTCCATTCCCCGTGCTGCACGAAGGCCGCCCAGTAGTAAGGCGAATGCCATTGCTGGCTCTTCCACATCTCGATCTGGGCGGCACGCAATGCAGCCGCGGGCCGCTGGTTGTTCTTCAGCAGGTGCCGATAGAATGCGGCCATCAGCTCGGCGGTGGCGCGGTCGTTGACGCTCCACAGGCTCACCACCACGCGCGCCGCACCTGCGTACAGAAAGCCGCGCGTCAATCCCATCACGCCTTCGCCGGTGACCTGCTTGCCGAGCCCGGTCTGGCATGCGCTCAGCACCACCAGGTCGGCCGCCAGCTTCATATTGTAGATATCGGCCAGGCGCAGGAAGCCGTTCTCGGGCTTGCCCTGTGCGTTCACCATCGAGAGCACCAGCGACGAGAGCCCGGGGCGGTCGTTATCGACAAACCCATGGGTCGCGAAATGCAGATAGCGGTACTGGCGCAAGCTCGGGTCCAGCGCGGCGGCGCGGCTGGCGTGAAAATCGAGTGCCCCGAATCGCGCAGACGATGGAGCGAGCGCCAGGATGGCCTGCGCTTCCTGCCGTGTGTACGGAAGCCGCGGGATCAGCGTTTCGGGCGCCGCCGCCTGGCCGGCCGATTCCGCCAGTTGCACCAGCAGCCGCTCGCCCGGCTCGCTCTGAGCTACCTGCGCCGATTCCACGGGCCCGCCGTGGAGCCGCGGATCGTGCGCATCGAACACCGGATCGGCGAACACGGCCACCTGCTTGGGGGCGCGTGGCCGGCTGTTGATCTGTTGCCGAAGCTCGGCCAGCGCCGAGGCCGACGGAATCTCCACCACTTCGTGTCGCACAATCACTGGCGCGCCGCCGCCATCGCCCGGTTCCGGCAGCATGGAAAACGGAATTTGTTGTAGCGCGCCATCGGCCGCGATCACGATGCGCCGGTCTTTCAGATCGCCGGCGGCCGGATCGAGAATCAAACGGCTCAGCTCGCGCGCCGCCGCCGGCAGTTCCGGGTCGTTCCGTTTGATGAGCAGGTCGTAGACGCGGCGGGCCGCCTGCTCGATGCGCTCGCGCCCCGGCAGTTCGTAAGTAGAAACGGAATCGCGCGTCACCGCCCACAGCCAGCTTCGCGACCCGGCCATCCAGTACTCGAGCAGAACCGTATCGTCATCGAGCGCCGCCTGGATTTGCGCGGAGGCGAGCGGCTTGGGTTGCGTGAGCGCGGCATAGCGCGGACTCTTCTCGCGGATCTCCGCTTCCACGCGGTCGTATTCATCCTGCAGGGTGCCGAGCTCCGGCGCGCTGGGCTGGAGGCGGGCAGTCTTCGCTTGGATCAGATTGCGCAGCTCGGTTTCGCGCTGGAGCAAGGCGGGCTCGACGCCCTCGCGGATATCGGTCTGCGACTCGTTGAGCATTTCGAGCAAGCTGCGCGCGCGGGCGCGTTCGCTGATTTCAAGAGCGGCGCGAGGGTCGTGCTGGTCCATTAGCAGGTCGATATAGAGGTCGTAGGCATCACGGGTGGACGCGAAGTACGAGGCGCGCGTGTCGGCGTCTCCCGCGCGCGTTCGGGATTGCTCAATGATGGAAGCGGCCGACGCGATATGCTGGCGCGCTTCGTCAGGCTTGCCGAGGCTGCGCTCGGTCTGGGCCATCCCTACGAGCATGCGCGCGGAATAGTTCCGGTCGCCGAGCTTTTCGAACGCAGTCAACGCGCTCGCATAGAATTCGTGGGCCTTATCGGGATTCGCGGCGAGCACCGTTGCCATTCTGCCGAGCGAGAGCGCCTCGGTGCGGCGGTCGCCAACGCTTCGAGTGCGTTCGAGGCCCGTTTCCAGGGCTTCTTTCGCTTTTTCCGGTTGCCCCGCGGCAGAGTACGCCATACCCATCCGGGAAAGCGTCCGGCCTTCGCCACGAGGATCACCGATCGCACGCTGAATCTCAAGGGCCCGCTCATAGTAGCTGATACCGTCGCGAGGGTCTCCCATCATGACCCGGACAAGACCAATATTTTGGAGAGTGTTGGCCTCCCCAGCTCGATCTTGCGTCGAAATTCGCAGTGGCAGTGCTTGCTGCAAGTAATCCAGGGCCGTCGGGTACTCTGACAGCGAGTAGTAAGCGATCCCGATGTTATTGAGGGTGGCTGCTTCGCCACGGTGATCCTCTTCGCTCCGGAAAAGGGGGAGAGCACGCGTATAGAACTGTAGAGCCCGTTCCCATTCCGAGAGCGCGACATATAGAACCCCGATATTATTCAGTGCGTTCCCCTCGGCCACCGGTTCTCCGGAGCTGTGCAGAAGGGCAAGCGCTTGCTCGTACTGATGCAGCGCCTCATTCACTTCGCCTAAGACATCGTAAGCGCCGCCCATAACATTGAGAGCGTCAGCCTCCATGCGCACATCACCCACGGTTCTAAATATTCGCGCTGCGGACTTCTCCGATTCGATGGTGTTTCGAAAATCGCCGGACTGGGCCTGAAGGAAACCGATTCGTAGAACGATCAGACCCTGCCGGTAGCGATCTCCTGTCGCTTCAAAATAGGAGAGAGCGCTCCGATAGGTATCAATTGCGGACTGGCGTCCGGCGGCGTCGCGTTGGGATTCCAGCTTCTGCGCCTCTTCAAACGCACGTTCAGCTACCAACTGAGCGCGATCGTCGGCCGTTGCGTCGCGTATGGCCACGACTCGCAAAGAGAGTCGGCCCGTCTGAGCATTCGGGTTCGGGGGTCGGATCAGCAGTCTATACGTTCCTGAGGTTTGCGCGATCTCTACGATGGGCTCCGGTCCGTGGCTGCGGTTCGGAAAATTGACCCGGCTGATCTGGCGCCCATCAGGAGCGAGTAGAAGCAACTCCACACCAATGCCATTCTGCTCGGCAATCGCGTGAAAGAACTGTCCAGCCTGCAAGGGGACACGCCACGCTCGACTTTGTCCCCCACTCATGGTTACTTCTTCCGCCGTTCCCGCTCTCAATTCCGGCATCTCCGCCTGAAATGCAAGGACGTACGGGCGTGCCCAAAATGCAGCGGCTAGCGCGAGACCTAGGCTCGCGCCGAACCGCTGCGAAGGTGGATGGAGCCGAAGCATGTTGGCTCGTTCTGGGGCCTCAACTATTAGTCACCAGATTCTGCCGTCCAGTCGGTGCCTCCTCCGCCCGCGCCGGGCCCAAGCGCTGTCGCTGTTCCGTGGAACTTGCGCAAGAGCTTGGTCCCGTCCCAGTTCGGATCGAACAGAGCACTGAAAGTATACGGCACCGCCGGCGGGCCAGCAGCGGGCACCACGGATGCCCCGAACGCCAGCGTCGGCTGGTTAGGCGTCCCATTGCTGTTCCAGGTCAAGGTGACGGGCTGCGAGCTCTGGCCGGTCTGCTGATACGCGCCCGCCGTAGCGCTGGTGATCGTCAGCGTTCCAGCCAGGGCGGCGTTGGTGTCCGAACTCACGGCAAAGCTGCCTGCGGGCACGGCGATGGGAGTCCGAAGCAGCCGCACTTCCAACGTCTGCGGACCCGCTGCCAGGGCGATCGTCACCGAGCCTTGAATGCGGAGACCGGGCCCCGGCGGATTGTACACGCTCAGACTGAAAGCGCAATTCACGCTGTTGAGTGTCACGGAGAACTGCTGCAGCACCCCCACATTGGGGTTACTCCCCTGCGCGTACGGCGTCGAGACGGTTTGGGCGTTGCAGATCACGGTGCAGTTCGTGCCGGCAAGCGCAAGGCTCATCTGCGCGAAATAATCCTTCCATTCGAGCCAGTTGGGCGGGTTGGGGCCGCGCCTTGGGTTCTGCGAGAAAACAATGAGTTGGTAACTGCCGGTGGGATCCGGCAAACTTACATCTCCATAAATGTGCTTGCTTGGTGACGACATGATCTCCTCCTTCGGAGTGGGTTGGTTCAGTGTAGCCCTCGCTTACCCCTGGGGCAAGCGTAAGTCGAGTTACCGGTGCCGCAGATCGATTTCCGTGCCCAGTAGGTCTCGGTTCCCTCGGATAGTCGTAGCTCCGCCCGACGCCACCTCGGTGGTGGCCCGCAAGCCAGCCAGCCAGCCGCGGATCGCGTTGGCGCGCGCGGCGGTGATGCGCCCTTGTTGCTCGGGCGTGGCGGCCTCGCGCGCGGCCTCGTCCAACTCGGACACTGGACGCCGAGCCCAGATGATCCGGAGTTTCTCCACGCCCGGATTCTGGTCGAAGACGGACCAGTCCGTCTCCACCGGTTGGTTCGGCGGAAAGGCGGCGCGGTCCGGGTTCAAGCCGGAGAGCGGAAACAGAATCGAAAGCTCGCCTACGCCATTTGTGCTTGGCGCTTCGTTCAGCAGGTACACGAATCCGGCCTCGGGCGACTGGAAGCGCAATCGAAATCGCCACCCCGCCTGAAAATCGTCGGTCGCCCGCGCCACGTAGGGGCTGCCTGCCGGCTCTCCGTCGCGCATCTGTTGCGCAATTAGTGAGTACGTTAATTCACTGGTGACCGGCGGCCGCGCGTACTGCCACGCAGCAAATCCTGCCACCACGGCGACGGCCAGTGCGCCGGCTGCTCCGGCTATGGCCGGCCGCGACACAAGTCCACCGGCTGGCCTAACGCGTGCCAGCACGCGCCGCAAATCGGCGCCGAACTCGGCCGCCGTCTGGTAACGCTGGTCCCGATCTTTAGCCAATGCTTTTCGCACTATGCGCTGCAACTCCGCCGGCACCGCGCTGGTCGCCAGGCTGGCGGGCTCGCGCTCCAGAATCCCTGCCAGCACGTCGGCCTGCGTCTTGGCCGCAAAGGGCAAACTGCCGGCCAGCATCTGGTAGAGCACCACACCCAGGCTCCACAGGTCGGAACGCGCGTCCACCAGCGCGCCGCGCGCCTGTTCAGGCGACATGTAGGCGACCGTTCCCGCGACTTCGCCAGCGCGGGTCAGCAGCGTGTTGGTGGCGTCGTCGCCTCCCAGTGCGGAATGCTGGGCCAGGCCGAAGTCCAGAATCTTGGCGTGTCCGGGCTGCCCGTCTTCCGGCCGCGTCATAAAGATGTTGGCTGGCTTCAGATCGCGATGGACAATTCCGGCCTTGTGAGCCGCCGCCAAGCCGTCCGCAATCTGCAGCGCGATTTCTACCGCTCGCGGAGCCGGAAGCGGCCCGCGCTGGAGCATCGCCTGCAGCGACTCGCCGGCCACCAGCTCCGAAACGATGAACGATACCCCGTGGCTTTCGCCAACATCGTAGACCGCCACGATGTTGGGATGATTCAAGGCTGCGGCGGCGCGGGCCTCGCGTTCAAAGCGGAGCCGCTCGCGGGGCGAATCAACCCGATCCGGCCGCAATACCTTGACCGCTACTTCGCGCCCCAGCCGCATGTCCCGGGCGCGATAAACCTGTCCCATGCCGCCTGCGCCCAGCATCCCTTCGATGCGATAGGCCCCAAGCTCGGTACCGGGACTCAGCAGGCCGCCGGTTTCGAGCAACTCCGGCGCGGCCTCCCACGCGGGCCGGTTCAGCACGCCGGGTGTGCTGGCGTGCTCCAGAAGCGATTCCACTTCGCCACGCAACTCCGCATCGCCCGCGCAGGCAGTTTGCAGAAACTCGCTGCGCTGCCCCGGATCGCGGTCCAGGGCTGCGTGATATACCTCTTCGACTTGCCGCCAGCGTTCCGGGCTCATAGACATCCGGGGCGATTGAATTAGCATCATCTTATCCCGCTTCTGCCCTCACTTGGGTAAGCGGAATTGGCGCCCAAGAACTACAATGTCTCAGCGGATTTTTTTGAAAATGGCTGCCGGTAGTGCGGGATCGGACGAAATCACCGGTCTGCTGAAGGCCTGGGGCGCGGGTGATGAAGAAGCGCGCGACCGCCTGACGGAGCTGGTCTATGCCGAACTTCGCCGCCTGGCCCGCCGCTACCTGCGCCAGGAGCGGCCCGGAAACACTCTCGAAACCACGGCCCTGGTGAATGAAGCCTACATCCGGCTGGTGGATTTGAAAGGCGTTGGCTGGCAGGACCGCACCCACTTCTTCGCCGTTTCGGCGCAGCTGATGCGGCGGATTCTGGTGGATGCGGCGCGGGCCCGAGCCTCCATCAAGCGGGGCGGCCTGTTGCAGCGAGCCGGGCACTCCTCGGCCATCAATCTCGACGAAATCCCCACCGTCGCTTCCAGCCGCGGCGCGGAGTTGATCGCTGTAGACGATGCGCTCGCGGAGTTGGCCCGTATGGACCCGCGCAAAGCCCGCGTGGTGGAACTACGCTTCTTCGGCGGATTGAGCGTGGAAGAAACCGCCGCGGTTGTCCGCATCTCGCCCCAAAGCGTGATGCGCGACTGGAAACTGGCGAAAGCCTGGCTCACCCGCGAGTTGGCGCGGCGCTGACGCCGTGGGGCGGGGCCATGCCCTGCCCGGACAGGCCTGGTGAGAAAATGAGGAAGACATTGGAGCCCCGTGGCGTCTAACCCAATTACGGATCGTGCCATGGTGCTCGACGGTACCGAGCGAGAGCTCATCGAATCCTGCCAACGCGGCGACCGCGACTCTTTCCGCGCGCTGTTTGAAGCCCATAAGGACCGCGTCTACTCCATCGCGCTGCGCTATTCGGGGGATGAAGCTGCGGCCATGGATATCGCCCAGGACACCTTCTTGAAGCTGTTCTCGGCAATCCGCGATTTCCGTGGCGCGGCGCATTTCGAGACGTGGCTGTACCGCCTGGTGGTCAACAGTTGCCTCGATCAGAAGCGCCGCACCCGGCGTCTGATACCGCTGGTCGGCGAACTGCTCGATGTGCTGCGCGCCTCCGGTGAAAGCGTGCTGCAAGAACTGTTACGCGCGGAATTGAGCGGCCGGGTGCAGACCGCCGTGGGCAGCCTGCCGCCGGAGCAACGAATCGTGATTGTCTTACGGTACACGCAAGGCCTCTCCTACGAGGAAATTGCGGAGGTCCTGGGCTGCTCGGCCGGGACCGTGGCATCGCGCCTGAATCGGGCGCATAAGGTTCTGGAACGCCGCCTGGCGCACCTGGCCCAGGCAAGAGGAGGTCGTCGTGGTGAATAAATGGGACGAGGAATTGGCGCGGCATCTCCGGCCGGTGGCGGCGCCCGAAGACTTGTGGTATCGAATTCAGGAGCCTCGGCAGGTTCACACCGGCGCGGTATTGCGGTGGCCATGGTGGGCATTCGCGGCTGCGTTGGCAGCCACCATCGCGCTGTTTTGTTTCAGCCTCCGCTCCGATACGAGCTCGTATCTTGCGCAGTTCGCCGCCGGAGAACTAGATCGCGGATTGGAAGATGTGCAGTTCCGTTCCGCCGATCCTGTGCAGATCCGTGCCTGGGTTCAGGCAAACGCAGGCATGGATATTCCATTGCCGGCAAGAGCCGGGGAGAACGTCAGGCTCATCGGCGCGAGCGTTTTTCACAGTGGTTCGCCTTTGGTTTGCGTAACGTACCGCGTAGGAAATCAACCGTCCAGGCTCCTGGTGACGGGAGCCGCCGTTGCCGCGCCACATCACGGTTCCTCCGAGCGAATCCGTTATCACGGGACGTCTATTTCTACCTGGGTGATGCAGGGACAGTCGTATATGCTGGCCTGGTCCGCGCCGGAGAACGCGCACGCTGCTTGTGCGCTGTGCCACGTCGGCCCGCGTGTCTAGCAGAACCGGTAAGGCGGGCCCCCTGGTTCGCACGTCCGCTACGGACGTTCTCGCGCGGACAATCCAGCCTCTCGATGCCCGAGTGGGCCGGCCAGGAGGTGCCGGCCGCGGACCAAGGGGGTCCGCCCTGCCTTTGCAAGTGGGTTAACGTGTAAGCAATGACCTACTACCAACAGCATCAGTCCGACTTCGTCGAAGGCCTCCGGGCGTTCCTACGGATTCCCAGCATCAGCACGCTTTCCGAGCACAAGCCCGATATCCAGCGAGCCGCGGAATTCGTGCGGACGGAGCTGCTGGCCGCGGGGATGACCAAGGCCGAGCTGATCGAAGGCCAGGGCAACCCGCTGGTTTATGGCGAGTGGCTGGGCGCGCCGGGCAAGCCTACCATCCTTTTTTACGGCCACTATGACGTGCAGCCTCCCGATCCTCTGGATGAGTGGAAGTCGCCGCCATTTGAGCCGGACGTACGCGGCGACGATATCTTCGCGCGCGGTTCGTCGGACGACAAGGGCCAGACCTACATCCAGATCAAAGCGGTGGAAGGCCTGCTGAAGACCACCGGACGTCTGCCGGTAAACGTCAAATTCCTGATCGAAGGTGAAGAAGAGAGCGGCGGCGAGCACATCGAGGAGTACGTGAAGAGCAAGCCGCCAAGGCTCAAAGCCGATGCCGCCGTGGTATGCGATACGGAGATGTTCGCGCCCGATCTACCCACGATTTGCATCGGGCTGCGCGGGATCGTCTATGGCGAACTGGCGGTGGAAGGCGCGAATCACGACTTGCACTCGGGCGTTTACGGCGGCGCCGCGCCCAACCCGATCCAGGCCATCGCCGAAATTCTATGCGCTTTGAAAGATCGCGAAGGCCACATAAGAATCCCCGGTTTCTACGATCGCGTCGTTCCGCCCGCGCCCGAGGAGCGCGAGGCTTGGGCGCGGTTGCCCTTCGATGAGAAGGAGTACACGGAAAAAGAAATGGGCGCGCGCCAGTTGGTGGGCGAACCCGGCGTTCCCCTGTTCGATCGGCTCTGGGCGCGTCCCACGCTGGAAGTGCACGGCATTCGTGGAGGATTCACCGGCGAAGGCGCCAAGACCGTGATTCCCGCCCGTGCGGTAGCCAAGGTCAGCACGCGCCTGGTTGCGGATCAACGCCCTGATGAGGCGGCCGCGCAACTGAAAGCTGCAGTCGCGGCCGCCTGTCCGAAAGGCGTAAAGGCCGAGTTCAAAGTGCTCCACGCGGGTGCGCCATCGTTGACAAATCCGGATAACCGGTTCATCCATGCAGCCGCCGAAGCCATGAGCCACGTGTTCGCGAAGGAAACCGTGTACATTCGCTCCGGCGGGTCGATCCCTATCGTCGGCGTATTCGACCAATACCTGGGCATCCCCAGCGTCATGATAGGGTTCGGCCTGCCCGACGACAACCTGCACGCACCTAACGAAAAGTTCCACCTGCCGAATTTCTTCCGGGGCATCGAGTCGGTGGCCCGCTACCTCGAAATTCTCGGCAGGTGACCTTCATCTAGCGCCAGTGGCCTTCGCGGTAGCGCCAGCCGTGGCCCTCGTGGCGCCATTCACCACGCACCCACGCTCTGCGCCCGTGTGGCGGCCGCTCCCACCTTCCGTCGATCCAGGCATAGCTGTTGCCGCGCCAGCCCCAGTAACCATCGATCCAGACAAAGCCGGGACCCGGTGCCACCCCGACTACACCGTATCGCGGGGCGGGCGGACCGTAGGCTACATAGGCGGAACTATAGCCGTAGCCCACTCCGCATCCAGCCAGCAAGGTGCCCAAGAAAACAAATGCGCCTGCGAGAATTCTGTGTTTCATCACGCCATCTCTCCTGCTATTTCGACTTCGCAATCGCCATACCAGGTTGCGTTCTGAACCGGACTTAATGTGAAGGTGACTTCATGCACAATGGGACGGGTTCGTCGGCAAAAAGGTGCTGTGACGGCGAACGCGCCGGTAGGGCGGACCAGGGCCCGTGCAGTATACTTCGGTCAGGTGCCGCTTTCCCGCATCCCCGTGATGATCGCCTTATCCTGCGCCGGCGCTTTGGCACAAGGCACGAACCCCAAGGCCAGCGCGGCCGAATACGCCGCGCACGGCGAAATGAAAGACGCCTCTCTGGGTGCGGAGAACCTCGGCCATAGCGTGCTGACCGCCAAGGGCGCAATCCTGGTTCGTGATTTCCTGGTGGTCGAAGTGGCACTCTACCCGAAAGATCCACGCATGAAAATCCGCATGGAGCAGTTTCGCCTGCGGGTCAATAGCAAGAAGGATACCCTCTTTCCGCAGTCACTCGGCACGGTGATCGCTTCCTTGAAATACACGGATTGGTCGACCCACCCCACCGCGGAAGTCGGCGCTTCGCTGGGCAATGCCACTGTGATCTTGGGGCGGCCCGTCCCGGTGGAGCAGTTTCCGGGAGACAACCGGCCAGCGGAGCAGCGCGGGCCCGTGCCTCCGCGAGCTCCGGACGACAACAGCGGCGTGGAGAAGAGCGCTCCCGAGCCCGTCGAGGATACAATCAATCACCTCGCCCTGCCCGAGGGCGACGAAGTGCATTCGCCGGCCAGCGGTTATCTGTTCTTTCCATTTCAATCCAAGCTGAAATCGATCAAAACTCTGGATTTGATTTACGAAGGGCCGCTGGGGACCGCGACGCTGCGGCTGCCCTGAGGCCGGCGATTCCCCAATCTTCCAGCCTGGTGATGCGGCCTTGTCCGTGCGGCGGCTTGGCTTCCTCAATCTGAAAGCTGACGTTCGCGCCGCGCACCTCGGCCAGAATATGACCGAAGAACCAACCGTCTTCGTACTTAGCGGAAAGGCGCAGGTGTCCGCCGGAACTGGGCGCCGAGATATACCAGACGCCCTCCAGATCGGCATGGAGCATCTCGTGAACGTGTCCCGCCAGCACCAACTTAACGCCGTATTTCTTCGCCAATTGGTGCAGCGGAAAATTCGGGTTGCTAAGAGCCGCATCGATCAGCCAGGAGGGCCGGTGGGAGACGATGATCTTCAGCGGCTGAGCCGCGTGCTGGGCTAGGTCCATTTCGAGGAATCCCAACTCCTCGGCGGAGAGATTCTCAGAGCGGCTATTGTCGAGTACCGTGAAGTGCGCCTGAGCGTAATCGAAGCTGTAGTGCGGCAGATGCGCGGCGTATTTTCGGAAAAGGCGCTCCGAAAGCGGCGACCAGATGTCGTGGTTTCCAGGAACGAGATAAATGGGGAAGTTGCGGAACGGCCGCAGAATGCGCGCCGCCTCCTGCCATTCCGTGTCAGCGGTGGCATCGTTTAAGCCTTGAATCGTATCTCCCACGGTGAGGACGAAAGCGGGGTCCTCGGCTGCTGCCTCGTGCCAGATCTGTTCGTACACACCCGGTATCGCTTCACCCGTACGGTCACCCAGAATTACAAATCGAAAGGACTCCGGAGCGGGCGCGGCCACCACCGCCAGCACCGCTGCCAGAGCGGCTGTGAGGAACACTACGCGGCGGCATTTCGCGATCTGGCACAGGCGCACCACGATGATATAGTTACATGGAATGAGCACGGTGGCGCAGGCAGCGGGAATCACTCCGGACTTTATCGAGCAGGTCCGCGTGAGGCTTCGCGAGACCACGGTAGAGCATTTCATCAATGGCCAATGGACCCCCGGGGCGCGCGGACAGACTTTCGAAACCCTCGATCCTTCCACCAATCAGGTGCTCTCCCACGCTTGCCGGGGCCATGCCGAAGACATCGATCGCGCGGCGCGCGCAGCCCACGCAGCGTTTCCCAAATGGGGCATGGGCGGCAAGGCCAAAGAGCGCAAGAAGTTTCTTCTAAGGATCGCCGACCGCATCGAAAAGCATGGCGACGAGCTGGCCACCGTGGAGTGTCTGGATGCCGGCCAGGCGCTCAAAATCGTGCGCGCGCAGATTGCCCGCACCGCCGAAAACTTCAGCTTCTACGCCGAGTATGCCGAGAAAGCCATGGAAGGGCGCACCTATCCGGTGGATAGCGACTGGCTGAACTATAGCGTGCGCGTACCAGTGGGCGCCTGCGGCATCATCACGCCATGGAATGCTCCCATGATGCTCTCCACATGGCGCATCGCGCCTGCGCTGGCCGCGGGCAATACCGTAATTCTAAAACCGGCGGAATGGTCGCCGCTCACCGCCTGGAAGCTGGCGCAAATCGTTCAGGAAGCCGATCTGCCGCCGGGCGTGTTCAACGTGGTGCAGGGTTTCGGCGAAGAGGCGGGCGCGCCGCTGGTGGCCCATCCGCTCGTGCCGCTGATCACGTTGACGGGCGAAACTACCACCGGTTCGCTGGTCATGAAAAGCGCCGCCGACAACCTGAAGCGGCTGTCTCTCGAGCTCGGCGGCAAATCGCCCGCCATCATATTCGCCGATGCGGATCTCGACCGCGCGCTGGACGCCACCGTGTTTCAGATTTACAGCTTCAACGGCGAGCGCTGCACCGCCAATTCACGCGCGCTGATCGAAGCATCGATCTTCGACGAATTCGTGGATCGCCTGGCCGGCCGCACCGCGCGCGTGAAGGTGGGGCACCCGCTCGATCCGGAAACGGAAGTCGGCCCGCTGATTCATCCCGAGCACCGCGACCGCGTTTTGGGGTATATCGAAATCGGTAAGCAGGAAGGCGCCAGGCTCATTGCGGGCGGGCACCGGGTGGGATCGGAAGGCAACTATATCGCGCCCACGCTCTTCACCGGCCAGAACCACATGCGCATTGCACAGGAGGAGATTTTCGGCCCGGTGTTAACGGCTATTCCGTTTCGCGACGAAGCCGACGCCCTTCGCCAGGCCAACGATGTGAAGTATGGGCTGGCCTCCTACGTCTGGACGCGCGATGTCACGCGGGCGCACCGCATGGCGCTGGCCATCGAGGCGGGCATGACGTGGATCAACAGCCATAACGTGCGCCATCTGCCCACGCCTTTCGGCGGCATGAAATCGAGCGGCACGCATCGCGAAGGCGGCGAGCACTCCTTTGAGTTTTATACCGAGCTGAAACACATCGCCGTCCCATTGGGATCGCCTCCGATTCCTAAGTTCGGAAAAGGGTAGGCGAATGGCTCCAATGCCACTCAGTTTTCCAGAGTTTGCGCGGACACTTGTGTCCGCCGTGCCAAGACTCATCTTGGCACTTGGTTTTATATATGGCTCCTCCGCACATTGTCCGCATCGGTCACGTCGTCCTTTATGTAACGGATCTCGCAGCCTCGCGCCACTTCTACGTGGACCTGCTGGGCTTGAATATCGTCCACGAGAGCCAGCACGCCCTCTATCTGCGCGGCGTGGAAGACCGCGAATGGAGTCTCAAACTGGAACTGGCGGCGGCGCCGGGGGTGAAGCACCTGGCGTTCAAGGCCGGGTCTGAGGAGGCGGTGGAACAATTGGCGGCGTTCGCCGACGCGCAGGGCTTGCCTTACCGCTGGGAAACGGAACAAGACCGTGCGCGCCTGCTCCGCCTGCAAGACCCTTTTGGTTTTCCGGTGGCGTTCTACTATCAATCCACCCGGCATCCCTGGCTGCTCTCCCAATGCCACCTGCATCGCGGGCCGGGCATACAGCGCATCGATCACGTCAACGTCCTTTCCCCGCAAGTGCAGAAAATGACCGCCTGGTACATGCAGAATTGGGGATTCCGCCTGTCGGAGTACACCGAGGACGATAACCGGCGGATCTGGGCGTCGTGGCTGCAGCGCAAGGGTAATGTGCACGACGTGGCCATCACCAATGGCGCCGGGCCGCGGCTGCATCACTTCGCTTATTGGATGCCCGATAGCTCGAGAATCTTACAGCTGTGCGACATTCTGGCGGGGGCTATGGAGACCCATCGCATCGAACGCGGACCAGGACGCCACGGCATCTCCAATGCGTTCTTCCTATATCTGCGCGACCCCGACGGGCACCGCATCGAGCTGTATACCTCCGACTACCTGACCGTGGACCCGGATTTCGAGCCGATCCGCTGGCACCTCGATGACCCGCGTCGGCAAACGCTGTGGGGGGCCCCGGCGCCCCGGAGCTGGTTCCTCGAAGGCAGCCAGGTAGAGGCGTTCGCGGGAGGCTGGATGCCGATCGAGCAATCGGAACTGCAGGGCCTGCCGAGTTACGTGGCGTAGCCCACCGGCGGCGAAGACCGCCGGCGTTACGTAGCGCTGGCGATCTTGTCGCCGGCTTTTGCCCCACGGAAACACAGCGCCAACAAAAGCGCTTGTACTGGGCCTCAAGTCTCGGCATAGTTCAGCCGATAAGTAGTATTGCGCCAGGCCGTGGCCTTAGTTCAAGAAACAGCGGGCGATACTACAACCTTGTCATGGAAAGGTACCAGAGGCTTTTGAGGTGAACGAACGAACAGGAATACCACGCTCCATTCTCATAGTGGACGATTCGACCTTTTTGCGAAAGCGCGTGCGACAGGCATTGCAGGATGAAGGCTACACGCTGGTGGAAGCCGACAGCGGGTTGTCTGCTCTAAAAGAGATGGATAGCCAGCAATTCTCATGCATCCTGACGGATCTGGTAATGCCGGGTCTGGATGGATTCGGCCTGCTGGCAGAGATCCAAAAGCGCAAACTCGCGGCGCCGGTAGTGGTGCTCACTGCCGACGTTCAGAAATCCACACACGACCGTTGTGCAGAGCTTGGCGCATCGGCATTTATCCAGAAACCCGTAAACCCCGCAGAGCTGCGCTCGGTGGTGTCTGGAATCATGGGCGGTCACTAATATGTATCTGACAGATCTGCAATTGGATGCCCTTAAAGAAGTGATCAATTTAGGGGTGGGGTATGCCGCCGGATCACTCAATGAGTTGGTCGGCACCCCTATTTCCTTGCGCGTTCCGGAAGTGGACATCTTGCCCCTGGATGAGGCCCGCTTGCGCGCCACGGCTCTGGGATGGGGGCGTGTCGCCTCCGTGCATCTGGCATTCTCCGGTCCTCTCAAGGGCAATGTGGCCCTGGTGTTTCCTTATGACAGCGCGGTCAGGCTGGTCTCCCTTCTTACCGGGGACGAAGGCAGCAACTCCGATGTCGATGGCATTCGCGCGGCCACTCTGGAAGAGACTGGCAACATCATTCTGAACGGTGTGGTGGGCTCCATATCGAATTTGCTGCAGGGGAAGATCTCTTTTTCCATTCCCTACTACAGCGAGCAGGGAGGGCTCCCGGCGCGGTTCGCCGGGTCGGATGGATCTTCAGGCGCTCAAGTCATCTTCGCCCGAGCCCGTTTCGGCGTCGCGCAACAGGAAATCGAAGGGGAGATCTTCCTCTTCTTTGAACTAGGTTCGCTGGAGAGCCTGGTGGCTGCCCTGGACCACCTCATTGAACTGCCCGCCGACCAGTGCTAGCTGCCGAGCAATCCGAATCGCGTTTCGATGTCCTGGATAAGGTACCGGTGGGGGTGCTGGTGCTCGATCCCCAGTATCGAATTCTGTTTTGGAACGAGTGCCTGGAGAACTGGACCGGTGTCCTCAGCCGCGTGCTCCTGGGAACCGATGCCCGCGAGCGCTTTCCTAGTATCGGCAACTCCGGCTTTTCCAAGCGCATCGAGCGGGTTTTTCGGGACGGTGTGCCCACCGTTTTTTCCCCACAACTGCATTCTCCCTTCATTCAATGTGAGATCACTCCCGGCGTATTCCGCGTACAATACATCACCGTAACTTCCATTCCCAATCCCAATGGTTCCGGCTTCCTGGGGGTCTTTTCCATCCAGGACATCTCGGACCTAACGCGCCGGCTGGATGCCAGCCGCACCGCGGAACGCGAGCTCGCCCGCGAACTGAAGCAGCGCACCGAACTGGAGAAGGATCTGTACGCCGCCAAAGAAGCGGCGGATGCGGCCAATCGGGCCAAGAGCGACTTCCTGGCCAACATGAGCCACGAGATCCGCACGCCCATGAACGGCATCCTGGGAATGATCGGCTTGATGTTGAACAGCCCGCTCGATGCGCGCCAGCAGCGGCGCGCGGAGACCCTACAGAGCAGCGCCGAAGCTCTGCTGGCGATTCTCAACGATATTCTCGACCTGTCGAAGATTGAAGCGTGCAAACTGGAGCTGGAATCCGCGGATTTCGATTTGCGACAAGTGGTGGAAGGGGTCGCCGACCTGGTGGCGGTGACCGCACAGCACAAGGGCCTGGAAGTTCTCTGTTTCCTGGAGCAGGATGTTCCCACCCGATTACGGGGCGATCCCAGCCGCTTGCGGCAAGTCCTGGTCAATCTGGTGAGCAATGCCGTCAAGTTCACGCAGGCCGGCGAGGTATCGATACGGGTGAAGTTGGGGAGCACGACCGAACCGCCGCTCATCCGCTTCGAGATCAGCGATACGGGGATCGGCATCCCGCCAGACCGCGCCCACCTGCTATTCCAACCATTTTCACAGGCCGACACCACCACTACCCGGCGCTATGGCGGCACCGGTCTGGGCCTGTCGATCGTGGCGCGCCTGGTCGAGCTGATGGGTGGCAGGGTGGGCTTTGAAAGCCAGGACGGCCAGGGTTCTTGTTTCTGGTTTACCGCCTGCCTCAAGCGCCAGAGCGGTGCATCGCCGGCTCCTCTTTTGCTGGCTGGCAGGCGGGTGTTGGTGGTGGATGACAACACCCCCAGCCGGGAGCTGCTGATCAGCCTGCTCAGTTTCTGGCAGTGCCAATCGGAATCGGCCATCGATGTGGAAACCGCACACCTGCAGCTGGCATCGACGTTACCTCGCTTCGAGGCCGTGATCGCTGATCTGGAGATACCTGGCGGCGCCGAGCGGCTGGCTGCCTGCATGCGCGGGGATTCCGGCCTCGCCGGTATTCCGATTCTCCTGCTGACACCTCTGTCACAGACGGCCGGCAGCGAGCACTGGCGCTCGCTGGGCTTTGCCGACCGGATCACCAAGCCGGTGAAGCAGGGCGAACTGGGCTCGTGCCTGGCCTCGGTCCTCGGCTGCGGCCCCGAGCGCGTGCGTCCCAAGGTGCCGGCGGAAGATGAGCGATCCTCGGGGGTCAGGTTGAAGACCGGCCTTCGACTCCTGCTGGTCGAGGACAACCTCACCAATCAAGAGGTCGCCCTGGGGATGCTCGAAAACCTGGGCTATCAGGCCGATGTGGTGGGTGATGGCCGCAGCGCCTTACGCGCCCTGGCGCAGGCGGATTACCCCCTGGTGCTGATGGATTGCCAACTGCCGGACCTGGATGGCTATGAAGCTTCCCGTCTGATCCGACAGCCTGCCACCGACGTTCGCAATCACGACATTCCGATAATTGCCATGACAGCTCACGCCATGGCCGGAGACCGCGAGAAATGCCTCGCGGCGGGAATGAGCGACTACATTGCCAAACCCATCGATCCGCGCGCCCTCGGAAAGGCGATCGAAAAGTGGATCGCAGGGAGCGCTTCCGAGATGGGCGCGCCCACCGAAAATACGCCGGCGCCGCCATCGCCTACAGTGACGGAGTTCGAACTGGAAGATCTTCTCGAGCGGCTAGGCGGGAACGACGTATTGGCCCGGCGTGTCATCACCCGATTCCTGTCTGACGCGCCGGAGCAGTTGGCGGTTTTGGCTCGCGCGGTCGAAAACACAGACAGCGAAACCGCGCACCGGGCTGCGCACTCCATCAAAGGGGCTGCCGCAAATGCGGGAGGTCCGCGGGTGTGTGAGGCGGCACGGAAACTGGAGCAACTGAGTGGAGACAGCAACTGGGCTGCCGCCACCGCCATGTTACCCGAACTGTCGGCACGCTTCGAGAGTTTGCGCCCGGTTCTGGAGAAGTTCTGTCAGGCCGAGCGCGAAGAGTAGATAGAGTTCCGAAAGACCGCTCCCTTTGGTCACGGCTCGGTAAGGCCGGGGTTTCCGAGCCGTGACCAAAGGGAGCGGTAACGTGGCGCAAGGGGCCTTCACCACCTGCTTTTAGGCCTGGAATTTGCGCGCCAAATCCTCGGTGGCCCGCGCCAGCAGCGAAGTATCCAGGCCCACCGCGACGAACGAACAGCCCAGCGACAAGTAGTGTCGCGCCAACGGCTCGCTGGCACTCAGAATCCCTGCCGCCCGGCCGCACGCCTGGATGTGTCGCACGGCCTCGTCGATAGCCGCCTGGACCTCGGGGTGATCGGGATGCCCCAAATGACCGAGAGCCGCGGATAGATCGGCCGGTCCGATAAAGATTCCGTCCACCCCTTCCACCGCGGCAATCGCCTCCAGATTCTCCAGGCCCTGGCGGGTTTCGATTTGCACCAGGAGGCACATTTCCCGGTCGGCTTCCTCCGGATAGCCGGCGTGCCTGTTCCAATTCGAAGCGCGCGCCAGAGCGCTGCCTACGCCGCGGATGCCCGCCGGTGGGTACCTCATGGCAGCCACCAGCTGCCTGGCTTCGGTGGCGCTTTCGACCATAGGAACCAGGAGCGTTTGTGCGCCGATGTCCAGCAACTGCTTGATCAGGTTTACATCGCCCGAAACCGGCCGCACCACGGGATACGCCGCCACGGCCTGCAACTGGGACAGAATCGATCGCAAGTCGTTGGGCGCGTGCTCGCCATCGATCAGCAGCCAATCGAAGCCCGCACCCGCGCAGATTTCCGCGCAGTAGGCATTGGCCAGCCCGAGCCACAAGCCGATCTGCGCTCGAGTTCGCCCCTTCAATGCGGCCTTAAACGAGTTCTGAAGGATCGGCATCGGGGCTTCAGGCGAAGTAACAGGAAATGGATCCGAAAGCACCATAGTCGATATGGAAGGTGTCGCCACGGCGCGCCGCTACGGGCCGCGTAAACGAACCGCCCAGGATCACTTCTCCGGCCTTCAGGCCAATTCCGTGCGAGGAAAGTTTGTTGGCGAGCCAAGCTACGCCGTTGGCGGGATGGTTCAGCACGGCCGCCGACACGCCGGACTCTTCAATTACGCCGTTGCGGTGGCAGATTGCCGAGACCCAGCGCAGGTCCGTATCGAGCGGGCGAAAGGGACGGCCGCCCGTAACCAATGCAGCCCCCGCGGCATTATCGGAGATGGTATCGACCACCTTGCGGGTCACTTTGGTTTCGGGATCGACCTGGTGGATGCGTGCATCGATGATCTCGACTGCGGGCGTCACGAACTCGATGGCGTTCAGCACATCGAAAATGGTGCACCTGGGACCCTCCAGGGGCTTTGCCAGTACAAAGGCGAGTTCCACTTCCAGGCGTGGCAGAATAAAGCGGTCCGTGGGAAGCTCGGAGCCATCGTCGAAAAACATATCGTCGAGCAGCGCCCCATAGTCCGGCTCGTTGATATTGGAGGACGATTGCATGGCCTTCGAAGTGAGCCCGATCTTGTGGCCTTCGATGGCGCGTCCGGCCGCGATCTTGCGCTCGACCCAGGCCTTTTGCACGGCGTACGCATCTTCGACGGTCATGTCGGGATGCTCCAGCGACAATTGCCGCATCTGGGTCCGCGTCCGCTCGCACTCGTCCAAACGCCGCGCTGCGTCCTGGATTTGGCGGTTATCCAACATGGGCCTGTTCTTTCTTGAAGCGGGCGTGCAGGTTGTTTTGTTTGTAAGTGCCGCCTTCGCTGAATTCTCCGAATTCCATGGAGAGCGCCAGGTAGCGTTGGGCGAAGACAGGCGCGAAATGTTCACGCATCATGGCGAATAGCTCGTCGCAGGCTTTCTTCTTTTCCGCTTCGGAGCGGCCCGCGCCGATCTTGAGCGTGGCGTGGACAAAGGCGTAATCCGCGGCGCTATCGGCGATCGCATAGTCCTTCAACTCCACGGCGCGCGAGCGAATCCCGCCGGTCGGAAACACGCCGCCCTGCGCCATCAGGATGGCGTTCACTTTGCGCAGCAGTTCCGGAATGCGCGCTTCCGCTGTGATGTTGTCGGTATATTCCAAAAAGAAATGTGGCACTCGCTCTTCTCCGTGGGGCCGGCGACAAGATCGCCAGCGTTACGTAACGCCGGCGGTCTTCGCCGCCGGTGGGGGCCCCGCTATGTGAAATACGTCATCGCCCACAATGGTATTCTGCAGCCGGCCGATTCCTTCGACCTCCGTAATGACTTCGTCGCCCACTTTCACATCGGCCAGCCCCTCCGGCGTGCCGGTCAAGATCACATCGCCGGCATCCAGCGTCATGAATTCGCTGAGGTACGCAATCAGTGCCGGGATGTCAAAGATCATGTCACAAGTGGAGCCTTCCTGGGTGATGGTACCGTTCACCAGAGTACGCAGCCGCAGATTCATGGGATCGGGCACGTCCGCGGCATCCACCAGCCACGGGCCGAGCGGCGTGGCACTGTCCCGGCTCTTCACGCGGAAGTTGGGCCGATAGTAGTTCTCCAGATAATCGCGGATGGCGTAGTCGTTGGCAACCGTGTAACCGGCCACGTATTGGTAAGCATCGCTGCGTGTCACGTTGCGCGCCAGCCGGCCGATCGCCACCGCCAGTTCGCACTCGTAGTGCATGTGCTTCACGCCCGCGGGACGGCGGGTCTGGGCGCGATGGCCGCAGATGCTGCGGGGGCCCTTCAGGAAGATCAGCGGCTCTTTGGGCGCCTGGAAGGACAACTCTTTGGCGTGGTCGGCATAGTTCAGCCCAACCGCAAAGATGGTACGCGGCTGGAGCGGCGGCAGCCAGATGACCGCGTCTTCCGCAACCATGCGGCCGTCGATTAAGCGCACGCCTCCTTCCGCCGGCGTGGCATCATGAATCGCGCCCGCATATGCCACTCGCGCGTGCTTCACAGCCGCACCACCGGGTTTTCGAGCGGGGCAATTCCCTCAATCTCGACGCGCACGCGATCGCCCGCGCGAGCCAGCGGCGCATCCGGCAGCTCCCCCACCAGCAGCACGTCACCCGCACTAAGCGTCAAGAACTCGGTGATATCCGCGATCAAACGCTCCACCGGTCGGACCAGGCTCGCGGTGCTGGCAGCGGCGCGCGCCTGGCCATTCACGCTGATTCTGATTTCGACCTGGTTGGGATTGGGGACCACACTAGCGCTCGCCACCGCCGGACTGATGGCGCAGAATCCGTCGCGGCAACGCTCGCGCAGGGCCGGCCGGTAGTACGAATCGTGCGGAACGCTCACATCGTTGACAATGGTGTAACCGGCGACGTACGCCAGCGCGTCACTGGCGGCGACGCGGCAGGCCGTGCGGCCCAGGACCACACCCAGTGTGCCCGAGACCTTGACTTGCTCGACATCGGGCGGCAGGGGGATGCCATCGCCGCTGCCGATCCAGGTGTTTCCCGGCTTGAGGTAGAGAATCGGCGCGATGGGCGGCTGGCGGTAAGGCTCGCTGCGCATCCGGGACTCCCATCGTTCCCACTCGGCGCGGAAATTCAACGCCACACCGTACACCGCACTTTCGGGGGAAAGTGGCAACCGCTCCCTTTGGTCGCGGCTCAGAAACACACCCTCATACTTCGTCCATCCAGTCCTTACAGAGCCGTGACCGAAGGGAGCGGTATTTCGGAAACCACACTACAGGCTGCGGCTGGGCCGATACCCCGGCCGCGTGTGTACACGAAACTTCTTGCCCGGATCGCTGGTGATCTCGACGGCGATTTTGCGGAAACCCTCGTTGGGATTGGGAGCGGGATAGTAAGTCACGGTGTAAGAGTTGCCCAAATCTTCGCGGATGTCCTCGAACGCCTCCACCTGCTTCTGCCAGGTGCGGGCCCAGTAGGCCTTGCCACCGGTGCGCTGCGAGATGCGCCGCAGCACACCGCTCGAAACCGCATCCTTGTTCACTTCATTGGTGGAGATCGTGTAGATGGCTATGCCTTCATCTTCGGCAACCGCGCGAACGTCATCCGGCGCGACCATGCTGGCGTTGTCCGGTCCGTTGGAGAACACGATCACCACCTTGCGGCCCGGAATCTTGGCGGCATCGCGCAGGGTCAGCAGCAGTGCGTTGTAGAGCGCCGTGTCGTCACCCGCCACCGATTTCCGGAGGCCGGAAATGGCATCGTTGCGGTCGCGCGTGAGAGCCGCCGCGCGTGACAGATTGCGGCTGAAGGTGTAGACCGCCACGGAATCGGCGCGGTCCAGGCCGCGTACGAAATCGGCGATCGCGTCTTCGGCATAGACAAAGCCGCGGTACATGAAATTGCTGGTGTCGAACAGCAGAAAAACGTTGGTTCCTACAAAGGCGTCGGGCCGATCGAGACCTACGCCCGTTCCCTTCTGCGCCTCCACCAGCGGCACCGCTTTGCCATCTTCCGCAACCGAAAGCGGCGCCCTCGCGCCCTCCGCGAAGGTGTTCATCTTTTGCAGGATGCCGTCTTCGTAAATCCGAAAGTCGGCCGGCTTCAGCCCGTTGATGTAGTGGTTGCGGTTATCGGTCACGGTGAACGACAACACCACCATGTCGACCTTCACCCGAAACACGGGTCTCTGGCCGGCATCTTGCGCGCGGAGCAGCACTCCGCTAGCCGTTAGACCAAAGAGTTCTCTTCGCGAAATGTTCATGTTCCGTTACCGACCAGGCAAGCTCAGAGCGCGGCCTTTTGTTCCGTCGCCAGCGCCGCGCGGGCCTTCGCCCGCACATCGTCCCCTACCAACCGGAGTGATTTTAGCACAGCCGGCCAGTCCTCCAGATGGGAGGCAAAGATGTTCTCGACCAGGCTCCGCGTCCACTCGGGAATTTTCACGTTGAGCTCCGCTGGCCGGATCGCCAGCTCATCCGCCAGGGTCGCCCAGTATAGCGTGTTCGATTCCCAGCTCTCCGCCAGGATGCGGCTGGAATAGCCCATCAGCGTGGGAAACGTGCGCAGGTTCAGGAGCTCCGGTTCGTACGAGTTCGCCAGTGTGGGCTTGGGCGAACCGAAAGCCCGCGAGATGCTTACGTAGCTGATCTCCTGGGGCGAGGCTTGCGCCAACTGGCGGATCTCCCGCGCCAGCGGGGAGACGTCGTCGCGGCGGTTCTCCGCCACGGCACTGGCGACCCAGAAGAGTTCCGACGGGGTGACGCGGTCGGCGGCGCCCTTAGCCTCGCCTTGTTCCAGCAGAATCGCGACCTCGCGCGTGCGCACCGGAGCGGCCAGGGCAGAAAGATCTTCGATCACCCGGGTCCGGAGTTCCACGTCGAAAGCCGCCTCCGCCAACAATTCGCGTCCGTAACGAACATGTAACGCGACCCAATGCTGTTGCGACTGGGTCACCTTCCACCAACGCGGAATCTTGGCGCTCAGAATCATCTGCGGCACCAGGTCGGCCCAGATCAGGGCCTGCGTTTGCGTGGGGATCAGGAAGTTCTGCTCAGCTTCCGCCAGGGCGTAGGGCAGTGCGGAAAGGGAACCTACCAAACGCCCGCCCGCGCTCGAAGGCCATCCCGATCCCAGCGTTTCAGTGGCGCGCCAGGTATGATTCGTGCCCTGGCTGCCCAGGAAATCGTGGCTGCGCACGAACAAAGGATTGGTGTAAAGGATCTGCGATCCCGGCGGTGCGTAAAACGCGTAGTTGTAAGCCAGCAGCGTATCGCGCAGCAGAGGGGCCAGCAATCCACGCACATCCTTCAGTTTTTCGGCGTCGCCGCCGGCTTTCTCAATCGCCGAGCGCAGATTGAGCCGGCGCTGGCCATCGATATGCCGGTCGGTCCAATACCCCGATGCGACGGTGGTTTTCTCGGCGGCGGACAGGGTGGCGCGAGGAAGCTGGATTTCAGAGATGCGCGCGGTGAGCTTGGCTACCAGCGGGTTGTTGAGCTTCTCTCCGTGAGCGATGCTTTCCAGATGGTCCGCCAGTTGAAACAGTGTGTCGAGAGAAACAATGCGCTGCGCTTCCAAAACCCGCAGGATTTCCTGGCTGACCTGGTCGCGCGCTTCGGTGTCTTCCGAGGAGGAAGCGCCCGCCAACAGATCGAGGATTCGCTCCTGAGGTTCGGCTGCGGTAGCGGTGCTCCGCCCGGCCGGCACAGCCTCGAGTAGAAGCTTCACGCCTCCGCGCCCGGCATCGAAAAGCTCACGATCGTTCTTGATCTGCACAAACGATGCGGCCATAGCGGAAAAGGCCGAATCGGCTTGTGCCGCCGGGAGACTCTGCTGGCGAACGAGAATTTGCCACAGGCTGATCAGAGAGTCGAACGTCCCCGCGACGTCGGAGCGCAAATCCGGGTCCCGAACTTTGGTGATGGCTTCCGCGGTGTCGAGGAATTGGTTGATGGATTTGTCGCTGAGCTCGCGCGATTCGCTGAAGATGGCGTACTGGCTGCCGTAAGCATGAAAGGACCGCGCCAGGCGATCGACGGTGCCGGGTTCCAGCGGTTTGGGCCGGTTGCGATCCAGGTCACTCAGCGCCATGAAGATTTTCAGCGGTTCGTTTTCAGCGATCTTGCGCGAGAGAGCAAATAAGGCCTCCACCACGTCATCGGGTTCTTTCCAGGTGGTTGCCAGGCGGGTAAGCTTGCCGTCGTACTTGCCCTGCGGGCTATTGGTGAACAGATTCTTCCAAACTTCCAGACTCCCGGGGATGTGGGGCTTACCATTGGCATCGAGGCGCAGGCGTGTGGTCAACAGCATCATATCCGTGTTGGAACGGAACACCGGCCGCGCCGGCCCGGGACTGGTGATCTTTCCTCGGATCGCCGCATAGAAACGCTTCATGCGCGCCGGGTCCACGAGGTAATCCCGCACCGGCCCCCGGATACGGGCCATCGCATCGAAGAGGCTCGCCAGCCAGCCATCATCCTTGGCGAGCAGCTTGTCGAAAAACGCGCCGCCCTGATCGGGTGAAGCGCCAACCAGCTCGGCCCACGCCGCGGCGGAGCGCTGGCCACCGGGCACCACCGCCTTGCCGCCGCGAATCTCAAACATCCCGCCGAAAAAGTCCAGCACGTGCGAATAGACGCGCAGCCGAGGGAACGGAACTGCCTTCCGTAAAGCTTCCGCGGTCTCGCCATCGAGCTTCGACATACCCAGATAGAGGCGGCAGATGGATGGGTCGCCAATGAACGTCTCGATAAAATCGGCCGACTCTTTGTTCTCCTTCGGAACCCAATAGTCGGGCCCGAACAGAACCGGGATCAACGTCGGATGGTAGTCATAAGTAAAGGGCCGGTTGGTGCGGAGAGCCTGTTCCAGATCGTTAACGGGGAATCCGGAATCGGTGGTGAGGAACGCGCGCGTCGCATTGACGGTTTCCAGCACCACGTCGGAACCGCACCCGCCACGCATGCGGAAGCCCAGTATGCGTAGCAACTCGGCCCCGTTGGGCGCTTCGCAACTCTGGACCTCAATTACCTTCTTGTCGCCAGCCAGCTTTTCCAGTTCGCGGGCCTGGGACAGATACCGATGCACCAGTTTCAGATACTCGGTCTGTTCGAGTTCCTCGTTGCTGTGGGCGGCCTGATATCCGTTGGTGACGACGTTGCGGGCCAAGGCCGGCAGGATGTCCTCCGGGTTGATCTCGATGGGTATGGCTGCCATGCGAGCGAAGGACCGCAAGGGCCCTGGCAACGCCGCCGACGGCTGATTTTCGCGCGAGGCCGGAGCTCCCAGCGTCGCAGTCTTGCCGCTGAGCGTGCGATAGAGGCCCAGGTCACGCGATGCCGAATCCCGATCCCCTGCCAGCAGGTCCAGCGCCGCCAGCCGGTGGGCAATCGCGGCTGCCGAAGCCGAGTCCCCTTTTTGCTGAAGCGCGGTGAGTAGCTGGCTGTAAACCTGGCGGCTGGCGGGATCGCCGTAGCGCTCGAGGAATTCGCCGTAATTGGTCAGCGCGGGAATATCATTCCGGTTGCGTGCTACCGCGGCCACCAAGCTGGCGCGGGCTCCGGCCAAATCGCCTGCGGCTTCCAGCCTTTTGATTTCGTCCAGGTTTTGGGCGTGAAGAACGCCGAAAAAAACAACGGCGCTTAAAGCGAGGGGGGGAATTGCCTTCATTGCCGGAACTCCTGCTGCTGCGGACTCACTGTAGCATGTCCCTGCACGGTGTGGCGATTCTAATTCAGAGAGTACACGGAACGCAATCAACAGGATGTAAAAACGTGGACCGGGGACTCACAAAGTACCGGATCGCACGCCGGCCGAAGTACTGGTGGAGCAGGGCCGCTCCACCCCGGTGTTTGGCCTACCGCATCTTATCTGCCTGAGCCTTCATCGCATTGGAATTCTTGTAGGCTTGATCCTGATAAGGCCCCGCGATCGCCGCGGATTGCTCGCTGAACTTAGCCGCTTCCACCATCTTCGCTTTGTTATTTGTCATATTCGACAGGTTGTAATTCGCGACACCCAGGTAAAACAGAGCTGGCCCCATCATGGCGTTGTTCCCTTTGATCAACGGTAGCGCCGCGCGCAGATCCCGGTCCGCATCCTTGAATTTCTGCTGTTCCGCGAGGATCACGCCAGCGGTCCAGTAACCACTGCCTAACCCCACCGTCTTGGCGCGTTCCCAGTCAGCCGCTTCGATCCCTTCGGGGGCCTTCTTGCCGGCGGCGGCGATGATCCGATTGGCGTAAGAGAGCGCGCGGTCCGTCTGTTTGCGGCTGAGCGCGTTGTCGGCCAGCACGGCCAGCAGATCGGGCATTTCCAGGTACTTGCTCTTGGGATTCTGCTGCTCGAGCGTGGTGGTCAGGTCTCCTGCATCCTTGTGGTCCTGGAGGGCGAGCGCGTACAGGGCGTACTCGCTGTAGGCATCCACTTCCTTGGCATAACGGGCCCGAGCTTCGTAGTTCTCTTTGTCGGCATCGGAGGGCGGCGTGGCCGTTTCCCATTTCTTGGCAGTCTCATGAGCTGCCGCCGCGAGTTGTTTGATCTTGGCTAGGTCCTTGGACGGTTCTGCCGCCTTTAGGGTCGCCAACGCGTCATCCAGATCATCCGCCAGAACGGTGACCGGGGCAGCAACAAGGAGAAGTCCTACACTTAGCGCGAAAAGTTTCATATCCACCTCATGGTAGACCCAAAATTATAGCGCCGTGGTGAAGCGTCTGGAAGGTGGGTCGTGGCGCGGGGCCGTGCCCTGCGGCCGGGGCAGCGCATGGCGCTGCCCCACTGAGACCATGCTTATTGTGCCGGCAGTTGAAACGGGACCTGGCGTTCGCGGTTCAACTGCACGCTGAGCGAGCGGTCCACGGTGTCGAGGGGCGCTTGTTTTTCCTCATGCTGCAGCGTCACATAATGCAGCGTCTTCCCATCGACCCAGTAGGCTGCCGCCGCGCGGATGACATGATCGCTGAACGCAATCAAGTAGGTAGGGGAGCCTCCACCTGGGGCTACACCTGGCCTGACCTCCTGCCCGTATTGATCGTATTCGCGGGTGACCGGCCGTGCGCGTTCCGGCGGCGGTGGGGGAGCCCCTTCCGCCGTCTGCTGCGGATAGATGACAGTCACGTTTGGAGAGGTCTGATAGCTGGCGTATCCACCGCCGTAGCCGCCGTAGCCGGCATAGCCATTCGGACCATAGTAATAGGGGTCATAGTAATCGGACGAATACCCCAGCCCCAGCCCGAGGCCGAAGTACGGATAATACAGCGACCCGTAAGAACCGCGACCGTAGCCGTAGCCATAGCCGCCGTAAAATCCTCGGCCGCCCGCAAATCCGAAGCTGATGCCGCCCCGGGTGGTCGGATGCAAGAAGTTGCCACCGCCGCCGAAGCCGCCCCGAACTGCGCCAACCGAACCGCCGCGAAACCCTCCGCCACCTCCGCCGCGAGCACCTCCGCCGCCCCCACTTCGGGCCATGGCGCTTCCGGCCAGCAGACAGCACATGGAAACCTGCAGTAGCAATCTCATAAGATGTACCTTTCCCTATTGTCGAGCTTAACCCCGCCGCCGCGCCACTGCAACGAGATTAAAATCGAGGAAACCCCTTGCGGTACTATAAGCGGGACAGAATAGGATGCCTTTCCAACTCTTTTCGACGGCCTTCCCGGAAGGTGGGTGGATACCGGAGCTCCATTCCTGCCGGGGTGCGGACATCTCTCCACCCCTGGAATGGAAGGGAGAGCCGGAGGGGACGCGCAGCTTCGTGCTGATCGTGGACGATCCTGACGCCGCGGCCGGGACCTGGAACCATTGGCTTCTTTATGACATTCCCCCGACGATCCACAACCTGCCGCAAGCTTCGAAGCCAGGGAAAGTGGGCGTGAGCGGGCAGAACGACTTCGGAGAGCGCGGCTATTGCGGTCCCCGCCCTCCCAAACGACATGGCCCGCATCGCTATTTCTTCAAACTGTTGGCCCTGGGCATCGACTCGGTGGGCTTGGCAGCCGGAGTCACGCGCGAGCAGTTGGACCAGGCACTCGACGGCAAGGTGCTCGCGGAAACGCGCTACCTGGGGCGCTTCGAGCAAAAATGATTTACACGTGCTACGAAATGGTCCGGGATTGCCGGGATGGCCGGGACGAAGGATGGTCTTATTTTGTCTCCAACTACACGCCGGTGATCCATAGGATAGTGGCGCATTACCTGCCCGGGAGTGCGGCGGATGGCCTGGTGGAACGGCTGCTGATCGCGATGCGGCAACCGCAGTCCCCTCTGTTTCAATCGCACGACCCGGCGCCGGAGCGTTGGTTCGTAGCCGAAATGCGCCAACAGGTACTGGGCGTTATCGACGAGCTGCGATCGGGTGCGGAGCCGGAACCCGCGCTGGACCTGGAGCTGCTGGGCGGGGCGCTCGAAACGCTGACGGTGGTTGAGAAGCAGGCCGTCTGGCTCGAGACCATGCTTTATACCCCCCAGGAAACGGGCACGCTTCTGCGGATGGAGCCGAGAACGATCGAGAAAATTCGCGACCGGGCCGCCGACCTGCTTCGCGGAATGCTGGACACGTGGCGGCGCACCTTGCTGGCGGACAATGGCCGCCAGCTGGGCCGTCTGGCGTCCACGGTGCGAACCGCGGAGTGTCCCCCGGCCAAAGCCTTCCTGGATATGCTCGACGGCCGCAGCACCTGGCAACGGCGCGAGGAGTTGGAACGGCATTTAACCGGGTGTTGGTATTGCATCGATCATTACTGCCGCATGGCCGAGGTGCTGGAGCTGGTCCGCGGCATCCAGCCGCTTCCGGAAGATGAGGCCGCGAAATTCCGCGCGGCGCTGGGAATCAGGCCACCCAACAAGACGCTTTGGCAGCGCTGGTTTACCGCACGATAACTGTTTGCGAGCCTGGCATTCCGCTATCATATGATTTCCAAATTGTGAAGCGATTTACATTTCTCGACTGGATGCGTGGGCTGGCGGTGCTCATCATGATCCAGTGCCACACTTTCAACTCTCTGACTCGCATGGATCTGCGGCAGGACAGCGGTTATGTCTTTTCGCAGTTCGTGGGTGGCCTGGCAGCGCCGCTGTTTCTGTTCATGGCGGGAATGACATTCGGCTTTCAGATGGAGAGCCTGGAACGCCGCGAACCGAGGGGCACCCGGCGCTGGCTGGTGGCTCTGCGCCGAGCCGGGTATGTCTTATTCCTGGCCTACCTGTTCCGTTTCACCAACTGGGTTGCCAGCCTGCCGCGCGCGGACCTGCAGGAACTGATGAAGGTAGACATCCTCAACTGCATGGGACTGGCGATGGCGGCTTTTTCGGTGGCTGCGTTGTTCGATTTCCGTGCGCGCATACGCTTCGTTTTGATCGGGGCCCTGGCGGTCGCGGCCGCAGCGCCACTGATTAGCGGCTTGGACTGGCATGGTATGCCGCCGGTATTGCGGGACTACCTGACGCCCAGTCCCGAGCGTGGCCGTTTTCCGTTCTTCCCTTGCGCCGCATATGTCGGCTTCGGCCTGGCGGCCGGGGCGCTGGTGAAACGTGCTGCCGCCGAACGCATGGACCGGCTGATGCAATGGGGCGTGCTCTTCGGATTGGCGTTGGTTCTAAGCGCCGAGTACGTGGCCAACCTGCCGTATTCCGTATATGCGCACTCCGATTTTTGGCGGAATAGCCCGGCGCTGATTCTCATACGAGTGGGCATCTCGCTTCTGCTGCTGGCGGGCGCATACCTATGGACGCAGTTCGGCGCTCGCGCCGGCTGGAGCTGGATGCAAAACCTCGGAAAGACGTCGCTGCTGGTCTATTGGGTCCACGTGATGCTGGTTTACGGCGACATCGTGAAGCCTCTAAAACGCGCGCTGACCGTCCCACAGGCGGCATTAGCAACCGTGGTGGTCACCATGTTGATGGTGGCGTTGTCCGAGACAAGGCTGCGGTGGAAGGAGCGCCGGTTGGAGCGCTGGAGAGCCGGAACCACGGTGGCCGGCGCGGCGGAGGCATAGGAGAAAGCTAAAGCATGCCCCACCGCGGCCCTACCAGTTCGAGTAGCATGTTTGAACGCTTCACGGAGAAGGCACGCCGGGTCATTTTCTTCGGGCGGTACGAGGCCAGCCCAGTTTGGTTCACCGTACATTGAGTCCGAGCATCTGCTGCTGGGCCTCCTCCGCGAGGATAAAGAGCTTGTTCTGCGCGCCGGCTTGAACTCCGAGCTGGTGCGCAAAGAGGTGGGATCGCGCGCTCCCATTCGTGACAAGGTCTCAACCTCAGTCGACTTGCCCCTAAGCACAGATTGCAAGCGGGTGCTGCCATATGCGGCCGAGGAAGCCGAAGCTTTGGAGCACGCCTTCATCGACACCGGCCATCTGTTGCTGGGCTTGTTGCGGGTGGAAACTTCGATGGCGGCGATCGTTCTTCGGCAGCAAGGCGTCACCTACGAAACTTTGCGCGAAATGGTCCGTGATTCGGCTAAGCCGTCACCGCCCGCCGCCGTGGCTCCTAAGTCGGCCCGAAGCAGGCCGTCGAACGCTATGCCTGGAGTGAGCAGGAGGTTCAAGCGGCGGCGCCCTCGCTGAGCGCACCCGTCCTTCGTCTCCAGGAACTGGTCGAAGTTATGTTCAAACACCTTATTTACTCCGACGCCTATGGCGAACAGCGGCTGAAACGTAAACCGTGGTCGCGCAAAGAGGCGATGGGACACCTGATTGACTGCGCCACGACTCACCACCAATGGTTGGCCAGGGCGCTCACCGAACCACAACTCACCGCTCATGGACTTCCGATGGACGAATGGGTCTCGGCGCAGCACTACCAGACATTCTCCTGGAGAAGATTTGGTGGGTCAGATACTGGCCCGGCTTTGAGTCTACGCAGTCTTGGTCAAGGGCCGGCCGGTGGCCGCATGGACTCCGTTGCGCTTGGCCGCAGCCCAACGCTTCTTGGCAGCCTGGGAGATCTTCTTCCGGCCTGCGGCTGTGAGACGCGACTTGGGGTCGGACGCGGAGGCCGGCGGTTTCTTAGCCGCCTTCGGAGCCGCCTGCTTGTCAATGCCCGTCTTGGCTTCCACAACAGAGGTCCGCGCGGTTTCGATCAGCCCTCGCACCTTCTCCTCGCTCCCTGAAAACTGGTCGAGAACTCCGGCGAGTAGCGCCTCCGCCTTGCTCAGTCTCTTGATTGCCTTCTTGGCTTTCATCGTATCTCCCCCGTAACGTTATACCACTTAAGAAGCCCGGCAACGGAGCATTCTTTCCGGCGGGCGGGCCGCTGCCGGGTTTCTGAAAAACCGGACACAGGCCGGGAGGCCTGTGCTACTAGTTACCCACAAGGTGTGACACGGATTTCTCGTTCTCGTTGCAGATGAACTCGATCAAGTCTGTGTCGACCATTACGCGTTGGCTGATCTTGATGGTCCACGGCTTGGTGTACACTTTCGGATCGTCGACGGTGATCTCGATCTCCAGGTTGCCGTAGTTCACCCGCCGGAATCGCTCGGTCATTTTTCCGGCGTTGGTCAGCGGGCTGCCTTCTACATCGAGCCATACATCGTCCCGGAAACCGTTGGTCTCGACGACCAGTGTGTCCCCGTCCCAATGCCCGATGGAGTAGCCGTACCACCATGGTTGCGCGTCGTTGCCCGGCAAAGAACGGCCGTCCATAAAGATCTGCCGGATGCCGCCCTGCGCCTCGTACAGAATCACGATCAGCTTGGGAGTCTGGATGATCTTGCGCGGCTGAGGGTGGGTGTGCAGTTGCATGAGGCCCAGCGGCAGGCAGTGGGCGTCCGGATTGTCCTTGTTGTTCTCCTTGGCTCGTTGTTTGCGCAGTTCGGCCGCCCATGGCTGCAATGGCAGACCATCCTTCAGCGTCGAGCCGATATTGAAGAATTGGTTGGGGCCGAAAACGGGGGCGAGCCCCGGACTTCCGGCGGGCGGACCGGGCGGTGGAGGCGGCGTCTGTCCACGGGCCTGCCGCTGCTGCCGGAAGAAGTCCTGAAACTCCCAGATTCCCGAGAGATCGGGTTTGCCACCGGCCGTCCGCGGTGCAGGTCCCTCCAGATTCGGTTTTCCAATATCCGTCTTGGGTACGCCGGGCGTAGGGTATGGCGGCCATTGCGCTGAGAGTGTCACCGGGATGGCAGCAAGAACCACCCACATGGCCGCTCGATGGATGCGAGCTTTCATTCTGAGCATCCTATCATTGCTGAGGCGGCAACGGCACCGGGTGTTTCGGATTTGTAGTAACGCGGCAGTGGTGGAGCTGGGCAGCTCCAGGCATAATAGACCCATGGCGCAAGCGCTCCGTTTTGCGTGCCAGCCAGGTTGTACGGAATGTTGCACGCAACGCGGATTCGTATATTTGAGCGAAGAGGACGTGGTGCGGGCAGCCGCTTTCCTCGGCATGACGGCCGCCGATTTTGAGCGGCGCTACGTTTACCGCACACGCCGCAGAATACGGCTACGGACGCCACGCGATTCGCACTGTCATTTTCTACGCGGCGATGGCTGTTCGATTCATCCTGCCAAGCCCACACAGTGCCGCATCTTTCCGTTCTGGCCCGAGCTGGTGGAGAGCCGCCGTGAATGGAACAAGACTGCTCGATACTGTCCGGGAATGGGGCAAGGACCGCTGATTCAGATTGAATTCGCGCAGGCGCAGGCGCGCGAAATGCGCGAGGCGTATCCGGAGCTTTACTGAAAGTCTACTCGAACCGCTGATAGCGCAATGCGGCATCGAGGCTACGCACTACCCGCTCGTTGACCTTATCGCGCCGGCGCATGCGCCGCAGTAACTTGAATGCCGTCAAATACCCGAGGGCGGCGATGAGGAAGATTAGGACGTCCGCTGCTCCCATGCCCCCATACCATCATGAGCAGGCGCGCGCGGCCAGTTGGAGAGGTCATCCGGACGTAATGGGACTAGGGCCTTTGTTTAGGCGTTATTCACTTGGTGCTCAATAGTTTAACGGGCCAATCCGAGCCGCCGCAAAGGAGCCTCCGAGTTAGTGTGCCATCCGATGTTAGACTTTATGTTTCCGAATGCCAAAACCTACGCACCTGGAATGCAGCCTCTGCGGCCAGAGGTTTGAGGCGGGGACTGTCCTCAACCTGTGTGCATGCGGCGGTCCGCTGCTGGTGCGCTACGACCTGAATCGCCTACGCCATCGCTGGAGGCGCCGCGAGGTGTCGCAGGGCCCTGCCACCATGTGGCGTTACGCGCCGTTACTGCCGCCGGCCATTGAGTCCATCGTTTCGCTCGGCGAGGGCTGGACGCCGTCGCTGCGCACGCGCCGCCTGGGTGCACGGCTGGGGGCGGACAATCTGTGGGTGAAAGATGAAGGACTCAACCCCACCGGGTCGTTCAAGGCGCGCGGCCTTTCTTGTGCGATTTCGATGTGCGTGGAACTGGGTATCCGGAAGGTGGCGATTCCATCCGCGGGAAACGCGGCGGGCGCGCTGGCGGCTTATGCGGCGGCTGCGGGGATCGAAGCCCACATCTTTCTGCCGCGCGATGTTCCCGAATCCAACTACCTGGAATCGAAGGCCTATGGAGCGCAGGTCACCCTTGTAAACGGCCTCATCAGCGACTGTGCGCGCATGGTCGCGGAGTGCGCCGCGGCGGAAGGCTGGTACGACGTGAGCACGCTCAAGGAACCCTACCGCATCGAGGGCAAGAAGACCATGGGGTTCGAAGTCGCCGAGCAGATGGATTGGGAACTGCCGGACGCGATTTTTTATCCTACCGGCGGTGGCGTGGGAATGATCGGGATGTGGAAGGCCTTCCAGGAAATGGAGCAACTGGGCTGGATCGGCAGCCGGCGGCCCAAGATGATTGCCGTGCAGGCCGAAGGCTGCCAACCGATCGTGCGCGCGCTGGAGGAGAACGAGCCGCGCAGCCGGTTTTGGGACGACGCCCGCACACTGGCCAGCGGCCTGCGTGTCCCCAAGCCTTTAGGCGACTTCCTGGTCTTGGAAGCCGTGCGCAAGAGCGGCGGAACGGCGGTCGCAGTAAGCGACACGGAGATGCTCGACGCCGGCGCGCGTCTGGCTGCTGAAGAAGGCATCTTCGCGGCACCGGAGGGCGCGGCATGCGTGGCTGCGCTCGAGAAACTGCTGGGCTCGGGGTTTCTGAAACCGGCCGACCGCATCGTGCTATACAACACCGGGACCGGATTGAAGTATGCCGAAGCGTACGGCACGCGCTTTCCGCGAAACGCTTCGGGCGAGCAGGATAAATTGGGAGGTCTGATCACACCGCGATGACGGCTCATGGTGCACACTTTGATCTGCAAATTGTCAATGCATGTCAGCCCCCGTGGGGCAGCGCCATGCGCTGCCCAGAAGTATCAAGACGTTGCTCCCGAGCCGGACACTCTTCAGGCAGATGTTCTATGCGCGCCGTCTGCCCCACTGGCAGCCGTCCAACGCCGATTTCTTCATCACCTGGCGGCTGCACGGTTCCCTGCCGCGCTGCAAAGGGCCGTGCCCCGAGATGTCGGCGGGGGAAAGTTTGTCGCGATGGATCGGCAACTACACGCCGCTACAACTGGCCCCAGGTGGTTGCAGGATCCACGGGTCGCCGATGCCGTCAGCCAGTTGCTGCTCGACGGCGCGGAGGTTCGGGGCTGGTACGAACTGGCGGCGTGGGTGGTGATGCCTACATGTCTTGTTACAACCGAGGGTGCCTCTGCGCAAGGCGTTGGACAACCTCAAGAGCGGCAGCGCCCGAATCGGAAACGAGCTATTGGGCCGCAAGGGCAACCCGTTCTGGCAGGATGAGTCGTATGATCATTGGGTGCGTAGTGACATCGAGCGGCAACGAATCGTTCGGTACATCGAGAAGAACCCGGTGACGGCGGGACTGGTGAGCAATATTCAAGATTGGAAATGGTCCAGTGCCAACTGGGCAGCGCATGGCGCCGCCCCACAATGAAAGACCTGGCGCTGACAGCACTTGATTCGGTGGCGCGGCGCGGCGTCACCTACGCGGATGTGCGCGCCATCGAGACCCGCGACCGCGAGATCTCCACTAAGAACGGGAAGGCTGGGCATGTTTCCAGCTCCGAATCCATGGGCGTGGGGATACGTGTCCTGGCGTTCGGCTGTTGGGGCTTTGCGGCAACCGACGATCTCACACCGGAGGGTCTGGAACTGGCCTCCGGCCTCGCGCTGGACATCGCCCGCGCCGGCACCGCAGCGCACAAAAGCGACGTCGCGTTGGCGCCGGAGGGTAAGCACGAAGCCACCTGGGTTTCGGCCTTTCGCATCGATCCGTTCACCATTTCAATCGACCGGCAACTGGCGGTGCTGTTGGCCGTGGATGGGGAGCTGCGCCGACAGGAGGGCGTCAGCATGGCAGAAGCCTCCATGACGTTCGAGCGGCGGCGGCAGGTCTTCGCGTCCACCTTAGGCAGCCTCATCGACCAGACCCGCTACACTGCCGGCGCTGGCTTCTCGGCCCTCAGCTACAAGGACGGCGAGATCATGCGCCGCTCCTATCCGAATTCTTTTGGCGGGCAGTATCAGTTGAAGGGATACGAGCTGGTGGAGGAGCTGAAGCTGCTGGAGAATGCGCCGCGCATCGCCGAAGAGGCCGTAGCGCTGCATTCCGCGGACCAGTGTCCCGAGGGCGAATTCAACCTGATCCTCGATAGCTCGCAGCTCGGTTTGCAAATCCACGAATCCATCGGCCACCCCATCGAGCTCGATCGCGTGCTGGGCACCGAGGCCAACTACGCGGGCATGAGCTTTCTGACGCTCGATCAACTGGGCCGCCTGCGCTACGGCTCGGACATTGTCAACGTGGTGTGCGATGCGCGCATAGAGCACGGCCCGGGGCTGGGCACGTTCGCATACGACGACGAGGGCGTCGCGGCACAATCCACCGATATCATTCGCAACGGCCAGTTCGTGGGTTACATGACGTCGCGCGAGACCGCGGCCGAAATCGGGCAGACACGTTCCAACGGCTGCATGCGCGCCGACGGCTGGGGACGCCTGCCGCTCATCCGCATGACCAACGTGAGCCTGGAGCCGGGACGGCAATCGCTCGATGAAGTTTTCGACGTGGACCGCGCGATCTACATGGAGACCAACCGCAGCTGGTCGATCGACGATAAGCGCTACAACTTCCAGTTCGGCTGCGAGATCGGCTGGGAGATTCGCCACGGCAAGCGCGTACGCATGCTGAAGAATCCGAGCTACAGCGGCATCTCCACGGAATTCTGGAACGCGTGCGCGGCCATCGCGGGACCGGAGCACTGGACCCTGTGGGGCGTGCCCAACTGCGGCAAAGGCCAGCCGGAACAAGTGATGGGGACGGGGCACGGCGCCAGCCCGGCGCGTTTCCGCAAGATCAAAATCGGGAGCGCGTATGCCGGATGATGTGCTCAGCCGCGCGCAGTGCGAGTCGATTTTCGGCCAGGTAGCGGACGGCGCGCGCGCACACGGGGTGAGTGATGTGGAAGTCATCCTCGCGGGCGAGGATCACGCGCTCACCCGTTTCGCCAACAACGCGATTCATCAAAACGTGGCCGAACGCAACGTGTACCTCTCGGTGCGGCCGGTGATCGATGGCCGCACCGCGCGGGCTTCCACCAACCGCCTGGACCATCAAGGCATTCGCGAGGTAGTAGACGCTTCCATCGCCATTACGCGGCTGACGGAACCGGATCCGGAGCTGCTGCCGCTGGCCGCAGTCGGCGAGGCGGGGCCGGTGCGGCGATTCTACCAGGTGACCGCCAATGCCACCCCGCAGGAGCGCGCGCGAGCGGTAGCCGAAGCTATCGCAGCGGTGGAAGAGAAGGGGCAAACGGCGGCGGGCATCTACTCCACCGGCGGGTCGATGTTCTCGCTGATGAACACGGCCGGTGTTTCCGCCTGGCACCACGAAACCATGGCGCGGTTTTCGATCACGGCGATGGCCGCGGACAGTTCGGGCTGGGCCAAGGCCAGCGCTTGCCATCATGCGGAACTCGACTCGCTCCAACTGGCACGATCGGCCGCCGAAAAAGCCGAGCGGTCGCGCGTGCCGCAAGTGGCGCCGCCCGGCCGGTACACCGTGGTTCTGGAACCCGCCGCGGTGCTCGACCTGGTGGGCCAAATGTTCGGCGATTTCAGCGCCACCGCCGTCCGCGATGGCCGCAGCTTTCTCAACGACCGCATCGGCCGGAAGATTTTCGGAGAGAACATCACGATCCACGACGATGTCTGCGACCCGCTGCAATCGGGCGCGCCCTTCGACGGTGAAGGCGTCCCGCGGCGGCCGCTCACCCTGGTGGATCAGGGCGTGGTGCGCGAGATAGCCTATAGCCGCCAGGCGGCCGCACATACCGGAGTACCGCCCACGGGCCACGGCTTCCCGCTACCCAATGAGATTGGCGAAGCGCCGGCAAATATCGTGATCGCGGGCGGCGATTCTTCGGTGGAAGAAATGGTGCGCTCCACCGAGCGCGGCATCCTGGTGACGCGCTTCTGGTACATCCGCGAGGTGGACCCTTATCAGAAGATCTTCACTGGCATGACCCGCGATGGCACGTTCCTGATCGAGGGTGGCGAAGTAACCAGCGGCGTGCGCAACTTTCGCTTCAACCAAAGCCTGATCGAGCTGCTGTCGAATGTAGAGGCGTTGTCGGCGCCGGTTCGCGCTTCGGGGGAAGAGAGCGCCGACATGGTGGTGCCGGCCATGAAGGTGCGGGGGTTCAATTTTACTGAGGTGACGCGGTTTTAAACCCCTGAAGAGTATTGGCCGCTGATGAACACAGATGAACGCGGATAAGACAAATTCACAATTTTCGTTTTTTGAAATCCGCGTTCATCGGCGTTCATCGGCGGCTAAGACGTCTTGTTGTTACTCCTAGCGCAGCAGTTCGCGGAGCGGCGCCAGAACCACCACGTACATCATGGTTAGCGCGTCGGGGACGACCGGACGGAGTAAGTTCGCAAAAAACGCATCAACGTCTGGGCCTTCACACTGGGCTGCTCGCCGGCCTCTGGCAGCAACCACACTTCTGCCGGCCGGACTGCCTCACCGCCGATCGTGCCAATGCCCTCCAGGCAAATCCATAGTTGGCACGGCTCCGCCGAAGGCTGATCCTCCTGGCCCGGAGCGAGCCGAACGGCTTCCGTGACAAAGTGCTTCGACCGGACCAATAGCTCCCGGCCTTCGCCGATTGCCTCCGGCTGCGCCGCGCCCGGATGCACGCCCAGGTCCGACACGGCGACGGCCTGCGCTACGTGAAGTTCGCGCGGACGGCCGTAGTCCCACAGGCGATAGGTCACGTCGGAATTCTGCTGGATCTCGCAAAGCACGATGCCACCGCCAATGGCGTGCACGGTGTGGGCCGGCGTGAAATACGTTTCGCCGGCTTTCACCGGAATCCACCGCAGAAGCTGCTCGATCTCACCGGTGCGCGTGGACTCCAGCAGGTGCTCACGCGTGATCGGCTCGCGGAAACCCAGCGCGATGGACGCGCCCGGCTCGGCTTCCAGAATGTGCCACATTTCGGACTTGCCGCGAGGACCATCCTCGCCATCGTCTGGATGAACCTGCACGGAAAGTCGCTCGGATGTGAACAGCAGTTTCACAAGCAGCGGCAGCTCCTGGTCTGCGAGATACCAAACCTCGCCAATGCGCTGCGCGGCGTCCGGGAACCACGGCGAGAGACGGGTGCGGCCCCACACTTTCTCGCGCGGAGAAGCTACGAGGCGTACGGGCTTTACCATGTGACCGCTCCGTTTGGTCGCGGCTCTGTAACCGATTCCGTTTCTGAGCCGTGACCGTAGGGAGCGGTTAAGGCATTCGGCGACAGCACGCTAAGAATTCTTCACGATGAACTGGTGGATGCGCTCGATGCCCCGCTCCAGTTCCTTCATGGAAGTCGCGTAGGAGAGCCGGATGTGCCGGTTCGTGCCGAAAGCCTGTCCGGGAACTACCGCTACTTTAGCGTCGGCCAACAACCGCTCGCAGAGTTGCAGGGTATCCTGAATGCCGCTCTGGCCTATGACTACTCCCAGATTGGGATACGCATAGAACGCGCCGCGCGGTTCGGCACACTTCACGCCCGGGATGGCGCGCAGACGCTGCACCACGAAGTCGCGGCGGCGGCGGTATTCCGCCAGCATCACATCCACCGAATCCTGCGGACCCCGCAGCGCTTCGGCGGCGGCCCTCTGCGCGATGGAAGTAGGGTTCGACGTCGAGTGGCTCTGCAGCTTGGTCATCGCCGTGATGATTGGCGCGGGCATCAGGCCGAAGCCGATCCGCCAGCCAGTCATGGCGTACGTTTTGGAAAGCGAGCCGACCACCAGCACGGTATCCTTCGCGCCGGGCACAGAGGCAATCGAGTACGGGTCGCTGTCATAGAGGAAGCGGCAGTAGCACTCGTCCGTCATCAGGTAAATGCCGCGCTGCGAGGTCAACCGGAAGATCTTCAGGAATTCTTCGCGATCCACCACCGCGCCGCTCGGATTGGAGGGTGAGTTGATAATGACCATCCGGGTGCGCGCGGTGAGGTGCGGCTCGATCATGGCAGCCGTCACGGCGAATCCGCGCTCCTCGTCGGTATTGACGAAGACACACTTGCCACCCGCGTAATTCACCACGTCCTGATAAGTGACCCAGTACGGCACCGGGATCACCACCTCATCTCCGGGATTGATGAGGGCCTGCACGGAATTGAAGATGATGTGCTTGCCGCCCACTGTAATCAGGCACTCATTGGGCTTGTAATCGGTGCCGAAGTTCTTGGCGTGGTATTCGCACACTGCCTTCTTCAAGTCGGCCGTGCCGCCCACGGCAGTGTACTTGGTGAAGTTGTCGTCGAGCGCCTGAATGGCCGCCTGCTTGATATTCTGGGGCGTCGGGAAGTCGGGCTCGCCGGCGCCGAAGTCGACGATGTCCACGCCTTCCGCGCGCAGACGCTCGGCTTCGGCCGCGACTTTCATGGTCGAGGAAACGCTGATCAGCGAAATGCGGTCCGCTATCGTATGGGCTACTGCCGTTTTTGTGTCAGTCATTCACCTTTCCGCCTAGTCTTGGACATCCGGCGCTGCAACCGCGCCTCCACCGAGGGCGGCACCAGGCCGGAGATGTTACCGCCCAGCCCGAATACCTCCTTCACCAGCCGCGAGCTGATGAACGAGTAGGCCTCGTTGGCCAGGAGGAAAACCGTCTCCAGGCCGGGACGAAGGCGCCGGTTCATGAGCGCCGTTTGCAACTCGTATTCATAATCCGAAATCGCGCGGATGCCGCGCAGCAGCACGGTGGCCGAACGGGCGTCGGCATAATCCACCAGCAGCCCGTTGAACGAATCGACCTCCACGTTCGGGTAAACCTGCACCACTTCGGACAACATTTCCATGCGCTCGCTCACCGAAAATAGCGGCGCCGATTTCATCTCATTCCGCAGCACCGAGACGATCAGGCGGTCGAACAATCGCGACCCGCGCTGAATCAAATCGAGGTGTCCATTAGTAATCGGATCGAACGAACCAGGATAGATTGCGACTACGCTCCTTGGGTTCCGTGGCAATCTGCGCTCACTTTCCGGGGTATCGTTACGATTCTAGCGAAAATGGAGGGGCGCGAGGTATTAACGTGCGTCAGGGTCGCTATGCCGCTTGCGGCCGGGGTTTGACGGAGCGCTCGATCTCTTTTTGGTTGCGTTGCCGCGCAACACGCAACTCATACTGGCTTTGAAGATTCAGCCAGAACTCCGGACTGGTTCCGAGGTAGCGGGAAAGCCGCAGGGCGGTATCGGCGGTAATGCCGCGGCGGCCGCAGACGATCTCATTCAAACGCGCCGCATCCACGGCGAGGGCTTTGGCCATCTGGTTCACACTCATGTCGAGGGGCGTTATTACATCCTTCAAGAGGATTTCGCCGGGATGGATCGGAGTGAGCAACTTAGGCATGGGCCTCCCTAGTGATAGTATCGCGTCCCCCGTTACAGATTACTAAGACCGCTCCCTTTGGTCACGGCTCAGCAGGGCCCCGGCGGTGCCGGATAGAACGGCAATAAGACCTAAGCTAGTCCCCCGCCGCGCCTCTCCTCCCGCTACAATCTATAAAAGATCTCGTGACTCCTCGAAAAATTCTAGTCACCGGCGGCGCCGGATACATTGGCTCCCACACTGTGCACCTCCTGCTCGAGCAGGGGCACGACGTCACCGTGGTGGATAACCTCTCCAAGGGCCACCGCCATAACGTTCCCAGCGAGCGGTTGCATGTGCTGGACCTTGCCGAAACCGCGGCGCTGGCCGACCTCATGCGCCGCACGCAATGCGATGCGGTCATCCATTTCGCGGCGTTCATCGCGGTCGGCGAATCCATGCGCGAGCCCGAGCGGTATTTCGCCAACAACACTAGCGGCTCGCTGTCGCTGCTGACCGCCATGGTGCAGGCCGGCGTGAAGCGCATCGTGTTTTCGTCCACCGCCGCCGTTTACGGCAATCCAATCGGCTCGCCTATTCTCGAGACCTTTCCGATTCAGGCGGTGAATCCGTATGGAGAGTCGAAGGTCATGGTCGAAACGCTGCTGCGCTGGTTCGACGCCATCCACAACGTGCGGAGCGTTGCGCTGCGGTACTTTAACGCATCCGGCGCCGACCCGGAAGGCCGTCTGGGTGAAGAGCACGATCCCGAAACTCACCTGATTCCCTTGTTATTGAGGGCAGTAATCACGGGCCAGCCGGTGACGGTCTTCGGGGACGACTACGACACGCCGGACGGAACCTGTATCCGCGATTACATCCATGTGAACGATCTGGCACAGGGGCATATTCTCGCGGTCGAACACCTGATGGGCGGGGGCGCCTCCGAGCAATTCGGCACCTCTGAGCAATTCAACGTCGGGACGGGGACGGGTCACTCGGTGATGGAAGTCATCCGCGCCGTGGAAGCCGTAACCGGGAAGAAAGTTCCCTACGTGATGGGCCCGCGCCGCGAAGGCGACCCGCCGCGGCTGGTGGCGTGCCCGGATCGGTTGCGCGAGCGATTGGGTTGGAACCCCTCGTACCCCGACCTCGTCCAGGTTGTGGAACACGCGTGGCGGTTTGCCAGCCGCAGTCGGCAGCCCCACGAAGCGGTAAAATAATAGCTCAACCATATGCTCTACCGGTTTGCAGTTCTAATCGCAGCCAGCTTGCCGATCACGGTCGCCGCTGATGTCCATGTCGTCGAAGAGATTGTCTGCAAGGTGAACAACGACATCATCACGCGCGGCGAGATCGAAAAAACGCGCGCTATGATCGTCCAGGATCTTCGGACCCAGGGCCTGACCGGAGCGCGCCTGACAGAGGCGCTCAAACAGCAGGAGAGGGACGCCCTGCGCGACCAGATCGATCAGCTCCTTCTGGTGCAAAAGGGCAAAGAGCTCGAACTCAAAGTGGATCCCGAGGTCACGCGCCGGATGGCGGAAATCCAGGTCCAGAGCAAGATCACGGATCCGGACAAGTTCCACGAATATATCCGCGAACAGACCGGCATGAGCTACGAGGATTTCAGGCAGAAGGTGACCGACCAGTTGCTCACGCAGCGGGTGGTTGGCGAAGAGATCAGCTCGCGCATTGCGATTCCCGAGCCCGAATTGAAAAAATATTACGATGAGCACAAGAGCGAATTCGTGCGCGAGGAACAGGTCTTCATCAGCCAGATTCTGATCTCTACCGAGGGCAAGAACGACGCTCAGGTGGCAGTGGCACAGAAGAAGGCGGTCGATCTGGTGCAGCGTGCCCGCAAAGGGGAAAAGTTCGGCGACATGGCACGCAACAACTCGGACGACGACACCGCCAAGAATGGCGGCGAAGCCGGGGGTTATAAGCGGGGAATGCTGCGCAAAGAGATCGAGGATGTCGTCTTCCAGCAGAAAAAAGGCTATGTCACCGACCCCATCAAGGTGCCGGCGGGACTGTTGATCGTGCGCGTCGACGAACGGTTTGAGGCGGGACAGGCCAGTTTCGAAGAGGTCAAGGAAGAGGTCACGCAGCGGCTCGCCGGGCCGAAGGTGACGCCGAAACTGCGCGACTATCTGGGGAGACTCCGCGAGGACGCGTTTCTGCAGATAAAGGACGGCTACGTGGATAGCGGCGCGGTTCCGGGCAAGGACACGCGCTGGAAAGACGCCGCGGAGTTGAAGCCTGAGACGACCACTAAGGAAGAGGTGGCGGCCCACCACAAAAAGAAGTTCCTGGGAGTCATTCCCCATGGCGGCGCTGTTCCAGCCGACAGCGCGCCGCCTGCCACTGCCGCCCCGGCGCCCGGCAGCGCCACGCCGGCCACGACCGCCCCGCCTGCCAAGCAATGAAATCGCCGTATGTGAACGAAGTCGAACCCAACCGGGTGATCACCACCAGCTTTCTGGTTCACTCCAAGGAGATCCGCCAGAAAAAGAGCGGCGAGTTGTATCTCTCGCTGCTTCTCGGCGACCGCACGGGCGAACTCGACGCCAAGATGTGGGACAACGTGGCCGAGGTGATCGACGGCTTCGACCGCGACGACTTCGTAAAGGTCAAGGGCCTCATCCAGGTCTTCCACAACCGACCGCAGCTAACCATCCACAAGGTGCGCCGGATGGACAACAGCGAGGTCGATTTCGCGGATTATTTTCCGTGCTCGCGGCGCGATGCCGGCGAAATGTGGACCGAGTTGCGGGGCATCGTCGCCCAGATGACCAACCCGCATTTGAAAGGGTTGCTCGATGCGATGCTCGACGATCCGGAGATTGCCGCGCGTTATCGTCGCGCTCCGGCCGCCAAGCAAATCCATCACGCCTTCCTGGGTGGGCTGCTCGAGCATGTGCTGTCTCTGTGCGCGCTGGCGCGCATGACCGCGCAGCATTATCCCTATGTCGATCATGACCTGCTGCTGACAGGCGTGGTGCTGCACGATATCGGCAAGATCCACGAACTGAATTACGAACGTGGTTTTTCTTACTCGAACGACGGCCAGTTGCTGGGGCACATGGCGATTGCGTTGCGTATGATCGCGGACAAATTGCGGAGCCTGCCCGAATTCCCCCCGACCCTGCGTTCGCTGGTGGAGCACATGGTTTTGAGCCACCACGGACAGCTCGAATTCGGTTCGCCCAAATTGCCGCAATTTCCCGAGGCTCTGCTGTTACACTACATTGACGACCTGGATTCCAAGATGGAGTGCATGCGAGCTCTCATAGAACACGACCGCCAGTTGGAAGGGTGCTTCACCACTTACAATACGGCCTTGGCCCGACCCGCTCTGAAGAAAGATCGCTATTTGAACGGACCTGAGGAACCGCAGCGTTCGCCTGTATCCAGCGCGCCCGAACGGTCTGCCGCCGATGCGTTAGAAGCTCCCGTGGCGGAGCCCGCCATGGCCGCCTACCATGGGTCCGCGCCGAAGCCCGGCTCCTTGTTTGCCGACAAACTGAAGCACGCGCTGGCGCCTGCCGATCCGGAGAGCGAAGGCTGATGCCGCGAACCGCGCGCGATACTCCCCCTCCGCTGGAACTTTTGTGTCTGAACGCACTTTGGTCCATCCAGGAAGGAAATGTCAAAGCCGTACAGACATTGGTGGCGCGATCCCGTCCCCTGGCGTACACCACGATCATGACAGTGCTGGAACGGCTGGTTCGCAAGGGCAGGCTGAAGCGCCGCAAGACGGGGCGCTCGTTCCTCTACACGCCCGAAGCATCGCGCGACTCCATGCGCCGGGCGGCCGTCCGTGAACTGGTGGATGGCTTCTTCGACGGGTCCGTGCAGGAATTGACGCGCTTCTTGGCGGATGGGGCGCCGCAAGCGGCTGCTGCAACCGCCACTCCCGACGGGCGCGCACCAGCAGACCCGGCGGTCCAAGAACCCATCGACACCGTCCTGCTTTAGCCTTGCTGCTCGCGCTTGTTTCCATCTTTTTCGGCGCCGGTTTCGTGATTCTGACCTGCTACGGGCTAGGTGCTCTGTTGCTGCGACGGACGCCCGCGCCTCCGGAGATCGCGCTGGCCATCGGTGCGGTCGCGCTCAGTCTGATCGTCTTCCTGCTGCTTCTGATTCATGCAGGGTATTGGTATCTGTTCCTGCTCGCTGGCGCGGCCGCTCTGGCAGGCTGGCGCCTGACCGCTCCCTTCGGTCACGGCTCCGTAGATCCGCCCGCTACAGAGCCGCGACCAAAGGGAGCGGTTTTAGTCGCCGCCGCCATTTTCGGCGCCTACACGCTTTGGTATTTCGTGAATGCGCTGGCCCCCGAGATCCTCGCGGACGGCGTTGGCTATCACCTGGGGCTTCCCTACGAATATGTCCGGCGGGCGGGCTTTCCCAATCGCGTCACGTTCTTCGACATGCTGCCGCAGGGAATGGAGATGTTGTATACGGCGGCCTTCGCCTTCGGCCGGCATTCGGCGGCGAAACTGGTGGAGTTCGCATTCTTGCTGGCTACCTTGCCGTTGTTCTTTCGCATTGGGCGGCGCCTCGGCCTTAGCGATTTGACGTCGCTCGTGGCAGCAATTTTCTATTTCTGTGCGCCGGTGGTGGGCGCTTCCGGGGCCTCTTCCTATACCGACGCGGCCGGCGTCTTTTTCACCCTCGCGGCGTTTTACCTGCTGCTGGTCTGGCACGATTCGGATGACAGCCGTTACCTCCGAGCGGCGGGCGTTGCGGCGGGATTCTGCTACGCCATCAAACTCTCCGGAGCTCTCACCGTTGTGGCTGCGGTTGTTTTCGTGCTGGCCCAGCGCCGTTTCAAGGCGGCGCTTCTGGTGGCCGGGTGCGCTGCGCTGGTGATGGCGCCCTGGCTGGTGCGCAATGCACTGCTCACCGGCAATCCCTTAGCGCCTCTTGCGAACGGACTATTCCCGAACGGCTATTTCCATCTCGCCACGGAACGCGCTTTGGCGGCCGGTTGGCGCTCGCTCGGCGAGGTGCGCCCCGCCGGAGTTCCGTGGGAGTTGGCATTTGGCTACCGCCTGCAGGGAGCATTCGGCCCGCTTCTCTTTGCTCTGCCCCTGGGGCTCTTCGCGCTCCGCCGCCGCGCCGGACGCTGGTGTTGGGCCGCTGCCGCGATTCTCCTGCTGGCCTGGTTTTCGAATACTGGCGCGCGCTTTCTCATGCCTGCGATGGCGCTGATGGGCTTCACCCTTGGCATGGTATTGCCGCGGCCGGCCGCCTGGGTGGCGATTGCGGTCCAGGCCGCGCTCTGCTGGCCCCAGGCAATCGATCTCTGGGAAACGCGCTACGCCTTCCGTCTTCACGAATTTCCCCTGGCGGCGGCACTGCGCATCGAGCCCGAACCAACCTATCTCAAGCGGCATCTGGACGATTACACGGTGGCCAAGATGATCGAAAGCAGCACCCCGCCGGATGCCAAGATCCTCGGGTTGATCGACGTGGCCAGCGCCTATCTGGCCCGCGACGTGCGCGTCACATGGCAATCGGCTGAATCCGATTGTCTGGCGGATTCGCTGCGGCGCGCGCTCGAGCAGACCGATCCACTCCAAGACTGGAATACGGCTTGGCCTCTCGAATCGCTGCAGGCGCTCCGTTTTCGAGTACCGGCCGCGAGCCGGTCCGAGTTTGAGATCGACGAAACACGCATCTACTCGGGAACGGACCTTGTTTATATCAGCCCCAAGTGGCAACTACGCGCGTGGCCGAACCGCTGGGAATCGCCGCTGGCGCTCGATGACAATCTGGCCACCGGCTGGCGGACTTGGGAACCAGCCCGCGCCGGGAATTTTCTGGAAGTCCGGTTCGATCACTTCCAGACGATCTCTTCGGCGGTGGTCTACTCGCCTTCCCCGGGCCACGGCCTTTCCCTGGAGGTTTACGGCCAGAGCGCCAAGGGGCGCTGGCACGCGCTCGGCGCCGCTCAAGTCAGGCACCATTCGCGCGAGGATCTGCGACTCGATGCGGGTCTGGCCATGCGCCGCGCCGGATACCGCTTCGTACTGGCCGCGACCGGCACCGGCGGCAGTACCCCGGCTGGAAACGCACTCATGGGACACGAATCGGAATGGGGCATGGAGCGCGTGGCGGAAGCCGGCCCATATTATTTGTTCCGTGTGAAATGACGGCGGGAGATAATGGAATAAATGCAAAACATTCTACCGGTGATTTGTTTCGTGGCCGGCTTCCTGCTGGCGTGGGCCGTATTCCGCGCACGGCGGCGGGAATCGCTGGAAGCCTTTCGCGCGCTCTCGGCCGATGCCCTGGCGCAGAATAATCAGAGCTTCCTCGACCTGGCCAAATCGACCTTGGCGCAGACCCAGGAGGCGGCGCGCGGCGACATCGAGCGCGGCCAGCGGGCGCTTGCCGAATTAGTGACGCCGGTACGGACATCGCTGGATAAGGTGGATTCGAAAATCCAGGAGCTGGAGCGCACGCGTGCCGGAGCCTATGCTCAGCTGAGCGAGCAAGTGCGCAGCCTGATTGAGACCCAGGGGCAACTGCGTTCCGAGACCGGGCGGCTGGTAACGGCGCTGCGCTCACCCGCCGTGCGGGGCCACTGGGGTGAAGTCCAACTGCGCCGCGTGGTGGAAATGGCGGGAATGCTGGAGCACTGCGATTTCTTGAGCCAGGCCACGCTGCAATCTGAAAACGGCCGCTTGCGACCCGACTTACTAGTCCAGTTGCCAGCCGGAAAAACCGTCGTGGTGGATGCCAAGACGCCCCTCGATGCCTACCTTCAAGCCATGGAAGCGAACGACGAGACGATCCGCAGGGCCCGGCTGGCCGATCATGCGCGGCAGGTGCGCGCGCACATGACGGCGCTGGGCCGCAAGTCTTATTGGGAGCAGTTCGACCAGGCGCCCGAATTCGCGGTGATGTTTTTGCCCGGCGAGTGCTTCTTCAGCGCAGCGCTCGAAAACGATCCTTCCTTGATCGAGTTCGGAGCGGCGCAGAACATCATTCTGGCTACGCCCACCACGCTGATTGCGTTGCTGCGCGCCGTGGCGTATGGATGGCGGCACGAGAGGCTCGCGGAGAACGCCGCCGAGATCAGCGCGCTGGGCAAGGAACTATACAAGCGCCTTTCCGATATGGGCGACCACTGGAGCAAGGTAGGCAAGAACCTGGAGCGCGCCGTGGAGGCTTACAACAGCGCGACCGGTTCGCTAGAGAGCCGCGTGATGGTGAGCGCGCGCAAATTCGAGGAGCTCAAAACGGCGCCGCTTGGCGTGGCGATTGGCGAGTTGGAGCCGGTGGATAAAGCCGTGCGCGCCGTGAGCATGAACGGCGCCTAGGCCGCGGCGCAGCATTCCTGCCCGATACCACTTACTGATGGTAGGCGGACCCCGGTCCGCGGCCGGCCTGCCTGCTTGAGTTTTTCGAGGCCCGAATCTCCGAGCCGAGAGCGGCCCGGGGGACCCGCGCGACCTGTGTCATTGCCTTACTGCTGTGCATAGAAACCGCGCGCGCGGCCCGCCAGTGGATGCTGTTCCGGTCCCGCTGAGTAGAGCATGTTAGTCACGCAACGAGTCACACTCGTCGAGCTTGGTACGCGGGCGTAGTACTTCACCCTGCGGACGACAGTACGCAAAGGACTCGACCCGCAGCCGCGAATGATACATATTTATTACCACCGGATGACCTTGTCGCGTCCGAGCAGGGAGTACGACATGGATTGGGAACGTCAGATTTCCGAGGCTGCGGAGCAGGAGTCGGCGACAAGCCCCGCAGCAACCCGCAACGCGAGTCACGCCGGTCCGGCACACATCACCGATGTGATGTTCGATCAGCTTCAATACCTGGTTGGGCACGTCGGGGGAAACTGTGCCACAGAATGCCCGGACTGCCGAAGATTGCAAATGGTAACCGATTGGCTGTTGCTGCCATTCCGCTGCCGCCAGTTCACGAGTGTAAGATAGCCCTTTCGAGCTAGGGTTATCTCCGGTTCGAACTCAAAAAAATCAAGCGTTCTGGGGTATACTGCCCTAGAGTTTGCAATCAGGCACTGAGCCTAATTGAGTGCCACATTTCCACTTGAGCTGAGTTCGTGGCAGGGGCGATGCACCTTTACAGAGCGTTAAAAGAGTTGTATGCGCAGAAGGAGAAGCTCGAGCGGGTCATCGCTTCCCTGGAAGAACTGCGCCTCTCGGGGAGCGCCACATCACTCCCACCGGCAGGCGCCAAACGGCGCGGCCGCAAGATGATGGGGATCGAGGAGCGCCAGGAAGTCTCCAAGCGCATGAAGAGGTACTGGGCGAGCAGGCGGAAGAGCCGCGCGGGGACCGCTAAGCGGCGCTAACCGGCAGGCCCGAAGCCCCGGCCTTGCCTGCTGCGCTACCATCGAAACATGGCCGTTTGTCCGCGCCGCGTCTCGCGCCGGTCCATGCTGGCATCCAGCTTTCTCGCGGCCCGCGCGTTCGCAAGCGACGTCAAGACCCCAAAAGGCGAGGTTTTTGAATCGGAGTGGGACCGTTACACGGATGCCACCACCGAGTTCCCCGTGTACCGCCTTACGGAACCCGCGTACACCAGCACCCTACCGGCCGTCTACAATCGCGTGATCTCGCGCAACAGCAGTCTGCTCCTTTACTGTTGCGATCGCAATGGCTCGCCCCAGGCCTTCCGCATGAATTTGAAGTCCGGCGAGACTCAGCAGTTGACGGACCGGAAAGGCGTGGACGGCGCATCGCTCATGCTGCTGCCGGACAACCGGTCGTTCTGCTACTTTGCGGAACGCACGCTGTACCTAGTTAGTCTGGGGAACCTGAAAGAGCGCGCCATCTACACGCTCCCCGAAGATTGGGAAGCAGGCACCGGATGGAACGTGTCAGCTGATGGCGCGCATGCCATCCTCGTGGAGCGTCGCGGCGAGGGTTCGCGGCTGCGCAGCGTAGCACTGGCGAATGGAGCGCCCCGCACGATTCTCGAGTCACCGCTGCTTGTCGCCGATCCCATGGAGCGGCCCCAGCGAGCCCAGTTGCTCTACCGCAGACCCAGCCGGACGCTGGGGTTGGTGAACGGTGATGGCCAGGAGAACCGGGAGTTGAAACTGGCGCCCGGCGGCATCGGTCCGGCCTATTGGGCGGCCGATGGCAAGACCCTGCTCTACTTGAGTTTTCCCGACGACCACACGCAATTGAATGCGATTCGCGAGTACACCCCCGACGCGGAAACCGATAAACTCATCGCCCCGACCAGCCAGTACGCGCACTTCGGCAGCAACCGGGATAACTCGGTGTTCGTAGGCGCCAGCCGCAATGCCGCCTCGCCCGTGATCCTGCTCATGCTTCGACTGACGCGCCGGGAATTGACGCTGTGCGAGCACCGCTCGAGCCATCCGGAGACCGTGGCGCCGATGTTTGCGCCGGATGCCCAGCGCCTCTACTTTCAGAGCGACATGCATGGCAAGCCGGCGATCTACAGCGTGCACGTCGAGCGGCTGGTGGAAAAAATCGAAGGGGATTCGCAGTAACAACCGCTCCCTCACGGCTCGGAAACGCGTTGCGATCCATACCGAGCCGTGACCAAAGGGAGCGGTGCTTTTTGTCGCCTTACAACCCGCTTTGCGCCGCCGCACTCCCTCGGAATTTGGCGATCTCCTGAACCTCCTCGGCCGCCAACCGGAAATCCATGGCGCCGATCACACCCCCCACCTGCTCCGGGGAGCGAAAGCCCACGATGGCCGCGGTAACGGCGGGGTGGCGCAGGGTCCAGGCAATGGCCACTTCACCCGCGGAGCGGCCGTGCCGCGCCCCGATCTGCTTCATCAGTTCCGCCAGGTCCAGATTACGCGTAAGCGCGGGCTCCTGATAGGCAAGTGCGCGGCGTCGGAAATCATCCTGTGGAAAATTCTCCACGCGTTCTCTAGTCATGGTTCCCGTGAGCAGACCCGACTTCATGGGTGAGTAGACAATCACGCCGACACTATGTTTCTGGCAGTACGGAAGAATCTCGTCCTCTACATCCGGCGAGACCGCGGAATACGGCGGCTGCAGCGAGGTGAGCGGCGCAATCTTGCGGCACCGGTCCATCTGCTTGGCATTAAAGTTCGAGACGCCGATCCAGCGAACCTTGCCTTCCTGCCGGAGGGCGGCCAGTTCACCCCAGCCCTCTTCGACATCCGCGTCGGGGTTGGGCCAGTGGATCTGGTAGAGATCGATGGTGTCCAGCTTCAGCCGCCGCAGGCTATTCTCGCATTCGCGCCGGATCGAATCGGCCTTCAGCGAATTACTGATCTTGCGGCTCTCGTCAAACACCAGTGAACACTTGGTAAACACGTACGGGCGATTCGGCCGGCCTTCCAGCGCCCGCGCCACCACTTCTTCGGAATGGCCCAGCCCGTAGACCGCGGCCGTCTCGATCCAGTTCACACCTCGATCGAGAGCCGCATGAATGGCGGCGATGGATTGCTTATCGTCTTGGGGTCCCCAGGCGAAGGCCCAGCCCCCGCCGCCCATGGCCCACGCTCCGATGCCGATCGGAGTGAGATCCATGTCACTGTTGCCCAGCCGTTTCTTGGTCATCTCCTTTACAATATCCGAGGTTGCCACTCCCAGCGAAGAGCGCGGTGATTATCGGTGCGGGACCGAACGGTTTGGCCGCTGCCATCGAGTTGGCGCGCGCCGGGCTAGAGGTAACGGTACACGAAGCGGCGGCGCAAATCGGCGGCGGTGCTCGCTCAGCCGAACTGACCCTTCCCGGATTCCTGCACGACGTATGCTCGGCCGTTCATCCGCTCGCCATCAGCTCGCCCTGCTTCGAACAATATCCGCTGCACACCCACGGGTTGGAATGGATTCAACCGGATATTCCGTTGGCGCATCCATTGGACGACGGTTCGGCGGCCGTGATGGAACGATCCATCGACGCCACGTGCGCCAATCTGGGCGCGGACGGTGAAGCTTGGCGGCGGCTGCTGGAACCGCTGGCGGCAGGTTGGTCCGGTCTCCGCCACGACGTGCTCGGCCCGCAGCCGCGCCTGCCGCGCCATCCTTTTTTGTTGGCTCGTTTCGGGCTGGGCGGGTTACGGCCGGCTCGCGCGCTCGCCGAATCGACTTTCCGCGGTCCGCGTGCGCGCGCTCTCTTCGCCGGCATAGCTGCGCACTCCGTTCTTCCGCTAGAGACCCGGCCCAGCGCCGCTTTCGGACTGATTCTGGCGGCTGCCGGGCACGCCGCCGGTTGGCCGATCCCCAAAGGAGGGTCGCAGCGCATCAGCGACGCACTGGCTTCCTACTTCCTTTCCATAGGCGGACAGATCCAGACCGAGTCGCGCATCGAAACGTTGCCGGACGCTCCCATAGTGATGTGCGACATTACGCCGCGGCAGTTGCTGGCGCTGGCGGGCGATCGTTTCCCCAAGAGCTTCCGCCGCACCTTGGCTCGCTACCGGTACGGGCCTGGCGTTTTCAAGCTCGATTGGGCTTTGGACGCACCGATACCTTGGCGCGCCGGCGTGTGCCGGCGGGCCGGCACCGTGCACGTCGGCGGTACGTTGGAAGAGATCGCGCAGTGGGAGTCCAACCACACCGGAAAGCCTTTCATTATCCTGACTCAGCCGAGCCTGTTCGATGCTTCGCGGGCACCCGAGGGGAAACATACCGCCTGGGCTTACTGCCACGTTCCGAATGGCTCAGCGCTCGATATGACCGAAGCCATCGAATCGCAGGTGGAGCGTTTTGCGCCGGGCTTCCGGTCTCACATTCTGGCGCGGCACATTTTCACGCCGGCCCAATTAGAGCACTACAACCCGAATCTGGTCGGGGGAGACATTGGAGGCGGTTCCGTGGATCTCGGGCAGATGTTCCTGCGTCCCAGCCGATGGCAATACCGCACACCGCTGGATGGCGTTTACCTCTGTTCATCGTCTACACCGCCCGGCGGCGGCGTCCACGGGATGTGCGGGTACCACGCGGCTGCGCGTGCACGAAAACATCGATTCCGACTAACAGGACCAGTGGCCGGGGAGGATTGAGTTTAAGGAGGGGGAGGGGGGAAGGCGTCGGAGAAACGCCTTCCCTGGCAGCTTACTTGACGGAGGAAACTCTTTATGCCTGTTTAGCGTTGCTAGTCCGCTTGTAAAGGCCAGCGAGCAGCAGGATCCCGCCTGCCATCCAGCCGACGGAAACCGGCTCGGGCACGTCACTGATTCCGTCGTAGGTATTTGCACCCGCGCCGCCCGCGTATGTGAAGGCTCCGTTGACCTCCAGAACACCGCCCCCATCATTTGGGTCAAGCGTTCCCGGGATACCTGTGTCGGCCAACGAGCCCCCGCCTGCAGTCGAGTAAAAGATCATCTCGGTCGCGCCCGTTCCGGTCAGATCGCCGGCCGCATTGGTAAATCGCAAAACGTCGCCGATGGTGCCACCGATGGTATCTTCATAGACCCGAACATCGCCGGCCCCCACCGGGCCGAAAGCGCCCAGTTGAAATATGAGTGAATCCGGGTTGCCGGCCAACGTGGGGTCAGCCGCCAGGGTTCCGGCGCCCGCAACCAACGTGCAGCCCACGCCGAAGCAGCCATCGCCATTCTCATCGAAACTGAAAACGAAATCACCCGGAGTGGGCGTTTCTTCTCCAGCGAGGAGATCCGCGTAGCTGGGAATCGCGACCAGCGTAAACAGCGCTGCCGCTAGACCAAGTCGAAACTTTACCGTCATTTATAAGCCTCCCACATTCAATTTCTTACGTGCTCAATACCCTACCCGATGCAACTTAAGTTACATCACGTACTGATAACGATAAAACTCCAAAGTACAACTGTCAACGTTCAACTGAGGCGCACAAATGAAAGAAAGTTATAGTACCAATTGAGTCTATTGGTCTGGGACACCCACGCGCCGGGGGTGGCTCTTGCATATCTGGTCTCCAAACGTCCCTGGTATAATTTCGTCAAATCAAACAGAGGTATTGGATGCGCCGCTTCACTGCTCCTGCGTTGTCCCTGATTGTGCTGCTGGCGTTCGCCGCAGCTGTTTTCTCGCAAACCCTTCCCAATGGCGTTCAAAAAGTGACTGCCGCTGAAGGCATCACCGAGTACGCGTATCCCAACGGATTGCACGTGCTGCTGTTCCCCGACCTGTCGAAGCCAAAGGTAACGGTCAACATGACCTACCTGGTCGGTTCGCGCCACGAAGGTTACGGCGAGACCGGCATGGCGCATCTGCTGGAGCACCTGATGTTTCGCGAGACCAACACGCGCACCGACATCAAGAAAGAGCTCACCGACCATGGCGCGGTCATGAACGGCACCACCGATTTCGACCGCACCAATTACTTCGAAACGGTCAACGCCACCGACGAGAACCTGCGCTGGGCCATCGGCCTGGAAGCCGACCGCATGATCCACGCGCACATCGACAAGAAGAATCTGGATGCCGAGATGACCGTGGTGCGTAACGAGTTCGAGCGCGGCGAGAATAGCCCCGACCGCATTCTGATGCAGCGCGCCATGGAAGCGGCCTACGCCTGGCACAACTACGGCAAATCGACCATTGGCAACCGTTCCGACATCGAGAACGTGCCCGTGCCCAAGCTGGCGGCTTTTTACCAGAAGTATTACCAGCCGGATAATGCCGTGCTCACCATCGCCGGCAAGTTGGATGAGACGCAAACGCTGGCCTGGGTTGCGGACGCGTTCGGCGGCATTCCCAAACCGCAGCGGGCGCTGGATAAGACCTACACCGTCGAGCCCACGCAGGATGGCGAACGGTTCGTGGCGCTGCGGCGCGTGGGCGATACGCAGAGCGTGATCGCGCTCTATCACATTGCGGCCGGCTCGCATCCCGATGCCGCGGCCATGGAGGTTCTGTCAGGGGTGCTCGGCGAAGCGCCATCGGGCCGGCTGTACAAGGCCCTCGTCGATAACAAGAAGGCCGTCTCCGCCAATGCCGACGCGGAAGAACTGCACGATCCGGGATTCCTGATGGCTTCCGCCCGGCTGCGCAAGGACCAGTCGCTCGACGATGCGCGCCAGACCTTGATCGGCACCATCGAGAAGCTCGCCGACGATCCGCCCAGCAAGGAAGAAGTCGACCGCGCGAAAGCGCGCATCCTGAAGCAGTTCGAGCTGCAGATGACCAACACCCAGTCCGTTGCGCTCAATCTGAGCGACTGGGCTTCCATGGGCGACTGGCGGCTGCTGTTCGTCACCCGCGATCGCATCAAGGACGTGACTCCGGACGATGTTCTACGCGTGGCCAAGACGTACCTCAAGGAATCCAACCGCACCCTGGCCGAGTTCATACCCACGGCGCAACCCGACCGGGCGGAGATTCCGCCCACGCCCGATGTCGCCCTGATGCTGAAAGATTTCAAAGGCGGGGAAGCCATCGCGGCCGGCGAAGCATTCGATCCCTCGCCGGCGAATATCGAGTCGCGCGTGCTGCGGTCGCGGCTTCCAGGCGGTCTGAAAGTGGTGCTGCTGCCCAAGAAGACGCGCGGCGGTACTGTCATCGCCACGGTGACGCTACGCTTTGGCGACGAGAAATCGCTGTTCGGCAAATCCGCCGCGGCGCAATTTGCCGGCGGGCTGCTGATGCGCGGGACCAAGAATAAGACGCGCCAGCAAATCCAGGACGAGATGGACCGGTTGAAGGCGCGCATAACGGTCACCGGCGGCCCAACCAACGCCACCGCCAACATCGAAACTCCGGAAGCCAACCTGCCTGCGGCGTTGCGCCTGGCAGCCGAAATCCTGCGCGAGCCATCTTATCCCGAGCGGGAGTTCGATCAACTACGGCAGCAGCGCGTCGCCGGTGTGGAGGCCTCCCGCAGCGATCCCGGGGCTCTCGCGTCGGTAGCGCTCGACAAGCGCCTGGATTCATATCCGCGCGGCGATCTGCGCTACGCTTCGTCTCCCGAAGAACAGATCGAGGATCTGCAGAAGGTCACGCTCGACGAAGTGCGCCAATTCCACGACCAGTTCTACGGCGCGTCGGCGGGCGAGTTCGTGGTGGTGGGCCAATTCGATCCGGCCGTGGTTCAGAAGCTGGCGGCTGAGTTGTTCGGCTCCTGGAAGAGCCCCAGCGCCTATCAGCGCGTGGCCAGCCAATACCAGAAGACGGAGCCTGCCAATCTCAAAATCGAAACCCCGGACAAACAAAACGCCACCTTCCTGGCCGCCATGCAGGTGCGCATCTCGGACGACGACGCCGATTATCCGGCGATGATTCTGGCCAATTACCTGCTCGGCCAGGGCTTCGGATCGCGCCTGGTGCATCGCATCCGCGAGCAGGAAGGGCTCAGCTACAGCGTCCGTTCCAGTTTCCAGGCGCCCACCAAAGATGACGATGGCGTATTCTCCGCTTCGATTATCAGCGCCCCGCAAAACACCCCCAAGGTGGAGTCGAGCTTCCAGAACGAGTTGGCCCGAACCCTGAAGGACGGATTCACCGCGCAGGAAGTAGCTGCCGGCCAAAAGTCGTGGCTCCAGGAACAGATGGTTGCGCGATCGCAGGATCAGGCGATCGCGCGGCTGCTCGCCAACCGTGAGCGGTTCGACCGCACCATGAAGTTCGATCAAGATATCGAAACCAAGATAGGGATGCTCACCGCCGATCAAGTGAATGCGTCCCTTAGGCGCCATATCGACCCGGCCGGGCTGGTGATCGTGAAGGCGGGAGATTTCAAATAGGGTGGGGCATGCTTTAGCTTGCCCTCCTCTGCTCGAAATGCAGCAGTCCCGAGAGTCCTGCGGCCCCGGCCGAACGCGTATGCAGACTGCCCACGGTTCAAGCGCCAACTGGGCAAGCTAAAGCATGCCCCACAGTGAGCCTGTTTTAGCCGGCCGCGCGCGTTATTCTATGTCGTATGCCTGACGCTACCGCCCCCGCCCGCCAAATGGGCTTCTCCACACGCTCGCTGCATGCGGGCCACACGCCGGACAAAGCATCGCTGGCCCGCGCGGTGCCGATTTATCAAACCACTTCCTACGTGTTCGAGAACTCCGACCACGCCGCTGCCCTGTTCGGATTGCAACAGTTCGGCAACATCTACACGCGCATCATGAACCCCACCACCGACGTCTTCGAACAGCGCGTGGCGACGCTCGAAGGCGGGGTTGCGGCGCTGGCTACCTCCAGCGGGCAGGCGGCGCAGTTTCTGGCCATCTCGAGCATCGTCGGCCTGGGCGAAGAAGTAGTCTCGGCGAGCACACTCTATGGCGGCACCTATACGCAGTTTGACGTGAGCTTCCGGCGCATCGGAATCAACGTGAAGTTCGTGGAACCGGACGACCCCGAGAACTTTCGCAAAGCCATCACCCCCAAAACGCGCGCGCTCTACGCCGAAACCATCGCCAACCCGCGCATGAACGTGCTCGATATCGAAAAGGTCGCGGCCATCGCGCACGAGGCCGGCGTGCCCCTGGTGATCGACAACACCATGGCGTCGCCGTACCTCTGCCGCCCTATCGAACACGGCGCCGATATCGTGGTGCACTCCGCCACCAAGTTTCTGGGAGGGCACGGAACGTCCATCGGGGGCGTGATTGTCGATAGCGGCAAGTTCCCGTGGAGCGACAAGTTCCCCGCCATCACCCAGCCCAGTCCGGGCTATCACGGGATGAAGTTCAGCGAGGTGTTCGGGAACATCGCCTTCATCATCAAAGCGCGTGTGGAGGGCCTGCGCGATTTCGGCCCGTGCATGGCGCCTTTTAATTCCTTCCTCTTCATACAGGGCATCGAGACCCTGAAGTTCCGCATGGACCAGCACAGCCGCAATGCGCTGCAGGTGGCGGAATGGCTCACTAAGCACCCCGCGATCACCTGGGTGAAATATCCGGGCTTAAAGTCCAGCCCGTACTACGCCCTGGCGCAGAAATATCTTCCGAAGGGCAGCGGCTCCATAGTTACGTTCGGCATCAAAGGCGGCCTCGAAGCCGGCCGTAAGCTGATCGATTCGGTGCAACTGTTTTCGCACCTGGCGAATTTGGGTGACGCCAAAAGCCTAATCATTCACCCCGCCTCCACGACTCACCAGCAGTTGTCCGACGAGCAGCAGTTGGAAGCCGGCGTGAGCAAGGACCTGGTGCGCATTTCCGTGGGGATCGAAGACGTGGAAGATATCATTTGGGATCTTGAACAAGCCATCGCTACTTCGCAAAAATAGGCGTAGAGTCGAAGTAGAGGTGCGCTGTTGCGGAAGATCGCTGGGTTTGTAATCGCAGTGGCAGTACTGGCCGGAGCCGCTACGGTTCCGCCGGCGGAGAGCCCCCTGCCCGGCATGCCGCCCGTTTTAGATCCCACCGACATCTACTCTGCCGACCGGCCAGGCGCGCTGAGCGCAACGGCGAAGGACTATCCCTCGCGCGTCTACGTTCCCAACACTGAAAGCAACACGGTGGATGTGATCGACCCGGCAACCTACAAAGTGATCGATCATTTCCGCGTAGAGCGGCTGCCACAACATGTGACGCCTTCGTACGATTTGAAGACTCTGTGGGTGTTGAATGACAAAAGCAGCAGCCTGACGCGCATCGATCCCAAGACCGGCGCCAAGCGCGAGACCATCAAGGTCCTCGACCCTTACAACATGTACTACACGCCCGACGGCAAGTACGCCATCGTGGTGGCGGAACAGCGCGAACGGTTGGAGTTCTACGACGCCAGCACTATGAAGCTGTCGCACCAATTGTGGGTGCCGTGCAAGGGCGTGGACCACATGGACTTCTCCGCCAACGGCCGCTTCCTGATCGCGAGCTGCGAGTTCGGCGAGGCCGTGATCAAGGTGGATGTAGCGTCGCAGAAACTGCTGGGGCGCCTCCCGCTGAATCCTCCCGGTATGCCGCAGGACGTGAAAACGTCGCCCGATGGCGCGGTCTTCTACGTGGCTGACATGCATGCCAATGGCGTGCACTTGATCGACGGCGACGGATTTCGCGAATTGGGGTTTGTGCCCACCGGCAAAGGGGCGCACGGCCTCTACGTGAGCCGCGACTCCCGCGTGTTGTACGTTTCCAATCGCGGCGAGGGGAGTATCTCGCTCATCGACCTGGCCACCCGCAAGGTCACTCGCAAATGGGAACTGCCCGGCGGCGGAAGTCCAGACATGGGCGGCGTCTCGGCCGATGGCAAAGTGCTGTGGCTTTCGGGCCGCTTCAACTCCGAGGTCTACGCCATCGACACCGCCAATGGAAAACTGCTGGCGCGGATCCCCGTGGGGCACGGGCCGCACGGCTTGTGTATCTATCCGCAGCCGGGGCGCTACTCGCTCGGGCACACGGGCGTGTTCCGGTAGTGTGGGTTCACACTGAGTCCATCCACGATCCAGAGGCCGACCTAAGCGAGTTCGATGGGGTTTGGTGCAAAACGTAAGTCCCTACGCCAGCATGAAAGGTGCCTTTAAGGCGATCGATACGCTCGTGAATCGGGGCGGCCCTTCCTCGGAACGTGCGGGGGCTTTCAACACGCCCTCGTTGAATATGCCCGGAACGTTTGCGGTCTGCGTGATGCTGAGCGTGCCGAGGCGCATCCCAGCGCGCCGCTGTTGCTGATCTCGCCGCTGGCATGTCCCCTGGTGGGACAGAGCACCGATCACCGGGGGCATCACTGCAGCTACGGGCTCAATCGCGAATATGAAGCTGTCCTATTTCGGAACGGCCTTCGCCCCACCGCACATGACCTCTCCGGTGAAGTTCGCGCGGTCGAGTTGTCTTCCCACCCTTTCTTTGTGGCCACTCTGTTCCAACACGAACGGAAAGCGCTGCGGGGTGAGATCCCGCCACTTGTAAAAGCCTTTGTAGCCGCCCTTTCCCATTAGGCTGCGAACAGTCGGCCACTGTTCCAGCGGCGCGGCCGGGGCGGGTATCGGCAGGCCCTCAACTACCGCGCCCTCGCACCGGCACGTTTCACGCCTTTTGTAATCAGCCCCTATTTTTGCTGTGCTACCATTTTCGCCATGCGACCCAAACGCCTGCTGATCGGCTTATTGCTGGCCGCCTGCCTTCCGGCACAAGTGGCGCGGCGGCCCAAGCTGGTGGTGGCAGTGGTGGTGGACCAGTTCCGCTACGACTATCTGACGCGATTCCGTAACGACTACAAGGGCGGTCTGGACCGCATGCTTCGCCAGGGGGCCGTCTTCACCAACGCCCGTTATGCACAGGCGCCAACAGTGACCGCGGTCGGCCACAGTATCATCATGACCGGCGCGATGCCTGCCGTGAGCGGCATCGTGGGTAATACCTGGATCGACGGCAAAACAGGCAAGCACGTCACCAGCGTTTGCGACTATAACTTTCACGTGGTAGGCGCGGAGACGCCGCCGCCGGGCCCACGCTGCGAGGATGGGGACCCGTCTTCGCCGAACCGCTTGTTGGTCAGCACCGTGGGCGACGAGCTCCGGAACCAGGACGAACGCTCCAAGGTGTTCGGCATTTCGCTCAAGGCGCGCAGCGCGATTCTGCCGTCCGGCCACCGGGCCAACGGAGCATTCTGGTTTGACGATAAGAGCGGCGCGTTTGTGAGCAGCGATTTCTACTTCGCGGAATTGCCCGCGTGGGTCCGGGAGTTCAACCATCAGAAACTCGCCGATGAATATATCAAGCAGAAGTGGCCGGGATTCGAGCGGTGGGATTTTCGCGCCGCGGCGGGCAGCCTGCTGCCGTACGAGAAACTTCTGGCAAGCCCATGGGGCAACGAGCTGCTCGAAAAGCTGGCGGAGCGGGCCATCGACGCCGAGAAACTGGGTCAACGGGATACCACCGATTTGCTGACTCTCTCGTTCTCCTCCAACGACTATGTTGGACACCAGACGGGGCCCGATGCACTCGAGGTCCGCGACATGTGCATCCGGACCGACCAACTGCTCGCAAGACTCTTCGATGTCATCGCGCAAAAAGTGGGTCTGGAGAATGCCCTCTTTGTGTTGAGCGCGGATCATGGCGTGGCGCCGGTTCCCGATACGCAAAAGCAGCGCAAGATGCCGGGCGATTACGTCTACGTGGATATCGAGGACATCGTGCGCTCGGCCTTCGCCAGGAAGTTTGGCGATGGTGAATACATCGCTGGCACCGTGGATAACGCCATTTATCTGGACCACAGAGCGCTGGAAGAGAAGAAAATCGATCCGGCGGCGGCGTACCGCACTGCGACTGAGGCTCTGCTGGCGGTGCCCCAAGCGCATGTTGCGCGCGTTTTCACGAGGGATCAACTTACCCAAGGCATTGCCGGCGACGCTGTCTCAAGGGCGGTGGTCAATGGATTTTATCCGGCGCGGAGCGGCGACATTATCGTGCTCTTCGAGCCGTACTACATGATCAATTTGAGGGCCCCCACCACAACCACGCACTTCACGCCCTATAACTACGACACGCACGTTCCGGTTATCTTTTTCGGCGCCGGCGTGAAGCCGGGATGGCACAGCAACAATATTCAGGTGAACGACATCGCCCCCACGCTCGCCGCGCTGATGGAGGTGGAGTTGCCTAGTGGCGCCTTTGGCCGAGTGTTGACGGAGATTCTTCAGGGGCAGTAAAAACCCGACACAGGCAGGAATGCCTGTGCGACGAAGTTAGTGGCACAGGCCTCCGGGCCTGTGTCAGGTTTTGCTTTCAAAACACAAATCCCAAATGTCCCGTCACGCTTCGCGGTTCCAAGAAATGCGTGCCACTAAAAGTCGAAAGAAAGTTGTAAAGCGCCACCTTGTCGGTGAGATTGGCAATATCCACCGACGCCGTGAACTTTTCGTGCTTCTCCGTGTGGAACAGGTTATCGCTGCCCAGGCCCAGATTGAACACGTTGCGGGGCTGCACGCGAGCAGGGTTATGATCGGGGTTTGCCTGGCTGGGAAAATTATCGTAACCGCCCTGCGGAAGCACGATCAGCGTCGAAGTGACTTTGCCCATGGTGCCACCCGGGTTGACGCAGTTGGATGTCGGGTTGGCAACCGTTGCGAAAACCCCGTTGCAGGCCAGGCCGATCGATACTTGCTGGTTGGGCGTCAACCCCGCTGCTCCACCAATTAGAGCCGCGCCCGCGTCGGGCACGCCGCTCACCACCATGCCGCTGTCATAACGCCATGTGAACGCGGCCCACTCACGGTTCTTGCGCTGATAGCGGAGGACCCCGGTCGATTGAAAAGCCTGGTCATGGTCGATCCGGAACACGCCTTCGCCGATGGCCGCACCCTGGGAAACAAAACCTCCCGTCTGCGGCGGGAAAAAGCGAGCACGGGTGTGCCCAAAATTCCAGTAGGCCTGGAAACCTTTCAGGTTGGTCGTACTCACCCGTCCCGAGACTCCGTCCAGCTTCGAGTTGTGCCAGGCAATCGGAAACGTGATGGTGGTGTTCAGCAGCGTGTCGAAGTCAAATGCATTGTGGGTGTATTTCCAGAAGTAGTCAACGTCGACTAGAAAATACTTGCCGACGGCCTGCTGTATGCCGGTATTGAATTGATTGCGGCGGCCGGGCTGAATCGCCGCGGCGGAGAGTCCTTGGATGCTCGCGGCAATGGGCGAGCTGGAAAGCAGCAGGTTCTCGTTGAACGGCGTTTCGAAGGTTCGGGCGTAGGCCACTCGCAGCACCGTTCCCGTGCCTTTAATGTTGTAAGCGATGCCCGTGCGCGGCTCGGCCCCGGTGTTGGAGGTGAGGCCATAGTAGAAGTCCTGGCGGAAGCCGATATTGAACTGAAAGTTTCCGAGCTTGATGCCATCCTGCACATAGAACGCGTATTGATTGATGTTGTGCGCGTCTTGGAACCGGAATAACGATCCGCCACGGGTCAGATCGAACGGAAGAAGCACCGGCGAAAAAGGGGTACCAGTTACATTCGGATTGGCCGCCGTGTTGGGCTCAAAACCCGCGCCCGCGCACTGGCCCGGAGCGGTTAGAGCCGGATCGGGAACCGCGATCCCGCTACTGCTAACACACGGCGAGTTGTAGGCCGGATCGGTAATGCCAAAGCCGAAGTCCTCTCGCAGCCGTGTCTGCTTCAAGTCGATCCCCACTTTGAGTTCATGCCGGCCCGAGCTAATGGAGAGGTCGCCTTTGACACCCGTATTCAGAAGCTGCCGCGATTGATTCTCGGTAAGGGGTGTGTCGGCAAATGGGTCGCGGCTGCCGTAGTAAAAGAACTCGTCCTTGCGCACGTACGGGTTGACGGTCAACAGCATGTGCGTGTTAAACGTGTGCTGAAATCCGGGTGCGATGTTCCAAGTGCCCACACGCTGGTGCTGATCCTGGCTCAACTGGTCGTAGTCGTTCGGTATCTGAATCCAGTTGCGCGCCGTGAAAAGATCGATATGGAGCGCGTTCTGGCCGCTGGGCTGATAGTCGAAATGGTCAAAGATGGTTTCGTTGTTTCCAACGTCGTGGAACGGCGCAAATTCCGGGCTGTCGAGGAAACGGCCGCTCCGCATGCCGTCCACCGAGAGGAAGTTGCCGAGATGCGCGTTGCCGAAGCCGACGCCCGCGGTGCTACCCACGGTGCCGAAAGATCCGTAGGTGGTATCCAGACTGCCGAAAGGCTTGCCGGCCCCCAGACCGGAGCGCGTGGTGATATTCGCGATCAGGCTGGATTTGTCGCCAAACTCCGCGGCCGGTGTTCCCGTGACCACCTCCATGCTCTGGATGGCGCTGGTGGGAAGCTGCGTCGAGAACACTTTGCTCTGCTGGTCGCTGATGGGTTGCCCATCGATCACGAAGCTGGCCTCCGCGTGATCGCCCAGCGGGTGGAAGAAGCCGTTGGCGTCAGCAGCCACGCCGCCCGTAGTGTATGTGATGGCCTGGCTCAAACTGCTTCCCGGATCCCCTTGCGGAAGCTTCTGCAACAGACTGCGATCGGTGTCGACGTGCGATGAGGGATCGACCTCCAGAATGTCGCCGGCGGCTTCAACATTCACACTAGTCTGCGATCCGGCTACCGACATGTTCGCTTTGACTTGGGCCGGAAGACCCCCTCGGACGGTGAGGTCTTGGGCGAAAGGATCGAAGCCCGCGGCCGTAATATCCATGTGATATGCATTGGCGGGAATGTTCACGAGCCGGAAGGAACCGTCGGCAGCTGAGGTAACTGTCTGGCTGTAGCCGCTCACCATATTGTGTATGGTCACGGTGGCGTTCGGGATTGCCGCGCCGGAAGGGTCCAGAACCATCCCTTCTACAGTGCCGGCGTTACCCAGCGATTGGCCAAGCACCGGGCGGGTCAGGACAACAAAGAGCAGACCGAGAGCGCTGACAGCGAGAATTCTCCCCATACTCTTCAGTATTCGGACGGCTAGGCTGGCGCCCTAGCTTATACTTGCAGGCGGGCACTATTGGCCACGAGCGGGCTGGAAATCGGCATGAGCGGATGCGAGCGCGATAGTGCTCTTCACCATTGCAAGATGTCGCGGATCCTGTGGGCCTGGCGTTTGCTGACCACCAATTGCACCCCATTACCGAGGGTGACCGACCATCGCTGGCTGCTCAGCGCGCTCAACTTGCGGACGTGATTCACATTCACGATGGCGTTACGGTGCACCCGCTGGAACTGCGGCTCACCGAGACGTTCTTCGATGGCGCGCAGCGACTGCGTGGCGATGAGCCGCTGTTTCGAAGTGATGATCCAGACCACTTCCCGCTCGGCTTGAAAGGCAAGGACTTCATCCGCATCCAGAAGAATATAATCGGCGCCGCTGCGGCCCACTACCTTGCGGGCCTTGGTGGGACTGGACGGCGTCCCTACCGATGCGATATGAGCTACCTGGTTGGCGACCTCGATGGGTCGCTTGAGCAGGCCCTTGGCACGCTCCACGGCCTTCTGCAGGCGCGCTTCGCCGACCGGCTTCAGAAGATAATCGATGGCGCCCGCTTCGAAAGCCTGGATGGCGTGCTGATCGAAGGCGGTGACAATCACGATCACCGGCAGGCCGCTCCCTCCCAAGCTGCGCACCACTTCAAAGCCGCTCATCACAGGCATCTGGAGGTCGAGAAACACCAGGTCCGGCTTCAGCCTGGCGATTTTCTGCAAGGCTTCGCGGCCGTTGCCGGCCTCTCCGACAATGGCGATTCCCGGCAACAATTCCAGCTCCTCGCGCAAGAGCTTGCGGGCGACTGGCTCGTCGTCCACGATCAGCGTCTGAATCGGTCGCGGGTCCATGGTTGTCAGGTCCACTCTAGTCCGCGCGCGCCGCATTGTGCAACGCCCCGCAGTACAGTAAGAGAGAGTGCCAGGGCTGAATCAACCTCTATTGATCAATGTTCTCGGCCATGCCGCGGGCGCGTTGATCTTCGCCATTTTCCTGGTCCTCTTGTACAGCGGACGGGGATGGTCCGGGATGCACGGGCGTTACCTGGCGGGACTGGCCGCGGGTCTTTCCCTGGTGTGGAACCTGGGATCGCTGGTGGTGCTGGCCTGGCCCGGCATGCCGGCGCCCTCGTCGGCCCTCGTGGTGGCAATCAGCTTCTCGGCGCTGAGCGTGCTGCCCGCGGTACTGCTGCACATGTCGATCGGAAACACGTGGCCCACGCTGACAGGCGCGGGATATGTGCTGAGCGCGGTTGCCGTCGTCATGCATTTCCAGGAGATCGAGGGCGATGGCGCGACGCTGCATCAGCGGGCCCTGCTGTTGATCACCGTAGGATTTGTCCTTCTCACCATCGCGGCGGTGACGCGGGCAGCCCTGCGAAACGACGCTACCCGCAATCCCGGCGGCATCCGTATCGCGGCTTCCATGTGCCTGGCGCTGTTTGCCATGTCCTTCGTCCACTTCGGCACCGGGCATGCCGGCTTGGCCTGGTCCAGCGAGTTGGTGGTCCACCATGCCGGCATCCCATTAGCCCTTTTCATACTCTTGCAGGACTATCGCTTTGTATTGCTGGACGCATTCGTCCGCTTCCTCGCGAATGCACTGCTGGCGGCTCTATTGACCGGGCTGGTGACTGCGGCCGCCTTCCGCCTGGTCCTGGTGGAGCGCGTAACGCTGGAGCCGCTGCATCTGGCGTTGCTGCTAATCTCGGTGTGCTTGTTCCTGGTGCTGTTCGCGTGGTTGCGCAACAAGGTGCAGGCTTGGCTCACCCACGCCATCTTTCAGCGAGGCAGCGTGACCGACCTGGTGAGCCGCGTACGAGACTGCCCGGCCTTCTCGAATGAATCCCAGTATCTGGAGTGGGCCGCGGCCGTCATGGCGGCCGCGGTTAGAGTCAAGAATTGTAAAATCGCGAGCCAGACCGAAGTGCAGAGCGCCACTGAACTGCTTCTTCCGGCCACTGCGAACCTTTACTTAGGTGCGCCTGATTGGGCCGAGGCGGTGGTGCCTGTTCGGCTGGGCCCGGGCGAGCTCAAGCTCATCCTGCTCGGACGCCGCCAGGGTGGGCAACGATACCTGGGAGAGGATCTGGACGCGCTGGCCAGAGCTGCCGCGGAGATCGCCGACCATGTCGAATCGCTGCGCCGCCAGGAAATGAACCGCTTGGTCAGCCAGGCCGAATTACGTGCGCTGCAATCCCAGATCAATCCGCATTTCCTGTTCAACGCCTTAAACACGCTGTATGGAACCATTCCCCGCGAATCTTCCGGGGCGCGCCGCATGGTGCTCAACCTGGCGGAAATCTTCCGCTATTTTCTGCAATCGGACAAAACCTTTGTGCCGTTGAAACAGGAGATGGAGATCGTGCGCGCCTACCTGGAGGTGGAGCAACTCCGCTTGGGTGACCGCCTGCAAGTCGATATCCAGGTGGATGAAGCGGCGCTGGACGTACCCATTCCCGTGCTTTCCATTCAGCCACTGGTGGAGAACGCCATTAAGCACGGGGTAGCGCAAAGCGCCGAGCCAGGCTACATCCGCGTCCGCGGCGACTTGCGCGACGAAGAACTGCGGATCGTCGTGGAGAACAGCGGCAGCGGTGCCCCGGTGGAAAGCGCCGGGACGGGCGTGGGTTTGCAAAACGTTCGGCGGCGGCTGGAGATCTGCTACGGACCGGAAGCGGGGCTGCGCCTCGATCTCAGCCCGGACAAAACCAGTGCCGAACTTTCGATTCCGCGCGTCCGGGTTAGCGCCGGCATCTGACAAAAATTTCTTGACTTCGCACTGCGCAAGGCCCTATTATCGATCAAGTAAGTAGGCTTTTTGGCTGGCGACCACAAGGCACCCTGGGTTTGCCTCGCTGGCCAGGTCCCTGACATGACCGACGACTACACTTTGGAGCGCTCTATGATCGTTCGGCCATCTCTCTCAAGAACCGCATTAGTCCTTCCTGTGGCGGGCCGCTGTTGTTGCTGTAACTAGCGCCTGCCACCTAATTGACAAGAAGATCAGTGACGAAAAGATACGTGTCTCAACACGCAAATGGGGAACCGAAAACAATGCGCAAAGTGATATTCATCGTATTTCTGGCGGCTGCCGCGGCATTTCCGCAGGGCGGCGCGCCCAAACAGGGGGCGACCAAGGGACAAGCCGCGCCCTCGAAAGCCAAGAAACTAACCCGTGCAGAGCTCGACGGCTTGCTGGCACACCCCGAGCAGGTCCTACTGCTCGATGTCCGGCGCCCCGACGAGGTCTCCTCGATAGGAGGCTTCCCGGTCTACCTCAGCATCCAGGCCGGGGAACTGGAAAAGCATCTCTCCGAGATTCCCAGGGACAAGGTGATCGTCACCATCTCCAATCACGCAACTCGCGCCGGCCGCGCGGCCGATCTCCTGGACAGCAAGGGATTCAAGGTCGCGGGCGCAGTCGGTGTCGAGGATTACGAGTCGGAGGGTGGCACCATCGTGAAAATCGAGGTGCCGAAACAATCCGCGGCGCAGAAGAAGTAAGAGGTCGATGGTGAGGCGTATAACAACCAAGAAGCTAGTTCTGTGGGGCGGCGTGGCAATGTTTATGGGTAAGGCGCCGATATTGGCCCACCGCGCCTCTGCCGAAGAATATGACGGCTATCAGCCGGTCATTAAGTGCCATGAGGGCGAGCATGACGTTGCGGACTCGCTGCGCCTGGCCGGCGGCCCCAAAGCCGATAGGGAGAAGAGGTAGGGCTATGCCAGCGGGACAAGCCGAAAGCCTCTCACCCTTAGCGCTCCTGGCGATGCGGGAAACCGGAGCCGCTGGATATGCGCTCTACCGGTTCACTCCCGGAGAGCAGTCCCCCGTTTGTCTCTCCTGCTGTGGCGCGTCGATCCCCGATGGCGCTCAGGAAGGCGTGTCGGTGGCTCGCTTCCGCTTACACACAGACGATGCGGAAGTGGGTCTCGTGGCCTTTGTCTTTCAGGCTCCCGAAGTGTCGGAAAACGCGCACCATGTTCTAGAGCGGCTGGCACGCACTATCGAATCCATCTGGTCTTTGTCCGGTGCGCCCGATACGGTGGTCGAACTCGCGACGCGTGTTGGCCAACTGCAGCACGAGCTGGCGGACCTGAAAATCGCCGAGCGAGCTCGTGGGTTTCTGGCGCATGCCGAACCGAACGCCAGCGGGATCCTGGCCCGCCATGTCGAAGGAGTCTTGCAAGCGCGGCGCCTGGAAGCGCTGCTGACCGGGCTCGCGCGCGAGTTGCAAGAACAAATCAACGAGCGGAAAGTCATCGCGCACGCCAAATACGTGCTACAAAAGGCCTATGGCCTGTCCGAAGAGCAGGCTTATGCCCGATTGCGGGCCACCAGCCGCAAAAGCCGGCGGCGGCTCGGAGTGGTTGCCCAACAGTTCATCGAGAGAGAATATGACACCCAGTCGACGTGAGGTCTTCGCAGCGCTCCTGGCTGCCGCGGCGGTGAAGCGCGCCGTCGGAGAGGATGCCATTGCCATTCCCGGCAAACGTTCCATGCTGCTGCACAACGATCGGCCGGAAGACCTGGAGACTCCGGTCAGCTACTTCGATTCGTGGCTCACACCCACATCTTCGTTCTACGTGCGCCAGCACCTGCCGCGGCCGGCGCCGATCGACCCCGCCGCCTACCGGCTGACGGTCAACGGCCTGGTCTCGAAGCCCGTCGAATTGACGCTGGCCGATCTGCAACGGCTGCCGCAGCAGACCGTGCCCGCGACCCTGGAGTGCGCCGGCAACGGCCGAGTCTTCTATCGCCCGCAGGTTCCCGGAATTCAATGGGGCCGCGGCGCTATCGGCAACGCAGAGTGGATCGGCCCGCGCGTGAGCGACGTGCTGGCGCTGGCCGGTGTGGCTTCCTCCGCTACGTTCCTGGAAGCCGACGGGGCCGATTCCCCGGTTGGCGGCACGCCTGATTTCGTGCGCTCGATTCCGTTACAAAAAGCCCTGCACCCGGCCACGCTGCTGGCGTTGAAGATGAACGGGCAGCCCATCCCGGACATCCACGGCTTCCCTGCCCGGCTCATCGTATCGGGTTGGGTGGGCGCCAGCTTCGTGAAGTGGGTTACGCGTCTCTCGCCCACCGCCGCGCGGCACAACGGATTCTTCATGAACCCGGCCTATCGCTATCCCAAGTACAGCGTTCCGCCCGGCGGCGCGGCGAATGCCGCCGACCTGGAGCCGATCGAGGGCATGCCGGTGAAATCCACCATCACGGCGCCGGAAGACCAATCCAAACTGGCGGTCGGCTCGGCGGCCACGGTCCGCGGGTTTGCCTGGGCCGGCGAAGAGGCCATCGAGCGTGTCGAGGTTTCGACCGACGGAGGCAGCACCTGGCGCAGCGCCAAGCTCTCGGAGCCGAAGTTGCATTTCGCCTGGAGGCTTTGGCAGTTCGACTGGAAGCCCGCCGAGCCGGGCTATTACACGATCCTGTCACGGGCAACCGATTCGGCTGGCCGTATACAGCCGGTGGTGACGCCATGGAATCCTTCGGGATATCTTTGGAATGCGATCGATCGCGTGGGAGTCACCGTGGAGAGGAAATCATGAGCGGGCGATTGCTGCTGGTTGCCTCGGTTTTCGTGGCCAATGCTTTCTGTGCCGACGCGTTGCTGGAGCGCGGTGAAAAGGAGGAGGCGCACAATTGCGTGGCATGCCATAGCCTCCGACTCGTTCACTCCCAACGTCTGGCGCAAGCCGCCTGGGGCCGGGAGCTGGACAAGATGGCCGGATGGGGCACCAACATCGCCGACCGGGAAGCGCTACTTGCTTACCTGTCGGCCAACTTTGGAAACGACAAGCCGGTCCCGGCGCCCGCCACGACCAAGGACGGTTCTTCAAACGAGAAACGCTGAGCAGGTTGCTCAGAAAGGCGGACACCGGCAGGAGTGCCGGCGCCGCTTTCATAGTGTTACCTAATATCTCCCCGGCAAATTGAGCTAATTCAGCTCGACCCTTCAATCGGGATCTGTCTACGAGCCGGCCTGTTAAGACCTGATAATTTTGCCAAATTTGTCGAATTCACCCGCTTCGGGCGCTTCGGGCGCTGTCGGGCGCTGTCGGGCGCTGTCGGGCGCTTGACGCTGGGAAAGTTTTGGTATAGACTCCCGATATTCAATTTTTGAACGGCTTACGTTTAACGGGTCTTTTAGTTACGGAATCGGTCTGAGTTCAAAAAAGGGGATTGCCATGAGGTCTCTAAAAGTCAGTCTTAGTCTCGCTCTAACTGCGTTTGCGCTGGCGCTTTATGCGCAGACGGATCGCGGTACCATCACCGGCACCATTTCCGACCCGGCGGGCGCAGTCGTCGCAAACGCCACAGTAGAGGCAAAGAACACCGCAACAGGCGGTGTGTATACCGCAGCCTCTTCGGCCACCGGCAATTATACGATTGCGCAACTGCCCGTGGGCACCTACGACTTGTCGGTGACCGTGGCAGGCTTTAAGAAATATATTCGGAACGGCATCATCATCGAGGTGGCCGGCATTGACCGTGTCGACCCAACGCTTGAGGTGGGCGCCGCGACTGAGTCCGTGACCGTCCAAGCCGAGTCTCCCATGCTCAAGGTTGACAGCACTGAGGTGAGCTACAACATCGCCACCTCATCCTTGGACGATCTTCCGATCCTCACGCTCACTGGCGCTCCATACGGTTTCGGGAACACCACCGGGCTGGGAAATATCAGGAACCCGCTGGCCGCGCTCCAACTGCTGCCCGGCGCCGATTTCCAGACCGATACCGTCCTGCGCATTAATGGGATGCCTTCCAGTTCCCAGACCATCAACATTGAAGGCCAGGATGCCAGCAATGGTTTCGGGAAGTATGCCACCCAGATCAATCAGGCGGGAGCGGATGCCATCCAGGAAGTCAGTATCCAAACCAGCAATTTCGCGGCCGAGTATGGCCAGGCGGGTGGCGGTTACTTCAACTACACCATGAAATCCGGCACCAACCAGCTGCATGGAAGCGCGTACGATTATTTCGTGAACACAGCCCTGAATGCGGGCTTGCCGTTCACCGTCAATCCGACCAATCCGAACGAGAACATCCGCAACCCGATCCACCAGAACGATTTTGGCTTCACGGTAGGCGGGCCGATCGCCATTCCCAAAGTCTACAATGGTCACGATAAGACCTTCTTCTTCGTTAGCTTTGAGCAGTTCCGTCAAACCAACTTCACCACCAATGGCATCGCGCAAGTTCCCAACGCAGCGGAACGTAGCGGGAATTTCAGCGGGGACCAGGTTCCCGGCTTTATTCTGCCGTGTAACGGCCCCGACCCTGCCGGCCAAATGGTGTGCCCGAATGAGGTCTTCGATCCATCCACCCGGCGCGTGGTGAATGGCGCCACGGTGGCGAGTCCGTTCGCCAACAACATGATTCCGTTGAACCGCATGGATCCCACCGCGTTGCTTATTCAAAATATGTTACCGATGCCCAATAACCCTTCCCCCGTGTTCAACTACTCGGTTCCGGGCTACTCGGATTACCGCCATACGACCATTCCTTCCATCAAGATCGACGAATTGATCAGTTCGAAGCTGAAGTTGGCGGGATACTATTCGGTGACTAAAACGTTCTCGCCCGAGACCAACGGTTTCCCTCAACCGTTTAGTGTCGCGACAGTCCAAAACTCTTTGGCGCAGACCGTACGCCTTAACCTGGATGACACCTTAACGCCCACTTTATTGCTGCATTTCGGCGCGGGCCTGGTGCACCTGACCAATCCCACGGTCACCCCCAGTTTCAACCAAACCACTTCTGGGCTGTACCCGCAAGGTGTTCCCTTTCCTTCGAACAACTTTCCCTATTTATCGGGGCTGGACGCTTCCTCGTTTCTCTTTCCCGGCTTCACTGGTGGCGGCGGATTTCCCACCAGCAATACGGCCTCGTTCTTTGAAGCGCCTTTCCAGGAGGATATGAAGACGACCTTTAACGCCAGCGCGACCTACATCAAGGCAAACCATACCTTCAAGCTGGGGGCGACGGCGATGTTTGAGGGCACCCCGACAGTAACCACCAGCCGCGCTAATGGAGAATTTGAATTCGGGCAGGCACAGACATCCGATCCCTGGCAAGTCGGCCAGCCTTTTTCGAATTTCGCCAGTAGCGGACTTGGCTATGCCAGCTACCTTCTGGGCGTTGCCGGCGGCCTCCAGGTTGCCCCAGCCTCGGAGGATACGCGGCTGGGCATGCATTCTTTTGCGCTGTATCTCCAGGATAGTTGGAAACTCACGCGCAAAGTGACGCTCGAACTCGGCCTGCGCTGGGACTACGCAACTCTATGGTCGGAAGAACACGGCCGTATGCAGAATGCGGAATTCGAAACTCCTAACCCGACGGTCGGCGGACGGCTTGGGTCAGTGGAATACGGCACAACTTGCAACTGCACGTTCGCCCCGGCCTATCCGTTTTCCATCGGGCCTCACCTGGGAGTGGCCTGGCAGATCGCGCCTAAGACCGTGTTCCGCGCCGGTGGCGCCATCACTTATTCGGCTGGAGCGGATCAGGCAGGATTAAACACCAGCGTACCGGACTTTCTTTCACTGGGTACTCCGTCGTACGGATTGCCCGCTGCTGTTCTAAAGAACGGAGACCCGTACGCTCCAGGCAACGTTTTAGGGAACCCGCCGCTCACGTTTGGTAGCTTTTTTACTACTCCCGAGTACCCGGCGGCAACGGGTTCCGGCGTGATCCCTCCGAGTTCGCCGTTCATCTCGATCGCTTCAAACGCCGCGCGCCTTCCCCGCATCTTTCAATGGAGCGTCGGCCTCCAGCGCGAGATTGCACCCAACATGGTATTGGAAGCCGCCTACGTGGGCAATCGGGGCGCCTGGTGGACCGCGCCCCTGCTTGCCGCCCAAAATTACGACGGCATCACGCCACAGCAATTGCAATCGCAATACGGGCTCAACGTCGCAAACCCGGTCGACGCAGCTCTTTTGACCACGCCGATTAGCTCTCCCAGCGTGATCTCCCGCTTCCCGTATTTGGCGAATCCGAACAGCGTCTACCAGGGTTTCCCCTCCGGTGAACCTCTGATCGCGGCGCTGGTGCCATATCCGCAGTGGTATGGGGGGATCCCGCCATTCCTGGGACCGCCCATGGGAGACACCTGGTACGATTCGCTGCAGGTGAAATTCACCAAGCGTTTCTCTCACGGACTGAGTGCGCAGGCAGCCTACACCTTTCAGAAGGAACTGACCAACGGCGTCAACGCCAATACCGCTTATCTCACGCCGGACGCTCCGCTGATCAGCGACGTGTTCAATACTGCGCTGAACAAGCAGATTTCCGGCTTCGACATTCCACAGGAGTTGATCATTTCCTTCACCTACCAAACTCCCAAGATCGCCGCCAGTACGACGAGCATGAAGGCGTTGTCATGGATCGCGCGCGACTGGACCTGGAGTGGCGTGCTGCGATATCAGAGCGGCGTGTTGCTCCGGACACCGCCTTCCAACAATAATCTTACTACCGACTTGGGCGTCGGACCAGCCAACAACCCCGCTTTCTGGGGCGGTGGCACGACATTCTACAACCGAGTGCCTGGCCAGCCCTTGTTCCTGGTGGATCCAAACTCGCATTTCGATCCGACCACGCAATTGGCGCTGAATCCGAATGCCTTTGTGGATGCGCCATTGGGGCAGTTCAGCACGTCCGCGCCCTACTTCAACGACTTTCGCTGGCAGCGCCAGCCAGCCGAGTCGATGGGCTTCGGCCGCATTTTCCGAATCAAGGAACGCGTTTCGCTCCAGGTCCGCGCGGAGTTCCAGAACATCTTTAACCGGCTGTTCTACTCCTTACCGGCGGATTCAGCGGGATTCTTCGGCCTCCCGGCCAACAACCCCGCCACCGGAACGTCTCGCAGCAACACTCTCGGTAGCGCCACCGGTCTCTTGTCGGGCGGCTACGGGTTCGTCAACTGGGTGGAGGGCGCTGGCGCCCAGCCCAGGAGCGGCCAGATCGTGGCGCGCTTTACGTTCTGATCGCTAGGATCGCCGAAAAACATCACCGCTCCCCGACGGCCACACCGTCCGGGAGCGGTGTACTTTAATAGGTATGCCCAAACGCAGCTCCAAGAGCCGCCTGGAGTTTGTCGAAGCACCCACGGCCACGGTAGAAACGCCGCTCCCTTCGGTCCGGTCTCATCCCTTCCTTCCCTTGCTTCTGCTGTTGCTGGCCGCTAGCGGCTGCGCGGCCCTCATCTACGAAATCGTCTGGTTCCAGTTGTTGCAATTGGTGATCGGTTCCTCGGCCGTATCCCTGGGGCTGTTGCTGGCGGCCTATATGGGCGGGTTGTGCCTGGGCAGCGCCGCTTTGCCGCGATTGGTTTCCCCGCAAAAGCATCCCTTGCTCGTGTACGCTTTGTTGGAATTGGGAATCGCCGTCTTCGGGATCGTCGCGCTCTTCGGTGTTCCGCTGGTCGGCCGCATTTATGTTGCCGGCGCGACATCAGGCCTGACTGGGCTGGTGGTGCGCGGCGTGGTTGCAGCGGCGTGCCTGCTGCCGCCGACAGTGCTGATGGGCGGCTCTCTTCCGGCCATCGCCCGCTGGGTGGAGACCACGCCCAAGGGCGTTTCCTGGATGGGGCTGCTCTATAGCGCCAACATCGCGGGAGCAGTATTCGGCTGCCTGCTGGCCGGCTTCTACCTGCTGCGTGTGCACGACATGGCCGTTGCCACCTACGCCGCCGCGGCCATCAACGGCGCGACGGCACTCCTCGCCTTCACCCTTGCCCGCCGCAGCAGTCACCGCGCGGACTCTGAGGAACGCGCCAAACCCGTGAATCGCGCACCGGGCGCGAAGCTGGTTTACACGGCGATCGCGTTATCCGGGCTTACCGCGCTGGGCGCCGAAGTCGTATGGACGCGGCTGCTCTCGCTGCTGTTGGGCGCGACCGTCTACACGTTCTCGATCATTCTGGCGGTGTTTTTGATAGGCCTTTGGGCCGGCAGCAGTGCCGGGTCGTTCATGGCCCGTCGCGTGAAGCAACCGAAGCTGGCACTGGCCGGCTGCCAGATCCTGCTGGCTGTGGCCATCGCCGCGACGGCCTATACGCTGGCGTACTCGTTGCCTTACTGGCCTGTCGATCCGTGGCTCTCGATCAGCCCCTGGTTCAATTTCGATCTGGACGTGGCGCGCTGTGTGCGAGCCATCTTCCCGGCAACGCTGCTGTGGGGCGCCAGTTTTCCGCTGGCTCTGGCCGCCGCCGCTGCAGACGGAGAGGATCCGGCGCGCCTTACTGGCGAGGTCTACGCCGCTAACACCGCCGGTTCCATCGTGGGCGCATTGGCCTTCAGCCTGCTGCTGATCCCTGCCGTCGGCACGCGCGGATCCCAATCGCTCTTGATTTTGCTCGCAGTGGCCAGCGCCATTGTGTCCGCCGTGCCAGTGATTCTCATGACTCGTAACCGCGCCCCCTTGGCTGGAGCGCTGGCCGGCGCCATCGGGTTAGCCGCGCTGCTGGCGTATTCGGTCTCCGATATGCCTTGGCAGGCCATGGCCTATGGACGGCGCGTCGCGCCAATCTTGCGCGGTCTGAATCTCACTAACGACGCACAAACCAGCCCCTTGTTCATGGGCGAGGGAATCAATTCATCGGTGGTAATCACGCAACGCGGAGACCAACGTTTCTTCTATGTCAGCGGCAAGTCGGAGGCCTCGTCCGCCCTGCTCGACATGCGTCTGCAGCGCATGATGGGACATCTGCCGGCCCTGGTTCATCCCGCGCCGCATTCTGTGCTGGTGGTCGGATTCGGCGCGGGGGTCACGGCCGGGTCTTTTGTTCCTTACCCGGAAGTTCAGAGTATCGTCATTTGCGAATTGGAGCCCATCATTCCACCCGCCTCCGACAAGTTTTTTGGCCAACAGAACTATAACGTCGTGCGCGATTCCCGCGCGCGCGTGGTTTACGATGACGCCCGCCACTATATCTTGACCACCCCGGATAAGTTCGATGTCATCACCACCGATCCGATTCATCCCTGGGTGAAGGGCACGTCGACGCTGTACTCGAAGGAATATTACGAGTTAGTCAAAAACCATCTGAATCCTGGCGGAGTGGTGGCGCAATGGCTGCCGGTTTACGAAAGCGACGCGGAAACCGTGAAGACCGAACTGGCCACGTTTTTCTCCGTCTTCCCCAACGCCACCGTCTGGAGCAACTATTTAAACGGCGATGGGTACGACCTGGTGCTGCTGGGGCGGCCTGATGCGGGCCCCGTCAACGTGGATGATCTGCAGCGGCGTCTGGATCAGCCTGCATACTCCCGCGTCGCCCAATCGCTGGCCGACGTCGAATTCCATTCGGCGGTAGACTTGTTGGCCACTTATGCGGGCCGGTCCGCGGACCTTGCGCCGTTCGTGGCCGATGCCCCGATCAATGAAGATCTGAATATGCGCTTGCAATACCTGGCGGGGATGGGGGTCAACTCCACAACGGCTCCCCAGGTTTATCGCGAGATCCTGTCCTATCGACAGTTTCCCGGGGATCTGCTGGTGGGATCGACCGAGCGTGTGGGTGAGCTGCACGAACTGATTGGAAGGCCGCGCCGCACGTTCTGATCGAAAGAAGCCATGCTGCTACGATCTTGTTTCTTGCTCGTGCCCGCTTTTTCGCTGTGGGCTGCAACGGCAGAAGTGATCTGCGCGCTGGGGACATCCACGGCTGCTTATGACGCGTCCGCGGATCAACGTCCCAGCCCCGATGCCATGCAACTGGCTGGCGGCGTGAACTCTGCTCTCGCGTCCGCTTGCTTGCCAAACTGTCCCAGCATTGCGGTGTTCCGGAACTCCACTGCCGCCAACGCCATGCTGATCTTATCTAACCGGCAGGCGAAGATTGTGTACCAGCCCCAGTTCTTTTCGATGGTGTACGACAACTACGGGGATGGCGCCATCATTGCGATCATCGCCCATGAGTTCGGGCATGCGCTCAATGACACCACGCCGGCAGCCTGGATGAACGGCAGTTGGTCGCCGGAGCTGCGTGCCGATGCCTGGGCCGGATGCGCCCTGGCGAAAAGCAGTCTGAGTCCGACGAGCGTGAAAGAGGCGCTTACGGCGCTTTCCAAGTATCCATCTCCCGCTCACCCCGGTTGGGCCCAGCGCCTGCCCGCCCTGCGATTGGGATTCACGCATTGCGGAGGGGAAGCTTCCAAGTTCGATGGCGCGGCCGGCCGTTGACCGCTCCCTTTGGTCACGGCTCTGTAAGACGCGCGTTACGGAGCCGTGACCAAAGGGAGCGATGATTTTGGCTTGACTCTGACCTTGGGTCAGACCTGAGCATATCGAAGAGGGCCAGTCTTGAGCAGGACCTATCGAGTCCACGAGTTTGCCGAACTCGCCGGTGTCACCGTTAAGACCTTGCATCACTATGACCGGCTAGGTTTGTTGAAACCCCGACGAACCGAGGCCGGATACCGGATGTATGCCGAACGAGATTTGGAACGGCTGGAGCAGATTATCGCACTCAAGTTTCTGGGAAGCCCTCTCAAGCAGATCAAGAATGTGCTGGATCGGGCGGCGCTTGAATTGCCGGACGCTTTGCGGTTGCAGCGCAAGGCACTCGAGGAGAAGCAGGTGCTTCTGGCTCGTGCGGTCCGCGCGGTGCGGGCGGCCGAAGAAGCCCTCGAACCCGGCAAGCCGGCCGATCCGGCGGTTCTGAAACGAATCATTGAGGTGATCGATATGCAAAGCGACATCGAAGTAATGAAGAAGTATTACAGCACTGAGGAGGCTTGGGAGAAGCGCCGCCGATATTACGAGGAAGGGCCATCACAGGAATGGCAGGAACTCTACCGCGACATTCGCGCGGCATTGGGAGAAGACCCCGCCGGCGAAGAGGCGCAGGCGTTGGCGGACCGCTGGCTGAAGCTTTCGGTGAGGGCCTGGATCGGTGAACCGGAAGTGCAAACCGATTCCATGACCGCTTGGGTGGACCGCGAGCATTGGCCGCCAGCGATGAAACGCCGAATCGCCGAGTTCAACCTGGAGGAGGTTAACCAGTTCATCCAGCGGGTGGTTTTATCTGCTCGAAAGAAATACTTCAGTGAAGATGCGTGGGCCAAGCTGGTGGAGATCAGGAACCGGGCGACGCAGGATCACTCGGTATTGTGGCAGACCCGGGTGGATCTCTTCCGCGACATTGAATCTTCTCTCGCTGAAGATCCGGCCAGCGAACAGGCGCAGGCTCTGGTGCTGCGCTGGATGGCGCTGATGGATGCTGCTAGCTACGACGATTCTGGAATCAAAGCAGGATTGATGAAGGCATGGGCGGACCGCCGCAATTGGCCAGCTACCATGCGGTGGCAGGAGGAAGGTCTCTGTATGATGACATCCGAGCGGTTCGATAAGGCCGCGGACTTCATCGACAAGGCGGTCGCGGCTGAGTAACGCCGCTCGTTACCGAGCCGTGACCAAAGGGAGCGGTTATCAGGCCTCCAGCGCATCCACATGCGCCGCGGCAGCCGAGGCCAGGCCGCTTAGTGTATAGCCGCCTTCCAGCACAGAAACAATACGCCCGCCCGCATGTTTAGCGGCGATCCCCATCACCGCCCGCGTGAGGTCGGCGAAATCGGAATCCGTCAGCGTGAAGCCGCCTAACAAGTCGCCAATACGCGAGTCGAAGCCGGCCGAGATCATCACCAGGTCGGGCCGGAAGCGATCCGCGGCGGGGATCAGCGACTTCTCGATCGCGCCCAGAATCTCTTGGCGGCCCGAGCCGGCCGGAAACGGGAAGTTCATCGTGCTTCCTTTGGCGGCGCCGGCGCCCGTCTCATCGGCGCGGCCCGTTCCGGGGTAGAGCGGCCACTGGTGTGTGCTGAAGAAGAAAACGCTCGGGTCGGTGTAGAAGATATCCTGCGTTCCGTTGCCATGGTGGACGTCCCAATCGACGATTAAGATGCGTTCCAGGCCATGACGGCGCTGCGCGTAACGGGCGCCAATCGCAATGTTGTTCACAATGCAAAAGCCCATGCCGCGCGTGGGCGTGGCGTGATGGCCAGGCGGCCGAACCGCGCAAAACGCGTTGCGGGCGCGGCCGGTGACCACCGCGTCCACGGCGTTCAGCACGCCGCCCGCGGCAAGCAGCGCAATGTCCCAGCTATTCGATGTGATGTCGGTATCGCCGGTGCTGAGTTGATGGTACCCGGCGCTCACGTCGTGTTTGGCCGTCAGCAAATACTCGGGCGTATGGCAGAGCAACAACTCGGCCTCGGTTGCCGTGCGAGCCACGAGCGGTTCAAGCCGGTCGAAAACCTCGGACTTCCGCAAACCATCCATCACGGCGTCGAAGCGCTCAGGCCGCTCCGGATGCCGGACTCCGGCCAGGTGCTCGCGGCAGCGCGGGTCGGCGAAAAGGGCAGTGACGGGTTTCACGTTGCACTATTCTATACGCTGTTACAAAACTGCTGGCGATACTGTGGCGCGGCACTCCTGCCTGCCGGGTCGAGACTCATCTCGACCGTCTTCCGGAGGTCCACCAAGCGCCGGCATGAGTGCCGGCGCGGCAGCCTGAGAGGCTGCGCCACAAAACAAACAGCAGTCTATACGCCGCGACGGTTGCCGTAGAGATCCACGTGCAGGCGCGGGCTGAAGCGGAAGCCCTCGGATTTGCAGATCTCGGCCAGCCATACGCCGCGCTCGCGCAGCACATCACGATCGACGCCTTCGGGCATCAGGATGACCCGGCCAGGGTCGGGTTGTAAGGCGCCGAGCAGCAGGCGGAGTTCCTCGATATCGGACGGTGACGCCATCACGAACTTCAATTGATATTCGTAGCGCGCCATCAATTGCCCGAGGACTTCCCGGTTGATGCGCAGGCGGTCGTGCTGAGCGGCCCAGTTGCCGGCCGGGGTGGAGTTGGAGAGCTTCGGGCTGATGCTCATCAGGTCGCAAGCCACCGGCTTGAACACCGTGCCCGCCGTCTCCAGGGTGATATGCAGGCCGGCCGCGCGGAGGCGTTCGCACAACGGGATGATCTCGGGGGCAATCATCGGCTCGCCGCCGGTCACCACCACGTGACGCGCCGGGTGCGCCTTCACCTGGTCCAGGATCTGATCGAGCGACAGATCGACGCCCTCTGGTTCCCATGACGTGTAGGGCGTGTCGCACCAGGCGCAGCGGAGGTTGCAGCCACTAGTGCGGATGAAGAACGAGGGCACGCCCACCAGCGACCCTTCCCCCTGCACCGAGTAAAAAAGCTCAGCGATCTTCAATGCCCGCCTCTTCGAAACCCTTTCGCCGCAGCAGGCACGCGTCGCACTGACCGCAGGCCCGGCCATCCGGCGTGGGATCGTAGCAACTGTGCGTCATGCCAAACGGAACCCCAAGCTGCTGGCCCAGGGCGACGATTTGAGCCTTGGACAGGTGGATGAGCGGCGTGTGAATTTTGACGTGGGTCCGGCCTTCTACGCCGGACTTGGTAGCGAGATTGGCCATGCGCTCGTAGGCTTCGATGAACTCGGGGCGGCAATCGGGGTAGCCCGAGTAATCGAGCGCATTCACGCCGATGAAGATGTCCGCGCTTTCGAGCACTTCGGCCCAGGCCAGCGCGAAGGAAAGGAAAATGGTGTTGCGCGCGGGAACGTAGGTTACCGGAATGCCGTCCGACATGGCATCAAGCGAGCGCGCCTTGGGTACGGCGATGTCCGCTGTAAGGGCCGAGCCGCCGAAGGCATCGAGCGGAATCTTGACCACGATGTGCCGCTCAGCGCCGAGCGATGCCGCCACGCGCGCCGCCGCGTCCAATTCCACTTTGTGGCGCTGGCCGTAATCGAACGAGAGCGCGTAGCAAGAAAAACTCTCCCGCCGGGCGTACGCCAGGCAGGTAGCCGAATCCAGCCCACCGCTCAAGAGGCAAACCGCGTTTTTCACCTACTATCATGGTATCTTCCGTGCGCCTCCGGTTTGTTACTGCGACTCCCCTCGACGTTCGCCGCGGCAGCGGTACCTACGTGGGGATTCATGTGCTCGCGCGAGCGCTGACGCGCTTGGGACACACCGTCGAGTTCGAAACGCCACGTGTCCACCTGCCGATCTTCACGCTGGAGCGTCTGCTTTTTAATCGTTCTTTGCGGCGCGCCGACGCTTTCGATGTAACCGTCGGCTTCGATATGGACGGCTACCGCATCGCTGACGTGGCTTCGCTCAAAGGTGTGATCGCCGACGAGGTGCGGTTCGAGCGGGGCCTCACTCGCGTCACCATGGGGATGCAGGCGTCGCGCGAGCGCTTGCATGCCCAGCGGGCGCGCCTGGTGCTGACTACCAGCCACTACTCAGCCGGACGCGCGCAGGAATTCTACGGGCTTCGGGAGCGGCCCGCCATCGTGCCGGAGCTGATCGATCTCCAAGAGTGGCGGCGAGCATTACAGGCATACCCCGCGGACTGCGATCGGTTCACCGTTCTGTTCGTGGGGCGCTTCTACCGCCGCAAACGGTTGGATGTTCTGTTGCGAGCCGCCGCCTTGCTGCGCGACCGCATCCCGGATTTGCAGGTGCGGATTGTGGGCAACGGATCGTGCCGCACCACGCTGCATGCTCTGGCGCGCGAGTTGCGGCTGGAAGGGACGGTAACTTGGTTGGGCGATGTCTCGCGCGCCGAACTGGCGGGTGAGTATAACCGTTGCACAGTGTTCTGTCTGCCCAGCGTGCAGGAGGGTTTCGGGATCGTGCTGCTGGAGGCGATGGCGGCGGGGAAGCCGATCGTGGCCTCGCGCGCAGCGGCGATTCCGGAAACCGCGCCGCACGCAATTCTGGTCGAGCCCGAGAGTGCCGAAGCGCTAGCCGCGGGCATCGAATCGATCGATCGATCGCCGGAAGCCCGGGCCTCACAGTCTGCCGCCGGCCTCGCTTGGGTGGAGCGCTTCGATGCGCCGCTGGTGGCGCGGATGTTCCTCGACGCCGTGACCCCCGCCCGCGCTACTTATACTTCAGCGTGATGTTGAACGTGGCCTGCTGGGCCGGTTCGGTGGAGACGGCCGAAACCGCTCCCGCCTGGACGCCGGCTGGCTCGGCGAGCTTCTTGGTACTCGGCTGCCGTGAGAACCGCACCAGGAATTCGTTCGTGGCGGCTCCATTTGACCGCAAACTTCCGGCCTTGGGAAACGTATAGGGCACGGAAGGGAGCAGGCGGTCGTTGGCGAGCACGTGCAGGCCGTTGGGCACATCGAGCTGAGAAACCGACAGCAAGCCGGCCTCGCGTGCTTCGAAACGGATGACGACTTCGTCGCTGCGGTCCAATTCCGTTTGTGGGTCTACCTCGGTCAGATCGCCGGCGGGTGACTTCTTGTACACCGTGTACTGCAGACCCACACGGGCCGGTGAGACAGCATCCCCCCGGGCGGCGACGAAATTGAGCGCACGAAACGCCGGCACGCGTGCCATGGGGGCGGCGGCAACCTTGGCGGACTCCGGTTCCGCGCCCCCGGCAGATTGCGCCTCGGCAACTCTCTGAGGCTCGGGGGCGACCGGCGCTGCCGGAGCGATCACGTCCACTGGCGGCGCAGATGGGGCCGGCGCTGGCAGTTGTGGCGGCGGAGGCAGCGCTGCCGGAAGCGGCGACTTCTCCACCGGCAACGGCGGCTGGAACGATCGCACCGGCTCGCGCCGCGTCTCCGCGACGACCACTGGTTCCGGTTTGGGCGGCTGATACCGGACGAATACGGCCATCACCACCATGGCAGCGCCCGCAGCGACGCCCAGAGCCGGGCGCAGGAATCGCCGATACCAAGGCACGGGCCGGTCGTCGAGCGCGCTCAAGAGCTGTGCCTTGGCAGCGGGATCCTGCAGCAGCTCACGCAGGGGTTCCTCGGCGGCCAGGCTTTCGAATAGCTGCTGATCTTCCAGCGCGGCCGCGAAGAGAACCTGGCGCTCGCCGGGCGTCAGAGTTCCGGCGGCGTAACCGCCCAGCAGTTTTTCGATGTCATCCCGGTTCATCGTTTTCCCTGCTCCCAATGCCCGCCCATCAATTCCAGCAGATTCTTGCGGCAGCGGTGATCCCACGTATACACCGTGTTGATGGCGCTTACACCCATGATTTTCTGGATCTCCGGAAACGACTTCCCCTGGAGTTTCAGGCGCATCATTTCGCGGCAGCGGTCTCCCAACTGGCTCATGGCGCGGGTGAGTTGCTCCAGCATTTCCTTGCGCTCTACATAATCGGCCGGGCTAGAATCGAGATCCGGCAGGGGGATATCGTCGATCGAGACCTGGCTGGTTTCGCCCCGCCGTACCGCTTTCCGGCGCAGGCTCATCATTTTAAAACGCACAATTCGCAGGGAAAGTGGCAGCAGGTCGTCCAGGAGCTCCAGTTGGGCGTATTTTTCCTGCAGGAGCATGAGCACCTCCTGCGCCAGGTCTTCAGCGGTGTCCCTCGATGAACGAGATGCCGCGAACCGCACAATCCTTTCACGCAGCTTGGTGAGAACCTCTTCGCGCGACACGGGTCCACCGGTTAGGGCAATCATAACATTGACGCGCGGGGGGCTCTGTGGCGCGGCGCCATGCGCTGCGCTGCTACGACTTGGCCGCCGCCTGCATCTGCGCCATCCGCGCCTGCATGTCGCGCGTGAGATGAGGCACAATGCCCAGCATCCGCTCGACCAGCATGAGCTGCCCGCGATGATGCATCTCGTGCTCTTTGACACTGATGATCATGTCGAATCGCGTTCGCGATGGCGGCTGACCGCCGGGAGGCATGGTCACCACTTCACCAAGAAAAGCATCGGGAAGACTCTCCACCCACGTGGCGAACTCTTCCCCGCCCTCACGTAAACGCTGGCCGATTTCAGCCTTGGTAAACGGCTTCTGCTCTTCGGCGCCAATCGGGCCTGCGAAGCTCATGAAATCGAACCCGGCTAGTGTCTTAAGTTTCAGGTCGCGATGAAGAGCGAATTGAAAACGGGGAATGTTAGAGATATGGATCAGCGTGTGAGCGACAGTGCGAACGCCTGGCGCGGGCTGAAAACTGTATTTGTCTTCGGGGATGTCCGTTGCGACCGCCAGAGTATTCTTTCTGACGTTGCGGAAACTGGCCGCAATCTCTTTGGGTCCGTAATAGGTCATAGAACTATTGTCCGACGTTCTGCCGACAGACCGGTAGCGCCGACAGTTGGTTAGGTTTGGCACCTTCTTGCCAAGCGGATCGACTGGAGTTACTTCCGCGTTCCGGATGGCCCGCCAACTACACCCGAGCTATTAAGATTGAGCAGTCTCACTCGCTGTTGTAGAACTGAAAACCCGAGCGCAGCTATAGGATCGTAGCAGAATCCCAGACAAGCGTCCCGAACAGCAAATGGCCGTTCCTCTACTGCCGGCAGTTTCTCGATCTCGTGAAAGAGACCCGTGACCTCTTGGGGCGGCGCCGTTCGGTACTCGCTGGTGAAGGTGAGGAGTCGCGAGTCCTTGAGGACAACATACCAACCTTCAGCGTTCCACGACCGCAGCGCTCCCGCTGGAACGGGGTGCAACTTCCAAAATTCTGGTGATTGAGTGAAAGCACGCGCATGCACAAGGGAGGTCGGCGACGTGTCTCCTAAGGAGACTACTGCAACGTGGCCTTCAAATCGATACTGAAACAGGTGTCTCTCATCTCTGAAAACCCAGACCTGCCCGTTTCTTCTTGTCATGACCATAGTTTCACGAAACTGCAGCCCACGTTTCTGAACGTGTAGGATCCGGAATTCCATCCTTGCCGGATGGTCGTATGCGGGGACGCTGTACGGTGTCACAGAGCACACGAACCACACGGCTAACACGAGAAAGCCAACCGCGAAGGCAGGCCACGTGCGCCGGCACAACGGAGATTTGCGCACCGACCATCCGGCCGGAAGCAAGCGAATTAACGAGCACGCGACCGCAATCGCAATCAGCGTCACCGATAAAATTTTCAGCCTAGCAAATAGCGGGATCCCCCCTTCCGAATTGAAAAAGACCCAGGAACTCCAACTGGCATCTGCGACCTCTATCTGGGTCAACCAAGGTAAGGCGATCAGTCCAGCAACTAATCCCAAACAGTACCCCAACCGGGGCCGGAAGGCGATCACTATACAGGCGCACACGAACACCAACGGACAGGCTGCGGCAGCGACCTCAACGGGGTGGTCCCAACTGGGCATCCCCCAAATTGTCAGAAATATGCACGCCATGCTCACAGCCGCGCTGAGAAATAGCGCCGCCGCTGTCAGCGTGGGTATGACTTCGGGGTGTGTCTCCCGAGACATCTCCATACTAAATTGGACACCGAAAGCTGCAAGACAGTTCCGCTACCTCTGATTCGCTTTCAACACCTTCTTCCGCAACCGTATCGACACCGGCGTCACTTCCACATACTCATCGTCGCGGATGAATTCAATCGCTTGTTCCAGATTCAAAATGCGCGGCGGAACCAGGCGTATGCCTTCATCGGAGGTGGAAGCCCGCATGTTAGTGAGCTTCTTCTCTTTGACGATATTGACATCCAGATCGGCGTCGCGCGCGTTTTCGCCCACGATCATTCCTTCATAGACTTCCGTGCCGGGCGAGACAAAGATTTCGCCGCGCTCTTGCAGGTTGAAGGTGGCGTATCCGGTAGTCTTGCCGGCCCTATCCGCCACCAGTGAACCAGTGGGGCGCGTAGGAATGTCGCCTTGCCAATCGATGTAACCGTGGAAGAGCGAGTTCATAAGCGCGGTGCCGCGCGTATCGGTCAGGATCTCGCTGCGCAGGCCGATCAGGCCGCGCGAGGGCACGTGGAATTCCAGGCGCACGCGGCCGGAGCCATGGTTCACCATCTTGATCATCTTGCCTTTGCGCTGGCCCAGCTTTTCGATCACCACGCCTAGAAAGCTCTCGGGACAGTCGATGACCAGGTGTTCCAACGGCTCCTCAGTTTTCCCGTTGTTGTTGCGGGTCAGGATTTCCGGCTTGCCCACCGCCAATTCATAGCCTTCGCGCCGCATCATCTCAATCAGGATGGCGAGTTGCAGTTCCCCGCGGCCCATCACTTTGAAAGTGTCATGCCCCAGCTCTTCCACGCGGATCGAAACGTTGGTGAGCAGTTCCTTGTCCAGGCGCTCGCGGAGGTTGCGCGACGTGACCCATTGGCCTTCACGGCCGGCGAACGGCGAAGTGTTGATGGTGAACGCCATCGCTATGGTGGGCTCGTCGATGTGCACGTGGGGCAGCGGCTGCGGGGTGTCGGCGTTGGTAACGGTTTCCCCAATCGTAATGCCCTCCACCCCCGCAATCGCCAGGATGTCGCCGGGGCGGCCAATGGTTTCATCCACGCGCTTGAGCCCTTCGAACGAGTACAGCTTGGTGATCTTGGTGTTGTGGAAAGAGCCATCGCGCTTGGCAATAGCCACGGTATCGCCGTATCGCAGGGTGCCGTTGAAGACGCGGCCAATGCCGAGGCGTCCGAGATAATCGCTGTAATCGAGATTGGCGATGAGCATCTGGAGCACGTCCTCGGGCTCGCCTACAGGGGCGGGGATGTGCTCGATGACGGCGTCAAACAGGGGGCGCAGGTCGGTGGAGGGGTCTTCCATGGTGCGCTTCGCCACGCCGGTCTTGGCGATTGTATAGAGAACCGGGAAGCCCAGTTGGTCCTCGGTGGCGTCGAGGTCGATGAAGAGATCGTAGATTTCGTTGAGGACTTCCTGCACGCGCGCATCGGGCCTGTCGATTTTGTTGATGACGACGATGGGCGGCAGGTGCGCTTCGAGGGCTTTGCTCAGGACGTAGCGCGTCTGCGGCAGCGGGCCTTCGCTGGCATCCACCAGCAGCATGACGCCATCCACGATCTTGAGCGCGCGCTCCACTTCGCCACCGAAATCGCTGTGGCCGGGAGTGTCGACGATATTGATCTTGACGCCGTGGTAGCGGATGCCGGTGATCTTGGCAAGGATGGTGATGCCGCGCTCGCGCTCCAGCTCGTTGGAATCCATCACGCGCTCGACGTGCTCTTCGTGGGAGCCGAAGATGCCGCTCTGGTTGAGCATGGCGTCGACCAGCGTGGTTTTCCCATGGTCCACATGGGCGATGATGGCGATATTACGAATAGAATCGTTGGTGGTTTTCATGTAGTAATTCGTGTGGGGCCAGGGCTTCTGCCCTGCCGCCGGGCTTCGCCCGGCGCGCCGCGCGGAAGCGCGGCGGCAGCCCGGAAGGGCTGCCCCACCAGAGCGGAGGTTATCTTATACATTGGTCGCTTCGTCCAGGATCTGCCAAATTCGATCGATCCACTGCTCGTGCTCGGGCTTCATCAGCACCGACCGCAGGCACAAGACCTCCGGCTGCGTCTCCCCGAAAAACTCGCCGGGCAGACGCGCCAGCGCCAGGTGCAGGTTGCGACGGGCGGCTTCCTGAAAGATGCGCTCGGCCGAGCCGGTTCTCGGGGCCCACACTACGATGTCGAGTTGCGGCGCAAACGGGACACGGAACCGGGAATCCTGCAGCAAACGTTTGTGCAACTCCAAGGCCGCCCGGCGGCACGCGGCCAGGCTCTGGGCGAACTCGCCTCCGCGGTCGAGCGGCAGGGCGCGCATGGTAGCCCACAAGGCCACGGCCGAAGCCCCCGCCCGCGAGCATTCGAGCGAGATCTCGCCCAAGTGTATCTCTTTCGAGGAAAAATACGTCGCCGGCGAATCGTGCTTGTATAGCGTGCCCAACGCCGGATCGCGGAACAACACGCAGCCGCATCCGTAGGGCTGCAGACCGTGCTTATGGGGATCGATGACGATGGAATCGGCCTCCGCGATGCGATCGAATGCGGCGCGGGTTTCGGGCGCGAGGTTGTCCGCCAGCGTGAAGTATCCGCCGTAGGCCGCATCTACGTGGACGCGGAATCCGTATCGCTCCTGCAGCGCCAGGATTTCGGGCAGAGGGTCCACCGAGCCGGTCGCGGTGGTTCCGAGCGTGGCCACCACACAGCCGATGTCGCCGGCCTTGAGCTGCGCCTCGAGCGCGTTGGGGTCCATGCGGCCGCGACAATCGGTGGGAATTTTCGTGAAGGGCAATCGCAGCACACCGCTGATGCGCTGGTGCGTGTAGTGCGACTGCGCCGAAGCCGCCATCTTCTTGCCGGGATGAAGCTGGCCCGCCACCCACAGCGCCTCCAGGTTGGCCATGGTGCCTCCGCCGGTGAGGTGGCCCAAGTGTTCCTGCCAGCCGAACATCGCGGCGATTTGCGCCACCGCCTCGCGCTCCATGGCGGTGCTGGCGCGGCCGCCATCGAGGGCGTGATTGTTAGGATTGATCCAGGTAGCCAGCGCGTACGCAGCGCGCGCCATGGGGTGCGGCGGCTTCAGCATCTGGCCCGCATACAGCGGGTGGAAATACGGATAGTTGTCGCCCAAACGCGCCGCGACTTCAGCGAGGACATTATCCAGGCATGGCGTAGCGGGAGCCTCTATCTCCGGCAGCGCGGCGAACTCGCGTTCCAGCGCTTCGATGGCGGCACCGAGCGCGGCGAGAGTTTGGGTTTCGAGCATCACTCCTCGTGTATCACGTCGATCGGATCGAGGCGGGCGGCCACGCGCGCCGGGTACAGCCCGGCCAGCACGGTGACACACCACACCAGCAGAAGCGCGCCTGCCAACAGCGTAACAGGGGGATGAAACTGGATGGTCCAGCCGAAGCTCTGCTTATTGACTACAAATATCAATAGTAGCGAAAGCGCGAAGCCCAGCGCCAATCCCAGCCCCGCGGCCAGCAGTCCAAGCATGCCGGCTTCCACCAGAATCATGCCGCGAAGCTGGCCCGAAGAGGCGCCCAGATAGCGCAGGAGGCCGAGTTCGCGGCGACGGTCGAGCACCAGCGCCAGCAGCGAATTGGCGGCGCCCAGCATGGCCACGATGATGGCCACGGCTTCCAGAGCCCAGGTGATGGCGAAAGTGCGGTCGAAGACCGTGATGGCGGTGCGGCGGAGTGCCTGGTTAGGGGCAACCAAGATGCCGAGGCCGGCGGCGCGGAGTTGGATCGCGTGCTGCGCTTCCACCGCATCGGCGCCTGGTTCCAGGTACACGGCGGCATTAGTAGGCGGCTGTGCCGGGAGGTATTGGAGAAGCGTCGAGCGGTCCAGCAGGACGAAGCCCTGGCTGCTGGAGTACTCGTAGTAGATGCCGGCCACGGTCACGGTGACATCGCGCGGGCCCAGGGGAAGCACCAGCCGGTCTCCGGCGCGGACGCCATGCCGGTTCGCGAACGGTTCGCTGACAATCGCGCGGTCGCGGCCGGGAAGTGAGCGCAGGATAGCGTCGCGGTCTTCGCCCGGCAGAAAGCGCAGGCGGCCATAGCGGCGCACGATATCGAGATTGCTGCCGCCTAGCGTGACGCGGTCGCCGTGGTAGTGGAATTCCAGCGCATGGAACAGATCGACCGCCGCCACGTGCGGAACGGATGCGAGGATGGCGCCGACCGCTGCGGGAAGCGGCGGATATTCGCCGGTCGCGCCGTTGCCGGCGGGACGCACGTATAGATCCGCGCGGAGCTGGGTGTCGAGCCAAAGTGTGACAGTCTCGCGGAAACTGCCCACCATAATCCCAACGCTGGCCATCATGGCGATGGCGGTGGCCAGCGCCGCTACCACCACCGAGGTGCGCGACAGCGATGCGGCCAGACTGCGGCCCGCCAGCAGGCTTTCAGCGCGCCGCTTCAGCGCAAAGCGCGTCGAGCGGTTGACCGCCAGTACGATGGCAGGCGCAGCAAACGCCGCGGCGGCCACGGCGAGGAGAGCAGCGGCGTAACCGCCCACCGGTTTGCCATCGAGCGGCGCGGCTTGGGATGCGAGCGCCGCCAGGATCGCCAGCACCGCGCCGAACGCAAGGTGTCGTCGCCAGTGCAATCGGGCGTGGTGTTCGTGCGCACCGCGGCTCATCGCTTCCGTGGGAGAAACTTGCATGGCCTCGCGCGCCGGCGCCAGCGCGGAGAGCACCGCCGTCACCATGCCGGCCAGGATGCCGATCCAGGCTTCGGATGCCGTGAGTTCCACCGGGGCGGGCCGGCTGGTGGTGTACAGCGCGTTCACCGTGCCGGCGATGAGCCCGACCGTTCCGCCTGCCAGCACACGCCCCAGCGCCACTCCCAGGGCCGCCCCTGCTAAGCCGAGCACCAGCGCTTCTGCCAGGAACAATCCAAAGAGGGCCGCGCGGCTGGCGCCCAATGCGCGCAGTATCCCGATCTCCGCCCGCCTCCGGACCACGCTCACCGAGATGGTATTGTAGATCAAGAACGCGCCCACGACGAGCGAGATATAACTGAGCACGCGCAGGTTCCAGCGGAACGCGCGCAACATTTTCTGGTTCTCTGCATTGCGCGCACCGGGCTTTTCGATCAGGTAAGCCGGTGGCAGCAACTTGCGGATGGCCGCTTCCACCTGGTCCGGATTCTCATCCCGCCCAACCGTAACATCGACACGGTCCAGCCGCCCGTAACGGTGCAGCGCGTGTTCCGCAGTGGCGATGTCGATTGCCACAAACTCGGCCGGACCCGCTTCGGCGATGCGCTCTGCCTGGAACCGGCCGAACGGCAGCATCAGCCGGCTGTGCAGCCCGATTCCGAGCCGCCGGGCGAGAGCGCTCGACACGACGGCCGCATCTTCTGGTGCTCCGGTGAGGTCGAGTCCATAGAGCGGCACGGAACCGGCGGCGGGAATCTCCACCTGCGCTTCGATCACAGAAGAGAAATGCGCGTCGAAGGGAAGCGAAGCCAATCGACCGATCCAGGCTTCGTCGATGCCACCGTTAGCCACGATGTCGAGATCGGTCTTGCCGGCGAGCGACTCGACCGACGAGCTGAAGGAGCCCGTAGCCGCGTCGCCAGCCAGATCGATCGCCACTACCACCGCGACCCCTAGCGCGACCGCCCCGATGGTAAGAACGGTGCGCAGCAGGTCGCGGCGCAGCGGGCGCAGGATGAGCGTGCGGAGGAGCTTCAAAGGCGGAGTCACCGAAGAATGCTCATCGTGCTACTCCGCGCTCTCTTTGGTGGAGGCGGCGCGCCTCTTTCGCTCCGTGTCCCGATCGAGAAAGACCTTCAGAAGCCCCTCCGAGGCTCGGAACGAAGTCTCCTGCAATTGTGCCAAGACCGGAGGTAGGTCTATAAGCCCGCTCTCGGCGGCTGTAGACAGAATCTGAAGCGTGCCGATCACTCTCAGGTGGCGGCGCTCAGCGATACGCCGTCCATCACGCTCGTCGATCAGAATCGCGTCGGCGTGAAGTTCCTCGGCCAAAGCGATAGCTTCCCGTTCGCCGGGACCCAAGCGGTTGAGACTGGCGTCAGGACTCGCCGCGGCTTGGTGAACCTTCAGCCACGGTGGAGCGGCGGTCATCCACTGCCGAACCGGAGGTGGAGTGCTATCCCGCTGCAACTCGTTGTTAACCGCAGGTGGGATCAGGACCTGCCCATACAGTTTGTGCAGCAAATCCGCCCGGCCAATGAGAATAAGGTAGTTCAGGGGAGAGCTGTCCGAGATTACGATCATCAGGTGCAGTGCTGCCGCTTATCCGCTTGCCGCTCCTGCTCCCGGAGTTCCTTGAGACGGCGTGCGTTTTCGGCCTGCCGGTCTAGCTCTTCCGGTGTAAAATCCAAACTAACCCCGTGCTCCTTGAGGAACCCGTCGAGTGCGTAGGGCGTCTCATAACCAAGCAGCCCTTGAAGTTCGTAAGTGGTGATGACCTCGGCGCGGTAGGCTTCCAGCGCGAGGCTTTCCAGGGCGGCTCTTGGCAGATCCTCCCACCTGCTCCGCAACGCCTCGGCGATCTCTTCCGACAAATGGAATGTGATCTGCGTCATACCTCTCGCTCTGTTCCATTGTAGAATCTGGAGAACCACGATGCACCTCGATCGGCGCAAATTCCTGACTGGCCTGGGCGCGCTTAGCGCCGCCGCACTCGTTCGCCCTCGGCGGGCCGCAGCACAGGGGCGCCGCGTCGACATCCATCACCACATGTTCCCGCCGGCTTATACGGCCGCAATTGTCGCTCGCGGCGAAGCCTCATCGCCCTCTTGGACTCCTGCGCAATCGATCGAGGAAATGGATCGCAGCGGCATCGCCGTTTCGGTTCTGTCGCTCTCACCGCCCAACGTGGTCTTCCCGGATGCTGCGTTCGCCCGCAGCCTGGCACGCGACGTGAACGAGTACGGAGCTAAGCTGGCCAAGGATCACCCCCGCCGCTTCGGCCTGTTTGCCGTGCTGCCGTTGCCGGACGCCGAAGGCAGCCTGCGCGAAATCGAATATGCCATGGACACGCTCAAAGCCGATGGCATCGGGCTGATGACCAGCTACGGCGGCCAGTGGCTGGGCGACGCGGCATTCGCGCCCGTCTGGGAGGAACTGAACCGGCGCAAAGCTGTCGTCTACACTCATCCGCTGACACCGGCTTGCTGCACCAACTTGAAATACGGTGTCCCGGCGGTCGATATCGAATGGGCCACGGACACCACTCGCACCGTCGCCAGCCTGGTGTTTAGCGGCACGGCGGCGCGCTATCCCGACATCCGCTGGATCTTTTCCCACGGCGGCGGCACCATGCCCTTCCTGCTGAGCCGTTTCCTGTATGAAGAAAAGACAATGAAAGAAAAGGACAAGCGCCTGCCGCGCGGTTTACTCTATGAGTTACAGAAGTTTTATTACGATACCGCGCAGGCCAACCATCCGGGGGCATTGGCTGCGCTGCTGAAGATCGTCACCCCGTCGCAGATGCTGTTTGGCACCGACTACCCATATCGCACCGGCGCGGAAGTCATTGCCGGGTTAGAGGCGCAACATTTTGCGGCTAACGAACTGCGGGCCATCGAACGCAACAACGCCATGAAGCTGCTGCCGGGCGTCAAGGCCTGAACCCTGTGCTCCGGTCCGCGCTCTTCCTGCTCACTCTGCTGTCTCTTGCCCCGGCGGCCCGCGCCATCGAACTGCGCATCCAGTTCGCCGCTTTGGAGCGCATGCTGGGCGAACAACTGTTCACACAGGATGGGCGCCGCTATGTTTACAACGACAAGAACAACAAGTGCAACTTCGCCTATCTGGAGAAGCCGCGGGTCCAGGGCCAGGACGGCAAGCTGCGCATGCGTGCGCGGTTCAGCGGGCGCTCGTCTCTCAACATGTTCGGCAAGTGCGTAGGGCTGGGCGATGCGTTCGACGTCATCATTACCGCCCTGCCGCAGTACAAGGACGGCAACATCGGATTGAACGACGTGAAGGCTATGCCCGACGGCCATACCGGCTACTATATCCGGCGCGTTTGTGACGCGCTCACCACCAGCCTGCTGCACAACTTTCGCTACCCCGTAGCGGCGGCCGCCAAGAGCCTGTTGGAAGACCCCGGCGCGCAGAAGTCGTACCCGCGCGAACTCGGTGACTTCCACGTCACAGATATTCGCGTCACCAACGACGCGCTGGTGCTGGCGATCGATTTCGCGCTCACGGTAAAGTAGTGCTCTGGTGGGCTGAGCCGTGCCCTGCCCAATTCCTAAGGAGAAACAATGCAAAAGCGCAAACTCGGAAATAGCGGCCTGGAAGTATCGGCTCTCGGCCTCGGATGTATGGGAATGAGCTTTTCGTACGGTCCGCCCAAAGACACGCAGGAGATGACCTCTCTCCTCCGGGCGGCCGTGGAACGCGGCATCACATTCTTCGACACTGCCGAGGTCTATGGCCCGTTCTTGAACGAAGAGCTCGTGGGCGAAGCTCTCGCTCCCTTCCGCCGGCAAGTGGTGATTGCCACCAAATTCGGGTTCGATCTCAATCCTGACTTCGACCCCCGCGGCATGAAGGGTTTGCCGGGCCTGAACAGTCGTCCAGAGCACATCAAGCAAGCCGCGGAAGGCTCGCTCAAGCGGCTCAAGGTCGATGTCATCGACTTGCTTTATCAGCATCGGGTCGACCCGAACGTGCCGATCGAAGACGTAGCTGGCGCAGTGAAGGACCTGATTCAGGAAGGCAAGGTCAAGCACTTCGGCCTTTCCGAAGCAGGAGTGCAAACGATCCGGCGCGCGCACGCCGTCCAGCCAGTCACTGCTCTCCAGAGCGAATATTCGCTGTGGACCAGGACTCCCGAGAAGGAGGTCATACCGGCCCTCGAGGAACTCGGAATCGGCCTTGTCCCGTACAGCCCGCTGGGCAAGGGCTTCCTCACGGGCAAGATCGACGAAAATGCCAAGTTCGACAGTTCCGATTTTCGCAGCACCCTGCCTCGCTTCACACCGGAGGCTCTCCGGGCGAATCAGGCTCTGATTAATCTGCTCGCCCGCATCGGGGAACGGAAGAAGGCGACACCTGCTCAGATCGCACTCGCCTGGCTGCTGGCCCAGAAGCCGTGGATGGCGCCCATCCCAGGCACCACCAAGCTCGATCGCCTGGACGAAAACATCGGGGCAGTCTCCCTCGAACTCACGCCGGACGATCTCCGCGACATCGATAACGCTGCCTCAAAGATCACCGTGCAAGGCGCTCGGTATCCCGAAAAGCTGGAGCAGATGACCGGTCGCTGAGCGGCCACGCCAAGGAGTTCAAGAGATGGAGATCAAACGAAGCGGTTCACAGCCTTCCGGCAAAGGACCGGCAGAGTATTTTACCGGCACAGTGCGGATTGACCCACTGATCAACGCGTCCGCTCCGGCACGTGTTTTCGGAGCCAGCGTCACCTTCGAGCCCGGCGCCCGGACCGCCTGGCACACCCACCCGCTCGGCCAGACCCTCATCGTGACGGCCGGTTGCGGCAGGGCACAAAGATGGGGTGGTCCGGTGGAGGAGATTCGGCCGGGTGATGTGATCTGGTTCTCCCCTGGTGAGAAGCACTGGCATGGTGCCGCGGCCACCACGGCGATGACCCATATCGCCATTGTGGAGCAGGTTGACGGCAAGACGGCGGACTGGATGGAACAGGTCAGCGACGAACAATACAAGGGTTGATCAAGGGCCGCAAGACCAGTTCCGCGGTTCGGGCGTTGCACGTTAACAGCTAGCTCACTCAATCGACTGTATGCGCCCACCGCGCAGACGCACCGACCGTCCCGCGATCGCTGCCGTTTCAGCGCTGCGTGTGGCCACAAGTACCGTGGCGCCAAACTGCAAGCGGCCCCCCGCAAATCCCGCCGCACCCGTCTCGGGTGAACACGGCACCCACCAGTCCGGCATGGCGACCACACGTTAAGTTGAAGGGTAAACGCTGGCAAAATCGATTCACGTCGTATGCGGTACCAACGATTGAGCGCCTAGTGCTCCACCACGACGTTGATTGTGTAAATGGAATTGCGTGCTCCAGTTATGGGCTGAGCCCGGCCCTCTTCGTCAGTTGCGCGGCATCGGAGTTCGTATTCGCCCGGTTCGAAAGGCGACCAATCAGTCGAGAACTTCTGCCAGGAGTACCCTTGGCGGGATTCAGTCTGTGCGTCCTGCCATGTTCTGCCGCCATCGAAGCTGACTTCGACCAGCTTGATTGGGGAACTCGACCAGGCCCACCCCCAAATTTCAGAACCTTGTGGCCGCATTTTGTCGTCTGGAGCGGGCGATACGAATATACTTTCAGGTTCAATCGCCCAGACGGGCTTTGTCCCACCTCCCTGAATGGCGTCATTGTAGAATTGCGTTGTAAATATGCCTTCAGGGCGGTTGTCTGCCAGTTCGAGGCGACAGAGCCACTTCACACTGTTGGTCCCATAGAAGCCCGGGACAACCAGTCGCGCTGGGAATCCGTGCTCGGATGACAGTGGTTCACCGTTGAGTTCGTAGGCAATCATGACATCGCCTGTTTCGATTCGAGTTAGAGGAATGTCCTTGCGATAGTGAGAGGTTTGTGCGCCCCCGAATTCACCGTAGTCCAAGCCATAGGCCCATAGATGGGGAAGGCCCGGAACGCCGTTGAAAGTAGCGACTCCCGCGTAACTCACTCTACGACGCCTTTTTCCGTTTGACAACCTGCTGTCTGGAGGGAGCTAGAGCGTCCAGCTCCCTGATGAGGGCT